>JAABUS010006809.1_pt1 | contig 13566 bp, 14 predicted proteins | sample 5560161 | NCBI WGS metagenome assembly JAABUS01 (sample SAMN10711885, study PRJNA513376) | rock metagenome | isolation source: Antarctica rocks | place: Antarctica: Victoria Land, Trio Nunatak nord | collected 2016-01-04 | reverse complement strand
CGCACCCCTCGCATTGAGCGGCGACCGCGAGGCCGATTGGGCGACCTTCGCGGCACGGTTCAAGACACTCGTATCGCGCGGCCAGGGAACGGTCGATGCCAACACCCTGTCACGCACGGCCATCGCGGCGATGGCCGCCAGCCTCAACGATAATCACGTCGCCTACCTGGAGCCGAAATACTGGCGCAGCACCGTCAGTTCCGAGATCGGCCTGGAATATATCCCGACCGCCGGGTTCGAGGTCGCCGTCGATGACGCGACCGGCAAGTATTATCTCTACACCGTCTTCGAGGGTTCCCCCGCCGACCGTGCGGGCTTACGCGCCGGTGATCTGCTCGACACTGTCGGCGGCACCCCGGTCGGTCGCGGCCTGCGAAACCGTCCGCTCGGCGACCTGATCAACGGGCTGCCCGGCACCGGCGACACCGTCCAGGTAACCCGCCCCTCGACCGGGCAGACGCAGACGGTCCTGATCACCGTCGCCGACATTGAGGTGCCGCTGATCGACATCGCCATCCTGCCGGGCAAGGTCGGCTATCTGCGGCTGCGCTATTTCAGCTACGCCTCGGGGCAATCGTTCGACCGCGCCCTCACGGCGCTGCAAGCGCGCGGGATCACCTCGCTGGTCTTCGATGTGCGGCAGAATCCGGGAGGCTCGTCGGCCGCGCTGATGCACATCCTCAGCCACTTCACGCACGACGGCCCGCTGGCGATCACGATCGACGAGCACGGCACCCACACCCCGGAACAGCCCGACCTCACCGTGCCGCTGCTGAAGCTGCCGTGGGCGGTCCTTTGCGACGGCGACTCGGCCTCATCGGCCGATGTGACGGCGGCGGTGGCGAAGGCGCGCGGCGGGCGACTGATCGGCACCAAGAGCGCGGGTGCGCTCAGCGGTGCCCTCTTCTACGAACTCGAAGACGGCAGCGCGATGGAGGTCGCGGTCATCCGCGTCCTCGGTCCCGATGGCGAGGCGATCAACGAGATCGGCGTCACCCCACACGATATCGTCCCGCTCTCCCCTGCCGATCTCTCGGCTGGCTTCAACCCCCCACTCCAACGCGCGATCGACTACCTGGTCAGCGGGCGCTGACCGCAGGGGCGCTCAGGGTGGCGATGCCTCCCCCTCATACAGCGGCCCATCGTATTCAGCCCCTGTCGGCACATAGAGGAGCAACGCCACGCTGATCACGCTGAACGCCACCAGGGCCAGCAGCGGGATGGTGATGAAGCCGAACCACTCGATCTGCCGGGTGGTGCAGGAGACGCCCGCCGTGCAGGGCGCGATACTCTCCGGCAGAATGCCGTAATAGAGCAGGTTGTGATAGGCCGAAATCGCCAGCCCGATCAGGCTGAACGGCAGCACATAGAGGCGAATCCGCGTCTCGCGCACCAGCAGCCCGATCGTGAGGATCACGACCAGGGGGTACATCGCGATCCGCTGATACCAGCAGAGGACGCACGGCACCAGTTTCAGCACCTCGCTGAAATAGAGGCTCCCCCCGGTGGCGATGATCGCCTGGAGCCACGCCAACTGGAGCAAGCCCGGTTGCAGCACCTCGGCCAGCCGCACGGCCGATGGTGCGCTTGGCCGATCCTCCGGCGGTGGCTCTTCGATCATCGCTAGCTCCCCCTCCACAGTAACGCAACGTGTCGCGCGCTACTGGCCCTTCGCCTTCAGCGCGGCATCGATCGCGGCCGCGAGCCCGTTCGTATCGACCACCTTGCCATCGACCTGGTAGGTCGGCGTGGCATTGATCCCCTGCTTGGTACCGTCGGTAACGGCGGCGGTGAGCACGGAGTCGTACTGCTTGTCATCGAGCGCCTTGTCGAACGCCTGCTGATCGAGGCCGAGTTCGGCGGCGTAGCTCTTCAGGCGCTTCGTCACGTCGCTATCTTCCCCCCACTCGGTCTGACGCGCGTAGAGGAGATCGTGCATCGCCCAGAACTTGCCTTGTGCCCCGGCAGCCCGCGCCGCCTGCGCCGCCGGGATCGCGTTGGGGTGCATCGGCAGCGGGAAGTCGTGGTAGATGAACTTCACCTTCCCGGTTTCGATATACGTGGTGTCAATCCCGCCCTCGATCCGCTGATAGGCGACCGCGCACGATGGGCACTGGAAATCGCCGAAGACCGTCACCGTCACCGGGGCATCGGCATTCCCCTTGTACCAGTAGCCATCGGCGGTCTGTCCGGTCGGCGCGTTCAGCGTGCGCACCGCCTGCTCGACCGGCACGCTGCTCGCCGCGAGCGGCGCGTTCGCGCGGGAACGGGCGAACAGGATCCCGACGACGACCACGACGACCACCACCAGTGCGGCCGCGATCAGGCGCGACGGCGAGCCGTTGGACGTGGCGGCTTTCGCGGCGGAACGACGGCGCACATCGCGCGGGACTGGTTTACGGATCGGTTTCAGTGTGGACATAGTTCTGCTCCTGATATTACAAGCGCGCTCACGGCTGAGCGAGCAGCGCGCGGATATCGGTCGTGATCCCCGCAGCGGGGGTGCCATACGGGTAGATCGTCCGCAGCTTCCCGGTCGGATCGATCAGGTAGGAGATCGCGGTGTGATCGACCGTGTAGGTCCCATCGCCGAGCGGCTGTTTCTGATAGTAGAGATCGTACTGCGGGCCGATCTTCGCCAGCGTGGCCTGGTCGCCACGCAAGCCGACGAAGCCGGGGTCGAAGGCGTTGACGTACTGACGTAGCGTCTCGACCGTATCCTGCTCGGGATCGACACTAATAAATACAACCGCTAACCTATCGGCATCGTTCCCCAGACCACGCTTAACCGCCCGGAACTCCGAGAGCGTTGTAGGGCAGATATTGGGGCAATTCGTGAAGCCGAAGAAGAGCAGGACCGCCTTGCCGCGCAACTCGTGCAGCGCCACCGGCGTACCGGCCTGACTGGTCAGCGTAAAATCATCGAGCGGGCGCGGCGGGGCCACCAGCGAGCCCTGGCCGCTCGGCGAGACGCCGTTGGTCACGATCGTCGTGCGCCGACCGCTCGACTCGCGGCGCGACTCCACGAACGCCAGGATTCCCAGGATCGCAAAGATTAGCACCACCAGCGCCAGCAGGCCCCAGAGCAAGCGCCGACCGCGTCGCGTGGGCACAACGGTCAGCGGAGCGTTATCAGCAGCCATCGGCCCTCATCTCTAGCCTTCATCATACAATCGGCACACAGTCGGCACACAGTTAGAAAAAGTGCCTCCCCACGCAAGCTTATTGGTCGCGCACCTGGGCGCTGACCTGGATCGGCCCCGCGTGCTCGAACGTCAGGGCCAGGTCAACGGTATCACCCACCTTGAGATCGCGCTGTACGTTGACCAGGATCAGATGATAGCCGTTCGGATCGAGCCGCACTTCGCTCCCTTTGGGGATCTCGATGGCATTTACCTGGCGCATCGTCGCCACGTTCTCTTTGATCTCCATCCGGTGCATCTCGACCGCCCCGGCCACCGCCGACCGCACGCCGGTGAGCTTGTCAGCGCCATCGCCGGTATTGGCGATCGTCAGGTAGACGACGCTGTTTCTGCCGCCCGTCATCGCGCCCATCGGGTTCTGCGGCGTCCCCGCCGTTGCCCCCTGCGCCGCCGTGGCCGGGCGGGTCCACGCCTCGCGCACCGCGATCCGACTCGTGCCACCGCCGCACCCGCCGAGGAAACCGGCGAGCGTCGCCAGCACCACGACAAGCGTCATCCACCTACGCTGCTGCATCTATCGCCCGCCTCGTATGCATCGCCCACACCGCCTCTGTCCGATCAACCACAGCGATTTAACCACAGCGATTCGTCCTGCCGTTCGCTGTCTCCTGAGCATCGATGAAGCCCGACAGACTCACCAACATCTCCTGCGGCGTGACCGTCGAGCGGAGCAAGCTGCGGAGGCAGCCATCGCGGTCGATCACGTAGATCCGGTCGCTGTGGATCACCTCATAGCTCTCGGGGGCCACCGTTGCGCTCGCGGCAGCCCCCTGCACGACCGTTATCTGGTACGACGCCCAGATCGGGATGAGCGTTGCCGCATCGCCGGTGAGGAAGTGCGCCTGCTGCGTCAAACCTTGTGCATTGAGGTAACGCCGCAACTGCACGGGATCATCGCGCGCCGGATCGACGGTGATCGCCAGGAAGGCGACATCGTCAGCCGACCCACCGAGCATTCGGTGGACGATCCCGAACTTACTCAACGTGACCGAGCAAATATCGGGACAGTGGCTATAGAGAACCGTCAGGACCACCACCCGCCCCCGCAACGCCGAAAGACTGAGCGGCGCACCGAACTGATCGGTGAGATGAAAGTCGGGCGCGGCGGTGCCTTCAAGGGTCGCGCTACTCGCGACGGTCGGCGTCGGTGACACGGAGCGACCCTGCACGACGTTGGTCAACAGCGTTGCCGCAACGAGGATCGCCGCCCCGACCACGAACGGCGCGACCTGACGCAGCAGCGCCCGCCCGCGTCGTTTCGTCGTATGCGATTGGTGGGTATCTGGTGTCGTCAGCATCCCGTCCTGTGCGCTCTCAGTATTGACGCGCTCTCGGTAGTCAACGCAATGCCCCAGGCGACTACAAACGCCCTCTAATCAACGATACCGAAAGCCGCCGATCCGACCAATAGCCCCTCCCCGGCAAAACGGTCCAGAAAAGGGCTAGCGGATCGGTATAGGTTCGCAATAGGGATAGGGATACTGACGAAGCGCCACTAATCAGCGTAACTCGCCTCGTACGGTGCGGTCGTGCCGGTATATTTGACCTCGATCTCCTTCTTGTTATCCATATGCTCTTTCACATGGACGAGATCGACGCTGCTCCCCACCTTCACCTTGAAGTCGTATTTCTTGCCGTCGGTGCCCTGAAGGCTGAATGTCTGGGCACCGGCATCGACGCCGACGACCTGCCCCTTCACCGATTGCTCGGCTCCGGCACCGCCGCTGCCACCAGTACCGCACGCGCCCACGGCCAGGGGCAAGGCGAGCAGCAGCACAAGCAAGAGAATCCGCCGAGAGACAAGCTTCATCACGGACATTCCTTTCAGTTGATCTGTCGGCACCCGGTAGGCGAAGCACCGCGTTCGCTGGTATAGATGCACGATAATAGCCGATCAGCCACAGCCATCACATCACAGCGACGCGGCACAGCCGGTGCGGCACCCCGCCGACGCCGTCGCGCCCACAGTTTGACAGGGCCGCGCGATACCGCTACGTTGTGTCAAAGTGCGCGACGGATACGCGCCGTCCCTAAAGAACAGGAGCAGACCATGGCCCATGCAGTAACACAGCAAACCGCCCTGCCTCGCAGCACCCCCGAGGCACAGGGGATCCTCTCGGCCGCGATCAGCGCCTTTGTCGCGGCGGTCGAGCGCGACATCGACGCGCTCCACAGCTTCATGCTGCTCCGCCACGGCAACGTCGTCGCCGAGGGCTGGTGGGAGCCGTATCGCCCCAACGATCAGCATATTCTTTTCTCCCTCAGCAAGAGTTTTACGTCCAGCGCGATCGGGATCCTCGTCGCCGAAGGACGGCTATCGATCGACGACTCGGTTCTCTCCTTCTTCCCCGAGGAAGCCCCGACGGACCCCAGCCCGAACTTGCGGGCGATGCGGGTACGCCATCTGCTATCGATGTCCACCGGCCACGCGATCGACACGACCGGCCCGATGGCCGAGCAGCCGGGACGCACCTGGGTAGCCGGGTTCCTGGCGCAGCCGGTCGAACACGAGCCGGGCACGCACTTCCTCTATAACACCGGCGCGACCTACACCCTCTCCGCGATCGTCCACAAGCTCTCCGGTGGGCGGATGCTCGACTACCTCCAACCGCGCCTCTTCGCGCCGTTGGGGATCCTCAATCCGCACTGGGAGCAATCGCCGCAGGGGATCGATGTCGGCGGCTGGGGGCTGAGTATCACCACCGCCGACATCGCCGCCTTCGGCCAACTCTACCTACAAAAAGGGGAATGGCAGGGCGCGCAACTGGTTCCCGCCGCGTGGGTCGAGCAGGCCACCTCGCGCCAGATCGCGAACGGCCCGGCGAACCCCGACTGGGAGCAGGGTTACGGCTTCCAGTTCTGGCGCTGCCGGCACAACACCTATCGCGGCGATGGTGCGTTCGGGCAATACTGCGTCGTCATGCCGGATCAGGATGCGATCCTGGCGATCACCTCGGGCCTGAGCAACATGCAGGCCCCGCTCGATCTTGTCTGGGAACATCTCCTCCCGGCGATGGGCGACGCGCCGTTGTCCGAGGACGCGGCGGCGCAAGCGGCATTGACCGCCAAGCTGGGGCAACTCCAACTACGGACGCCGCAGGGTCAGCAGCACACCACGATCGCCGAGCGCGTTGGGGGCAAAACGTTCGCCATCGCCGAGAACAAGGACACGATCGCGGCGATGAGCTTCGACTTCGGCCCGAGTGAGACAATCATGACGATCAGCAACAGTCGCGGCGAGCAGCGGATCCGCTGCGGTCGCGGCGCGTGGATCCGCGAGGGGGTTAACTACGGCCCGTTCGACGGCAGCGAGCGGATCACCGCCTCGCGGCGCACCGGCCCGTGGAATATCGGCACGAGCGGCGCGTGGACCGACGACAACACCTTCACGATCAAGCTCTGGTGGTACGAGACGCCGTTCGCGCGCACCTTCACCTGCCGCTTCGCGGGCGACAAGCTCACCGTCGAGCAGCAGACCAACGTCGGGTTCGGTGCCACCGAGGGAGTGACGCTCCAGGGTCAGTTAGCCTGATGAGCGCGACGAAACAAGGCACGTCATGGCCGGGTGAGATCTACGATCTCCTCAAAGCCCACCGGATCACGGTCGTCTCCTACGTACCCGATGCGGGCCACCGCGAACTGATCGAGCGCTGCGAAGCCGACGAGACGATGCGGACGGTGTCCCTGACGACCGAGGAGGAAGGGATCGCGCTGGCGGCGGGCGCACACCTGGGCGGGCAGCGCGCGGTCTTGCTGATGCAATCGAGCGGCGTCGGGAACTGTATCAACATGCTCTCGCTGGTTGCCTCCTGCGGCTTCCCGTTCCTGACCCTGATCACGATGCGTGGCGAGTTCGGCGAGTTCAATCCGTGGCAGGTGTCGATGGGTCAGGCAGTCCCGGCGACGTTAGGGGCGATGGGGCTCATCGTGCAGCGCGCGACCGCGCCGGAGGAGGTGCGCGACGTGGTCGAGGGGGCCGCGCGGCTGGCGTTCGGGAGTTCGTGCGGCGTGGCGGTCCTCCTCTCGCAGCGCCTGCTCGGGGCCAAACGATTTACGGAGGCGAAATGACCGCAGCGCCACAGTTACAACGACGCGCGGTCGTGCGCGAACTCCTGCGCGACCGGGGCGATCTCCTGGTCGTGGCCGGGCTCGGCGCGACCGCCTGGGATGTCGCCAGCATCGGCGACGATTCGTGCGACTTCCCGCTCTGGGGCGCGATGGGCGGCGCGGCGATGATCGGGCTGGGGCTGGCGCTGGCGCAGCCGACCCGCACCGTCCTCGTCCTCACCGGCGACGGCGAGATGCTGATGGGGCTGGGTAGCCTCGCGACCCTCGCCGCGCAGCGCCCTCCGAATCTGCGCGTCGTCGTGATCGACAACGAACGCTATGGCGAGACCGGCAGGCAGCCCACCCACACCGGGCGCGGCACCGATCTGGCCGCCGTGGCCCTCGGCTGTGGTTTCCCCCACGCCCGCACGATCCGCGACGCGGGCGAGATCGCCGCACTCCGCGACGACATCCACGCGCGCGACGAACTCTTCCTCGCTGTCGTCAAGGTCGCCCTCACCGACGACCCGCTGACCCTGCCGCCGCGCGACGGTGCCTTCCTGAAACACCGGATGCGCGGCGCGATCCTCGGGCCACAGGCGGCGTTCGAGTAGCGAGGCTGGACAAGCGACAGATGAGCAAGAGGGCTGCCCCTGCAATAATGCGGGGGCAGCCCTCTTTGGGTTCGTGAGAACGCGGAAGGGTGGTGAAGTTCATGCTGAACGCAGTGTCTTTATCAACACCCTTCGGTGCGGCGGTCAGCCGACCCAGCGCACCCGGCATTGGCCGTGGACGTCGGGCAGCGGGAGTGTCGCCGCTTCAGCCTCGACGGCCTCACGCTCGGCGGGTGATAGCTGCCGCCAAGTCTCGACCGTGACGTTCGCGGCGGCGCGGCGCCAGATCCCGGCGATCTCACCGTGGATCAGGACCGCGCCCGTCCACACCCGCGGTGTCCAAAGCTGCGCACGGCGCGCGGCATCGGGGACCAGCAACTCGCGGTCGCGCCCCTTAAGGAGCCAGTACGCGTCGCCGCTCGGCAGAAGCCGCGCGGGTGCCGTCGCGGCGGCTGGCTGACCGAACGCTGACTCGTCAGCGGCGAGAATCCAGGCATCACCGACCGGCGTGGACACCGGCAGCAGCGCTGGCCCGAGCGTAGCGAACGCAGCACGGCCACGCGCCAACGGGATCCCGGCCCACCGGGCGAACGACTCGGCAGTCGTCGGGCCGAAGATGTGGAGGTAACGGCGCGCAAGTTCCAGACGCGCCTGGCCGGGGTCCATGTCGGGTGCCGACACCGTCCAGATCGTCGGGAGCCGGGCACCCTCCCAGCGGAGGAGGACGCGGCCCGTCGGGGCGGTGTAGCGGAGCGCGTTAGGATTCAGACCGAGGCCGTGCCCAGCCTCGGCGTAGGAGATCCGTCGGCCGTCGAGGAAGTCCTCCAAGCGATCGGCGGTTTCCTGGGCGAACCTGCGGCCTGCGGTGGCGTCCGGGAGCCTGCCGAGCGTGAAGACCGCGCGATCGTCCGCCGCGATGACGTAGGCGCTGAACCGTGGCCCCCACACCTGGATCAGGGCGGAATCTTCCCAGGTGTCGGGCAAGACCCCTTCGACGCGCGCGTGGAGCGACAGGAGCGCCGCGCGAGGCATACTGTCTTGTAAGCCGACCCACGCCGCACGCCGAAGGGAGGCAGCACCGGGGGCGAGCCGCCCTTCCAGCGCGCCCGCGGTTCGACGGAAAGCGAGGATCTGCTCGCGCGTGAGTTCCAGGCGCTGTGGCGTGCTCATCGTGACTCCAGTGCGCGGCTCGCGCGATCCCCACGCAACGCGACTCTACGCCACCGATTGGCACGCGCCGCGCCACCCCTGTGCAACGACCCTAACCCTCTACCTCCCACGTCCGCCCCTTCGCATCATGCACCGCAACTTCCAGCGGCGGGCCGAGGCGCTCGACAGTCACGCGCACGCGGTCGCCGCCCTGGATCGGGGAGAGCGCGAGGTGATGAACACCGGTCGCCACGACATCGCCCGGTTCCAGCACGATCACTTTGGTGATCTCGGCCAGCAGTTCCGGGATGTGCCGTGCCATCGAACTGGTGGAGTAGGTCTGGCGCACTTTGCCATTGACCGCGAACTCGACCGCCAGATTGTTCGGCTCCGGGACCTCGTCGGCGGTGACGAGGGCGGGACCGAGCGGCGCGAAGGTGTGCCAGCTCTTCCCGAGGAAAAAGCCGCCGGGCAGGCCACGCGCCGAAGCATCGATGAACGGCGTGTAGCCGAAGATGTAGTCCATCGCCTCTTCCGCCTTGAGGTGCGCGGCCCGCTTGCCGATTACCAACGCCAGCTCGGGCTCGAAGTGGAAGACGGTCGCCTCGGCATCCGGCAGTTCGACGGTATCGCCATTGCCGACGATCGAGTTCGGCGACTTCAGGAAGCCATTGAACGGCCCCGGCTCGGGGTGCGCGGGCTCAAGGTAATTGACCGCCGCACAGGCGAGTTGGCCGGGACGCGGCACGGACTGCCGCAGCCGCACATCGGCCAACGGTACACCCGCGCCCTCGGCCGCCGTCTGCACCTGCGGAGCCAGCGTCGCCCAGTTGGCGATCAGCGCTTCGAGGCGCGACTGCGGGCTGGCGCTCGTTGCATCAACGAGATCGGTGATATCCACCACCCGATCGCCACCCTCACCCGCGAGTACACCCAGCCGGAAATCATCGAAATGGACGAACTTCATCGCTGCCGCCTCCCACCATTCGGTCACTGCGCCGTCCGCACCAGTGCGCGAGCGGTCCCACCCATTGCGTTGCCGCATACTACCATGCCCGCCGCGCGACGATCGGGCCACAAGATCGCTCAACGCCCGGCCCTGCTATGATGTCGCCCCAGCAGGCAGGCCAACCTCACCCGATCCGGGGTGCCAGCAGCGTGGCAGCGAAGGAGATAATCGATGCAAGAACCGGCAACACTGCTCATCGCGCTCGATGAGCAGATCACCACCCTGACCCTCAATCGGCCACACGCGCGAAACGCGGTCGATCTCGCAACCCTCGACGCGCTGGAACGGGCACTCGACAGCTTGCACGCCGACCCGCCGCGCGCCGTCATCCTCCGCGCCACCGCGCCCGGTTTCTGTAGCGGGATCGACCTCAAAGAGTCGCGCGAGACGACGCCAGCGTTCGCCCTCTTCCGCGTCAGCACGATGCACCGCGTACTGGGGAAACTCCGGCGCCTCCCGGTGCCGGTCATCGCCGCGCTCGATGGCAGTTGTGTCGGCCTCGGCTGCGAACTGGCGATCTCCGCCGATCTGCGGCTGGCGACCGCCGCGACTCGCTTCTGCTACGCCGAGCCCCGCGTGGCCGTCCCGTCACCGGCCCATCACCTGATCCGGCTGATCGGCCTGGCGCGGGCGCAGGAGATGTTGCTGACGGCACGCTGGGTGGCGGCGGACGAGGCGGCGCAGAGCGGCCTGGTCACGCGGATCGTCGCCGACGCCGATAGCGCCGCCCGCGAAGCCGCCGCCGCGATCGTCGCGCTCGCCCCGCAGGCGGTGGCGCGCACGAAGGAAAATATCTGGCTCAGCATCAAGGAGGGGGCCGAAGCATCGACCCTGCACCATAGCAGCGGGATCGCCGCCGCCGCCGCGACCGCCGACCGCCGCGAAGCGCTGGCCGCCTTCGCCGAAAAACGTGCGCCGCACTTCACCGGGGAATGATCATCTCGCGCGCAAAAGTTTACCTGTGGGGGGGAGGGACGCAGTGACGCCACCATTGACCGGTATCCGGGTACTCGATTTCAGCCGCCATCTCGCCGGGCCATTCGCGGCGATGACGTTGGGCGACTTCGGGGCCGACGTGATCAAAGTGGAGACGCCCGGACGGGGCGACGATACGCGCGGCTACCCACCCTACTGGGACGGGATCAGTTGCTATTACCTCAGCGCCAACCGTAACAAGCGCAGTATTACGCTGAACCTCGGGACGGTGGAAGGGCAGGCGCTCGTGCGACGGTTGGCCGCCACCGCCGACATCGTGATCGAGAATTTCCGCCCCCGCACGATGGAACGTTGGGGACTCGGCTACGACGACCTGCGCCGCGAGAACGAGCGCCTGATCTACTGCGCGATCTCGGCGGTGGGGAGCGACGGCCCCGATCGCGACCGCGCGGGCGTCGATCTGCTGATGCAGGCATACAGCGGCCTGATGAGTATCACCGGCGAGAGTGGACGCGCCCCGGTGCGGGTCGGCACTTCGGTCGTTGATCTCACCGCCGGGGCCAACGCGGTGCAAGGGCTCCTCCTCGCCCTCTTCGTGCGCGAGCGCACCGGGCGCGGCCAGCGGGTCGAATCGTCGTTGCTCGAAGGCCAGGTTTCGTGGCTGACCTATCACGCCGTCTCGCACTTCGCTTCCGGCGAGATCCCCGGCCGACTCGGCGCATCTCACGCGAGCGTCGCGCCATACGGAGCCTACCCGACGCGCGACGGCTTCCTGATCGTCGCGGTGGCGAGCGACGCCCTCTGGCAACGGTTCTGTCGCACGCTCGGCCGCGAGGAACTGATCACCGACCCACGCTTCGCCCACAACCCCCAACGCTGTGCCAATCGCGACGAGATGGACGCGCTGCTCGTCCCGGTGCTGGCAACGGAGACATCCGCCGAATGGGCGCGGCTGATGGATGCCGCCGGGGTGCCGTGCAGCCCGGTCAACACCCTCGATACCGTCCTCGGATTGCCCCAGGTAGCCCACCGCGAGATGGTCGTGGACGTGCCGCGCGATGACATCCCCGGCCTCAAACTCCCCGGCATCGCCATCAAGCTCGGCGACACACCGGGCACCATCCGCCGCCCGCCGCCCAAGCTCGGCGAACATACCGACGAGGTGTTGGCCGAGGCCGGTTTCGCGGCGAGTGAGATTGCGGGGTTGCGGGAGCGGGGGGTGGTGTAGGGGAGGGGGGAGGGTGTTGCTGAATCTTCTGGCTTTCGCGAGGCGGCGTTACTATCACCCAATGTGTTCGACCGATAACAGAAGTGATCGAATGGCTAGACCCCCTCTCCTCGAATGGGGAGAGGGGGTGGCGAGCGGATGCGAGCCGGGGGTGAGGGCCGCAACCCCTCCCACTCAATACCCCAACGTAGAAAGGAGTCCCCATGACCACCTCATACCAACACCTCGGGGCATTCAGCGATTGGGTCGCGGCGGCGCAGACGCGTCGTGCGCTTTACCCGGCAGCCGCACCGGGCGAGGAGACACGCCAGCAGATCCGCGACGTGCTGGGGTTCACCGGCGCGGACGAGCAGCCGGGAGAGGTGCGCGTCGAAGATCGGTGGGAGCGCGATGGCGTGACAGGTGAAGCGCTCTCCTGGTCGGTCGGTTACGGGCCACGCACCGAGGCGTGGTTGCTCAAGCCTGCGGGGGCTGCCGAGCCACTTCCCGGCGTCATCGCCCTGCACGATCATGGCGGCTTCAAGTTCTACGGCAAGGAGAAGATCGCCGAGGGTCGCGATGAAGCACCGCCATTCCTGCACGCCTTCCACGAGCGGTATTACGGCGGGCGGGCCTATGCCAACGCCCTCGCGCGGGCGGGCTTCGCCGTGCTGATCCACGACACCTTTCTGTGGGGCAGTCGGCGCTTCCCCCTGGAGACGATGCCGGAGCCGACCCGCGCGGTCGTGGCCGCGTCGCGCTCCCTCTGGGCACCGACCGATGGGATCACACCGGAGGAGGTCGCGGAGTACAACGCGGCGGCGGGGCACCATGAGCATGTGGTCGAGAAGTACTGCGCCTTGCTCGGCACAACCTTCGCCGGGGTGGTCAGCTACGAGGATCGGGTCGCGGCGAATTATCTGCGCTCACGACCCGATGTCCGGGCCGAGCGGATCGGTTGCGTGGGGCTCTCGGGTGGCGGGAATCGCGCGGCGTTGTTGAGTGCGAGCGGGCAACCGCTCGCCGCGACAGCGATCGTCGGGCTGATGAGTACCTATGCCGAACTGCTCGATCACAATGTCGGCGGGCACACCTGGATGTTCTTCCCACACGGCTGGGCGCGGCACGGCGACTGGCCCGATCTCGCCGCCGCGTCGGCGCCCGCACCGCTGCTCGTCCAGTACGACCTCGACGATAACCTTTTCACCCCAGCGGGGATGCACACCGCCCACGAACGCCTCACTGCGCGTTACCGCCAAGCCGACGCCCCCACAGCTTACACCGGCCAGTTCTACCCGGGGCCGCACAAGTTCGACCGCGAGATGCAAGAGGCGGCGTTCGCGTGGCTCGTGGAGCAGCTTGGAGGTATGGTGGGGTAAGCAGGAAGCGTGGTGGCTGGCG
>JAABUS010006808.1_pt1 | contig 13566 bp, 11 predicted proteins | sample 5560161 | NCBI WGS metagenome assembly JAABUS01 (sample SAMN10711885, study PRJNA513376) | rock metagenome | isolation source: Antarctica rocks | place: Antarctica: Victoria Land, Trio Nunatak nord | collected 2016-01-04 | reverse complement strand
GAGGGGATCCGAGAGTCAGGGTGTACGCCGTGGCAGGACGCTCCAGGAAATCGACCGGCTCCGTGTCGGCTCCGGGATCCCGCGACGGGAATCCGCCTGAGGAATCGACTTCAATCGCGGATCAGTCCGGTTCCGGGTTCAACCCGGAACCAGCAGGGTTTGACTCCGACGCCCGGAACGATCCCTCTACAACGCTCGCCGCGGCTGATCAGGATGCCTTCAGCGACGACGACATCGACCAACTGCTTGAGGAGGTCGATCCCCGGGCTCCGGATGGCGACGAGATCGCCTCCGATCTCGTGCCGGACAGCCTCGTCATCGCGACGCCCAGCGACGACCTCGACCGTGCCGTCGAGGGCCTCGAGTCGGTCGAGGTCGACCTCGTCACCCCGTCGCCGGACCGGTCCGGGCGGGACAGCGACGACGCGCTGGAGCAGCTCCGCTCCACGGACGAAGGGATCGCCTCGTCGCTCGAAGACCCGGTCCGGATGTACCTCCGGGAGATCGGCCGGGTGCCGCTCCTGACGGCCCGAAGCGAAGTCGATCTGTCGATGGCGATGGAGCGGGGATCCTACCTCATGCAGTTGCGGAAGCGGCTGCTGGAACGGGACGGGATCCAGCCGGACAGCGTCACGCTGATCGTTGCCATCCACGAGTCGCTGCGGGGGTCCTGGCCGCACGTCGTGGCGCTGGCGACGGCGTCGGCTATCGTGGCGCCGTCGGCCAGCCGCTCCGACCACATCCTCGGCGTGCTCCCGCTGACGCGCTTCGCCGACGACCTGCCGTCCAGCGTCGCCGCGCAGATCGGGCTGACCCGTGAGCAGCTGGAGGAGTCGCTCCGGCTCCGGCAGGTGGAGTGGGACCTGTTGCCGGCCGTCCTCTGCGAGCGGCTGGAGGACGTCTCGGGCGACTGGCTCGATGAGGCGACCATCCGGAGCCTGCTCGGCAATACGTCCCGGGAGCTTCAGCGGGCGTTCGACCAGCGGATCGTGGCCGGCACGTCGGCCAAGGTCGCCCTGACCGAGGCCAACCTGCGACTCGTCGTCTCGGTCGCGAAGAAGTACGTCGGCCGCGGGATGTCGATGCTGGATCTCGTCCAGGAGGGCAACCTCGGTCTGATCCGGGCGGTCGAGAAGTATCAGCACCACAAGGGGTTCCGGTTCAGCACCTACGCGACCTGGTGGATCCGGCAGGCGATCAGCCGGGCGATCGCCGATCAGGCGCGTACGATCCGGATCCCGGTCCATATGGTCGAGACGATCAACCGCGTCGTCCGGACGTCGCGCCGCCTCCACCAGGAACTCGGCCGCGACCCGACGTCCGAGGAGATCGGCCGGGCGATGGAGATGACGGCCGAGCGGGTGCGCGAGGTGCTCAAGATCAGTCAGGAGCCCGTCTCGCTCGGGATGCCGGTGGGAGACGAGGAGGACAGCAGCCTCGGCGACTTCATCGAGGACCACTCCGCGATCGCGCCACAGGACGCTGCCGCCAACGCGCTCCTGTCCGAGCAGATGCAGCTCGTGCTGGAGGAACTCTCGGACCGTGAGCGGCAGGTGATCGTCATGCGGTTCGGCCTGGACGACGGCCGAGCGAAGACGCTGGAGGAGGTCGGCCGCGAGTTCAGCGTCACGCGGGAGCGGATCCGGCAGATCGAGGCCAAGGCGCTGCGCAAGCTCCGCCACCCCAACCGGCGCCAGCGGCTCGAGGATTATCTGGACTGACGCCGGTGGTGCCGGATCCGTGAACGCCTCGCGATAACCTGTCAAGTCGAGGGGCCGGATGCGGTATAGTTATGCGTTCCAGCGTGAGCCACGACGAACCGACCTCTGGCCGCGCCTCCCGATAGCACATGGCAGGAGTCACATGGTCCTCGTCGATCGCGCCAAGATCTTTGTCCGTGGGGGAGACGGCGGCAGCGGCAGCGCCTCCTTCCTCCGCGAGAAATTCGTCACCAAGGGCGGCCCGGACGGCGGCGACGGCGGTCGCGGCGGCGATGTCACCCTGCGGGTCCGGCCGAGCCTGACGTCGCTGGTCCCGTTCCAGTTCGCCGTCCACTTCAAGGCCGAGCCGGGGCAGGCCGGGGCCAAGCGCAACTGCACCGGCAAGAGCGGCAAGCACGTCGTCGTCGACGTTCCGGCCGGGACGGTCGTCTTCGACGATGAGACCGGTGAGCAGATCGCCGACCTGACCGAGCCGAATCAGGAGTTCCTGGTCTCCCGCGGCGGTCGCGGTGGACTCGGCAACACCCACTTCAAGACGTCGACGCACCGCTCGCCCAGGATCGCCGAGCTCGGTGAGCCGGCTCAGGAGCGCTGGGTCCGGCTCGAATTGCGGATGATCGCCGACGTCGGGCTGGTCGGGCTACCGAACGCCGGCAAGTCGACCACGCTGACGGCCGCGACGGCCGCCCGGCCCAAGATCGCCGACTACCCCTTTACGACGCTGGAACCCAACCTCGGCGTCGTCGAGATCGGTGGCAAGTTCGGAACGACCTTCGTTCTGGCGGACATCCCCGGTCTGATCGAGGGCGCGGCCGATGGGGCCGGGCTCGGGCACGAGTTCCTCCGCCACGTCCAGCGGACCAAGGTCCTCATCCACGTCCTCGACGCCGCCGGTGGGCTGGAGGGACGGGACCCGCTCGAGGACTTCGCCACGATCAACGGCGAGCTCGAGCTCTACGACGAGATGATGCGGTCCAAGCCGATGCTCGTTGCGCTCAACAAGGTCGACCTCGCCGAGGCGCGGGAGAACCTCCCCCGGCTGCGCGAGGCGCTGGCTGGGCGCTACCCCCAGATATTCGAGATCTCGGCTGCGACGGGCGAGGGCGTGGCCGACCTGATGGTCGCCGCCAACCGGACGCTGCAGGAGGTCGTGCAGCTCGAGAAGGAGGCGGCCGCCAAGGCGCCGCCCGCTGAGCCGAAGGTCTATACCATCGGCAACGTCTCCGAGCGCGCCTGGGAAGCGACCCGCCAGTCGGCCCATCACTATCGGGTCGCCGGAGTGGGGATCGAGCGCTTCACCAAAATGACGAACTTCGGCAACGCGGAGTCAATCCAGCGGTTCCAGCGGGTGCTGAAGAGCAGCGGCATCACGTCCGAGCTCCACCGTCTCGGGATCAGCGACGGCGACACGGTTCACTTCGACACCATGCAGCTGACCTGGGGCGAGCCGGACCCTGAGCTCCCCAGCAGCGTCCGGATGACCCGCCGCCAGCGGACCCTCGCCCGGACGGGTGGCGCCAGCGACGACGACGACACGGTGGCGGAGTTCGAGGACGACTTCCAGAACGGATAGTCTGTCGGACCGTTCAGGTCGATGAACACATGCCCCCTCGCCAGATCGCGAGGGGGCATGTGTCGTTTTCGCCACGTCACATTCCCGGCTGTCCGGCGTTTGCCTCAGTGGGCGCAATAACGACGACGCCTGTGGGTCGCGATGGCGCCCCTGACGACGACGATGAGACGACGGGGCCAGGACCGCGTGACCGCTCGGACTGGTGCCAGGCTGGTGAGAGACGACGACGTTGGACGTCCAAGGGCGAAGGTCGGTCCCACGGTCGAGACCGAACCTGCCACCGTCGCCAAGGACGACTTCACTGCCTTCTATCGTGAGTACCTGACCGTCGTCTACCGTTTCCTCCGTGCCCGGACGCCGACCGTCCAGGACGCCGAGGATCTGGTGCAGCAGGTCTTCTTCAAGGCGTACCGGGCACGAGCCGGTTTTCGCGGCGATGACGCGGCCCGCCTGGCGTGGTTGTTCCGGATCGTCCGGAACGAGACGGCCTCGTGGTATCGCCGTCGCCGCGACGATCCGCTCCCGATCGACGACATCCTCACCGGCAGCCGAGAGCCGGCCGATCCTGAACCAGGGCCAGAACGGCGGGCCTTGATCGCCAACGAGCAGTTGGCGCTTGCCCGGCTCGTCGGGCGGCTGTCAGAGGACGAGCAGGAGCTGATCCAGCTTCGTTTCGCGGCGGGGCTGACGTCGGTCCAGATCGCCGCTGTGGTCGGCTGCTCGTCCGGGGCCGCTCGTCAGCGGCTCCACCGTGCCCTTGACCGCCTCAGAGAATGGAGTTCCGATGACCTCCGATAACCCGGCGATCCCGTTCGGGACGCCTGAACCTGACGACAGACGCTACCCGGAACTCGAAGGGCGCCTGATCGGCCTCTATCGGGTCGAGCCATCGCCGGACCTCTTCCTTCGGATCGAGGGCTGGACGGCCGAACTGGCCGACGCTTCCCCCAGGGAGGAGCCGAGGCCGTTGGCCATAGCTCCCGGAAGCCGTCGGCGACCCGTCTCATGGTTGTCGGCCGTCGCGGCGTCGTTGACGGTCCTCGTCGTCGTCGCGACTGTGGCGACGGCTACCGGGCTCGTCGAGTGGGGGGGATATTTCCGGAACGGCTTCGGGACGGAGCGGATCGCAGACGAGAACCTGGGGTCCGATCTCAACCTGACCCAGATGGTCGACGGCTTCACGGTCACAATCGGCCGGGTCTACGCCGACCCGTACAGCATCGCGATGGCCGTCCGGATCACTCCGCCGGACGGTCTGCCGGCCGGAGACGTCGACCTTCGCCAGGCGACGCTCTACGACGAGGCCGGTCAGTTCCTCGGCGGGCCGGGTGCCCAGGGCGGGGGCGGGGGTGACACCCGGATCTGGACCTTCTACAACAACGCCCTGCACCCTGGAAGCACATCGGTCCGGTATCGCTATGAGATCACCGATCTCCGGTACTCCGTTGGACCCAGGATCGAGGACGGCGAGGCCGTTCCGATCGACGAGGTCGTTCCCGGCGTTCCCTGTCAGCGCGAGCCGCCGTACCGGGGACAACCGGCGGATCAACCGCCTGACGAGACGCGTTGCTATCTGATCGCGTCCGCCGCCCTCGTCTTCGAGTTCGAGGTCCCCATGGGTCCGGGCGTCTCCGTGGTGCCGGGACCGAAGACGGCCAGCAATGGGACGGTAGCCAACATCACCCAGGTCTCGGCTGGCCGGATCGGCGCTTCGGTCGACATCGAGGGCGTCGGGCCGTTCGCCAGCGTCAGCATCGAGACCGGAGGGCAGACCTTCCCGCTTGGCACCTACGGCTACGCCTGCCCCTACGATGCCACCACGCGCTTCAACTACACCACGAACCAGCAGATCCCGATGGACACCGGACCATGGACGATCCGAATCTCCGCCGGCGCGGGCCAGATTCCCGCCAACGCCGGGGACTACCCACCGGATGCCGGACCTTGCAACCTGTTCACGCCGGAGGGACAGTGGGCCTTCACGGTCGATCCGACGACCGTGACCGTCGCATCAGGGCGGGAGCCCTAAGCGGCGATTTGATTCAGTTCGCTCGCGGGAACCAGCCATAAATGGACTGGCTGAACGACATTCGTCACGAACCACCAGGCAGGGTCGAACGCCGCGTGATCGTAACGTCGCTCTCGGCGTTCGACGCCGAATCCGATGTCGTTCAGCTGGTCCCTTCAGGGCCGGGCAACGGGTCGGCATAAATGCCCCGATACCCCTCGGGGAGCAGGTCGGCGACGCGGCGCATCATCAGGTCGGTGGCGGCCTCACTGGTCACGCGCTGGCCGACGACCGTTCGAGCGACGGTGAAGGGTTCGCCGATCGTAACGCGGACGGCGCGACGGAAGCGCCGCTTCGGCGCCTTGCCGCCGTTGAAGGGCAGGTGCTCCGTTCCTGTCACGGCAACCGGAAGGATCGGCGCGCCGGACCGCAACGCGATCAGCGCCCCGCCGGCCAGCGGCTTCGTCATCGCGGCGGTCACGCTGCGGGTCCCTTCCGGGAAGATACCGAGGGCGATCCCCTGGGTCAACGTTGCCTCGGCATGGCGAATCGCCTTTCGGTCGGCCTGACCGCGCTCGATCGGGAAGGCACCGACGAAGCGGATCAGCGAGCCGAGGACGGGGACGCGGAAGAGCTCGGCCTTGGCCATGAAATGGACCGGGCGGGGAATCGCCACGGCGACGACCAGCGGGTCGAGGTTGTGGAGGTGGTTGGAGACCACGATCAGCGGGCCGCTCCTGGGAACGTTGCGGACGCCCGTCACCCGGAACCCGGCCAGCAGCCAGAGGGCGCCGGTGAAGAACCCGCGGGCGGCATGGAAGTGCCAGCCACGCAGGGTGTGGCGCCGCAGGTCCCCGAACTCGACGGACGGCTCGCGGACCGGGGTCGTCATGCGCTTGAGTTCCCGTTGAGAAGGCTCGTGGCTGGGTCGGCCACGCCGAGGCGCTCCCAGGCGACCCGGACCAGCTCCTCGACCAGGGCGACGACGGTCTCGATCGACTGCCCGTCGGTGTCGACGATGATCGCGTCGTCGGCCGGGCGAAGCGGCGAGGTCGTCCGGCTCCGGTCCAGCTCGTCACGGTGGCGGAGCTCCTCGGTCAACTGGTCGATCTCGGCGACGACGCCACGCTCGTGGAGCTCGTGGAGGCGGCGGCGAGCCCGCTCCTCGGGGCTGGCGTTGAGGAAGATCTTGGTGCCGGCGTTTGGGACGACGGTTGTCCCGATGTCCCGGCCCACCATGACGATCGGCCCCCGACTGGCGGCGATCCGGCGCTGGACCGGCAGGAGGGCGTTTCGGACCGGGCCGTGGGCGGCAACGACCGAGACGCTGGTATCGACCGCCGACGTCCGGATCTCCCAGGTCACGTCGTCGCCGTCGAGGAGGACGTCGTAGAGGCGCCCATCGTCTCGCGAGAGCGGCACGATGTCGATGTGGTGCTCCCGGGCGAGCCCGGCGAGGGCGTCGCCATCAGCCAGATCAGCGTCCGACCGGAGCGCCTTCAGCGTCAGCGCCCGGTAGAGCACACCGGTGTCGAGCAGGATCGCGCCGAGCTCCTCGGCGACGGCCCGGGCGACGGTCGTCTTGCCGGCAGCGGCGGGACCGTCGATCGCGATCACGAGGCGGTGGTCACCGTAGGGGTCCTCGGCGGAGACGTGCTGCTGGCTACCGTCGTCGGCCACGCTTCGTTCCCTTCCCCTGCGTCTTCCTGACGGACTTGCCCTTGGACGTATTGATCCTCGGTGCGGCCGGCTTCGGCTTGGCGCCGCGGTGGCTGTGCGAGTGCGGGGAACGCCGCTTGATCCGGCTCGGCCCCTCGTCCGGGTTGTCCGACTCCACCTTGCGGGAGACGCGCCCGACGGTCTCGAGCTTCCGGCTGGGAGCCCCCGATGCGGCGTCCGGGCGTGGCGAGCGGCGCTGGGTCAGCAGACGCGGCCCACGGTCGGCGGCCGGACGGCGCTCCGGTTCCGCGGCGGACGAGGGCCGCTCCCGGCGGTCGTCGGGTCGACGGGCATCACGCGATCCGTCTGAAGTCGTTGCCGGTCGAGAGCGATCGACACGAGGACGCGGTCCGGTTGAAGGACCTTCACGTGGTGGTCCGGACGGAGGACCATCGCGGCGCTGGCCCGTTGGCGCACCGTCTCGGCGCAGTCGGGTCACGGAGCCATCGCGGCGTGGGCCAGAAGGACCACCCTCCCGGCGGACCGACGGACCCGTCGCGCCATCTCTCGGGGCGGGACGTGGGCGATCGCTATCGGACCGAGGCCCGGTGGTGGCGTCATCCCGACGCGGTCGCTGCGGCGCCGACCGGCGGACGGGTCGGCGCGTGGCGGCTTCGCCAGCCGGACGCTCGGACGTAAACGAGCGGCGGACCTCGGAGAACCGCTGACCACCGACTGTCTCGAATCGCCCCTCGCTGCCAGGAGGCGACGTCGGCGGAGCGGGCCGGCTTGCGCGTGGGACCGGTGAGCCCGTCGGGGCATCCGGTGACGTGGCGTTGGCCTGGTCGCGGCCAGGTCCAGGCTGCCCCGGGGCATCCGGGCGGCTGCCGGGTCGTGGAGGCGGGTTCTCGGGCCGCCGGGCCGACCAGGCGCCGGGTCGCTCGACGATCGGGCTGCGGGGTGGGGTGGCCGGTGGGGTCGCGGCGGGATGGGCCGGCGCCGAGGGCTGGGAGTTGGCGGGGCCGGGCCGGCCGGACCAGTCGCGTGGTCCCTGCAGCCCATGGTTCTGACTGGAGTCAGGGCGATCCGAGGTCATCCGGCGGCGGCCGGTCCGCGGACCGGTTCGGGCTGCCGGCTTCTCGGTCTCGAGTCGCGGTGCGGCCGGCGTGGGACTGCTCCGCTCCATATCTCGATCCATGTGGACGGCCTCGGAGATCTGGCTGAGCTCGCCCATGGTCAGGTCGCGGTACTCGCCGGCCTCGAGGCCCTTGATCGTCAGGGGGCCGATCCGGTGACGACGAAGTTTGATGACGTTGATGTTGGCCGCCTCCATGATCCGCCGGACGGCGTGATAGAACCCCTCGTGGATCACGAGGCGGATCCAGATCCCTTCAGGGGTCTCGCGCAGCAGGCGAATATCGTCGGGGATCACGTCACGGTCGTCGATCCGGACGCCGTCGCGCAGGTACTGGAGCGTGCGGTCGGTCGGACGCTGGTCGGTCAGGACGTGGTATTCCTTGGCCAGCCGGTAGCGCGGGTGCATGACGCGGTTGGCCAGCTCCCCGTCGTTGGTCAGCAGGAGCATGCCCTCGGTGTCCCGGTCCAGCCGGCCGACGGGGAACAGGCGCTCCCTGATGTCGATCAGGTCCATGACGGTCCGCCGCTCGCGGTCGTCCGCCATCGTCGTGATGTAGCCGGGCGGCTTGTTGAGCAGGATGGTCCGGAGCCGCTGGGGACGGATGACCTTGCCATCGACCCGGATCTCGTCCGCCGTCGGGTCGACCCGGGTGCCGAGCTCCGTGACGGCGACGCCGTTGACGAGGACGCGCCCACCGGTGATGAGTTCTTCCGCCGACCGGCGCGATGAGATGCCGCGTGCCGCGATGACGCGCTGGAGACGTTCCACATTACCCCCGGGGGTGCCTTGATGACGTGACCGCCTGCCGCCCGCTGCTGGTCTTCGCGCCGCGCACGTCAAGCCGGTCCCTGGGGCTCTGTGGGCGAACGGGCGTCGCTAGAGCTGGTAGACCGGCTGGTCGGCGATCTGTCTGTCTCCAAGGAAGAATAGCACGCGACCCACCTCGTCCCCGGATTTGGCCGTCGGCCCGAGGACCATCTGGTAGGTGATCTTCTCGACCTGATCCTTCGGGACGACCAGTTCGGACCCCTGCTGAAAGGTGACCTGCCAGGCCGCGGCTTCGCCCGAGAGACCCTCGATCGCGTTCGCGCTGTTGAGGTCCACCCATGTGTATTCCTCCGGGACCGCCCGGATGATCGCCAGCGTGTCGTCGTAGCGCTTGTCGGCCGTCACCTGGCCGTCGGCGTTGTAGGTCAGATCGCTGCCGAGGACGACGATCACGACCCGGCTGCTCCCGCTGAACTGCGCGCCCGTGACGAGGCAGGCGCCGGCGTCGGGCGTCGAGCCGGTCTTGACGCCGAAGATGCCATCCTCGCCGAGCAGCGTATTCGTGTTCTCCAGCAGGACGGTCCGCGGGTCCGGCCCGTCGACCTGCATGTCGTGGGCCTGGGTATCGACGATCGTCGCCAGCAGCTCGTTGTCGAGCAGGGCGGCGGCGGCGATCGCCAGGTCACGGGCTGTCGTGTGCTGGCCCTCGGTATCCTCGCCGGCCGGGTTCAGGATGACGGTGTTGACGGCGCCGAGTTCGGCCGCCTTCGCGTTAACGGCGTCGAGGAACGTCGCCTTCGGGTCGTCGCCATTCGGGTCGAGCGTCTGCCCGGCGACGCGGGCCAGCGCCCGGGCGGCGTCGTTGCCGGATGGCAGCATCAGCCCGTAGAGAAGCCCCTCGACCGTTACCTCGTCTCCCGTCGCCAGCTGGGCGTTGGAGAAGACCGTGATGTCGACGGTGTCGTCCTCCTCGACCGTCACGACCTGCTCGAGGTCGGTCAGGATGTCGACGAGCGTGAGGCTGATCAGGACCTTGGCCGTGCTGGCCGGGGCGCGCTCGGTGTCGGCCTCGTTCGCGAACAGGACCAGACCGGACTCGATATCCCCGGCGAAGACGGCCTTGGCCGTGATCTTCGGCAGGTCGGGCAGGCCGTCCGGCACCGCCCAGCGCTCCGCCAGGCTCGGTGTCGCGGGTTCGGACGGTGCTTCCGTCGCCGGCTGGTCCTGTCCGACGGGCTTCCACCCCGGCGCGGCCAGCAGCGAGCCCGTGTCAGGATTCGCCAGCAGCAGGAGCGGGCTGGTCAGGGCGGCGGTCAGCCGTCGCCGTGAGAGCCGGAGAACTGGCTCCGTCTGAGCGGTGGGTCGGTCGGGCATGGGAATCCTCGGAGCGGCCGCGGCATCGGATCTGCCGAGAGGGTACCACTCCCGTCCGTTCAGGCGGTTGCCGCGCTCGCTCCCAGGCGACAGAATGGGAGCGCGACGGTCCCACCGGCCCCATAAGTCCGGCTGGCCGGCTGGCCGGCTGGCCAGTTGGGTTGGACGTCAGCCAACGGCGGGTATGTCGTCAGCACGATCAGCCATCGTCCGATGGCCGCGGATGAGCGGCGAGCGCGCTCACAGGGTAGATCGCCGATGCCGACCCGTCTCCAGGTCCAGCTCCCACGCCGGGCAACCCGGATCCGTCCCACGGCCGTCGTGCGCGACCGGCTGGCGGCGGACCTCGCCTCCGGCGCGAGCTTGCCGGTCGAGCCGATTCCGGTCGCCAGGCTCACCCACTCAGTCCGGGTCGCCGCGATCGGCGACTTCCACACCCGGGTCGATCGCCCCTTCCTGTTCGGCCCGGCGCTCCTGAACGTTTCGAATCAGGCGGATCTCCTCCTGATCGCTGGGGACCTGACGGACAGCGGGCGAGTCGAGGAGTTCGCGCTTGTCGCGGACGTGCTCGGGGCTGTCACGGTTCCGGTGGTGGCGGTCCTCGGCAATCACGACCGTCGCGGCCTGCGTCGGGTCGCGATGCGACGCACGCTTGAGAACGCCGGCGTGATCCTGCTGGATGGCGAGTCGGTCGTACTGAACGTCTCGCTGGCCGAGTCCGATCGGGAGTCCGCCCGGATCGGTGTCGTGGGGATCGGCGGTTACGGCGGTGGCTTCTGGCCCGACGAGATCGGCGCCGGGCCGCCGCTTGACCGTGCCACGCAGGCCTTCGCCGTCCGGGCCCGGCGCGAGGCCGCCCGGCTCGATGCGACACTGACCCAGTCCTCGACCGACGTCGATGCCAGGATCGTTCTGATGCACTATTCGCCCACCTCGAGCACGCTGGGCCGGGAGCCACTGGTGAAGTACTGGATGCTGGGCAACATCGAGCTCGCCCGGGTCATCGATCGCTACGACGTCGATCTGGTCGTCCATGGCCACGCCCATCTCGGCAACCCGGCCGGGCGGACGATCGGCGGGACACCGGTCCGGAACGTCGCGACGCAGGTGATCGGGCGCCCGGTCGTCTATCTGCTCGGCGACGACGCGGCCATCGTCGAATCAGCGACGGCATCACCGCTGGCGGGAGCGAAGTGAACCCAATCGGGCGGGGCCAGCCAAACGCTCGGGGAGCCACCAGGATCGCTCCAGCGGAGGCGCGCCTCGACCTGACCACCAACCCCTACGGCCCGACGTTCATGGTGCTCGAAGCGCTGGCGGGCGCCGAGGACCTGCACCTCCCGGCCGAGGGCCGCGCCGACTCCCTCCGGGAGCGCCTCGCCGCGCAGCTCGCCGTCCCGGTCGAATCGCTCGTCCTCGCGAATGGGATCGACCGCCTGCTGCTCGACCTGTTCGCCGGGTTGCGGGACGGCGGGCCGCTGGTCGTCTTCCCACCGAGCGACCCGGTCCCCGCGCAGCTCGCCGTCGCCGCCGGACTCGCGACGCTGGAGCTCTACCGGACGCCGCGGTTCGAGACTAGACTGGACGCCCAGATTCTGCGCGGTCTGCCGTCCGGCTGGGACGCCTACATCCAGAGCCCGAACGACCCGAGCGGGACGATTCTGTCGGCGGACGAGGCGGTCCGGCTGGCGCGTGGCGCTGGGGTGCTGATCGTCGACGAGCGCCATGGGGCCTACAGTCCGCGCTCGCTGCTCCCGCTGGCGCGGGAGTTCGACAACGTCATCGTCATCCGGACGTTCGAGACGTGGGCCGGGCTGGCCGGATTGCCCCTGGCCTACGCGGTGATCCCGGCCCGGCTGCGGTCCCGGTTCGCCGCGGTCTCGCTCGCCACGCCACCGGCGATGGGCGCGGTGATCGCCGGGCTCGCGACGCTGGACGATCTCCCGGCCGTGCTCGGGAACGTCCGGCAGGTCCGGTCCGAGCGGGCGCGGCTCTACCGGATGTTGCGCAAGCTCAACATGGTCAGCGTGCCATACCCGACCTGGTCGAACTTCCTGCTCGTCCGGGCCGAGCGGACGACGGCGCCGTTCCTGACGGCGGCGCTGGCCCGGCGGGGCGTCCGGGTGGCCCCGGTCGCGGACGAGGCGCTGCACGGCCAGACGATGCGGATCAGCGCCGGCCGGCCCCAGCAGACAGACCTCCTCCGGCGGGCGCTGATCGAGATCGGCGTGACGCTCTGACCTCGTCCCCGCTCGTCCAGACGGGAGGCTGGCCGACCGCCTCAGTGCTTGTGAAGGGTCAGGATGGCTGGGGCGCGGTCGTACATCCAGAGGGTGATCGGCAGCGTAATGATGAAAACTCCGATCGCCCAGGCCGTGATGAGCCAGAAGGCGCCGAGCCAGAAGCCCACGAACACGAAGTAGAGACCGCGCACCGCCCAGTTGAGTTGCTCCGTGTGGCGGCTTGTCAGCACGGAGACACCGTTCCGGGTCTCTATCGCCCAGTTTCGCGTGCGTGCTTTCATCGTCGTAATCTGTGGCAGCTTGTTGAAGAGCATGAACGCCAGCGGGATCCCGATAACGGTGTAGACCAGCGCGTAGCCAAGGAGGATCGCGAGCCCGCTGAGCCACCAGCCGATGCACAGGAACCAGAGTGCCCGGACGATTAGCGACGGTCCATCGACCGGGGCCATAACCAACATTGGCGCCATCGCATTGACGTTGACATTGACGTTCATTGATTGCGAATAGTGGTTAGGAGCCGGGTAGCCGCCCTGTGGCGAGCCCCATTGCGGTCCCCGCTGGGCTGGGTACTGTGGCTGATTTGGATACGGATGTGGAGTGCCGTACGGCGATTGGCCATACTGGTTTACCGGCAGGTTGTGATCACCAGCGTATCCGGCCGGAAAACCATCGCTGTTCGGTGCCGGACCCATCGCGGGAGCCGGCGCGAGATCAGCGGGTGATGCGCGATACCTGTCAGAATCGATCGAATCTGGCTTGGAAGCTGTCAAGGCGTTGACCCTCGGACCGTCTGCCCGGTTCTTGCTTATTTCGACTACTCTGGAAGATCGACTGGTGTCGACCGAACTTTGGAAACGATGCCGGTGCAGTAGCCCTCCAGGACGTGAAGCCGAACCGGCACGGTACGGGCTCCCCTTCGATTCGACAGCAGCAGCGAGCGGGGTTGCCCACATGCCCGTGGTGACCGCTCTGTTTTGCCCGTTCCCGGATACCGATCGAATTCCGACAAAGACTTCTGCACCACATGCGGGGAATCTGGCTGGTCTATCGGCCGGATGTGGGAGCCCGAAGGATCGTTGCCT
>JAABUS010006806.1_pt1 | contig 13568 bp, 7 predicted proteins | sample 5560161 | NCBI WGS metagenome assembly JAABUS01 (sample SAMN10711885, study PRJNA513376) | rock metagenome | isolation source: Antarctica rocks | place: Antarctica: Victoria Land, Trio Nunatak nord | collected 2016-01-04 | reverse complement strand
GCTTAATATAAAGAATAACACCACAATGATCACATCGAGTCCATAATCCTTGACTACCATCAGATGCTGGATGATTATATTTAGGAGCATTGAGAAGTTTTAATTTACGCTGATCTTCAATCCAAGCCAATATAGACATTTTGTATAACTCCTATAAAATTTCTATTGATCTAACAAAAAAGGTTTTCTAACAAAAAAGGTTTTCTAACAAAAACCTGACCTAACAAAAAAAAAGCTTAACAAAAATAGTATTTGAAAAAAAAAAAGGTTTCCATTTTTTTTTTTCAAATACTATTTTTGTTAAGCTTTTTTCGATTGTTGTTTTACTCTTTTTGTTTACTTTTTTTGTTTGAATTTTGAAACACTGATAAAAAATGGAAACCTTTTTTTTTCAAATGCAAAACAAAAAAATGCTTTGCATTTTTTGTCAGGCATTTTTTGTCAGGTTTGAATTTTTTTGTTTTACTGCGTAAAACAAAAAAAAATAAGCAAAAAAAACAAAGGGTTTTGTTAGAAAAACCCTTTGTTTTTTTTGCGTTACTTTGCTTTTTTCTATATAAACAGTAAAATAAATTTGTTTTGTAAGAATATCTAACAAAAACATAACAAAAATAGTATTTTTGTTATGTTTTTGTTTTAGCTGTGCTCTGTTACTTGATTTTATTAAAATGGGCTATTCTAAGAGTAAAACAAGCTTTAACAGTTTTTAACAAACTTCTAACAAAAATATTATTTTTGTTAGAAAAGGGTTTGTCTGGAATGGAAATTTAAGTATAGAAAAAGCTTAATTTTTAAAATTACTTTTTAATGATAATTTTAAATAATTATTTATACAATTTTAGCATCATTTTCTTTTTTTAGTTTCTAATAATTTTTTAAATAAAGCAAAGGTTACCTTACCCAATAATTTGTATACTAATATAAATAGTTATGTGATTAATTTGTAACAAAAAAAGTAAACAAAAAGAGTAAAATAACAACCAAAAATAATATTTGAAACACTGACAAAAAATGCTTTGCATTTTTTGTTTCAAATGCAGTTAAAATCTTAAACAAATCTGAAACACAACCCTGAGACAAAAAATGCATTTTTTTTTTATGACAAAAAAGGTTTTTGTTAGAAAATTTTCAAAAACTTGAGACCTGACAAAAACAAAAATGTTTTGAAACACTGACAAAAAAAGCTTTGCTTTTTTTGTTTCAAATATTTTACATTTTTTGTAAAGGTCAGGTTTTTGTTTCAAATTTCATTTAAAACAAAAAAAGCTTGAGACAAAAAAAGCTTCGCTTTTTTTGTTAAGCTTTTTTTGTCAGGTTAAGTTTTTGTTAACGGTTTATCAAGATTTTAACTGCAATAACAAAAACCTTATTTAAAACAAAAAATGCAAAGCATTTTTTGTCAGGTTTCAATTTTTGTTAATTGTTTGTCAAGATTTATAAGCCCCTTTGCTTTTTAGTTTCTTGTGAACAAAATCAATTAAAAGACTAAAAACTTGACACTTTATGAAAAAACAAGTATGATAAAAATTAGGATAAGCGCCCCCATCGTCTAGAGGCCCAGGACATCTCCCTTTCACGGAGGAAACGGGGATTCGAATTCCCCTGGGGGTAAAGACTTAATAAAACGTCTATTTATTTTTATTACAATTTAAAACAAGCTTAATCAACTATTGATCTGACAAAAAATGCCTGACACTCTAACAAAAACGAAATTTGAAACAAAAAATGCTTTACAAAAAAAGCATTTTTTGTTTCAAATTTCGTTTTTGTTTCTACTTTATTTTAAATAATATCAGGATTTTTTAATAGTTTGTATTTTTCAATATAATTTCTACTTTAAAAAAAGTAATTTTTATGTTATACTTATTAAAGAACGCGGGATAGAGCAGTCTGGTAGCTCGCAAGGCTCATAATCTTGAGGTCGCAGGTTCGAATCCTGCTCCCGCCAAAATGTTATTTAAGTTCAACTCTTATTTTAATCTAACTTTTTTATTATCTTTTTCTAAATGTTGTTTATTTAATAAATATATATTATATATATATTTTACTAATTATTTTTTTCTTTTAGTAGGTCTTTTAAATAAAAAATTGAAATAATACAAGAAAAGTTATATTATCTCTTAAAGAATATAAAAATTTGTAACCTTTTTTTATCTTGAAAGTTTTGAGACAAAAATATGGTTTTGTTAGGGATTTAAGGTAAAAAAAAAAATAGACATCTAAAACAAACTTTTGTTGTATACTTTACTTTTTTACATCGAAAAGAAAAACATCGCGTACATTCCATAGATCGAAAAGAAACTGACTAACATCGCCTTTGGTTTCTTTTCTCACAAATCCTGGCAAACCTCGACTTGACCTTGACAAAAAATGTAAAACATTTGAAACAAAAATAATATTTTTGTTTTTGTTTTAAAAAGCCTGACCTGACAAAAAATGATGACAAAAAAAGCTTAACCTGACAAAAAAAGCCTGACAAAAAAAGCTGAAACAAAAAAAGCTTCGCTTTTTTTGTCAGGCTTTTTTTGTTTCAGCTTTTTTTGTTTCAAATACACTTCTTATTTTTGTCTCAAGCTTTTTTTGTTAGGCATTTGAAACAAAAACAAAAATTTGTTTTTGTCAGTGTTTCAAATAAGATTTTTGTTTCAGCTATTTTTGTTTCAATTTTTGTTAAGAGTTTGTCAAAATGTAAAAAAAGTGATGTTGTATCTTTTAAAAAATATAAAACGATGTTAGTTAGTTTCTTCTCGATATATGGCCACTGTCCCATAATTACAAAAACTTGAAACAAAATCTAATAAAAACATGATTTCCAACACTGACAAAAAATGTGAAACATTTTTTGTCAGTGTTGGAAATCATGTTTTTATTAGATTTTTGTCTAATCAATTATTTTATAAAATTTTTTCATTTTTAATTACAAAAGGAATATAACCACATGACTAGAGTGAAACGACGTAATGTTTCTCGAAACCGACATAAAAAAGTTTTAAAAATGACGCAAGGCTTTCGAGGATCTTCATCTACTTTATTTAGAACTGCAAAACAACAGAATATGAAAGCATTACGTTATTCATACCGAGACCGAAATCAACGTAAAAGAGAATTTCGAAGTCTTTGGATAACTCGAATGAATGCAGCTATAAGAGTTTATGGTATGAGTTATAGTAAATTTATTTACAGTATAAAAAAATCAGAAAGGTTTTTAAATCGTAAAATGCTCGCTCAATTAGCTCTTCGTGATAATGAAGCTTTTAAACAATTAATTCAATCTTTGAGCTAAAAAATTATAAAAACTATGAATCGTTGTAATAGATTTTTAAGTTTTGTTGGTATCTCAAAAAAATAAACTAAATAGTAATATTGTTAAAGATATTATTAAAAAACAGTTCAAACCTGACCTTGACAAAAAATGATGACAAAAAAAGCTTAACCTGACAAAAAAAGCCTGACAAAAAAAGCTGAAACAAAAAAAGCTTCGCTTTTTTTGTCAGGCTTTTTTTGTTTAAGATTTAACAGTTCTTCTATAGAAAATTTATTATCTATTAATCATTTATCAAAAATTTTTTATTTATACAAAATTAATATGAGTTTCACAAATCGTTTCAAAAAAAAAAAATATCCGCAAAGTCCACCTATAATACCTATTATTCATCGAAAATCTAAATCACCTGTTCAAGGAATTGAAGGTCTTGCCTCTTCTGGACCTCACAAAAATCAAGGAACTATAGATTACAAAAACATTGTTTTGTTAAGAAAGTTTATAACAGCTGAAGGCAAAATATTACCTAGACGGATAAGTGGTTTAACCGCAAAACAGCAACGCTATATGGCAAAAGCTATTAAAAATGCTAGAATGACAGGATTTCTTCCCTTTATTAATAAGATTAATAAAAGTCAGCCATTGCGTACATAAAAATTAGTACTATTATTCTTTAAACAAATATTTCTAATAAAAACTTGACAAAACACCAATCAAAAATAAAAAAAATAGAAATAAAAATCTTAGTATCCAAACAAAAACCTGAAACTTGACCTGACAAAAAAAGCTTCGCTTTTTTTGTTTCAAAATGTAAATAAAAAAAAGCTTAAAAAAAAAGATTTGAAACAAAAAAAGTTTCGCTTTTTTTGTTTAAAGCTTTTTTTGTCAAATCAGTATTTTTGTCAGTGTCAGTATTTGTATTTTTGTTTCACAAATTTTTAACAAAGTTTTAACCAAAACAAAAATAGTGTCTTAATTTTTGTTAGAAGTTTTAATGAGAGCTTTGTTAGTCCAAAACAATGTCAATAAAAATTTTTTAAGAAATAATATTAAAACTTACTTGCACAATTTTTGTTTTTTACAAAAATATTATTGTGTTACACAAGTTTATAAATCTGGATTGACAAATTTTACAATCCAAAAGTTTTTGTTTTACTGCGTAAAACAAAAAAAGTAAAACAAAAAACAAGTTTTGTTAAATGCTTGTAAGCCTTCCAAGATCGCCTAAACAATAATACTATTATTGTTTAGGCGATGTCCCGATGTTACAAAGGCAATCTATATATTTTAGGTATTTTTTACATTTATGGCCAAGAAAAGTATGATTGAGCGTGAAAAAAAACGCCAACGTTTAGTTATTAAGTATGCAAAAAAACGAAATGATTTAAAACAAGAAATTAAAAATGCATCTTTTTTAGAAGAAAAATTAGATATTCATCGAAAATTACAACGTCTTCCTCGAAATAGTGCACCTGTTCGTCTTCACAACAGATGTTTAATTACAGGGCGACCTAAAGGTTACTATCGTGATTTTGGGCTTTCTAGACATCTTTTACGTGAGATGGCTCATGATTGTCTTTTACCAGGTGTTACTAAGTCTAGTTGGTAGTTCTCAAAAAAAGTATTTCCATACAAAATTTTGGACGAAATAGAGACTTGACCTGACAAAAAAAGCCTGATAAAAAAAGCTTAACAAAAAAAAGCTTAACAAAAAAAGAGAATCTTTTTTTGTCTCAAGCTTTTGAAACAAAAAATGTAAAACAAAAAAAGCTTCGCTTTTTTTGTCATCATTTTTTGTCAGTGTTTCAAAGTTTATTTTTGTCTGGGTTTGCGTAACAATTATTTATTTTAGTTTTCTTAATGAAGAATTTGTAAGTTAAAAAAAAAAAAAAACAAGTAAAAAATTGTGCAATAATCTAAACAATTAGTAATACTGTTATTTTACATATTTTTATTTTTATAATAAAATTATCAAAATCTATTTTATATAAAAAACTATTAGCTTATAAAAAAAAGTAAGAAAAGAAATAAAAAAGTATTTTGTATTACATTTACAAACACAGAAAATAACAATTTACAAAATTTTATTTTTGGTAAGAAATGTCTTTTTTCTTAAAAATTAAATGCTATAATAACAAATAGAAATAAAAAGTAGAAAAGTAAAAGTATTTGTCAAAAAACAAATACTTTTACTTTGTAACCTTATAAACCTCTAACAAACCAAGGGTTTGTCCAGGTCACAAAATTACTATCTTTTACTTGAACTATCTTCTTATCTTTTTGTTATAATATTAGTTGTTAAATTTTTTGTAACTTTTCTAACAAAAACCGAAACCCTGACAAAAAATGTTTTACATTTTTTGTTTCAAATGCAGTTAAAATATTGAAAAACCCTGACAAACCTTGGGTTTGTTTAAGATTTTAAAAGCACAATACTACTATTTTTGATCTTTTTAAAATCCTAAACAAATCTTAAACAAAAACCTGACAAAAAAGGTTTTCCAACAAAAACTTTGTTTTTGTTAGAAAACTTACAAAAATTTTGTTTTTGTTAGGATACTACTGACCTTACAAAAAAAGCTTGACACTTTTTGTCAGGTTTCAACTTTTTGTTTCAGTTTTTGTTTGGCTACTAATATTTTTGTTTGAATTTTTGTTTCACCTTCTTATTGTTAAAAATTAACAAACTTTTAATAAAAAATCTAACAAAAACTGAAACAAATTTTTTGTTTTTTTTTTCAGATTTTTAGTTCATCTTTATTAAAGATTTGTTATATATGTTTCATGTTAGAATTGAGTTTTTAACATGATGAAAAACAAAGTTATTAAAAAAAAAACCGTAGAATTGTTCAAATTTTTTTTGATAAAAAGGTTACAATTTTTCTATTTTACTAAATAAAAAATTTTAAAAAGGATTCTTAATTATGGCTGCTTCTTATTTACCTTCTATTTTAGTTCCACTTGTGGGTCTTGTTTTTCCAGCAATTGCAATGGCTTCTCTTTTTTTATATATTGAAAAAGAAGAAATTGTTTAATTGTCACTCTAATTTTAAAAGATACATTCACGATTTTCTAACCTGACAAAAAATGCCTGACAAAAAAAGCGAAGCTTTTTTAGTTAAGCATTTTTTGTTTTAAACGTTATTTTGTATTTAATTCTTTTTACACACCTTTTATAAACTGTTTTTTTATTATTATAGACATTATCTTCTGGGATTGCCAAATATTTACAAATCTGAGCGAAAAGCCGACAAAAATCTTATTTTTGTCGGCTTTTCGCTGAACAATTCTAAAATAAACTTTTAAAAAAACATAAATATAATAAAAATTTTGTTAAATTTTTGTTAAAAAAAGTATACTTTTTTTTTAATGTGAAACCTCTTGTTTTTTTTTATAGAATACCTTATAATGTATTATAAGGATCTATAGCTCAGCTGGTAGAGCGCCTGCCTTACAAGCAGGATGTCATCGGTTCAAATCCGGTTGGATCCAATTATACAAATTATTAAATACTTTTCTTTATTTTTTTGTGCTATCACTTCAATTAGTTTTTTATCTTTATTTAAAATAAGTATCAGCAAAGTTTTTTCTTAGTAAAAATCTATTTGTCAAAATTTTTTATTACTAAAAAAAAAAATAATAAAAACCTTAAACAAAAATTGAAACCTGACAAAAAATGTAAACAAAAAAAGCTTAACAAAAAAAGAGAATCTTTTTTTGTCTCAAGCTTTTTTTGTCAAGCATTTTTTGTTTTAAATAATATTTTGTTTTTGTTTTAAATAGTATTTTTGTTTCAGTCTTTTTCGTTATTGTTTTACTAATTCAAACACTGACAAAAAATGTGAAACATTTGAAACAAAAATATTATTTAAAACAAAAAATGCTTTGCATTTTTTGTCAGGTTTTTGTTTCAGAAGCACTTTGCAGTTAAAATTTGAAAGATTTTAAAAGCATCAAAAATAGTAGTATCCTAACAAAAACCTGACCTGACAAAAAAAGCTTAAACTGATAAAAAATGATTTCCATTTTTTATCAGTGTTTTAAATATTATTTTTGTTTTTGTAAGTGTTTCAGTATTTTTGTCAGTAATTTTGACAAAGTGTTTTCGTTAAAACTTGGCTTCTGATATCACCTTCTAATATCGCTTTTGATTTGTTTTCGATGTCTAAATGTTAAAGGAATTTGTCTTGTTTTTTAATAACTAAATAAGTTTTTATGGGCATTAAAACTCAAAAAATGATATACTTTTTGTAAGCCGTTATGGTGAAAGGGTAGACACATGACTTTCAAAAAGTCACGAAGAAATTCGTGTCGGTTCAAATCCGACTAACGGCATTCCCCCTTTGAAATAAAAAAAGCACTTTGATTATTTATAATTTCCAAGATTTTTTGATATAAAACAAAAATAAACAAAGTTGCTTTGGTTTTGCATAGCAAAACCATAAAGCAGAACAAAAATTGAAACAAAAATATTAAGCCTGACAAAGACCTGACAAAAAATGTAAACAAAAAAAGCTTAACAAAAAAAGAGAATCTTTTTTTGTCTCAAGCTTTTTTTGTCAAGCATTTTTTGTCAGGCATTTTTTGTCAGGTCTTTGTCAGTGTTTCAATGACAAAAACTTCGTTTGAAACAAAAAAAGCTTGAGACAAAAAAAGATTCTCTTTTTTTGTTAAGCTTTTTTTGTCAGGTTAGGGTGTCCGTATTTTTATTTAACGATGTTTGAAAGTGATGTTAAAGGACAAGTAACTTTAAATTATTTAATGTTTTGAATAAGTTTTGTATTAATAATAGTATGTTCAGAATAAAATAAATTATATTTTTCTTGAAACGCAGAAGATTGATAAAAAATATTACTTGGTGTAATCGGTATTATATAACTAGTATTGCTTTTTAGGCATGATCTCCCTTCTAACAAAAACAACGTTTTTGTCAGAGATAATTGTTGCGCTTCTTTTGTTTTACGTAGTAAAACAACAGCAACCATGCATAAAAAGACTTATTCAATGTAATTTTTTTTTAATTAGAAGACTCTTAAGAATCGTAAATTTTTTAACTTTTCTTACTTTCTTACTGTAGTTGCTTAATAAAACAAAGATCTGATTTTTACTTAAAAAATTATTGAAATAATCTATAAAGATAAAAAACTTTGATTTTTAATGGAAATTTTTAAAAAAGTAACTAACCATATAAAGTTTATTATCTAGAATTAGTTTTGTATATTTACTAGGTTTTTAAGAGTAAAAAAAGAGTGTTAAAAATTGATCTATAAAAATCTTAATAGATAAGATTGACAAACAGTTATTATATAATTTATATTATTATATTAATAAGGGATTGTAGCTCAACGGTTAGAGCGCCGCCCTGTCACGGCGGAGGTTGCGGGTTCAAATCCCGTCAGTCTCGTTGACATTTTTTTTGTAGTATATGATTTACAAATAAAGGTTGCTTTTAAAATCCTGACAAACCGTTAACTACAAAGTTTTTGTTAACGGTTTGTCAGAATTTTAACGGGAATAACCATATTAACAAATTATATATTTATTCAGTTTTTGTTAAAATTTCTTTTTACAAAAAGAAATTGTTTGACTAATAATATTTTGTTAGTTTAGTTTTATTTCACCTCTTACTTTGAAGGTCGAGTATTTTATAATAGCCTATTAATTTTGTACAAAAATATTTCATCTAACATTTTTTATACAATTGCATAAAATAAACAAAGTACTATAACCTCTAGAAATTACTAACTTACACCGATTATTGATCAGTAAAAAAAAAGCAATATAAATTTTATCTTTTTTTATATTGGAAAGCTCTGACAAAAAAAGCCTGACACTGACAAAAAATGTTTCACATTTTTTGTCAGTGTCAGGCTTTTTTTGTTTCAAAATCGCAATAAAAATGATACAAAATATAAATAAGTAGTTATTTCTGTTTTGTATCAGTACTGAATTGTTTTTTATAAAGTTTCTAAAATAAAATTTAGAAGTAATAAAATAAAATCTTTCGGTAATTTAAAAATAAAAGTGTTTTAATAAGCTAATCCCATACTTCGAGTTGTTTCAGAACCTAAATAAACACGAACACTTAAGAAATCAGTAGGGCAAGCTGATTCACAACGTTTACAACCTACGCAATCTTCAGTTCGTGGAGCAGAAGCTATTTGACTTGCCTTGCAACCATCCCAAGGTACCATTTCTAAAACATCAGTAGGGCAAGCACGAACACATTGAGTACAACCAATACAAGTATCATAAATTTTTACAGCATGTGACATAATTTAAATAGACTCCAACATTTATATGAAGTAAGATTGAAATTTTTTGAAAAGAGAATAAGGTTAAATTATAAAACCTTATCACTTTATGGGTTTAAGTAAGACTATATAAACTTTTTCTTAATAAAAATTATATTTTTACTCAAACCATACTTTTGTAAATCTTCTTTAAGAATTTCATTATCATTATATAACCTTTTTGTAGCAAAATATTTAATTTCGCAAGACAAATAGTAAAAAGCACTGAAATTTTTTAATGAAATTTTCTAACAAATTTTTTTTTCAGGTTTCATCTTCTTTTCTTTTATTTGTAAGCCTGACACCGCTGAACAAAAATAGTATTTGAAACAAAAAAAGCGAAGCTTTTTTTGTCAGGTCAAAGCGATGTTAAAACAAGAAGTTAACAAAAAATGCACTTAAAATATTGACAAACCGTTAACAGAAACTGAAACACTGACAAAAAAAGCCTGACAAAAAAAGCTTCGCTTTTTTTGTTTCAGCTTTTTTTGTCAGTGTTTCAAAAGGTTTTTGTAAGGTTTCACCCAAGAGCTTTACCCCATCTTTGTTAAAAGTTTGTGAAAATTTCTAAAGATTACAAGATTTTTTTATTTTAGTATAATCTTTTTTTTTAGAAAAAGCAATGTTTTTATATTATTTTTGTTTGATATTTTTATTTTGTATTTTTCTTAATAATTGTTTAAAGTTTTTACAAAAAGAACAAAAGTTTCTGAATTTTTCTTTAGAATTTTCATTCGTAGAAATTCCAAATAAGATATAATTTTTTTTTCTTATTTGGAATTTCTACTAGTTTTATTGGAGATAAGCGGACTCGAACCGCTGACATCTGCCTTGCAAGGGCAGCGCTCTACCAACTGAGCTATATCCCCATTTACTTTGTAAACCTTATTATTTTTTCAAGAACGAATAACTTTTTTTAGTTGAGTTTTATAAAGTTTTTAACTTTACGATTCCGAGATTTTGCTGCTTTTTCTTTACAATTTTGGCATAAACGATGACAATAGCTTAAACAAATTAAATAAATATTAAATTTTTGTTTTAGTTTTTATTAAATTTTTATGTAGTAAAATTTAGAACAAACTAAAACCTTAAGATTAACGAAAAAGTGCTGTTTTATGGGATAGCACATTTTAGTTTATAAGATTTGTTAATCTATAAGTGAAAAAAAAAAAATAAGATTTTTTTAAAGATGTTAGGGGCGTATAAATCCTGACAAACCCTGACAAATCTGAGATAAAAACTGCTTCTTTTTGTTAGAACAACAACTTATTTTTTATTTTAGTAGGGTGGGCTATGCTGGATTTGAACCAGCGGCCTCACCCTTATCAGGGGTGCGCTCTAACCAACTGAGCTAATAGCCCTACCTATTTTTATTATAAACAACCTTTTTCACACTGTCAAGTAACCTTTTTTATATTATAAGTTATTTTTATTGAAAAAACTCTTATCTAAATAAAGTGCAAGGCATAACTTTGAAACTTACGAAAATTTTTTTATAAAATTAAATTACAATCTTTTTGATTTACTATAAGATTGTGCATAATAGAACTGAAACCTGACCTGACAAAAACCTGACAAAAAATGTTTCAGTATTTATTGTTTTAAATCTTAATTTTATTTATTTGATAACCCTGAATAATTTTGAAACAACCCAGAGACAAAAACCTAACAAAAAAAGTAAACAAGAATTGAACCAAAAAGGGCTTACAAATAAAAGATAAGAAGATGAAACAAAAATACTTACAAAAATAGAAACACTGACAAAAAATGTAAAACATTTTTTGTCAGTGTTTCTATTTTTGTAAGTATTTTTGTCAGGTATGTGCTACAAAAAAGGTAGTATCCCTTTTTTGTTTGATATTTTTATTACATAAAACCTAGTCTTATAATGTATTGGGGATGGAGGGACTTGAACCCTCACGCAAGTCACCTTGCAACGGATTTTAAGTCCGTTGCGTCTACCAATTCCGCCACATCCCCTTTTAAAATTATAATAATAGTATACCACATAAAGATAAAAAAAAAGAGTTGTTTTTTTTTTTTATTTATGTTAAATTTTTAAAAGAAGATAAAATATTTTTACAACAAAAAAAGAGGGTCGATGCCCGAGTGGTTAATGGGGACGGATTGTAAATTCGTTGGTTAATTCCTACGCTGGTTCAAATCCAGCTCGGCCCAAAAAAAGTATTATAATTTTCTTCTTTAGCCTTATTTTTTCGCCTATATTTTTAGGATTCTTAGAAATTAAAAAAAAAAAAGCTTAACCTGACAAAAAAAGCTTAACAAAAAAAGAGAATCTTTTTTTGTCTCAAGCTTTTGAAACAAAAACCTGACAAAAAATGCTTAACTAAAAAAGCTTGAGACAAAAATAAGAAGTGTATTTTTGTTAAGCTTTTTTTGTCAGGCATTTTTTGTTTTAAATATTATTTTTGTTTCAAATGTTTTACATTTTTTGTCAGTGTTTCAAATGCTTCAAAGAAAAAACTTAAGTTTATTTTTTAACTACTTTATAGTCTATAAATAAGTTGAAATATTTTTAAGCAAAGTGGCACACAATCTTGATTTTTTGATTTTATCAGGTTAACATTATAATATTTCGCTAAAAGGGCCCATCGTCTAAGGGATTAGGACACAAACCTTCTAAGTTTTTAATGTAGGTTCGAATCCTACTGGGCTCATCCGATATTATCAACAAAAAATATTTGTAATATGAATCTTTTAATCTATAATTTAACGTTTTTCAAAAAAAAAAGAGTTCTTTTTTATATGCATCATTAGAAATCGTAAATTTTTTTATTTTGCATTAGAAATTAGTTACTTTTATTTTATAAAATTATATTAACAAACACAGCTTATCTTTTTATATTCTTAGTTAAAACAACTATATAAACTTTAGATTATCAAGATAAAAAAAATTATAAAATTAAAACCTAACAAAAATATTATTTGAAACACTGACAAAAAATGTAAAACATTTGAAACAAAAATATTATTTAAAACAAAAAATGCCTGACAAAAAAAGCTTAACAAAAATACACTTCTTATTTTTGTCTCAAGCTTTTTTAGTTAAGCATTTTTTGTCAGGTTTTTGTTTCAAAAGCTTGAGACAAAAAAAGATTCTCTTTTTTTGTTAAGCTTTTTTTGTCAGGTTAAGCTTTTTTTGTTTACATTTTTTGTCAGGTTTTAATTTTGATTATGGACCTAAAGAAGCAAAGTATTTCTTTTAAAAAATACTAAATTTTTAGTATTTTTTTATTTATTAAAAAAGAAAGTTAATAATATTTAAGATTATAAGTCTTTATTCTATGTTAAAATAAAACTAAAAAATCATGATTGAGCAAAGCTCAATAATTATTTCCCAAAGGGAAATCATGATTTCTGTATATTTTCTAACAAAAACTTAACAAAAATACTGACAAAAATTATATTTGAAACAGTGACAAAAACCTGACAAAAAATGCTTAACAAAAATAAGATTTGAAACAAAAAATGCTTTGCATTTTTTGTCAGGTCTCAAGTTTTTGTAGGTCCCTAAAGGGACCCCTTATCTTTTCTTTGTATATTTTCTTTATCTTTTCTGCAAGAAAAGATAAAGAAAATATACAAAGAAAAGATAAAGAAAAGTGCTTCTGAAACAAAAAATGCATTTTTTGTTTCAATTGTTGTTTCAGCCGCAAAACAATTAGAGTTGTCCCAAAATTGTTAAAAAATTATAAGGTTTGTAAAGGTATCAATAAAATTTAGAAAACTTAAAAAATCTATAAAAAAAAATCAGATACTAGGGCTTGACTGACCTGACAAAAATACGGACAAAAATACGGACTTAGCAAAAAAAGCCTGACAAAAATAAGAAGTGTATTTTTGTTAAGCTTTTTTTGTTTCAATTTTTTTTTTTCATCTTAGATTTGTGAGCCTACTAACATTGCTTTTAGCGGTGTCTAGATATTAAATAATTTTAGGATAAAAATAATCGAACTTAGGAGATCAAAAGGAGATCAAAATATGAAATTAGC
>JAABUS010006804.1_pt1 | contig 13572 bp, 13 predicted proteins | sample 5560161 | NCBI WGS metagenome assembly JAABUS01 (sample SAMN10711885, study PRJNA513376) | rock metagenome | isolation source: Antarctica rocks | place: Antarctica: Victoria Land, Trio Nunatak nord | collected 2016-01-04 | reverse complement strand
TTAAATCATTCAATATTCAGCAAGTTGTCATGTTTCTAGTTGAGACGATTCTGTCATTGCATGTTGAGGATTTTCAACCAACCTTTTTTGTGGAAAGAAAATATATTGGATATTCATTGTTTGTATGAGACATTCTCCTGCTGATTAAGGGCCAGTATGGGCTTGTTTCTGGTGCAACATATCCCATATCCCCTTTGTCTGCAATAGATCTGAGTAGTGAATCAACATGCACCTGCCTGTGTAGCATAAAAGCTCATGGTGGCATCTTCTGCCTCTTTGAGAACCTCTACCATGTCTTGCTGCGGCTGTCTGTTGGGGTCGTTTGTCACGTCCTCTATTTCTTCTCGACCCTGCGTCAAGTCACAATTGCTTCTTCAGATCTTCGTTCAAGCTAGCTGTCATGGAAGGTTTGCATGCAATTGGTGTTCTGCACATTTGAACGCTGTGCTGGAATTGGGCACATGTGCTGTGATTGCAGTGCACATCAGTCACAAGGTCTGTGTGTAAAGTTGTCAAATTCCATTGTCCAGCATTTGTCCGTCACCTTTTGATGGGTTGTTTTTTGGTTGGATGCGAGTACTGTTCTGGCCTGCTTTGCCCTACTATAAACAAATAAAGAGTGTGGGCAGCTAGAAATAGCCTCAAATGCATGTCCCAAGACGTGACATGTTTTATCATCAGGCTTACAACCCATCAGTTCAAAGTATGGTCATGCCTTGAGATGAGCATGCGAGGCTATGTGTTTGGGTGGCCACCTTCTAGGGCAGACAGACTGCAGCCGAGCGAACAGAGTACAAATGAGGAGACAGACTACAGCTCAGCCAACATGTTGCAGCTGAGATGACAACTTTCATCTGAGCCAGCAGGGTGCAGCTGAGCTGACAACTTGCAGCTGACCTGACAACTGAGTTGACGAGTTGCAACTGAGCCTTCAGATAGCAGCTGAGCTGTCGTATTGCAGCTGAGCTGACAGACTGAGCTAACAGACTGCTGCCAAGCTGAGACATCATGACTGAGCAGACAGAGCAGCTGAGATGACGGATTGCAAAGAGGCTTGCACTTTGCAGCTGAGCTGATGTATTGCAGCTGTCGCAGCATATGAATTGCATGACAGAATACGCTAGAGAAAGTAGATTGCAGCTGAGCTTACACAAAACAGCTGAGCTGACAGATTGCAGCTGGACTGACATAATGAGGGCAGAGCTGCAAAGGAGGTGACAGATTGCAGGCGAGCCAACTGACTGCAGAAAGAGCAATTTAGAGAATTCAAGTAGATCCAGTCTGATTAACATGCGTTATTGGTGGATCGCCACTCCAAACAAGCACACACCATCCTAATAACAGACTTCAGACGCTCCTGAGGCATCTGCACAGTCCTGTAGAGCAGTGGAGGAAGGGCAGAGCGGCAGTCACAGGGCAATAAAATGGAGCCAAGGGCAGTATAGGAAAGGCAGTAAGGCATGGCAGTCAAGAGAGGAAGGAAAAGGCAGAAGAGTAGAAGGACAGTCAAACAACAGCAGAAAGACGGTCAATAAACAGCAGTAAAGGATGCAATGAAAGCAACACAGCAGTCAACAACAGGCAGAAGGGCAGTCCAGCAAGCAGAAATCGGGCTGAAAAGTCCAGCGGGGCTGAAAGGTGTGCACCTTAGCTGACATTTTTGAGCTGACTGGGAACGTGGCAGCCGAGCTGACAAACTGCAGCTAAGCTGACCAGTTGCAGCCAAAGCCGACAGATTGCAAAGTGGACAGTTCAAAGTGCAGCTATCAGATTGCAGCTTAGCTGAAAGGTTCAAAGCTGAGCTGACAGATAGCAGGGGTGCTGAATGTGTGCAGATGGAATCACTGATTGCATCATAAATATAAGATAAGTATAAGAAAATATAAGATAAATCATTTTTTTGCGGACTGTGTCAACCAACAGTCTGCAGACACAGGCACACAGCTGAGCCTGTGGAAATGCTGACTAGGTGTGCAGGGTGAAAGTCACACATCTGTCAACTCACAGATGTGAGCTTGCTGTGGTCACGTCTGCATTTTAGCACACATCTGCACATCCGCATTTCGGCACATCTGCTCAACAAGCACATCTGCAAGCACATGTGCACATGAGCAAGCACATCTGCACATCTGCGCATCAGCACACCAATGCTATTGTACAAGACAAATACCCCATCACACGGAGGATTGCGTACATCTGCGCTGTCTGAATCTGAAGTCAGCAGTAACAGACAGGTTGAAATGAACAGCATCAGTTTTGGCTAAAAACAGTTATCCTGAGTAAACTGTTTATTTCCAAGTGAGCTGGGCTTAGAAAGCGGAAATAATCAATATTCTGACTGATTCTGAGGGACCAGCAAGTTCACTAAAGAGTGATGCTTTTGCAGTCAGAGAAACGTGCTCATGTTTGACTGACAAATGGAGTGAATTCACAAACCTACCACCACCAACCTAATACCTACCACCCGGTGCCGCCTAGCACATACCACCTGCTACCTAAGCCCTTGCGGACCACTCTGTCTGTCGCTCGCTTGGCTAATGTTGGAAAAGAGACTTCACATCTGGACGGCACCCATGACTATGCCCTGCATTGTCCTAGGGCGGCTCCTACTGTTGGGGTTGTCGCATGCACATACCATCATTGGTTTAAGCCTTTTAGCCGGCATAGGCGCTATTGTCAGCTACCTGTTTCTGGTAGGCGCATGCAGCGGTTTCTACAGTTTAGACTTGGTTCTCATCAGTTGCAAGTCGTTCTTGGCCGTTTTGCTGGGGGCCGGCATGTTGCCAGGGCCAGTAGGGTGTGCACACATTGTGGTGGTGTAGCTGTTGCAGATGAAATGCACATGATTTTCGAGTGTCCGGCTCTCCATGCACTTAGGCAGCAGTATGCTCCTTTGTTTTCCACGAATACTGACACTATGCGGTCCTTTTTTGCACAACAAGATCACATGCAAGTTTTCAAGTTTGTTCTAAGCTGTCTTGATGTCCTCCAAATTTGACCTTTGTCTTCTTCTTTATGTGATCAGACTTGTTGGCTGGCTAAAGCATTGTAATCTCTCTCTCTCTCTCTCTGCCTCCGTGACGGTTGCGATTATGCTCTGGGCAGCGCGACGGGGCAGACCAAGTTCAAATACGCGTTCCGAGCCTTTGGCACTGGTAAAAACAAACACCCCTGTCGAGCGGGGTATTGCTATATCACCTTGAGCCAGCTCCATCAGTACAAAGGTCGTATTGTCACAGAGCCTGCCTCACCTTCAGCTGGCATAGTTTGTGTTCCTGATGGCAAGGCTTTGTTTGCGGTTGCCTCCAAGCATCCCCCCAGAAATAGGACTGAAGCAACCAACGGCGATTCAGACAGTGACACAAGAGGCGCAAACAAGGTGTGATGGGAAGCCGGATTTCAAGGCGCCTCTTTGTCTACTGTGATGACCAATCATGGTGGCCATTCCTGTGTAGGGAGGCCAGAGCAAAGCTGAAGAGGGCAAAGCTGGTGTCAGCAGGCGCAAGCCTTGCAGTCCCATAGCTGGCCCAAGCAAACGTAGCAAGCCAACTTGGCAGGCAGGTCTGGAGCAGGTGTTATGTTGGGCAGTGCATGTAGAGAGCCCAGGCAGTCGGTGTTGCAGGTTGTCGACACATCCTCTCTGGGCGACAAGGCCACTCTTCCAGAACATGTGTGGGAAGGCTGGAGGTACGCTGCCCACATGTGGCTTGACACAGCAAAGAGAAGCAAGAAGCCTGTTATACCGAATGCCAAGCACTCAGGCCCGGAAACAGTACCCATGGCCATGCTGCACTATTTGCTTCAAAAAGCACCTGGGGACCTGAAGCTGCAGCAGGATGTGACTTCTCTCATGACGGAGCTTCAGAGCATGACATGCAATGCCAGGAGCAATGTGGAAATGCTAGAGCTTGATGCCGATGATGCAGGCAGCCTACAGAAGCAGCTGCGGTCAAATAGCTCCGAGGTTGGCGAGCACTTGTGCTCTGCGGCTCATCTATGTGCTGCTTGCCTTTACTGGGACCATCCATTGACAAAACCTTGTCTCCTGCTGCTTCCCATGGTCTTCTCTCTTGCCTGCAGGTGCAGGCCAGCGGTGGATTTCTTCTGGCTCGCTCCCGTAACGTTGACCTTGCACAACAGCATAAACTTCTACAGTTGTTGAGTGCCGCAAGGGAAATCCAGGTATTTCCAGGCTTGGAGTGTGTCAGAGGTGATGGTACAGGGTACTGGAAGCCACAAAGGCCTAGGAAGGATCCAGTTGCTCTGTCAGACTTCATAGCCTCTTCGTTGGCTGTGGAAATGGCCTCTGATGAGCTAGCAAGTACATGGAATCTACAGCTTGACTCCAGGGCAGATGTTGGCTGTTTCAGGGAGGCCCTTGCTGTGAATCTCCCCGGTCACCTGCAGATTCGCTATGATCCTGAGCTCGACATTGTCAGGCCTCGAAAGACTGTGAGGCTCTTGGGGGATGACAGCAACAGCCTGATCAGCTCAGCAAGAGCGTGCCTGCCCAGATGTGAGTTCCGCAATGATGCAGGCGATTCAGATGAGGACCTGGACTACGAACTTGGCCCTTTGGTGACCAGTGACGCCAGTGCATGCAGCATCATGTCACCCAGCGCTGTCAGCCAGTCAGATGATTGGTGTGGCAACTGTATTCGCTCACAGCCAGGCAACAGTCTCACAATGTTGCGGGCAGTTGACATTGGCATGGTGATCATCAGTGAGATGGGCACCTGTGTGCCCTGGCATGTGGAGGATAATTGCAGGTCAAGCCAGTTCTTGCCTTGTGTGCGAATTGATCATGCTTTCTGTGCTAATTGAGTCCTCGATCCTACACCAACTCCACAGACAATGTCAACCTTGCAGGGGCTCTGTCAACACTATGCTGTTGGGTTATCCCAAAGTCTGGTACATAGCCCCTCCAGACTTTGCAGAGAAAGCAGCAGCATACTTTGGGGACGACATTCCAACCTATCCGGCTCTGCTCACCAAACGTCTCTTCCACAGGCTGCCTGTCTCAGAACTCAAGAAGATGGGAGTCAGACGGGTCATGCAGCCCCCAGGCTATATGATGCTCACATGTGCGGTGAGCGGCATTACTGCTATGCTGTATGCGTGGTCAAGGCATGTTTGGAACGCCATATGTATGCAGGGGTATACATGGCACAGCACTTGCTCCTTGGGTTTCAGTATAGCAGAGGCCAGCAATTTCTTCAACGATGGCATGGGGCTTCAAATAAGCGAGGCAGTAGGTATGTATGCCAAGTTGCAGAAGCTTGCAAAGGATGCTTGCGTCAGGCATAGTGAGTACCAAAAAGAGGTCAAGCAATCAGTAAAACTCTCAGAGATCATGTTGCACGGGGCTAGAAAGAACCATTTGTTGTAGCTGACTGTCACTTGCTACATATTCTAGCTACTGAATGACCATGTCCATGCCACATCAGCAGTTGACGATTAAACATGTGCCCAGTTTTACACAACGCAGATGTGCAGGAAACCAATGCACGCTCATCTGAGAGCTATCATGCTGTGCACTGGAACCAGAGCATATGTGCCCATTTCCAGCTCGGCACTTGGATGCTCAGGACATGAATGCATGCGCAGCTGAGTGCTCGATGCACTGATGCTTTATGCATGTGATGGCTGCTGACTGAGACAATCAATGAGGGTACAGACCAATCTTGTGACTGATGTGCATTGGAAACACAGCATATGGGCCCATTTCCTCAGATGCACATAACAATAATGCATGCTCAGCTGACATTTGCTATACACATGGGGCTGCTGACTGAGACCTTATTTTTGCTGCAAATCATCAGTTGATGATAGTATGCTGCGCACTGCAGCTCACCAATCACTGCTTCATCTGATGGTACATACAGATTATGTGACTGATGTGCATTGGAACAACATAATGCATCATCAACTGATGATGCATTATGTTGCGCACTCCGTTTCCAGTGCGGCATTCAGATGTGCATAACCTCAATGCATGCGCATCTGAGTGCTGATGCACTGACAACTGCAGCATGTGAAATATGCTGCGCATTCCAGCTCATCGTTCACTGCTTTGCATCTGTTGACCCATGCGCAGACTTACATAGATGTGCAGAAGACCAATGCAAGCACATCTGAGAGTTGACATGCTGTGCATGACGAGGCATGAAGAGCATTATCATATTTGTTTGTAAAAAAGGAACTGTAAACAGCTTCAAATTCAAACCGCATTCTTTGTTCCATGACAGCTGCCTTGAACGAACCACGACATACCTAGCCATATAAAACCGTTTCTGCACTGGCGATGCCATCTCACCAACTTTCCACACAGCGCTGCTGAACAGTTACTGGTCATGCCACGCCACGACACGGATGCCATGCCACGGACGCATGAACAGCGTTTCAGCTGGTCGAAGCAAGTGGAGCTTAAAGTTGCGCCGACAACAGCCTGGCAACCGGACCGTCTGGCGCAGAGAGAACTTTACGACGAGAAGACGCGCCCGCATGTGCCTGACTACGATTCGATCAGCGTGGTGGTCCAGAACGGCACCCTCTACGACTACTATCCGGCGAAAAAGTATCATTTCGACGGCATGCTCGGCCCGAACGTTCCAGCAGAAGTGCGCGCGAGGTTGTGGCATCCAGTCATGACGATACCAGACTACGCGAGTCGCTTGAGGAATCTGTGCCACGAAGCGGCTGCGGACTATCCAGCCATGGAGGAGCTGCTTCTGCGAGGCGAACCAGGCCGGCGGGCGGTAAACACAACACTTCGACGCTGGCCTATACATCGGTGGTCCGTATTGCTACCCATGTACAACCTCTGCGCGCTGCTGGGACTAGCCAACAGTCACGACACAACCGTGGTCGTGCTACAAAGCGTACTGGAAGAGCATGAGGAAGCTCTCAACAACAACCCGCGCTACCTGTGGAAGCACAAGTACGTGACTGCCAACAGGAAAACCAAAACCAGGCCCGACGCAGAGGATCAACAGCCGATGGTCAGGCTGGGTCGCAACATCGGCCAAATGTTTCGAAAGTTCAGCGGTTACAAGCTGGAGGGCACGCAAGACGGACCTCAGCCTAGGAAGAGCAAATTGAACCCAAAGGGAGGGCAGAGGAGGTACAAGTGGCAGCTGATGTTGTGCCCAGAGTGGCCGCTGATACCAGACATCATTCGAGCAGTCACCCTTCAAAGTGGATTGCCAGAGACTGTCAGTGTCAACCTGACTGAGGCACAGGATGCAGCTGCAGAGGACTCTGCCTTAGAGCTTGACTGGGAGGGGACTGACTCAGAAGACGACTGTGAAGAGCAGACCTCATGCCGCAACAAGTCCAAGAAAATGCGTATCAGCAGTTGAGCATACTATTCCAGTATTGATGCAAACATTAGCCATGTAGTCCCTCTGAGGTTGAACAGTTTGTCAGTTGCCATATGACATCAGAACCACACAGCTGTTTTTTTGTGTGACGGGTCGGCACATGTTCTATGTAGCAAATACCATCTTAAGAAAGCTTGAATATTATATGCAGAGATGCATTGTACAGTAGCAAAGCCTCTTGATGACCCTTTCAAATCATGGTTATGTAATAACCTCACGGACAGCACGTGACACTGCATTCAGTGGATGCTAAGTCAGACCACATGGTCCTAAAACATCATCAGCAACAAGCACCGAGATGTGCTTGCATTGATGTTCTGCACACTTCAACGCTTTACTGGAATTGAGCACATGTACTGTGGTTCCACTGCACCTCAGTCAAAAGGTCTATTTGCATCATCAGATGAAGCAGTGATTGATGAGCTGGGATGCGCAGCATCATATGATCATAAAGTGATGATGTTTTATGAACACATGTTTCAGTCAGCAGTCACCATATGCAGCAAGTGTCACCCAGTTGTGCTTGCATTGATGTTTTGCACAACTGAGCGATGTACTTATTTTCAGTCCACATCAATCACAAGGTTTGTGTGTGTCGAGTCAAATGCAGCAGTGAATGGTGAGCTGGGATCTGCAGCGCATTGCATCTTTGACTGAACATCATGGCTCGGTAAGCAGTCACAGGCTGTGTGCATGAGACCCAACTACATCAAGCACCCAGATATGCTTGCATTGGTGTCATGCACATCTGAGTGCTGTACTTGGACTGGGCACATATGCTGTGGATGCAGTGCACAGCAGTGACAAGGGCTGCGCAGCATATTTCAGCTTATGATGTTTTATGAGCAGATTGTCTGAGTCAGCACCCACCATACGCAGCAAGTGTCACCCACTTGTGCTTGCATTGAGGTTCTGCACAACTGAGCGGCGTACTTGTTTTCAGTCCACATTGGTCACAAGGCTTTTGTGTACAGTCAGATGAAGCAGTGGTCGGTGATCTGCATCATATTTCACCATCATCAGCTGATGATATTTTATGAGAATAATCACTTGTGCTTGCATTGGTGTTATGCACATCTGAGCGCTGTACTGGAACTGGGCGCATGTGCTGCTGTGGTTGCAGTGCACATCAGTCACCAGGTATGTATCATAACATGAAGCAGTGATTGATGATCTGGGATGCGCAGCATACTCACCATCAATGCATCACGCTTTCTGACCATGTTGTCTCATTTACCAGCCACCCTATCCAGCAAGTGCCAGTACATCAAGCACCCAGTTGTGCTTGCATTGATGTTGCGCGCATCTGAGCGCTCCATTGGAAATGGGCACATACGCTGTGGTTCCAGTGCTCATCAGTCACAAGGTCTGTATCATCAAATCCAGCAGTGAGTGAAGAGTTGCACAGCGTAAAAGGTTTATGATCGAGGGGTGCACAGCATATTTCATCACCAATTGATGATGTTTTATGAATATGATGTCTCGGTCAGCAACCACCATGTGCAGCAAATCCCAGTCATCAAGCACTCAGATGTGCTTGCATTGCTTTTCTGCACATCTGAGCGCCGTGCTTTGACTGGGTTTCTCACGGCGCATTCGTTTTACAAGCTGTTGTCCTGCAGACAGACCACAATGGGGCCGCCTGGACCAAGAGTCACTGCAGATAATTTTGCAGATAATCTTGCAGATAATCTTGCAGATAATCACGCCTCAGATGTAGCTACAAACATGAAGCCATGGCAGCAGCAGAACATACACATCTATGTGCTGGGCCACCTATAGGGACATGCAGCACCTTGCAAAACTTCAGCTCATCAGCGCACCCTGCAATTGCTGATGGTGAGGCTGTGGCTGCTCTACCTCTCTAGCTGGAAAATTTAAACGGGACAATTGCAGTTGGCAGTCAAGCTCGACGCCAAGACGTGCAACATGGGGGTGTCTCTTTGCACTGTTTCAACCAAAGGCCAATATTGAGGTCGTTGTCGTTTGTGTGACACATTGTACCAAAGCACAGCTTTATGCTGTTCTTGAGTTGCCAGCGCTAGCGATGCTGCGCATAAACGGCCACCATGTGTGTTGTGATGACGAATGGCAAATGATCATCACTTCCTTCTCCTTGGAGATTCCAACTCTCGTGCACAAACCTTCAGATCCATGACATTGTGAGGCCGAGCTGACATGTTGCGATTGAGCCAAGGGATTGCAGCTGAGCTTAAAATTCTGGGAGCTGACAATCTGCCAACGAGCTGACACTTTGCAGCCCAGCTGACAATCTGCAATATGCTGAGCTAGCACACTGCGGCCGAGCTGACATTGTGCAGCTGATAGATGACAGCGATCGGTTTCTTTCTTGAACATACCGGAGGTGATCATTGGATCATATTTGGATCTTTGGACTGTGAGTCCGGACCAGCAATGGCAAATGGCGGACTCATACCTCCATATGTTTGTGTCATGGACATCTGGGTGTGATCTTTAGTTTATGCTGACATGGTTCAAACTGTGAGTCCAGTGCAGTGTTGCCGTAGCTTAACTTATATCTCCATCTTTTCCTTTCTTGGACATCTGAGCGTGATCGTTAGATCATGTTCACATGTTTGCATCTTTACCAGCAATGGCAAACACCTCCATATGTTTGTTTCCTGGACGTCTGTGATCTTTAGTTTCTCCTGTGAATCCAGACCAGTGTGGGCATAGCTGACCTATATCGCCATCTGTTTGTTTCTTGGTTATCTAAGCATGATCGTTAGATCATTTCCGGATCTTTGGACTGTGAGTCCAGACCAGCGATGGCAAACAGCTGGCTCATATCTCCACTCCATCAGTTTGTTTTCTGGACATCTGAGTGGGATTGTTAGATCACGCTCACATGTTGGAGGTTCGAACTCTTCGGACTGGCTGCAGACCAGTGTTGGCATAGCTCAACTTATATCTCCATCATTTTGTTTCTTGGACATCTGAGTTCACATGTTTGCATCTTTGGACTGTGAGTCCAGACAAGCGATGACAAACAGCTGACTCATATCTCCATCTGTTTGTTTTCTGGACATCTGAGTGTGATCTTTCACTGCCACCAAAAAAAAATCTTATATTGTTCCTATTGTTTTCCTAATATTAAGGGCATACAGGAAAGATATGAGATGCATATATGAAAGGATATGGGAACAGGTTCCTATACAGTTCCTAATCGAGACATTATAGGAAGCTGCTTCCACTGCCGAAAAGGAGGTGTTTCGGAAGAATATAGCATTCCGCTAATTCCTAGATTGATTTAGGAAGCATAATATAGGAAGGGTTTAGGACGGATTTAGGCTGTCAGCCTGTTCCTTTCTTGTTCTTAAACACATATAGGAAGCAACATATAGGATGCATTCAGGTTGCATATAGGATCACATCAGGGCTGATCTGCGTCCTAATGCCCTAACAAGCCTCAAACTGAGCCATGCTATCATCACAGTTGACATGGGACGCATTGCATGCAGGTGCACCGAGCTGGCTGCACCAACAAATACCACATACTAGATGACAACATAAGGAAGCAGCTGGCTGGTGTCAAGCATCTGTTTGCCTCTGTGTCAGCTCCTCCGGAGAGCTGGAAGCATCAGAGTCACTGCTGTCCACTGTGCTTTGGCCGGGTCTAGTTGATGCTTTCCGTGATCTTGTCACCCTCTGTCGTGCCGGAGCGCTGGTCTTGGCCTTGTCCTGTATCAACACAACAGCAGCTGTTGCAAAGGCTAGGCATCATTATTGTTTTGAGGTACATGCTGGAGGTAGTGTATGAGCAACACGTGCACTCAAATGAGATCATACTTGTTTGAATTCACATCTGGCAATTACAGTTGGCACATCCAAATGAGCAATGGTAGAGATAGCGACTGTCACCTCCTTCTGCTTCTTGCTCTTGCCAGATGGGTTGCTGCTCCTGCTGGTCTCAGATTTCTGACAACACCACAGCAAGCTCAGCAGACTTTTGGCATGAATTGGCAAATGCTGTTAGTGGTGTCAAGCTGCAATTGCATGTTACCTTTGGGCGCCCACGCTTCTTGGTTGCGTCTTGTTGTCCATCCTGTTGCAGCCACATACATGTTTTGCTGGAATTCAACTTGAACGGTGCCAGAAAAAGCTCAGAGGAAGTCCACAGATCTACAATCCCATCTACAACACACTTGTGCAAAGCCTCACCTGCTTCTCTAGGGTCACATGACCGTCATTGCCAGTTCCAAGGGCATCTTTGGGCACTCCATCTGTCTGCAACACACAATGCTCAGTGGTTAAGGGCTTGTTGCAACAAACAAAGAAACATGAGTAATGACTGTATGTTTGAGCTTGACATGGACATGGACACGGTAATGACAATTCATACAAGTCATTGTGTGCTGAGGGGTACCTTCAAGCATCAACAAGTTGTTATGGCATGACTGACATGCATATTGTGAGAGAGGTAATTCAGCGATCTGCTGCTGGCATGCAAGAAACCTACCACAGGAGGGCTGCCTGCAGTGTCTGCATATGGATCTGCAGTTGCAGCGGGTATTGTCATCAAGGCAGCGAAGTCAGGGTCGGCCATGCGTGCCTGTGGCAATGCCTTGTCACTGGTGCCAGAGCCTGATCTAGACATCAGACCAGCAGCAATAAGGCTAGAGCCATGTGGCACCTGTTGTTGCTGCTGATCAAGGGCTGCCTGCTGACTGGGAGCTGACTTCTGCTGCTCTCCTGATGGCTGTTCCTTGACATACTGACTTGTCTGTGCCTGCTCACTGGCTGTCGACGACTGGTCTGTGTGTTGGAGCAACCTGGACAGCGCCTTGGGACGGCCATGTGATGGACCTGCTGTGTGTCAACGCACCAAAAGAAGTGTCGCCTCTGAAGGGGCCCTTGGGGGTGGCTGCAGGGGCTGCTGATGCATATGGCGGCGTGGACAAATGACCGCAGGCTGACTATTGCACAAGCAATCATCTCACATGAATTGAAAGTGAACATATCTGTGTGTTGCAACTTATGCATAAGTACAAGTATCTAGATCTATAAGCAATTGATCACGCTTCGAGGTCACATGTGGATGCACTCATCATCATTCAGACTCAAAAAGCAAATCATCATGAATCATAGCCAGTGCATTATCAAAGTGACCAGAAACACATCAAGTTCGTAAGCAGTTCACAAACACCTTTGATCAGCCAAATACCAACATCAAACAATTGCCCCACAAACACATGTTATTACAACTCAACAAACAACAGATACGCCAAACATACCACAAACTATTCTATACATCTAAGAAAGCTCTGGATCTAGGAAGGCTCTTCGTCTGACAAGTCTCCGACGTGGCTGGCACGGCAACCGTGGCTCAAGGCGCTGTGGATCAACAGTGGGCATGACATGTAGTCCTCTGAATTGCTGCACGTGACCTGGCTGGATATGTGATGCCATGATGCCACATAATCTGGCACATGAGCAAGCTCATACACATCCCAAGCCATCTTGATGCACTCCACCAAGTTGGTGACTTGGTGAATCCAGCCAGGTGGAACTTCCACAAGCTGGCCATGGCGCTGCTCCAGCCTCACCAGGTATTGCCTCCCATGCTCATCTACACCCAGGTGCTCATCAAGGGCTTGGATTTCCTGCTTAGACAGGTGAACCTTCCCTGTTGTCTCAAAGCCATTGGGATAGCCATTGACGCGCAACCACGCGAGAGCCTTCATGGCAATTGTTGGATGAAGGAATATCCAAACAGCCAACACCTTGTGCAAATCTGCCTGCATACCATATCCCATGAAGTCAGCTTTGAAACAAAATGTGTCATAAAACTCCTCATCCACCTAGGTTCATGTCAAGCAAGCAACAGCTATCTATCTGGGTGCCCTAATTGTGCATTAAAGGCAATGGTCAAAGACATCCAGGCTTCGCATGCATTGTCATATGCTGCACACAAACAAACCATGAGACAACATGCAAGTATTCCCATGGCACACATGGATGCAAAGTATGTGGCCAATGAAGGAATGCAAGGTGACAAATGCACAACCTCATTGAAATCATCGATGCATTAGGCTTGTGTACAAGCCAAGGCAAATGACACTCACTTGGTTGCAGGCAAAAGCAATGTTTTTGGCCTCAGTCCAATCCACATGAAATCCGGTTCCTTGGTCTGCCTTCCCAATTAGCAGCAATGTGGATTGGTAGATGT
>JAABUS010006803.1_pt1 | contig 13572 bp, 15 predicted proteins | sample 5560161 | NCBI WGS metagenome assembly JAABUS01 (sample SAMN10711885, study PRJNA513376) | rock metagenome | isolation source: Antarctica rocks | place: Antarctica: Victoria Land, Trio Nunatak nord | collected 2016-01-04 | reverse complement strand
TTTGCCTGATTGTATAAAGATAGCTTCACAACCAAAGTAATCTAACTATTCTCGAAAATAATTAGCCTACTTTTTGTCCACTTGAAACAAACGTCTGAAAATTAGCCTACTTTTTGTCTATTAAACCTGTTTTAATAATGAAAAAAGAAACAGAGGTTCCCTATAAATTTGAATTGTTATCCGACTTTCACCGGGTGCTGGGCTTACCAAAGCCTTTGCACCCGTTGATCAGTTTAGTCAATAACACGGATGGCAAGATTGTACCTGACAAAAAATTTCCGGATCAGTTTATTCTATCTTTTTATAAAATATCCTATAAACCCAATCTTCAAGGAAAATTTAAGTATGGCCAGCACTACTATGATTTTGATGAAGGAGGATTATTTTTTGTTTGCCCGAATCAAGTAACCGGAACAAGTGAAAAAAATATCGATTATACCGGCTTCACCTTGTTCATCCACCCTGATTTTTTCCTGAATTATCCTTTGGCCAAAAAGATCAGGCAATACGGTTTCTTTTCTTATGCAGCTCACGAGGTGTTGCATCTCTCAGATCAAGAAAAAGCAATCATCCTTACCGTTGCAAAAATTATTGAAGTAGAATTGAACAGTCGGATCGACGATTTCAGCCAGGATGTCATTATTTCACAAATTGAGTTACTGCTAAATTATGCTAATCGTTTCTACAAGCGCCAGTTTCTTACCCGCAAGGCAATAAGCAACGACCTTTTGCAGAAGATGGAAGAAATTTTAGATGAATATTTTGCGGGCGAAAAGTCATCAGGTCAAGGAATACCAACTGTTCAATACCTTGCAGAAAAGCTCAACATATCTCCCAGTTATTTAAGTGATATGCTACGTTCTCTGACCGGGCAAAACGCGCAGCAGCACATTCACCTGAAACTTATAGATAAGGCGAAAGAAAAACTATCTACCACCAGCTTATCTATAAGTGAAATCGCATACGAGTTAGGTTTTGTACATCCGCAGTCATTCAGTACGTTATTCAAAACAAAGACAAACCTGTCGCCATTAGAATTTAGGCGGTCTTTTAATTAATTTTATCTTAAAGGATAACCTTGTTCCTATAAGCAAAGTGCTACCAGTTTCCTCAAATCATCCGGAAAAAGGTTCGAAAATTGTACAGGGAAAGCGACTGCTACAAAGCCTAATTGCTTGAGAAATCAATAGTTAGGCTTTCTTATTTAAAAAGGGTGGTAATAGCAATAATTGATGTTTTCCAAACCCTTCTTAAAATCTAATTTTGCTCCTATTATTTAAAGCGTGGTGGCAAAAGTCAGAAATTTCCTCATTTTCGTTTCTGAAGACTTTGAAGTTTGATTATATAAAGTCTAATATAACTTTTCAATTAAGTAGTGATTAGTATTGAAAGTTATAGGTAATTTGGAAGCGTGTATTTGCTTTTAACTGTAAATATTTAATAGACTCTATATAAGTAAGTAACAGAGAACCGATTTTTACTTTTTGTGTGCGCTAAATTATGTTCCTGCTTAATTAGTTTTAAATAAAAACCATTTTTAGTTAATTTTTGGGTTGTAATATTAATTATGGCTAATTTTTGTTGTACAATCGCTATTTTTAGCTGCTTAATTAAACTAAAGTTAAAATAAGCCTTAACTATCTATCGCAATGACAGAGCAGTTCTCAAGTATTTTTCTTCAGCAAGTTTGTGATAAACTGGACGAACCTCGCGTCATCATCAAAGCACAAAGCCCACGGTTTGAGATTGTGGCATACAACAACCAGTTCGTGCAAATCAGCCGAACCCAGGGCCGGGAACTTATTGGCGAAAGTATGGCTGAGATCCATGTGTGGAACCATGTTAACGAAGAAGGTGCCCTCCAGATTTATGATGCCATGACCAAAGCAATCCAAACTAAAGCTATTGTGCGCCTGCCTGCTGTGCGTTATGATCTTACAACTGAAAACGCAACAGTAATTCCGTGCTGGTGGCAGGCCGTTTATGAGCCTTTGCTCAACTCCAAAGGCACTGTGGAATACCTGCTTTGCACTACGCACAATATCACTGCGCTGGTAGAAAACGGACACCTGGGCACAACCAAAAACGAGTTTGGCTTTGTAACTAATAACTAATATTTGTTCAAATTTTATTTAAGGCTTTTTCAATGCTTCTTTTATCACCTTAAATCTTGAAAGGAGATGTGCTGTTTTCTGACTGTGTCAATTATAAAAATGAAAGTTACAGGCATAAAAGAAGCATGTGCGTTTTTTATTAGAAACTTAAAAACCAAGGGATTCGTGTAACTTTGATTTTACTTAATATCTTTCGACCAGAAAACCTTAGATGGACTTAACTAACACATTTAAAATAAGAAAACCGGTTAAATTGCTTTAACAGGCTTTCTCTATCTGCAATCAACTTATAATATTTAGAAATGCCGAGGTAGTTATTTTGTGGTTCGTGAACGATAGCCAAGAAAGCTTTTATTAGAAGTCGCTTCCTTTCCCAACAGAATTTTGAAGTGGAATTGCAACAATAAAATGGACATTTAGTTAAGCTGCAATATTTCGTTGGTTTAGTTGTTTAGCAAACTCTTCTGGAGATTTATATCCCAGTGCAGAATGAAATCTTTTGCGGTTATACCAAGTCTCAATGTATTCAAATACGACAACGGCTGCCTGGCCTTCGTTGGCAAACTTGTGCTGATAAATACATTCTGCTTTGAGTGTTTTGAAAAAACTTTCCGCTACTGCATTGTCCCAGCAATTGCCTTTTCTACTCATACTTCGTATTATTAGGGGATTTGATTCCAACAAGTTCTTAAATTCATTACATGCATATTGAACTCCACGGTCCGAATGAAATATAATTTGCTGTATTATCGGCCTATTTCTTTGCGCCATTTTAAAGGCCGGCATTGTTGTATCTGTTGCTTTCATAGTTGTACTTAGTGCCCAGCCAATTACTTTTCTGTCTCCTAAATCAATAACAGTTGTCAGATAAAGCCAACCCTGTTTTGTTTTGATGTAAGTGATGTCAGATACCCAGGCAGCACTTAATACACCTGGTTTAAAATTACGGCCCAGTTTATTTGCAGGAATAGTAAACGTATGGTTAGAGTCCGTGGTTACCCGGAACTTCTTTTTCAAAACACTTCTTAAATTAGCTTTTTTCATCATTCTGGCCACTCTTGGCCTGGATACTTTAATACCCTTATTGAGAAGTGCTATCGTTATCCGGGGGCTACCATATGTTTTTTTGCTGTTTTCAAATGACTGTAGGATCTCCTTATCAAGTAACTGGTTTTCGGCCACTCTTCCACAGGGAACTGCATGTAGCCAACTATAAAAACCACCTCTGCCCACTTTAAGTACAGAACACATTTTCTCGACTGTAAATATCATACGATGCCCTTTTATGAACCTGAATATTTGTTGTCGCTCCTGGAGAAAATGCTGATGGCTTTTTTTAGGATATCACGTTCCATTTGGGTTTCACGTAATTCCTTTTCAAGGCGGACCACCTTTTGCTCACTTTCTGTTAATATCAATTTCCCGTTCCCAGGAAAACTACTAGTGTCATGTCAAGTTGAAATTGTAGGATAAAGTCTTTTAAGTTTTATGCGTGCCTTATCATTTGTGAACTGCCAATTTATAGTTGCCCCTTTATTATTACGGTCTTGCTGCCACGCCCTTACTTCACTTTTCATTGTTTCCATATCCCCAATCTTTCTGTTTAAACATTGTCCCATCAATACATTCAATTCTATCTCTGCCATATTTAGCCAACTGCCGTGTTTGGGCGTATAGATAAATTCAAACCTGTCCCATATCCTTTTTGCTTCTTCAGGGGAAAAAGCATCATACAAGGCAGCGGCTTTATGGGTAGCCAAATTATCCATTACCAATCTGATCTTTTCTGCTGATGGATAATGGTCATCCGCAATTTCCTTTACAAACGCAGCCCAGTCTTTCTTCGTTTTTTGTTCGGTTACCTTTACATACCGTTTGCCGGCCAAAGGTTCATTGGCCATAAAAATATTAGCTACCCCGCACCGTTCATATTCATAATCTTCTTTGGCATCGCAGCCTGGCTTTATTGCTATAGGCACCTTCGTCTCTTTTATAAGCTGTTTGGGCGACTTATCCATGCAAACCACCGGGGTATGTGCACTGTAAGGCATTTTATATACATCTAATACTGATTCCATGTGTGCTACAAAATCACTGCTTTCTAAGGGCGGGATTACCCAGCCTTTCACTTTCCAGGGCTTAATTTCGTTTTTTTTAGTACCTGTCTGACCGTTTCATGAGATACTTCATCAACATATTTTAATTCAACCATTTTATCGGCCAACATCCGTAGCGGCCATCGGCCATACCCTTGGGGGGCTTTGCTACAACTTATGGCAACTAAGTGCGCTTCAAAATCACCATCTGTTTTTATTTCTTTTACTTTCGGATAGGGTTTGCGGTCCATACATGCTTCAAAACCTTCTTCTACAAATCGTTGCTTTGATCGTTCTACTGTTTTCTGATTAATCTGAAGTAGCCGGGCTATTTGATCGTTAGATACTTTTTGGCCAGGCCCGCTTTCATCGCTGTTAAGCAATATACACGCATTACGAAATTGAAGCGAACTATGCTTGCCTTTATTCATTACGGCTTTGAGTTGCACACGTTCTGGTTCTGTAAGTGTTACTTTATAACGTACCATCGTTTTTGATGGTAAATTTATATATTAAATAAGACATTATCAACTTGACATGACACTAGACTGTTTGGTAGAAAACTCCTTCCGCCAACGGTATAACAAAGACGGCATGATATCCAATTCTTTTGAAAGGGCAGTCAGATCGCTACGGGTATTACTCAGTTCAACACTCATCAGCTTGAACTCCTTCGGGTATGCTTTTCTTTCTCTTGACATAATTCTTGTTAAGTTATGTAATTCGCTTAACTTACTGTCTGTTCAAATGTAGCAAGTCCGATCAGGGTATGCCACAACAAACGTGTCAAAAGGAACAAGGTGTTTAAAGGGACAGCAACGGTTGGCAAATCCACCATGGGCTGATTTTATGGCTTTAAGCTGCATGTTGTCATCAATGACCGTGGCGAAATATTGAACTTTGCCATCACTCAGGCGAACGTAGACGACCGGGAGCCGTTGAAAAACGAGGCTTTTCTAAAAGCTGTTTTTGCAAACTGTTTGCCGATAAGGGCTATATATCAGAAAAACTGACCAAAATATTGTTTGTGGGTGATATACACCTCATAACCAACATCCGTAACAATATGAAAAACAGCCTGGTGACGATGAACGACAAAATTATGCTCCGAAAGCGATCGGTAATAGAAACCGTTAACGACGAACTTAAAAACATATGCCAAGTCGAACATTCCAGACATAGGTCATTTACCAATTTTATCGCCAATATCGTTGCTGGATTGATCGCTTATTCTTTCCTTCCTAAAAAACCTTCAATTTCTTATCAACAAAACAAATCCAAGCAATTGGTTGCTTTCTGATTAATCGAACCCAGGTTAATAGATTTTACCGTTGACAAAACAACAAACACGGTATTCGTAAACAGAGAATTTGCTGCCGGCCTTTCACTGGTATGGGATGTTTTTAACCAAACAAGAAATTCTTGACCAATGGGGGGCACCTAAACCTTGGGCATCAAAAACAAAATTTATGAATTTCGAAGTTGGTGGACGAAGATTTTATGCTATGGTAAGCCCGGAAGGAGAAGAGCGTTGGTCAATTCAGGAATTTACTTCCATTAACCCAACAACCAATTTCAAAACCTTGAATTCTTCTGCAGACAAGGATGAAAATATCAATACTGAATGGCCAAGTTCTGATTGGGATCATAATTTCAGCGAACAAAACGGAACGACAAAAGTCAGTGTTACCATTAAATATAAAACCCTTGCCGTCTTGGAAAAGATGATTGAAATGGGCTTCCAGGGAGGAGTTACTATGACAATGAACAACTTGGAAAATCTGTTGACAACTTTATCGCAAGGACAGTAGAAAGAAAAACTGCTGCTAACAATGGGTTTTGTGTTATGGTGGGCTGACGAACAAAGCTTATCTATAGTTTTTCAATTGAGCTTTTGGTTATGGGTTGGGCTGACGTTCCCTGATTCCCACCACAACACAAAGCCCTGAAACGTTAGCGGCAATAACAAACGCCTCGTACAAATGACACAATTGATATCATATTTAAAAAGGCGTTTATTAGCGATAAAAATTTCAATTGCTTATGTTGGGACTGGGAACTCTTGCCGTCTGCTCAATTTATCCATCAGACTTATTTTACGGCACTTGGTCTACATTCGGATTACTAATTACTCTCCCAGTTACGATTATTAGTTTCAGCTATAGATATGCGAATGCAACTTCTCTTGGACCAATTTTTGAAATACAAATAGTTATGCTCATACTGACTTTTTTAATCGTAAGTAAATTCTGCAAACACGAAACCAGGTAAAGAAAAAGTTACTGCCGCTAACATTGGTTTGGCAAAAAACGGCTGACGGAAGTTATTGAACTTTTGTTTTACTATTTTGCTTCAGTTTCGGCTGAAGGAACAAAATTTAGCTGGTAAAAGAAGCATCAGCTTTTTGTTATAAATTTAACTTTGGTTTGGGCTGACGGTTTTCAAATGCCAGTTCTTCGCCAAGCCGCGGAACGTTGCCTGCTATGCTGACTGACAGACGATGATAATAAAAATTGAAAGAAAAGAAGCTATCGACAAATACCCGAACCTTCCTTTAAGAGAATGGAATTCAATAGAAAAAGAGTACGACTTTCTTTTCCCTAAAACTTTTGCAAGTTATATTTTGACACTTCCTTCAAAATCGTATCGGGGACATATTAAATTGTTAGGAAAAGAGATAACAACTTTGACAAAAAACTTCGTTTCCGATAAACTTATTTTTTTAGGAGATATTGATATTGCTTGGCTAAAAAGAGATATCGATTTTAAACCGGCAAAAGAAGCGTTGCAATATTTAGCGGACAGTAAAATTGGTAAAAGATTTAATGGAGTGTTACAAGTTGACATAATTCAATTATCAAGTTTTACCGTACAACTTGCGTGGCTAGTTCGAACCAATGCTATTTTACCTTACGTTTACTGTATCGATCCCGACCAAAATTTTATTGCATCTATTTGTCAATACGGTAATTTACATTTTTCAACGCTAAATGAAGTCGCAGATAAAGTGTTCAGGACTGAAATTTCAAAAACAAAATTTGAGTTTATAAAAGAACCTAATTGTTATAACAAATTTGAAAAGACAAATGCGATTAAAGGCAGACAATCAACATTATGAAAGAAGCACAGCAGGCAACATTGGTTTGGCAAAAAACCGGCTGACGGAAGTTATTGAAATTTTGTTTTACTATTTTGCTTCAGTTCCGGCTGAAGGATTAAAATTTAGCCGGTAAAAGAAGCATCAGCATTGGAACATTAATTTAACTTTGGTTTCCGCAGACGGTTTTCAAATGCCAGTTCTTCGCCAAGCTAGGAACGTTATCGGCAACCTTATTCGGTGACAAGCTAACATTAAACGGAATGCCTAATCTCTATTTTTAAATTGGCGTTTCAATTAAAATCAAGGAGGCGTCTTCTTCAATTGTTATTTCTATCTTTTCTGTTCCTGTAACAAACAATGTATCTTCCTGATCAGCGATTACTTCCCCTACTTTAATTCTGCCCTTTAGCAAATAAATCATAGCGCCATTTTCCTAATGTTGCAACTGATAGGCTGTAGTGCCTTTTTCAAACATGCCTTCTAACATCCAGGCATTCTGTTTAATGGTTAATGAATTATTGCTTCCATCCGGAGAGATTAAACTTATCCAAACATTTTTCTGCGCCTGCAAATCAAATTGCTGTAGTTGGACTGATGGTATAGTGTTTAAATTGTTTGGGGATATCCATATTTGAAGATGCCTTGCATTTTTAGTTGCAGATAGATTGCCTCCTGCATGACGGATTCCTGAACCACTGCTTATTAATTGAACAGCACCCTCTTTTATTTCCTGGTGATAACCTAGGTTATCTTCGTGCGACTCTTCGCCATCCAACATCACTGTAATTACCTCTACATTGGCATGTGGGTGCAGACCTAAATAAGCATTGGGATACATATAATCATCATTAAACACATATACAGCTCCAAATCGGTCAGGCCTGCTTGTTCCTTTCTGGCCATGGCTAAAAACATGATACCCCTTGAACTCTGCACCGCGCATTAAATTGCGTTTGTCTGCTTTTAAAATTTTTGTTTCCATATTAAATTAATTAAAACGATAGAAGGCAACTATTGCAGAAAGAATAAAAACTATAGACAGCACAGGCAGGATTTTATATTCCTTTTTACTGTAGTGTACTGCAAACGCCCCTATCATTACAATGCAAAAACCTACTGAAGCCAAGGGTGTTAATATTGGAAGTATATTCAACAAACCAGGCAAAATCATTCCTATGCTTCCTAAAATTTCCATAATGCCGATAAGCCTAACCGGTATCACTGAACCTTCCGGTGATAGTTGACCTTTCTCAACTAATTTGTTTTTGGAAGTAATGAGTTTTGTGAAGCCGGGCATAAGAAAAAACATGGCCAAAATAATCTGCAAAATCCATAAGAAAGTATTCATACAATAATTGTTTAGAATTTTATACAAAGCTACTCTTAGTTAGTATACATTTGATATGCGTTACATAAAGTATAGCACTATAAAAAAGTATAGCGATGAAGAAACACGATGCTGAAAGCTGTGCAAAAAGCCGTAGAGCGATGCAGGATACATTGGAAATTATAAATGGTAAATGGAAACTTATTATACTCATAACCCTGCAAAACAGACCATACAGGTTTCAGGAATTAGCAAGGGAAATTAATATTACACCAAGAATGTTATCTAAGGAACTGCAGGACATGGAAGCCAATCAATTAATCAGCCGCACCGTATTGCATACAAAACCAATTAGTGTTGAATATGCTATAACAAAATACGGCTTGACCTTTGGCGAAGTGATGGAAGCAATGAGAAATTGGGGAATAAAACATAGAAATAAGATTATTCATAATCTTTGATAAATGAAGGCAGCCGCTAACATGGTATTGCCAAAATGCAGGCTGACGCAAGCCGTGTTTCAACTTTTTGTTTTTTAATTTGGCTTCATATCCAGCTTGACGTTATTAATTTAGCTATGTGCAAATCATCAACTTTTATTTATAAATTTAGCTTCAGTTGCCGGGCTTGACGGAATTCTATCTCCTGCACTTCGGCAATACTTTTCCGTTGGTGGCAACCTTAGTAGGCCCTACTTAATAAAACGAACTGCAAGAACTTCAATATATTTGGAGACATAAAATATGGACAAACCAAACAACATATCACAAGCAAATATTTTCTTTTCCTGCACAGAGCATACAGAATTTTATACAGAACATTTCATACCTGAACATATTTTAGTACATATTTTTTCAGGTAAAATAAAAGTACAGGAAGCAGATAAAATTTATTCAATCAACGAAGGACAAACCATATTATTTGCCAGAAATCATTTAGCCAAATTCACTAAATATCCTGCGGTTGATAAGCCATTCAAATCGGTTACTATTTTTTTTAATCAACCTTTTCTACAAAAATATTTTTCAACTCATTTTAAAAACGAACAGTCTAAAGAAAGAAATCAAACCTCAAAACATTTAAACAAACACCCTTTGTTGGACAGTTTGTTTCATTCAATATTGCCTTATTACGACCTTACCGAAAATCTTCCAGGAGATTTAATTGAAATGAAACTAACGGAAGCTATTACTATTATTAGAAAAATAGACAACTCAACCGATACCATTCTAACTGATTTTAGCGAGCCTTGGAAGATTGACATTGCTGATTTTATGCAAAAAAATTACGCATTCAATATTTCAATGGAACGGTTTGCTTATCTTACAGGCAGAAGTCTCTCAACTTTTAAAAGAGATTTTCAAAGAATATTTAATTTGCCACCCCAAAAATGGCTTCATCAAAAACGTTTGGAACAAGCTCATTATTTAATCGCAGAAAAAAAGCAAAAACCTTCCGATGTTTATTTGGAAGTTGGGTTTGAAAACCTCTCACATTTTTCTACTGCTTTTAAACAGGCTTTCGGCTACAATATTTCGAGCCTGATTTGAACCGCAGACCAAAGTAAATTTGGACTGCACACAAAAACTGTTGTCTCACTTCATTGCCACCTTTGTATAAATTTAAAACAAAGAAAAATGAATAGAAAAACAGTAATTATCACAGGTGCAACAACAGGCATTGGCAAAGCGACTGCAATAAAATTCGGTAAAAATGATTACAACGTAGTTATTTCAGGTCGTAATGAAACAAATGGTTTAAAAGCAATACAGGAAATAAAAGATGCAGGAGTAGAAGCTACTTTTATACCAGCAGACGTTCGTACTGAAACCGATATAATTAGATTGGTAGATGAAACAGTTGCCAAATTTGGCAAGCTAGATGTGATTGTAAACAATGCAGGTATTCCGGGTGCTCAGGAAGGTTTTTTAGCAGAAACCTCTGCTGAAAATTTAAAGAATTTGTTTGACACTAATATTTTAGGGCTATTCCTTGGAATGAAATACGGCATTAAAGCAATGCTGAAAACTGGCGGTGGCTCGGTGGTTAATCTGGCTTCCATCGCAGGATTAAATGGCATTCCTTATAATGCTCAATATTGTGCTTCAAAACACGCTGTTGTAGGATTAACAAAAGCGGCTGCTGTTGAATATGCAACGCAAAATATTCGAGTAAATGCAATTGCCCCTGGAGCAATTAAAACTGATATTTTAAAAATTGGCATTGAGTCAGGGAATTTTTCGGAAGAAAGTATTGGAGCAATGCATCCAATGAACCGTATGGGTGAAGTAACAGATATAGCTAATGGAATTTTTTACTTAGCTGATGCCGAAAACGCATTTTTAACAGGCAATATCCTATCTGTTGACGGAGGGTTTAATGCACAATAACGTTGAACCGCAAACAATCAAAGTGTCCGATAAAAAATATAATTCCTTATCGGACACTATAATTTAACAGCTATTTTAAAATAAAAATTATGTATTTTATTAAACATAGCATTAACTGGTGCAAAGGTGAAATATTTGAAGGCAGAATGATTTTTCTCTTTGGTATTATTTTTCTTATTATAACATTTTCATTTTGGAAGTATGGCACTACACCAAGTGCAAAAGCTTTAATCATCCCAATATTTATTTTAAGTGTGTTGTCAATTGGCACTGGATTAAGTATGAATTTTAGCAATCAAAAAAACATTGTTTCTTTTGAGAAAGCATATAACGAAAATGCACAAAATTTTGTAAAAAAAGAAAAGGAACGGACAGAAGCATTTATTAAATGGTATCCATTTACTCGTTATGTTGGAGCTGGATTAATTTTAACAGGCTTGCTTTTATTTCTTTTTACAATATTACCATTGTGGAAAAGTATTTCATTGTGCCTTATCGTTTTAGCCTTTGCAGTTTTGGTCATTGATTATTTTTCAGAAGAAAGAGCCAATCAATATCACTACCAAATATTGAACTATTATCAACAGTAAAAATAATAGCTACATAAATGAAGAAAGAAAGAGTTGAAGCCTTTTCTGATGGTGTATTTGCAATTGTAATAACGTTATTAGTTTAAGATATCAAAATTTGTACTCAGACAAATTAAAAAAATAGATGGTACTTTCCTGTTCTATTATTTATTGTTTCTATTATTTATAAGTATGCTACCCTTTACTACTGGGCTTTTAGGTAAATTTCTATTTAAACCTTTAGGTGTTTCTTTTTACGGGGCTAATTTAAATTGACAAATTTTATTTCGTTTTTAAGGTTAAGGCACATTGTCAAAAATCCGCATTTAGTTCAGGATAAATACCTTTCAGGATTCTCAAAAAGTATCTTTCGTAAATATCAAATCCCATTATTTTTAGGTTTTTACCTTGCTTATATTTTATCCATTTTGCCATCATCGAACTTTCCCAAAATAAGTAATGGACTCAACTTTTAGTGATAGTATTTGGCTATGCTTTTTTTATCGGGAGAATAAACAAAATAATAGAAGAATATAGACCTAAATGTTAGAGAAAAAATGACATCAGCAGGCAAGGCAGCCGCTAACATTGGGTTTGCTGCAAGGCTGGCTGGATTGCTATGGAAAAAACAAATAAAAATTCGTTGTTTTTTATGCTGCTATTTTAGTGTTATCCACATAGGGTTGCTGGTTATTAACTACGGCCACTACTCTTAAGATTAATTTATTTCTGATGGCATTTAATACCAGCATTCCATTTTTGCCTTCTGCCTTTTTTCTGTCAAAGTATTGTTTAAACTCGGGGTAATACTTTATGGCTGTCAGTGCACATAGGTGCAGCATCTTTTTAAGCTCTTTATTAGCCATTTTATGTACCCTGTTTTTACCTTTTATGCTAATGCCGCTGCTATGCCCAAAAGGTACCACACCGGCATAGCTGGCCAGCTGTTTGCCGCTTACTTTATTTGCAAAATTATTGGTGCAGCAAATGATATAAACTGCTGTAAGATGACCTATGCCCGGCACTGATTTTATCAGTTCATAATTAGCTTTGATAGCAGCATCTTCCACAATAATTTTATTGATAAGAACCTCTATTTGCCCAATGCTTTTTTTGATACCGTCAATAGCGGCTTTATGGGCTTTATCCAGCATAGACAACAGTGCTTTATCGTTGGTGCATTGTATCTCTTTGATATAATTTTTTGTGCTGTGAAGCTGAGCTACCAAACGGCTTCTGGAGCTCATTAGGTCCTTTAACTTCATAAACACAGGATTAAGCACTGGCGTGGCTTTGAGCTCATCGGCCTGCTTGCAGCAGTAAGTGCATAAGCGTTTAGAATCTATCACATCGCTCTTGCCACGTGTAATGCCAAGGCTCCATTTAATGTGGGCCGCATTACCAATGTGCAGGGGTAAATTGTTCTTGCTGCAAAAGCTCCAGATAAGCCTGTGGTAAACACCCGTATTTTCTATTACCAGTAAGGTGTTTTCATCCAAACTGATCGCATGTGTTTTAAGCCACGTTTTAAAGTGCTTCATACCTTCGATGCTATTGTCGAAACGTTCGGTAACCATCGCTTGTTTTACATGGTTGACTACTGCTATAAATGATACATCGAACCATGGTTTTGATACATCAATACCAAGATAATTTTTGCTTGAAATGTCCATGCTTTTATTTTTACTTTTGAATAATGATCTAACCATTTTTTGCCCCATCGTCTTAGTCCTTAATAATGGGTATTGAACCCTAATTGCTATATAGACACTAAGGGAAAAAACCGGCAGTGGATTTTTCCAGCCCTGGGTAATAAACCCTGACGTTGTATGAATGCGCCGCTGCCGGTGGTTAGGTTTATTCACAAATTAATGTGGATTGTAAAAGAAAAAAAGTAACAAAAAAAGAAAAGTAATAATAGTAGTAGTATTGTTTATAAATAATGAATGCAAAGCTAAAGGACGTTGTATGAATGC
>JAABUS010006802.1_pt1 | contig 13573 bp, 13 predicted proteins | sample 5560161 | NCBI WGS metagenome assembly JAABUS01 (sample SAMN10711885, study PRJNA513376) | rock metagenome | isolation source: Antarctica rocks | place: Antarctica: Victoria Land, Trio Nunatak nord | collected 2016-01-04 | reverse complement strand
TTCTTCGATTTGGCGGCGAAGACCACGTGCCAGAGCCCGGTCGAGGGGCGAAACTCGATCTCGGGCGCCTCGAAGACCCCGCTGCGGTCGACCCACCCGGGGATCTGGGCTCGGGTGAAGACCGCGCCTCTGTACGTCCACTTGCGCAGGTCCGTGGAGGAGCGGACCAAGCCCCGGTTCACGCGGCTCCTCTTCGTCGAGGCCACGTAATAGATGCCGTCCTTGACGGCCATGCCGGGATCGGCCGCTCCCGCGCGGGGGTTCTTCCCGTCGAAGGTGAACAGCGGATTGGCCGCGGAGGCGGCGGCGGGCGTGGCGGCGATGATCGCCGCGGCGCCGAGAAATGCCAGTCGCCGGGACCTCACTGGACGATCTCGGCTTCGACCTGCTGGCCGAGTTTCTCCTCGGCCGGCTTCTCGTGCGCCTGCGGAGGGATCATCGGCCCGTCGCCCGCCGGGTCCAGGACGTCTGCCTCGAACCACTCGTAGCGGCCTGCGAGAACCTTCTGCGCGGTGGCGTACTGGGCGTCGTCGTCGTTGGCCCACAGATCGTGGAACAACCGGTCGGCACGGCGGCGCGCCTGGCGGCAGAACAGGTCGGCCAGCTCGTAGGCCTCTTCCTTGCGCGACGGGTCCTTGCGGGCGATCGTGTCGGCGTAGACGCAGGCGCTCGCGATCGCGTACAGCTCCGCGCCGATGTCGACCACGCGGCCCAGCAGCTCGCCCTTCTGCTCGAGCCTGGCCTGGTAGCGCCCCATCGCGTAGAAGGTCGAGCGCGCCAGCTTGCGCGAGTTGCGCTCGGCGAAGCGCAGGTGCCTGCCGAGCAACCCGAACTCCTCGTAGGACGAGGGCTTCTGGCCCTTGCCGACCGCGAGCTGCGGGAACCACTTGGCGTAGAAGACGCCGGCCTTGGCGCCCAGCTTGGCCTTCTCGGCCAGTCCGGCGTCGCCGAGCAGGATGTCGCCGGCGATCTCCAGGTGCTGGTCGACGGCCTCGCGGGCGATCATCAGGTGCATGATCTCCGTGGAGCCCTCGAAGGTCCGGTTGATGCGCATGTCGCGCAGCAGCTGCTCGGCGGGGACGGGCTTCTCGCCGCGGGCGCCGAGGGACTTCGCCGTCTCGTAGCCGCGGCCGCCGCGCAGCTGGACCATCGTGTCGACGGCCTGCCACGCGAGCTCGGAGCCGTACAGCTTGGCGATGGCTGCCTCGATGCGGAAGTCGCGGCGGCCCTCGTCGGCGAGCCGGCTGGAGACGTCGAGCATGGCCTCGAGGCCGAACGCCGTGCCGGCCAGGAAGGCCAGCTTCTGGGCGACGGGATCGTGCTTGCCGAGCGCGGAGCCCCACTGCTTGCGCTCGTTGCACCACTGGCGCGCGATGCGCAGGGAGTACTTGGTGGAGCCGACGCAGATGGCCGGCAGCGAGAGCCGCCCGACGTTGAGCGTCGACAGGGCGATCTTGAGGCCCTTGCCCTCGCCCGCGATGACGTTCCCGGCCGGAATGAAGACGTCTCGAAAGCGCGTGACCGAGTTCTCGATGCCCCGCAGGCCCATAAACTCGTTGCGGTGCTCGATGGTGATGCCCTCGGCGTCGCAGGGGCAGATGAAGGCGGTGATGCCGCCCTTGTGCCCATCGGACTTCGGGACGACGGCCATGACCACGACGACGTCGGCGATCGCGCCGTTGGTGGCCCACAGCTTCACGCCGTCGACCGTGTAGCCCGTGCCGTCCTCGGTCGGAACCGCGGTGGCGCTCATGCGCGCCGGGTCCGAGCCGACGTCGGGCTCGGTGAGCAGGAACGCCGAGATGTGGTCGGAGGCGACCTTCGGCAGCCATTCGCGCTTCTGCGCCTCGGAGCCGAAGCTCTTCAGCGGCTCGGGCAGGCCGATCGACTGGTGCGCGCTGAGCAGCGTGGAGATGGAGGCGTGCCAGGTGCCCGCCAGCGCGAGCGCCTTGTTGTAGTAGACCTGGGTCATCCCCAGGCCGCCGTACTCCTCGGGAATCTTCATGCCGAGCGCGCCGAGGTCCTTGAGGCCCTGGATGACGTTCGCGGGGATGCGCGCGTCGTCCTCGATCTCCTGCGGATCGACGTGCTCGGTCAGGAAGGTCCGCAGGCGCACGAGAAACTCCTCGCCCCTGGCCGACCGGGCAGGGTCCTGCTCGGGTTGCGGGTGGATCAGGTCGAGCTCGAAGCTGCCGAGAAAGAGGCCCTTGCCGAAGCTGGGCTGCTTCCACTCGGCCTCCCGGCTCTCCTCGGCGACCTGCTTGGACTGTTCATACGTGGGATTCGACGCCATGAATCAACGGTAGCCTGGGGAAGTGGGCTCAATCGCGCGTCATCGAGACCATCTGACACGCAGCGCGGGCGGCTTGCGGAAGACCTCGCCCTCCGGCGCGGTCGGCTGCGCCAGCTCGAGCCCGGGCAGGCGCGCGAGCAGCACGCCCAGCGCGGTGTGCGCCTCCAGACGCGCCAGGTGCATGCCCAGGCAGACGTGCGGCCCCGCGGCGAAGGTGACGTGGCGCGCGCGGTTGGCCCGGTCGAGCGCGAACGCGTCCGCGTCCTCGAAGACCGCGGGATCGCGGTTGGCGCCGCGCAGGGACACGACGACCTTGTCGCCGCCACCCGCCTCGTAGCGGTCGATCACGGCCGCCGCCGGCTCCAGGCGCAGCGACTCCTCGACGGCCGCTCCGATCAGCGCCGGGTCCTCGCGCACACGCCGGAGGGCGTCCGGGTGGCTGAGCACGTGCCAGACCACGTTGCAGATCATGCCCTCGGTGGTCTCGATCCCGCCGAACAGCAGCACCGCCGCGTTGGAAACGACCTCTGACCGCGACAGGTCGCCGGCCCGGCCGAGCGACGGGCCGATGGCGGCGGCCAGGTCGGCGAAGGCCTCGGCGCCCTCGGAACCGGGCTCGCGGCCCTCGCTCGCCGCGGTCGTGGCGGCGACGATCGCGCCGTACCAGCGCAGGACGTCGGCGACCGGCGTGGCCTCGATGCCGAGGATGCGGGCCATCACGGTCGCCGCGAGCGGGCCGGCGAACTGCGTGCGCAGCTCCGCCTCGCCGGCCTCCGCGAAGGCGTCGATCAGCGCCCCCGCATCGGCCTGCACGGCCGGCTGCAGCGCGCGCACCGCCTCCAGGCGGAAGGCGGCCGCGAAGGGCGCCCGGTGGCGGTGGTGCTCGGCGCCCTCGGTCGAGAGCATGCTCGGGCCCACCACCCGGGCCGTGGCGAAGCGCGGATCGTCGACCGTGTACGCCGCCGGGTCGCGCATGACCGCAAGCGCCTCGGCGCGCCGCGAGACCACCCGCCGCCGTTCCGTCATGCGACGGCGACGCGGGGCAGAGCGCGCCCGAAGCGGCGCGGCAGCCAGCGGGCGAGGGAGCTCATTCCCGGCGGAGCCTACGACGCAGCGGATGTTGCAGGCGTGAACAGCCGGCGGGATTAGCGTGGCCGCCGGGATGGGCGCCGTCCGCTTCGCCATGCTCGCGATCCTGGCCGCGCTCGCCGCCGGGTGCCTCGCCGCGGGCGCGGCGGCGCAGAGCGAGAGCTCGCTGCGCGACCGCATCGGGGGTGGCAAGGCGCGCGAGACCACGCTGGCGGGCGCAATCGCGCGCCTCGGCGCCCTCGAGCGCGCGGCCGCGCGCGACGTCGCGGTGCTCGAGGCCCGCGTCGGCGACGTGCAGGCGCAGCTCGCGGCCGCGCAGGCGCGCGCCGCCGCCACCGAGGTGCGCCTCGTAGCCGCCCGCAAGCGCAGCGTCCGCCTGGCGGCCCGCCTGGAGGAGGTCCGCAACCGGCTCGCGGAGCTGCTGCGCGAGCGCTACGTCAACGGCGAGCCGAACCTGGTGACCGTGGTCCTCAACGCCGACGGCTTTCCCGCGCTGCTCGAGACGATGGAGTTCCTGCGCCGCGTGCAGCGCGCCGACACGCGCCTGCTCGGCGTCGTGCGCGCCGCCCGCGCGGACGCCGTCACCGAGCGCCGTGTGCTCACGGCGCTCAGCGACCGGCGCCGCCGGATCGCCGAAGCCGCCGCGCGCCAGCGCGACGCGCTCGCCGGCATCCTCGACGGCCTGCGCCGGCGCCGCGACGCGCTCGCCCAGGCCCACGCCGCACGAGTCGCCGCGCTGGACCGCACGCGCGCCGGCCGCCGCAGCGCCGAGCGGGCGCTGAGCCGGCTGCTCGCCGCCCGCGCCGCCGCTGCGGTCAGCTCCGCCGGTCCCGGGGGCCCGTGGGCGATTCCGTGGGCGATCGTCCAGTGCGAATCCGGAGGCCAGAACCTCCCGCCCAACTCGGCCGGCGCGTCGGGCTACTACCAGATGCTCCCGTCCACCTGGCGCGGCCTCGGCGGCTCGACCCCCCAGGCCCATCAGGCCTCCAAGGCCGAGCAGGACCGCCTCGCCGCCAAGCTCTGGGCGGGCGGCGCCGGCGCGCGCAACTGGGTCTGCGCGTCCCTGGTCGGGGCGATCTAGCTGCCGAACCCCTGTGGCCGCAGCCGCAGCACGCCTTCGGCCGCTCCGTCCCGCTCAGTGCGCGGCGTCCGTCGCCGCGCGCTGACGCACCATCAGGAAGGTGAGCCAGAGGCCGAGCGCGAAGAGCGGCAGCCCCATCGCGGTGCGCGCCACGCCGAGCGCGACCACCGCGCCGGCCAGGAAGAGCGGGAGCTGCGCGGCGAGACGGACGCTGAACAGGCCGGCCCACAGCCAGGTCGCGCGCGTCGTCGCGCGGTCGCGGCGGCCGATCAGGACCCCGACGAGGGGCCGCCGCACGGCGATCGAGATGACCATGGCCGCCGCGTAGGCCGCGTTGAGCAGCAGACCGGGCAGGAAGAAGTTCTCCGCCTTCCCGCTGCGCGCTGCGATGAAGGCCGCGAAGGCGACGCCGACGAGGCCCGACAACGCCCGCAGCGGCGACTCGCGGCGGACGAGGCGCGCGAGGGCGAACACCCCGGCCAGCGAGACCGCGACGACCGCGGCGGTGCGCGTGTCCGATCCCGAAGCCGAGTAGGCGATCACGAAGGCGACCGCGGGCAGGGCCGACTCCACCATGCCCCACGGCCCGCCCACCGCGGCAACGAGATCGGTCGGTTGGCGAGCGGCGCCCATGACCGTGGTAAGAAGCCCTACGCCGCGAGCTTCTCCGCGCTCTCGCCCTCGCTGCGCAGCTTGTCGCCCTTGTACGGGCCGGGCTTGGAGCGGGGCTTGCCGCCCGGGAAGGCGAGGCGGATGATCGTGCGGTGCACCGTCCCGAGCTGCTTGCCGAACGGGCCGGTGTTGTAGGGCAGCTCGTACTTCTCGCAGATCTCCCGCACGCGCGGGGCGATCTCGGCGTAGCGGGTGGAGGGCATGTCGGGGAACAGGTGGTGCTCGAGCTGGTAGCTGAGGTTGCCGCTCATCACGTGAAAGAGCGGGCTGCCGTCGATGTTCGCCGCGCCGAGGAGCTGCCGGATGTACCACTGGCCCCGGCTCTCGTTGTCCAGGTCGACGTCGTCGAAGGAGAACGTGTAGGTCTGGTCGGGGAAGTGCCCGCAGAAGATGATCGAGTGGGCCCAGACGTTGCGGACAACGTTCGCCGCGAAGTTGGCGGCCAGCGCGCGCTTGAAATGGCGCCCGGACAGAGCCGGGAACGCGATGTAGTCCTTGGTCATCTGCGTGCCGGCCTTCTTGACGATGCCCCTGAGCGTCTGCTTGACGTCGAGGATCGGCTTCTTGCGGGCGACGATCGCGCCGAGATCGACGTCGTGGAAGGCCACTCCCCACTCGAAGAAGGCCATCAGCAGCAGGTTGTAGAACGGCTGGGCCAGGAAGATCGGGTGCCACTTCTGATGCGGGTCGATGCGCATGATCTCGTAGCCGAGATCGCGGTCCATCCCGCGGATGTTCGAGTAGGTGTGGTGCACGTAGTTGTGGGAGAACTTCCAGCCGTCCGACGGCGAGATGCTGTCCCAGTCCCAGGCGGTCGAGTTGATGACCGGGTCGTTCATCCAGTCCCACTGCCCGTGCAGGACGTTGTGGCCGATCTCCATGTTCTCGAGGATCTTGGCGACGGAGAGGACGGCGGCGCCGGAGACCTGGAGCGGCCGGTACTTGGAGCCGAAGGTGAGGATCCGGCCGAGCACCGCGAGGCGGCGCTGCAGCTCGATCATCGAGCGGATGTACTTGGCGTCGCGCTCGCCGAGGTCGCCTTTGACGTCGTCGTGGAGCTGGTCGAAGGCTTCGCCGATCTCTTTGAGCTGGGCTTCGGTGAGCCGATTCATCGGGTTGTCGATGAGCGTCTCGCCCGTGTCCGGGATGGACGAGAGGCGCTCCGGGCCGTCGCCGTCCTTCGAGCCGTTCTGCGTCGCTGTCGCCATCGTGAGTCCTTTACAGTTCGATCTCCACGGCGCCTTCGGGCGCGTGGATGCAGATGCGTATGGTCTGGCCCTCGCCATCGACGACCTCACCAGAGCGTAGGTCGCGGACCCTGCCCGACACGCATCTGCCGACGCAGGTGTGGCAGATGCCCATCCGGCAGCCGTAGGCGAGCTCCAGCCCGGCCTCCTCGCCGGCCACGAGGATCGACTGGCCCACGCCGGCCGCCGTCTCGCTCTCAGACTTGGAGAACTTGACCATGCCGCCGTCGCCCTCCTTCCCCCCGCCCTCCCCGTAGACGGGCTGAAAGCGCTCGAGCTTGAGCCGATCGGGATCGGCGTGCTCCTCCCAGTGCCGGGTGAAGTCGTCGAGCATCTCCCCCGGGCCGGAGATGAACGTCAGCCGCTCTTTGAAGTCCGGGACGCGGGCGTCGAGGTCCGCGGGCCCGAAGCGCCCGTTGGCCTGCGTGTGCTGCTCGTGCAGCGTGAAGCCGGTGCGCTGCCGGTCGAGCTTGCGCAGCTCGTTGCCGAAGATGACGTCGCTCGGCTCCTTGGCCGAGTGGATGAGGATGACATCCTGGAGATCGTCCTTGTCGGCGAGGTCGCGGATCATCGAGATGATCGGCGTCACGCCACTGCCGGCGCTGATGAACAGCAGCCTCTCCGGCACCGTCTCGGGCAGGATGAACTGGCCCGTCACCTCGCCGAGCGTCACGATGGTTCCCTCGCGCAGCTCGCGCACGATGTAGGGCGACACCTTGCCGCCGCCGGCGTCCTTGACCGTGATGGAGATGCATTTCTCCTCGTTGGCCGGGTCCGACGTCAGCGAGTAGGCGCGCCAGTGGCGCACGCCGTCGATATCCAGGCCGATGCGCAGGTACTGGCCGGGCCTGTGACCCTCCCACTCCCAGCCCGGCTTGATGACGATCGACGACGCGTTGTCGGTCTGGCGCGTGATGCGCTCGACCCGGCCGCGCAGCTCCCGCGAGGACCACAGGGGGTTGATCAGCTCCAGGTAGTCGTCGGGCAGCAACGGGGACGTGAACCGGCGGGCGGCCTGCAGCAGCGCGCGGCGGCGCGCCGGGACCTTGGGTTCAGCTCCTCGTTCTGCCACGTCCCTGCCAACCTACATTGGTCCGGTGCCGCCTGGTGTCATTGAGGATCGTGAGCGCGACCTGGTTCGCGCGACGCGCGCGCTCGCCCTGGTCGCGGTCCTGGCGCTCGCCGGTTGCGGCTCGGCCGAAAAGCCGCCGCCCGCGGCCGACGGCAGCGCGGTGATCCGCGCCTGGGCCGACAACGTGCGCACCGGGAAGTTCCCGGAAGCGGCGGAGCTGTTCGCCCTGCCCGCCCTCGTCTCCAACGGGGAGCCCGGGCGCCGGCTCGAGACGCGCGCCGCCATCGACACGTTCAACCGCAGCTTCCCCTGCGGCGCGGTGCTGCTCGGCACCCAGAAGGCCAACGGCGGCCGGCTGCTGGCCACGTTCCGGCTGACGGACGGCGCGGGGGGCCGCCGCTGCGGCCCGGCCACCGGCAACCGCGCCCGGGTGAGCTTCCGCGTCCGCGACGGCCGCATCACGGAGTGGCTGCGCGAGGGCAGCGGGCCCCCGCCGGGGTCCACCAAGACGTGAGGCAGGACGTCACGGGCGGGGCCGAGGCCGCGGCCTCGGCCCCCGTGAGGTGGTTGTCTCCTACTTCGTGAAGCCGGCGGCCTTCAGGTAGTCCGCGGCGACGTCCTCGGGCTTCTTCTTGTCGATGGACACGCGCGAGTTGAGCTCGGCCATGACCTTCTCGGTGAGCGGCTCCTGGACCTTGGCGATGACCGCCTGGCCCGCTTCGCCCAGCGTGGCGATGCCCTTCTCGCTGGCCAGGAGGGTGATGTAGTACGGCGGGAAGAGCTGCTTGTCGTCCTCGTAGCCGATGTACTTGCCGCTGGCCTGCTCGCCGTCCGTGCCGAAGCCGAACGTGAGGTCGGCCTGGCCGGCCTCGAGGTCGGCGTACTTGCCCTGGCTGGAGACGAACTCCGGCGACCAGTTGTACGTGTTCTTGAGGCCGAGCAGGCAGTCCGTGCGCTGGCGGCACTCCGGGAACCCCGAGATCGACGCCTTCGTGCCGGCCTTGGCGGCCAACTCGGAGATCGTCTTGGGGTTGCCGAACTTCTCCGCCGTCTCCTTGGTCGAGGACACCACGAAGGTGTTCTGGAACGGGGTCTGCGGCAGCGCGGTGATGCCGTCTTCGGCCGCGCTCGTCTTGAGCTGCTCGTAGGCCGCGACCTTGTCGCGCGGGATGTCGTCGGTCTTGACGCGGTAGAACGACGTCAGCGCCGTGCCCGAGTACTCCGGGTAGGCGTCGATCTTGCCGCTCTTGAGCGCCTTGAACGCGATCTGCTCCGAGCCGAGGTCGAGCTGCTTGGAGACCTTGAAGCCCGCGGCCTCGAGCGACTGGGCGTAGATCTCGCCGAGGATGAACTGCTCGGCGAAGTTCTTCGAGCCCACCGTGAAGGTCTTGCCCCGGTTGGCCGGGTCCGCCTGGATGGCCTTGCTGTCCGCGGCCGGTGTGGCCTTGCCGCTGGCACCACCGCTGGGCTTGGTGGCGGTGCTCTCCTTCTCGTCGCCGCCGCACGCGGCGACGGCGAAGGTGAGCAGGACAACTGCGACCAGGGCCGGCACGGCCCGTTTCGTCGTCTGCATCATGACTCCGTTCTGGCTGGGATTCCAAGGGAGAAGCGTTTGCTGCGCGTGGGACCGTGGGCGGCCACGGTCAGGCCCTTCGGCGTGGAGACGCGCTGGGCGATGCCCAGGCCCACGTCGACGGCGAGCGTGATCAGCGCGACCACGATGGCGGCCGCCAGCTGCCCGGCGTCGCCGTAGGTCTGCGGCTCGAGGATCGGCGTGCCGAGGGACTGCACGTTGGCGAGCGGCGTGATCGTCGCGGTGGCGACCACGGCGACCGCGGACGTGCGGATGCCGGCGAAGATCGTCGGCAACGCGAGCGGCAGCTCGACCTGCTTGATGATCTGCGTCTCGGTCAGCCCGACCCCGCGGGCGGCCCCCACCGTCTCGGCGTCGACCTGGCGGACGCCGACGTAGGTGTTGGTGAGGATCGCCGGGATGGCCAGCAGGGTCAGCACGGTGACGACGTTGACGATGCCGACGCCGAGGAAGGCGACGAAGAAGGCCAGCAGCGCCAGCGACGGCACGGCGCGGCCGACGTTGGAGACGGAGACCGCGAGGAACTCGCCCTTGCGGACGTGGCCCAGCCACAGCCCGACCGGGACGGCGATGAGGATCGCCAGCAGGATCGCGAGCAGGCTCGTGCGCAGGTGCAGGAGGGTGAGGTCGGCGAACTCCCCGGGGCCGCCGATGCAGACGCCGCCGGAGATGGACTCCCGGTCGTGCAGGATGAGCTTGAAGGCGTCGATGAACGCCGATGCCCGGGGGGCCGAGGTGCAGTCGAGCTCGTTCACGCGTTGCTCACCCGCCTCCAGGGGAGCGCGATGCGCTGGCCGGCCAGGATGAAGAGGTCCCCGATCGCCGCCAGCAGCACGGCCAGGCCGCCCGCCACCACGACGTTGGACTTGAAGAACAGCCCGCCGGTGCCGGCCTTCTCGGAGTAGATCTGCTCGCCCAGGCCGCCGCCGCCGGCGAAGAACGCCAGCGTGGCGAGGCCGACGGTGGTGGTGAAGGCGATGCGCACGCCCGCGAGGATCTCGGGCAGGGCGAGCGGCAGCTCGACCTGGCGGAAGATCTGGTTGTCGGTCATGCCCATGCCGCGCGCGGCGTCGACCGCGTCAGCTGGGACGTTGCGCAGGCCCGTCGTGAAGTTGCGGAACAGGATCAGCAGGGTGTAGGACGTCAGCGCGACGATCGCGGTCAGGTTCCCGCGCCCGGTGAGCGGGAGCAGCAGGAAGAAGGCCGCCACGCTGGGGATCGTGTACAGCGTCCCGGTCACCGCCGTGATCGGCCCGGTCAGCCAGCGCCGCTTGTGTGCCGCGACGGCCAGGCCGAAGGCGATGCCGAAGCCGATGGTCAGCGACACGAGCGTGAGGAACACGTGCTCCCCGAGGGGGCCGAAGTACTCGTCGATGTTGCCGACGATCCAGTCCGGGCAGAACCCGTTGGTCGTCACGCACGTGTCCTCGCGCTTCTTGAAGAACTCGTCTCCGAGCTGCGCGATGACGACCGTCGCGCTCACTCGACGTCCTCGGCCTCGGCCTCGGCCACCAGTTCGCTGCCGGACGGCACCTGATCGGCCGGCAGGTTCAGCGCGTGCGCGATGACCTCGATCGAGAGGACGCCGGCCATGCGCCCGTCCGCGTCGGCGACCGGCGCGTAGCGGCTCTCGATGCTGAGCAGATCCCCGAGCGCGTCGCGCAGGATGTCGTCGAGGTCGAGCACCGCGTCGACCGGCGTCCCGGCCCCGGCCTCCACCTTGTCTCCCTGGAGCGCCCGGTCGCGCAGCCAGCGCTGCGGGCGCCCTGCCTCGTCGACGAGCAGCGCGAGGTCGGTGAGGTCGGTGTCCTCCATGGCGGTCCGCACCTGGCGGGTCGAGTCGCCCGCCTTGGCGGTCGCGACCTTCCACAGGTCCACGTCGCGCACGCGCTGGAGCGCCAGGCGCTTGAGCGAGCGATCGGCGCCCACGAACTGCTCGACGAACTCGTTTGCCGGGTTGGTGAGCATCTCCGCGGGCGCTGCGTACTGGGCGAGGTGGCCGCCCTTCTGCAGGATCGCGATCTTGTCGCCCATCTTGATCGCCTCGTCGATGTCGTGCGTGACGAAGACGATCGTCTTGGACAGCTTGGCCTGCAGGCGCAGGAACTCGTTCTGCAGGCGCTCGCGGTTGATGGGGTCGATGGCGCCGAACGGCTCGTCCATCAGCAGCACGGGTGGGTCGACGGCCAGGGCGCGGGCGACGCCCACGCGCTGGCGCTGGCCGCCGGAGAGCTGGGCGGGGTAGCGGTCGCGCACCTCGTCGGGATCGAGCGAGATCAGCTCGAGCAGCTCGTCGACGCGGGCACGGATGCGGCTCTTGTCCCAGCCGAGCAGCTTGGGGACCGTGGCCACGTTCTCGCCCACGGTCTGGTGCGGGAACAGGCCGATCTGCTGGATCGCGTAGCCGATCTCCCTGCGCAGGTCGGACGGATTGCGGTCCGTGATGCTCTTTCCGTCGATCAGGATGTCGCCCGAGGTGATGTCGATCAGGCGGTTGACCATGCGCATGGCGGTGGTCTTGCCGCAACCGGACGGGCCCACGAGCACGCAGATCTCCCCCGCCGGCACCTCGAGCGAGAGCTGGTCGACGGCAGCCTCTTCCGTCCCCGGGTACTGCTTGGTCACCTCGCGGAACTCGATGCTGACCGCGGGCTTATGGTCCTGCGCCACGACGTCGTCCTCCTCAGAACGCCACACCGCTCTCGCGGCCAGATTCCGGAACCCTATAGCAGCGCTTCCAGGTGAATCGGCAGGTCGCGCACCCGGATGCCCGTGGCGTGGTGGACGGCCGAGGCCACCGCCGCGGCGGTTCCGGTGATGCCGATCTCGCCGATCCCCTTGGAGTTCATCGGGTTGAGGTGCAAATCCTCCTCGTCCACCCAAAATGCCTCTATGGCGCCGATGTCGGCGTGTACGGGCACGTGGTATTGGGCGAGGTCGCAGTTGACGAAGTCCCCAAACTGCGCGTCCGTCACGCTCTCCTCCATCAGGGCCATGCCGAGGCCCATCGTCATGCCGCCGAGGAGCTGCGAGCGGGCCGTCTTCGGGTTGATGATGCGTCCGACAGCGAACGCACCAAGAATCCGTGGAACGCGGATCTCTCCCGTGTCCCTGCCCCGCCCGCCCTGGCGCTTGTTGCAGGGCTTGGAGACGTCCTGGAAGTACGCGCAACGCGTGCGCTGAAGCAGGTTGCCACCGACCGTCGCGACATTGCGCAACTGGCCCGACGCGCCCGCGAGCAACGCCTCCGACAGCACGGAAAGCGGTCTCGCACCGCCACCGCGAGGTCGGCGTTGCGCACGCCCGCGCCGATCCGCAGCCCGTCCCCGGGAAGCTCCTCGATGGCAGCGGAGAGGCGCGAGACGTCGACCAGCCGCGCAGGCGCCTCGACCCCGAGCTTCATCAGGTCGACGAGGTTGGTGCCACCGCCGAGGTACATGGTCTGCGCACCGTCTGCCGCCGCGACGGCCGCCGCCGCGTCAGGCGGGCGCTCGTAAGCGAACTCCCTCATCCCGAGACCTGCTCGCGGATGGCGAGGAGCAGGTTGGCGTACGCCCCGCAGCGGCAGAGGTTGCCGCTCATGCCCTCGCGGATCGCATCGTCGTCCAGCGTCGTCCCCTCGGCGGCGGCCTCCTCGAGCATCCCCACAGCGGAGCACAGCTGGCCGGGGGTGCAGTAGCCGCACTGGAAGGCGTCGTGCTCGATGAAGGCGGCCTGCAGCGGATGGTCGAGCCCCTCGATCGTCGTCACCTCGGCGCCGTCGCAGGCGACGGCGAGCAGCAGGCACGCGTTGGCGCGGCGCCCGTCGACGAGCACCGTGCAGGCGCCGCACTGGCCGTGGTCGCAGCCCTTCTTGGCGCCCGTGAGCTCGATCTGCTCGCGCAGGAGGTCGAGCACGGTCGTCCGGGTGTCGACCGACAGCGACCGCCGGGCGCCGTTGACTTCCAGGGTGACGTCGCTGTGCATGCGCTGCCCATACCCGGCGATGCGTCGTTTCGACCCGACCCCACTCGACCGGTGGACAAAGTTGCCCTGCCGGGCTTGGACCGCGGGCCCTCAACCTGGCCCTCCGCAACGTCGATACTTCTGCCATGAAGGTGCCCGTGATCGCCGCTGCCGCCGCTGGCTTCGACCGCGACCTCGAGCGCAACTTCGCGCAGATCGCGTCGCTGCTGGACGCCGCGCGCAAACGCGGTGCCGGACTGGTGGTCCTGCCCGAGTGCGCGCTGGGTGGGTACCTGCGCGAGGCCGACCTCGCGGGCGGCGCCGCTATCGACCTGCCCGGTGCCCTGGCGCCGGACGGGCCGGAGATCGCCCGCCTCGCCCGCCTCGCCGGCGACCTCGTGGTCTGTGCCGGGTACACCGAGGCGGGGGCCGCCGGCCTGCACTCCTCGGCGGTGTGCGTGAGCGGCGACGGCATCCTCGGCCACCACCGCAAGGTCCACCTGCCGCCGGCCGAGCGCTTCGCCTACTTGCCGGGCGACGGCTTCGCCGCCTTCGACACCCCGGTCGGGCGCCTGGGGAT
>JAABUS010006801.1_pt1 | contig 13573 bp, 11 predicted proteins | sample 5560161 | NCBI WGS metagenome assembly JAABUS01 (sample SAMN10711885, study PRJNA513376) | rock metagenome | isolation source: Antarctica rocks | place: Antarctica: Victoria Land, Trio Nunatak nord | collected 2016-01-04 | reverse complement strand
CCGAACGTCGCCAGTAATACGGCGAGCCTTCGGGGTGGGGCCAGATCAGACCGTCATAACAGGTCCCCGGCGTGTCGGAGGTGGGGCCAGATCAAGCCGTCACGGTGGGGCCAGATCAGACTGACAGAGCCATGGTCCCCGACCGGAAGCTCCTGCCAGGTCACAGCCAGCGTGCCCGGAGGTCGGGCCGCAGCCATGCTGCCGGAGAAGCGATCGACAGGCCGCCGTCGACCGGCAGGACGACGCCGGTGACCCAGGCGGCCCGGCTCGAAGCCAGGAACGCGACCGCCGAACCGACATCGCGCGGGGTGCCAGTCCGTTCCAGAGGGTACCCATCCGTGACATGGGGGAGGTCGTCCGCCCCAATTGTTCCGGGAGCCACGGCGTTGATCCGTATGCCTCGGGGTCCGTACTCGAGTGCCAGCTGCCGGACCAGCCCCTCGAGCCCTGACTTGGCAGCAGCGTAGGCCGGGACGCCCGGGGCAGCCAGCGTCGCGTTCACCGACGAGACGGCGACGACTGCGGAGCCGTGCGGCATACCGGGCAGCGCCTCTCGCAGCACGAAGAACGCGGAGTCCAGGGTCGAGCTGAAAGCGATTCGCCACTGCTGGTCAGTAGTGCATTCCGCCGCTGCCACCGGCATGACCGCTGCGGCGAGGACCACGACATCGAGCCGGCCCACCGCATCCAGGGCGTGCGACACGGCTGCCCGAGCCCCCGGCGGTGTCGAACAGTCGACGGCCAGTGTCGATGTATACGCGGGGTCATCCATGTCCTCCAGCGACGCGCCGACCACCTGGCATCCGTCCTCGACCAGGCACTGGCCGATAGCACGACCGATGAGGGAGGAGGCGCCGACGACGAGTGCACCGCGGGGCGGCGTTGCCGTCTTAGCCATGGGAGACCTTGACGGGAGCCAGGCGCAACTGCCGCATGACGGCGATCAGACCCGACCGCGTCACGTCGTCGATTGGTTGTGCGGGTGCTCTCACCACCGCCGTCTCGATGAGGCCACGACGGACGAGGACCTCCTTGTGGATCGCCCAGGCCAAACCAGTCTGCAGCCCATATAGCAGCAGCGGCAACAGTCTCGTGAAGGCGGTGCGTGCCTCTTCCTCTCGCCCCGCCTGCAGGTCGCACAGGATCGGCTGCAGCACGTCGGAGAACTCGCACGCCGGCATGGTGCCGACGGCCCCGCGCAGGTACTCGTCCAGCACGAACTGGGCGTTCTGTCCACCGAACACGGCGAACTCCGGCCCGACCAAGGCGCAGACGGCGCTGACCTTGGGAGCGGTGGGGGGCGCCTCCACCTTGACCGAGTTGACCCCCTCCACCGTGCTGAGGCGGCCGATGAGGTCTGCCGGCATGTTCACGCCGGTCGAGGCCGGCGCGTCCTGGACCATGACGGGGATGCCGACCGCGCTTGCGACCTCACCATAGAAGTCGACGAGCTGCGCTCCTGACGGCTTGACCATGAACGGCGGCATCACCATGAGGAGGTCCGCGCCCCGCTCGGCGGTCCTAAGGCCCTGCTCGACGGCAGTCACCGTCGAGGTGGCGGCCACACCTGCGACCAGCGGCAGGGACCGACCCGTTACCTCGACGATCGCGTCGAGGATGCTGTCGCGCTCGTCAGCTGTCAACGCGAAACCCTCGCTGGCGAGCCCGAAGGTCGCTACGCCCGCGACGCCGCACGACATCTGGAACTCTACGAGGCGCCGCAGACTCGTGATGTCGAGCGCACCGCCGCTGTCGAACGGCGTAGCGAGGATCGGGAACAGCCCATGCGGAGTTGTGGTCATCGTCGTGAGTCCTTTGCCAGTCGGCGTACCAGGTCAATGTCGGGGGCGACCCCAAGTCCGCTGCCGGGCGGCGGGGTCATGTGTCCCGGCTGGATCGGCAGCGGGGTGCCGAGCGCGGCAATGCCGAGATCGATCGACGTCGGCTGGTACTCGAAGACGAGGACATTCTCGATCGCGGAGCTGACCGCGAGTCCTGCCGCGGCCGAGACGCTGAGACCCACCGAATGGTGGGGCGCCACTGACACGTGGTGAGCCGAGCAGATCTCGGCGATGGCCATCAGCTCGGTGATTCCCGTGCGCGCCACGTCCGGCTGGGCAATGCGCAGCGCTCCCGCCTGGAGCCACTGAGCAAACTCATAGCGGTTGCGCAGGGCCTCGCCGACGGCGATCGGAATGCGGCACCGGGAGACCAGCTCTGCGTGACCGCGCAGATCCTCCGGCGCCAGCGGGGCCTCGAGAAACCAGGCGTTCCGTTGCTCCAAAGCGGCGGCCAGCTCGAGTGCCTCCGGGACAGAGTAGGCCCAGTGCGCATCCACCGCGATCCGCAGCTCCGGTGCGGCCGCCTGCACAGCATCGACAGTCCGCAGGTCCGTCGCCACCCCGTGCCCGGCGTGAAGCTTGACACCAGTGGCACCGCTCTGCACCCACTCTCGCGCCAGTCGTGCTCGACCCTCGTCGTCGGCTCGGGGCAGCCCCGAGACGTAGGTGGGCACCCGGTCGCGGAATCGTCCACCCAGCAGCGTGGTGACCGGCTGTCCCAAGACCCGGCCGGCAAGGTCCCACAAGGCGATGTCGACCGCGGCCAAGGCGTCGGCCTGATGCCCAACCAGGTGGCCTCGTTCGCGCATCAGCTCGCGCAGCGACGCGCTCACCGGCCGGGGCTCGCAGGCGCTGGCCCCCTCGAGGACCGATCGCAGCAGCAAGTTGACGATATCCACCACGATCTCAGGACCGACTGGCGCGAGGGCCTCGCCCCAGCCCAAGGTGCCGTCCTCCGCCTGGAGGCGCACCAGCACCGTCTCGAATCTATCGGAGTAGAGACTGCGCCACGGCGGCCGCACGTGGTACCCACGACTGGGTGGCTGCTCACCGGAGGGCAGCGGGCCGAGGTAGGCCGACTCCGCTCGCAGGCGGATCGCGAATGCCTCCACCGCGGTGATCCTCATGGCGCTCCCGCCAGCGTGACGTCTCCGGTCACCGCGTCCCCAGACCGCACGTGGTATCGAATCGAACCTTCGAGGACACGCACCGTCCATTCGGCCGGGAGAACGGTCTTCAGGCACTTCAACCAGGTGCCACCGGCGTCCAGGGAGTAGACAAGCGTGGCCGGCGTCTGGCACGTCGACTGCACGTAGGCGTCATGACCGGAGTCGTCGGGCCGGGCCAGCAGCATCCCGCGGACCCGCCCGACCGGGGTGTCCTCGGCGAAGTGGAAGGAGCTGGTGTCACCGTTCGGCGGCTGGGCAGAGCGCGATCCAATGGGTGGCCTGGTTCGGACCGTCAGGGGCCCAACCTCCGAGAGGACGACGGCCACGTGGCCGCGTGGTGGGACCTCTACCCGGAGGGTCCGGTCAACAACCTCGGCGTGGCGTGGCTGGCCGTCGACGATCGCGGTAGCCGGTTGCAGGCCACGGTCTGGCATGCGGAGCTGATTGCCGAACCGGACGGTGACACTTTGGGGCTGGGCCGATGCGTTGACAAGGCTGAGATGGAAGGACGACCGGTCGCGCTCGCCCGAGATCCAGCTGACTTGGGCGTTGTCCAGCGAGACCACGCCTCGGGGCATCCAGAGCCAGACGTCGTCGGCTCCATGAAACCGCCCGGGCTGGTGACCGTAGGTCCGGTACCGGAACCAGACGAAGTTCTCCTCGAAGGCCGCCGGGAAGCGGATTTCGCCACCCGAGCGCACCTCGTGTTCGGTCATCAGATAGTCCAGCGTCAGCCCGAGCTGCCCCGGGGCGTGGTGGTAGTACAGGGTGGACAGGTCGAACGGGCCCTGAATGGGGAAGTCCGGCTGCATGACGGCGACGTTCTGCTGTCGAAAGTAGTAGCCCGGATAGTTCGTGAACCTGCCCGTTATGGCGTTGTGGGCGACGTCACCCAGCAGGTCGTCGTCGGCGAGGGCCGACAACCGCAGCATGGCGGCGGCCCAACCGGGGTTCATGGTGACGCCGGAGTAGCGGTAGGTCGCGACCGCCTCGAAGGTCATCCCCGAGATTGACGTGATCCAGCGCGGAGCGGTCTCGGTGGGGATCTCTGCCCGCGGGTATTCCCAGAGGGCGTCGGGGTCCCACCATCGGCTCAGGTCGATCTGCCGGTCCCGTGCCTGCGGCGCTGACGGGGTCGCGGTGGCTCCCTCGGGTATGGGTCGCACAAACACCTGGGTGGCGAACAGCAATGCCTCGCGGTGCGCGGCCTCGAGATAGCGGCGGTCACCGGTCTCCAGGTGCAGCTCCAGGAGACTAATCCAGTCGGCGACACAGAAGACCGCGAAGTCGTGCGGGTCGATCGGCTCGGTCCGAGGGGTGTCGATGCGCTCCGCGACGTACCTGTCTGCCTGCCGGCAGGCCTCGTGGAGCGCGGCGGGGTCTCGCGTGAGACGGTACCGGGCCAGCGGTTCGTTGACGGGGGACCGCTGGAGCCAGTAGTCGCGCGAGACCGCGCCGTCCTGTGCGGCGAGGGAGGCGATCCCCGGGCTGCGGCGTCGCATCATCTCGTGCAGGGGGCCGAGTGTGGCGAGACCTACGGGTGTTGAGCACACTTCATGGCGGCTGGCATCTCCGTAAACTCGGTAGCCCGGCTTTGGTGTCCACCCATACCCGTTGCGGGACAGGTGGAACTCGACGACCGGACGTGCCCGGCGCTCGTAGAGGCCCATGTCGTCGGTGAGGTATGCCGCGGACAGCAAGACTCCCGCGGTCGTCGACCTGACCGTCTGGTCGTTCTCGATGTCGATCCAGCCCTTCGCGCGTGACCACCAGCCGGAGGGCGAGCCTTGGAAGTCAACGCTGTCCTCCCGCTTCGGGTCGATGGCCACGAGGTCTATGAGGTTGAGCACCGTGTCCGTGAGCGACTGGCCGAAAACGGCCTCGCGGTAGGACCGGTACCCGTACTCCGTCCTGACTATATGACGGTAGGTCTGAGGGAGAGTCTCGTCGCGCAGCACGAGCAGTAGGCGCGCGCGCAGCGGCCGGTCGGGGCCGAGCTCCGCCCGGCGACCCGGCAGCGGCAGGAATACGGTGGGCTGAATCTCTCCCGCCGGTCCTCGCAGCGACATCCCGAAGGGCTGGTCGTCGGGGTTGCGGTTCTGCTCGTCCTCGTGGTGCAGGTCCGCTGCGGGGATCGCCAAGCCGTAGGTCCAGGAGCCTTCGACGCCATCCTGCACGAGGACAAGTGGCGCGGTCAGCTCGCTCGCGGGGGACAGCTCGGCGTCACGGACCACCCGAGCGTGCTGGAGTGGGCCGCACAGGACCGCGGCGACGTCGTCCACGTCCCGACCCGTGAAGGCGTGCAGCAGGGCGCCGTGCTGTCCGACCACCCGGGGTGTGGCGCGAAGCTCAAGCGACACCAGGGGATCGCAGCGGATGGAGAGGCTGACGTCGGTGTAGCCATGGGCGCGCCCTTCGATGACGACCGACCTGGGGCCGGACTGGATTACCCCATGGAAGGACACCCGTGCCAGGTTCGCGGTGGCGCGGATGTCGCTGCGCTGCATCCTCGGGCCTGAGGCCAGCCACCATTCTCCGACGGGCTTGGCCGCACTCCACCCGCCGTCGGCGCGGGAGACCCTGACCTCCGGTCGCAGCTCCGAGCCCTTGTCCCAGACCGTCGGGACGAGGTCCACTCTGGTCCCGGCCCCGACCACGACAGTGGGTTCTCCTCGCGCTGCGGTCTTGGGGGGCGGCACGCCCACGGTGCGCGGGATCGGCGGCAGCTCGTCGTCGGAGCGCGCCTCGACCGTCACGTCCAGGGCCTGAGCCATGGAGCCTATGGCGGCCAAGCCAACGTGGTCGCCTCTGAGCCGGTGCAGGTCGACGGCGGTCAGCAGTACTGTGCCGTCGACGGTGACTTGGAAGACAACGCCCTCGACCACGAGATCCACCTGGTGCTCCGAGCCGAGGTTCAGGCCGTGCAGTGTCTCGGCGAGAACGCTCTCGCCGTCCGGACCTCTGCGTAGCAGGCCCACGTAGGGCACCCCCGTAAGCTCGCGCAGCCGGACGGCATACCCACCCTCTCCAGCGGCGTCCACATCGGCGAGCAGATGGGCTGAGCAGTCAGTCGTCCCGGACGGAGGGTGGTCGAGCCGGAGTCGCGCGCTGACGCGGTAGCCGGTTGGCAGGCCTCCCGGCACCGGGTGCAACGGGCGAACATGTGTTCTGCCGGGGCGCCCGTCGGCCTCCTCTCGGGGGGCGACGACGAGCGGTTTGCCACCTATCACGGCTACGGACCAGCCCTTCATATGCAGCGCGACGTGCCATCGGTCGTGATTCCTCACGGCATCATGCCCCATACGGTTGACACCATGCAAGGTTTGCTTTCTACTGTGTAGAGGATGCATGACCCCTCCACTTTGCGATGGGAGCGACCTTGTCCGACGCCGGGAACAATCAGAGCGTGGAAAAGGCGACCGCGGTGTTGTCGGCCTTCGCAGCGGGCGCTCCCATGCGGGTCGCCGACGTTGCGCGCGCGGCCGGCCTCGGGCAGTCGACCGCGTCGCGGCTGCTCGCCACCCTCGAGTCCAGGGGTTTCGTGGAACGTGACGAGATCGGTCTCTACCACCTTGGCCCGGTGCTGATCACGCTGGCCGGCGCGGCCGTCAACTCCCATCCGGTCCACCGCGTCTCACGCCAGCCTGCCCAGCACCTTGCCGCATCGCTTGGTCTTGGTGCCAACGTGGCCGTGCGACGCGACGACGAGCTCTTCTACCTGTGCAACTTCGAGGGCTCACTGGCGCCCAAGTCGTTCACGTTGATGGGCCAGCGCAATCCGCTGCACGCAACCGGCCTGGGCAAGGCGCTGCTTTCCGGGCTACCCCCGGCGCAGCGTCGTCAACTGCTGCCCGAGCTGCACAGGTTCACCGAGCGCACCATCACCGACCACGAGGCCTTGGACGGCTCGATTGACCAGATCAAGACCTCGGGTTACGTCACGGAGGTCGAGGAGCTGGCCCTGGGAAGGGCGTGCGTCGCGGCGCCGATCCTCGACCGGGACGGCAACGTAGTCGCCGCCCTGTCGGTCTCCGGGCCGCTTTCCGCACTCGCCCTACCCGTTCGTGAGCGATCCATCGCCGACACGATGATCGAGACGGCAGATTCGATTAGCTCGGGGCTGGGCTACCTTGGGCCGTCGTCGGTCTCGCGCCAGCTCGGGGTGGGAGCATGAGCACGACCCGGCCCGAGTCGCGGACCGGGGCCTCACCGATTCCGCTCCAGCCGGACGCGGACGGTGCCCACCGGGGAAGCCCTGACAACGGCAAGCCTCGCCGCGGCGCCAGGCTGGGCGACGGTCCCTTCGCCCTGCTCCTCATGCTGCCGGGACTCGCACTGCTGGCGGCCATCGTCCTGTACCCCCTCGTCGCCTCGCTGGTCACGGCGTTCTTCAAACAGAGCCTCGTTGTTCCGGGACGGACGTTTGTCGGCCTCGACAACGTCACCGACATCCTCAAGGGCGACGCATGGCAACTCCTGCACCAGACCCTCGTGTTCGCGACCGGGTCAACCCTCGCCCCGTTCGTGGTGGGTTTCGGTCTGGCTTTGGCTCTCAACACCGGCATTCGCGGACAGCGGGTGCTGCGCGGCCTGTTTCTCATCCCCTGGCTGGTGCCGGGCGTTGTCGTGTCGTTCCTGTGGTCCTGGATCTTCAACGCGAACTATGGGGTGGCCAACGCGATCCTCCAAGGGCTCGGCATCATCGACGTTCCACAGGCTTGGCTCGCATCGCCCGCGACGTCGATGGCCGCGCTCATCATCGCCAAGACTTGGGCGAGCTTCGCCTGGATCATGGTGATGCTGATCGCTGGGCTTCAGACCGTGCCGGTCGAGCTGCACGAGGCCGCTGAGATGGACGGCGCCGGGCCGATCCGACGGTTCGCGACGGTCACGGTGCCTCACATGCGGGCCTTGATCGGGATCGTGCTGCTCTTGGAGTTTATCTGGAACTTCCAGCACTTCGACATCATCTACGTGCTGACTGGGGGAGGCCCGGCCGGCACGACCTCCACCTTCGCCACGGCAGTCTACGAGACGGCGTTCAAAGCCCTTGATCTCGGCCGCGCCAGCGCGATCGGCCTGATCTGGATGGTCCTGCTCCTGCTCCTCGTCGTGGTCTACGTCCGCAGCGCCGACCAGGAGGCACGATGACGGCCGCGCCCATACCGTCGGCACCGCCAATCGCCACGACGACCTCCGGGCGCGGCCGCGGGCATGCTGGACGACGCGCCGCCTGGGTGGTCGTCGTTCTCTTCGGCGGGTTCGGCCTACTGCCCGTCTACTGGCTGCTCGCTACGTCGTTGACCCCGACGGCCCAGACTTTCGCCTACCCGCCGGCCGTCTTTCCCACAACCATCACCTTCGACGCGTTCGCGCAGCTGGCCAGCAACCCGCAGCTCCTGCGCAACCTCGTCAACAGCGTCGTCGTGTCGGTGATCACCGCGGTCCTTAGCGTCGTCGTCGCGTCCTACATGGCGTACGCGTTCTCGAAGTTCCGGTTCCGCGGCCGCAAGGCGCTGATGTCCTTTGTCCTGTCCTCGCAGCTCTTCCCGCAGTCGCTGCTCCTCATCACCCTGTACGCGTTGTTCGCCGCCTACGGCCTGCTGGACACCTACCTCGCGGTCATCCTGTCGTTCACCACGTTCACACTGCCCCTTTGCGTATGGATGCTCAAGGGGTTCTTCGACACCATCGACGACTCGCTCATCGAGGCGGCCAAAGTCGACCGGGCCTCCAGGTTGCGGATCATCCACTCGATCGTCCTGCCGATCTCGGCGCCCGGACTTGTCGCGGCGGCCCTTTTCGCCTTCATCCGCGGGTGGAACGACTTCATTTTCGCGCTTACCCTCACTGGGCCCGACAAGCAGACCCTCCCACCGGGGCTCGTCAATGCCTTCGTCGGCGAGGCGTCCGTTCAGTGGGCACCGCTGATGGCGGCCTCACTCGTCACGTCGCTGCCGGTCGTCATTGCCTTCATTGCCCTCCAGCGCCACTTGGTCGGCGGCATCTCCGCCGGTTCGGTCAAGGGCTGAATCCACCCACTCAATGAGGAGTAGTAAGTCCATGAACCACACCGTCAACCGCCGTACCCTGCTCCAGCTCGCCGGACTAGGAGCAGGCGCCTCGCTCGTAGCTGCGTGCACTCCCTCGGCGCCAGGCCCTTCCACGGCCACCGCCTCACGTGACGCCAACGCGAAACCGGTCAACTTCCGACTGGCCGCCTGGACCCTGGCCGATGACATTTCCAAGGTCGGCGTCCAGCACCTCATGCAGAGCTATCAGTCGGCAAAGTCGATCACCATCACCCCGGTCCCCATCGCCTTCACGGAGTACCTCAACCAGTTGTTGCTGCAGGTGCGCGGGGGCCAGTTCGCTGGGGCCGCCCAACTCGACATCTCATGGCTGAGCCAGCTGGCGGCGCTCGGGAAGCTCAGGGACCTCGGGTACCTGACCAGTGGCGCCGGCTACACCGACACCGCACTCAGCAGCGGCAACCTGCAGGGCAAGCAGTACGGATTGCCCTGGACCACGGGGGCGATCGGGCTGATCGTCAACCAGAAGATCTTGAACCAGGTCGGCATCAAGGCGCTCCCGACGTCGGTGGCCGACTTCGAGACGGCCCTCCGCGAAATCAAGGGAACCGGAGTGGTGCCGTATGCGGCGTCCACCAAGGTCGCCCAGCTCAAGGACATCCTCATCTGGATGCAGACGTTCGGCAGTCCTCTCTACGAGAACGGAAAGGTCACGATCGGCGACGACGCCAGCATCGAGGCGGTCACCTGGTACAAGAAGCTGTACGACCAACGCCTCATTGCCCCGGACGTGGATCGCGCCGATGCGCGTGCCCTTTTCGCTCAGGGCAAGACCGCGATGTACGACGACGCGATAGTCGGCAAGGACGTCGTCCTGAAGCAGGCTGCCGACAAGTCCCTCATCAACTCGATCGTGCCGGCGTCGCGACCGGTTCGTCAGTCGGGCGACAAGCCACGCGCCCTGCAGTGGGGTCACATTGCGGTGGTCGTCGAGGGAGAGGGGGCGGACACCGCGGCCGACTTCGCCAAGTTTGCGACGTCCGACATCAAGGCCGTCCTGCAGTACTTCAAGGACGTCTCACTGCCACCGACGACGTCCGCCGCTCTCAAGGACCCCGCCGTCACGTCTGACGCCTTCACAACCGCCTTCGGCGAGAAGATCACGGCCACTGCCACCCCTAACCCCTTCTGGCCCTTCCCCCAATACGCACAGATGGAAAATGCTGTCTCGCAACAGGTGCAGGCGGTGCTCATCGGTAAGTCCTCGCCGAAGGATGCGCTGATGGCAGCACGTGACGCCCTGCAGAAGCTGATCTGAGCAGTGACGGTCCATCGGGGGTCCACCCACGCCGCCGGCCATGCCTCGGTGGACGCCCTGCTCGCTGAGGTGCTTGCCGCGAGCCTTCCCCTACCAACGACGATCTGGGGGTTCGGCGTCGGGGACTTTCTCTCCGGCCTAGTCCGTGCCGGAGCGGTCCTCGAGCGGCTCGAGCTGGTGGCCGAGGTACGCGCGCGAGTGCTTCCGGCGCTCGCACGCCCACCCGACCCCACGGACCACCTGATCCCCGTCGAGGCACTCTGCCAGCTGGAGAAAGTGGATCCGTCTGTGGACATTCGTCGGCTCTGCAGGCGCTGGGTGGGGGCCGTTACCAGTGCCATGAGGCCCACGGCTGGCCAGCCGCCCGTCCATCGGCCGGACCTGCCCCGGTGGCGGAGCACGATCTGGGTGGACTGCATGCACACGGACGGTCCCGGTCTCGCTCTTCTCGGCAAGACCGACGAGGCGGTGTCAATACTGCGAGAGTCCGCCGCGGTCCTGCAGCGCGACGACGGCCTCTTCCAGCACGGCTACGACGTGCTGGATCAGCGAGGCAACGGCGTGGCCTGGGGGCGGGGCCAGGCGTGGGCCCTGCAAGGGTTGGTAGGCACTCTCGGGCATCCCGCTGTCGACAGGGGCTCGGTTGTCGACCTTCGCGTCAGGCTCGACCGGCTCGTTGAGGCACTAGCGCGGCACGAGGACCGCGGCCGCTGGCACACCGTCGTCGACGACTCCGGATCACCCGCCGAAGACAGCATCGGCGCATACGTTGCGTGGCTCGTCCCGGCCGCGGTGCGCCACCGATTAGTCGACCCGTCGTTCCTTTCCATGACCGCTCGCGCTCGCGACGCCACGCTGGCCAACCTCCAAGCGGGGGTGCTGCCCACGTCCGAAGCGACACCGGTGGGTACGGCCGACGAATACCGCGCCCGGGGAGTCGGCGCCCACCCCTGGGGGCAGGCGCCGGTGCTCCACCTCCTTCTTGACCATCGCGAGCAGGCCAGCCTCGCAACGAAAGGTTCGACGTGAAGATCACCGAGATCGACACCTTCCTCGTCCAGGGCACACCGACTCAGACGTACTGGGGCGCCCGAACGTGGGGAGAGAACACCGGGCTCGAACTCGCGTCCTACCCGCCGCAGGCCCGGCGTCGCTACATCTACGCCCAGACGATCGATGCCGTCCTCGTTCGAGTCCGCACCGCCGACGGCGTCGAGGGCTGGGGTGAGGCCAAAGCGCCCGTGGGTGGCCAGGCCACGCGGGCCATCATCGACGAGCTCCTCGCGCCCGTGACGCTCGGTTCGAGAGTGGACGAGATCAGCCACACCTGGGACCGTATGTACGCCGGGATGCGCGTCCGCGGACACGACAGCGGATTCTGGCTCGAGGCACTGGCAGGAGTGGATATCGCGCTCTGGGACGCATGGTCCCGCACCAACGAGCGCCCCCTCTGCACCCTGCTCGGCGGCCGATACCGGAGCCGTTTGCCCGTGTACGCCTCGGGTATCCCCGCCGCGGGCCCCGGCACAGGGGACAAAGGACAGGACGAGGTGCGCCAGGAGGCAGAGCGTCTGGTCGCCGACGGCCATCGAGCTGTCAAGGTCGCCATCGGCGCCGAACCGGAGAGCGATGTGGCCTCGGTGCGCACGGTACGCGACGTGTTCGGCGCCTCTGCCACGGTGCTCGCGGACGCCGCCGGACAGTACGACCACTACGACGCGTTGCGGGTGGGACGCCAGCTGACCGAGCTCGGGGTGGGGTTCTTCGAGATGCCCCTCCCACCCGAGGACCTCGACGGGTACGCGCGACTGGCCGCCCGCCTCGACATCCCCCTCGCCCTAGACTCGCTGGCCACGCGCCACCGGGCGCTGGAGTTCCTGCGCGCGGGTGCGCTGCACGTCCTTCAACCAGATGTCTGCCGGGCCGGCGGAATCACCGAGACCATGCGCATCGCCCAACTCGCCGACGCCTTCGGCGCACAGGCCACGCCCCACATCAGCATCGGCTCCCCCATCCACGTCGCGGCAAGTGTGCACTGCGCGGCGGCCATCCCCAACTTCACAGTCCTCGAGTATTGGATAGGCACCAACCCGCTCGCCGTCGTCGCACAAGATGTTCCCGTCCCACACGGTGGTGTCGTCGAGGTGCCCCAGTGCCCAGGCCTCGGGATAACGGTCGACGCCGATGCCGTCGCAACCCTCGTAGCCTGATCGGCAGTCCGTGATCTCGCGACAAGCGGCCGGACCGGTCCGCGGCTACCGAACGATCCGCGGCCCATGGGGCCGTTCCTCGAGGGCAAACCGCGTGAGCTACGACGGTGCCGCGCGCCCGTATCGACCCCGGTGGACACCGGTGACAGCGTCGACCGGGTGCTAGCCCAGTGGGCCCAGGTCCGGCCGGACCTCGACGTCTCGCCGATGGGCGTGCTCGGCCGCCTCTCCCGGCTCACCCGGGTCCTGGAACGCCGACTGCAGATCGTGTTCGCCCGCCACGGCCTGCAGCCCGGAGAGTTCGACGTCCTGGCGACCCTGCGCCGCGCCGACCCCCAGGGCGCCGGTATGACCGCCGGCGCCCTAACCCAGGCCGCGATGGTCACCTCCGGCGCGATCACCAACCGCATCGACCGCCTGGTCGCCAAGGACCTGGTCACTCGCGAGGTCGACCCCGCCAACCGCCGCGCCGTGCTCATCAGACTCACCCCCCGCGGCAAGGACGTGCTCGAACAGGCACTCCTCGACCACGTCGCCAACGAGCAAGCACTTCTCGACACCCTCACCGACGATCAGCGCCACCAGCTCGCCGACCTACTGCGCTCCCTCCTGCACGCCCACGAAGCCTCTCCGCCCGCACCCCGCTGATCTCCACCCGACTACCCGGCCGAGGTTGCCAAGACACCGCAGAGCGCAGCCCAGACCAGGCCCGCACGGTGTCTCGGAAGCGGAACCTCCTACGGCGCGAATTCGGGTCACCGCCGACGCCTCCGCGCAGCGCTCGTTCGTCGCCGGATAGCGATCCTCCACCGGTCAGCGCGTGGCCTGTCAGCTGCGTAGGTGTAGCGCGCATGCGACGGTGGCTGCAGCCACGACGAAGGCCACGACGTTAGGAATCACGAGAGCGATGTTCGACGAGGCGATGCCGTAGGCAACCCAGAGCGCGAAGCCGGGGAGCAGGATCAGCAGGTATCCGATGGACACGTCGGCCGACGAATGCCGT
>JAABUS010006800.1_pt1 | contig 13577 bp, 17 predicted proteins | sample 5560161 | NCBI WGS metagenome assembly JAABUS01 (sample SAMN10711885, study PRJNA513376) | rock metagenome | isolation source: Antarctica rocks | place: Antarctica: Victoria Land, Trio Nunatak nord | collected 2016-01-04 | reverse complement strand
AAGAAATTGTCAGGCCGATGGATGGAGAAACCGTTATTAAAAAGTCTGTTAACAGTGCATTTATTGGAACAGATCTGCAACGCCGTTTGGATGATGCGGGAATAAAAACAGTAGTTATAGCAGGGCTCACCACCGATCATTGCGTTTCTACCACCACCCGCATGGCTGCCAATTATGGTTATGAAACCTATTTGATCGCTGATGCTACAGCCACATTTGCCAAAAAAGGGATTTATGGTGAAACGTATGATGCGGAGACTATGCATTTAACGGCATTAGCCCAGTTGAATAATGAGTTTGCAACGATCATTACGACTGAAGCTCTTCTGAAGGACATGCATGACCGGAGGTAAAAATAAAGGCTTGAAGAAGCGGGATTGTCCTTTAACTTACAACCTGTTTAAATTTCATTACAGCTATTTTGGCTAAAGCCAACAAGCGACTCTTGATGCCGCCCTTGCGCGCTAAAACGTACGTCCAATTGTAAACCGAAGAAAATAACGAATAATGAATAATGAATAATAATCGCACTAAGATAATTTACAGCAGGACACCGGAATCAGCGGACATGTTAGCAAACGTCAAACGAGCGATGACGATCACAGCCAATCTTAATCGTCTGACATTCAACGATACGGACGAAGTCCGGGCTTTGTTCAGCGAACTCATCGGCAAAAAGGTGGACGACAGCTTTTTATTGATCCCGCCATTCTATACAACCGGTGGACCCGATATTAATGTCGGGCGCAATGTTTTCGTCAATCAGAATTGCACTTTTTATGACCTTGGCGGGCTCGACATCGCAGACAATGTAATGATCGGGCCGAACGTGAGCATCATCACGTCCGGTCATCCCCTTGAACCTTCGCAGCGTAGCGCTGTTACAATAGGAAAGCCCATCGTGATAGAAAGAAACGTCTGGATCGCAGCCGGCGCAACGATCATTGGGGGCGTCATCATAGGCGAGAACTCCGTTGTTGCAGCGGGATCGGTGGTCACTAAGGACGTTCTACCGAATACCCTTGTAGGCGGAAATCCGGCCCGGGTTATTCGTTCAATTGACAACGACTGACGGAACATTCCATAAAAGAAGCATGAAAAACAGGCCGGACAAAATTTAACCAAGCCCTTAGTTTTTCTAACCTAAAAACCACTTTTGATTTCAATATCTGATAATGGATACGCAACAAGCTTACAACATTTGGGCAAGCCAATACGACAACAATCAAAATAAAACACGCGACCTGGAAGGGGAAGCTTTAAAGCAGACATTAAGTAGTTTTTATTTTGAAAATGTTTTGGAAATTGGCTGCGGAACAGGAAAAAACACGGAATGGCTGATCACCAAAGCAAAGCACGTAACGGCCGTTGATTTGTCTGAGGAAATGCTTGCCAGGGCCAAAGTAAAAGTAAATTCTGAACAAGTTGAATTTATACAAGCGGACATTAACCAAACCTGGATGTTTGCAAATCAAACTTATGACCTGGCAACTTGTAGTTTGGTTTTAGAACATATTGAAAACCTGGAAGCTGTTTTTCAGAAAGTTTTTGCTGTTTTAAAACCCAACGGATATTGTTACGTTGGAGAGCTTCATCCTTTCAAACAGTATTTGGGCACGAAGGCAAGGTTTGATACAGAAGCAGGCCGGCAAATTGTTGATTGTTATACGCACAACATTTCCGACTTTGTTAAAAGTGCGGAAGCTGCCGGTTTGGCACTTGCAACATTAGGTGAACATTTTGATGATAACGGCCAGGCAGCAATACCAAGGGTATTAACGATGGTTTTTACAAAACGGTAAAAGCAGATATGCTGTTTTTACCGCATAAAAAAAGGCATCGTTAAGTGTTTTTTGTCAGATCAAGCTAAAAACCCTTACTTGTTGCCAGCACCTTCTCTCTGATGGCTTGGTCTTCTTTTAATTTTTCAATATTGTTTTTATCAGCAAACTGATTTTGTTCAGTTTGTTTTATATACTTCTTTTATCCTATAAAAAACAGTAAAGCCTTCTATGTTTTTTTGTAAAAATTTGGTACAGACACAAACTTTTAGGTGCTAAAAGAAGCATTATTATTAATCCTGAGTTTACCGCAGGATCAACTATAAATTTAAACCAGCGCTTATAAAAAGGGGCATACTTAAAAAGTAAGTAAGCTAAACAGTTAAAGGTTTAACCCGCCTGAAGTTCGATGCATCCGCGTTGAAATTGCCCGGGCGTAAAACTGGTATACCTGGTAAAATAATGCGAAAAATGGCTTTGATCGTAAAAGCCGGCCTCCAGTGCCGAGGACACTAATGAGTTACCCTGAAGAATGTAGTTCTTGGCTTTTTCAATCCTCAATATATTCAGATACTCATTCGGCGTTACCCCTTTGCATTCTTTAAAACTTCGTATAAGATGGTATTTACTTAAATGAAACTTTTGAGACAGCCTTTCCAGGTTAAGGTTATCCTGATGGTGATATTCGATGTAATCCTGAATTTCCTTTATCCTTTCCTCAAGGGTAAAAGCTTTATGCAAGGGTTTACCGGATGAATAGTGATTAAACAGAATAGCCATGCAGTATTCAAACTCTTTTACAAGATTGGGATGCTTTACCCGGGCAATACATTTTTGATGTACCGCATTAAACAGCTTATAAAATACAGACTGAACGGTTAATGGTAGAGTAAAGCACAAGTTTCCTTTTACCGTGATCTGGCTGCTTTTTTGTAACCAGGAAATATATTCGGGGCTGATATACAGCATCCGGTGAGACCAGGCTATATGTTCAAACGCTTTATGGGCATGCACTTCCCTGGGATTTAAAAAAATAATTGAACCCGGAGGAATAATGCAGGTTTGACGTTGCAGGAGGATCGTTTGTAAACCCTTCAGCGATATCCCGATGGCATATCCTTCATGGAAATGCCGGGGGGCATCCTGTTGTAAGTCTTTGGACCGGACCAGCTCCAATCCGTCAAAAGCAGTTATTTTCCAGGTTTCGATCATCATTATTATCGCAGTGCAGTGCCCCTGTTTTTACAGCAAGTTTACTAAAATAGAAAACTGATTATTTTTTATCCTGCAGCATTTCTATAAGCTGTTGTTCTCCGTTGGTTAAATAAAATGCAATAAACTTAAGTGGCTGGTCAGAGGCATTATCAAAATGGGAAATTGCTGTATTTGCGGGTTCATAAAAAACATCTCCTTTTTTAAGCGTTTTGGCTTCTTCGCCTTTTATCTGAAACAAGAGCGTCCCTTCGGCCACATATCCAACTACCGGGCAGGGATGCTGGTGCAATCCGGCTTTCAGGAATGGTTCCATTATTATTTCTGTTGCATTGACTGCCGAAAGCGGTCTTGATGCCAGTTTTTCTGAGAGTAATACCCTCCGGCTAACTTTTTGTTGTGCTATCGAATCCATAGTTAAAAAGGTGAACAGTATTAAAATTAAATAAACAGTTTTAAGGTCCATGTTTTTTATTACAAACCTACTTCCTTATTACTTCGTTGTATTGTAAAATATTGCTTCTTATTAAAGCCTGTTTAAATTTTATTCCATTTATTCTCTATGCTTCTTTTATCGCCTAAAAATCATTGGTTTATTATACTTTTTATATTCAAGTAGCAATGAAAAGTAGAATTTATAGGCATAAAAGAAGCACTATGAATTTTCACGATAGAAATTTAAACAGGCCCTAACTTAACGCATCATGAAAAATAATACCCAAAGTATGCCGTTCGCCACTATTAATTTCGCTTACACCGTGTTTCATATTTACCCGGTAATACCGTTTAGTTCCTTTTACTGGACGAAAGTTAGTAGTGAAAGCCAACATATCACCTTTCTTTGGTTTTAGCACAATGGCTTTGGACTGGGCTCTTGGCGTTTGTTGTGTCAGTACAAATTCACCGCCTGTAAAATCTTCGTCAGGTTCATTTAAAAACAGTACGGTTTGAATTGGGAAATAAACGCCTCCATACAAATCCTGATGCAAGGTATTATGCCCGCCTTTGCCATATTTTAAGATCAAAACTGTTGCTTTGAGTTGATTGTTTTCGTGGCATTGCAGCAAAAATTCCTGATGTAGGGCAGGAAATATTTTGTCAATGTTTAATGATTTAAACCAGGCATTTGCAATAGATGCAAGCTTTGGATAAATGTTAGTACGAATGGTTTGAATGAGATTTGGTAATGGATAATTGAAGTATTTATATTCGCCCAAACCAAAACGATACCGTTCCATCACTACCGTTTTTCTGTAAGCATTTGGATTATTATAACCCCTTATCAATTCGGTGCATTGGTCGTTTGTTAAAAGTTTTGGAATTATACTAAAACCCTTTTCGTGCATTTCTTCAGTTATGTTTTGCCACTTAAGTGCCGCAATTTTTTCTTCTATTTCTTTATGTATCATCTTTTAATTTGATGCTATTTCCAAGAATATAGTGCATAGTTCTTGTGGTTTACTAAAAAATGGAGAATGGCTCGTTTGCATACTATATACTTTTTCGCAAACCGTTTCTGTGTACATTTTTTTCTGAATAAAAGGCGTTACAGCTTTATCCTCTGTGCATTCTATATAAAATCTTCTCACGCTTCCAAAATTTTCATCAGTCAATTCTAAAGGGGTAATTCCCGATTCTGCGGTTTCGTGACTCAATAGGAGTTTTGCCAATTCTGTAATGTTTTCATCACAGTCGTGATAAAGCCCTTCCTTATAAATTTCTGATTGTAAAGTATGGGCATTCAATTCCGGGTATCTTGTTACATAAGGTTTTAAAACGCCATTAATGTCTTGTGAAGAATAATCGCTTTGTGTTTTACCATTAGGTATTAGATAGGCAGCCAGATAAATTAATTTTTCAATTTTTTCAGGACGATATTCAGCAACTTGTGAAATTACAATTCCATTTTTACTATGTCCTACAAGAATTACTTTGTCTTCAAGATTGTCTATTAAATTGCAAATTGCTTGTACAGTTGTCTGCAACTTTACCTCTTTGATTGGGGTTTTATCTCTACCCATTCCTGGCAAATCAATGGCTAAAGCTTTATGTCCTTGTTTTTCCAATATCGGAATTACTTTATGCCAATTCCAAGAGCTGTGCCACGAGCCATGGATTAAAATAAATGTTTTCATTTTTTATTAATTTTAAATTTGAATACAAAGATCCACATAGCTGAGTAGCGATAAAACCCGAACCTTGCTAAATAAAATTTGAATGTATTTTTGTTCCTTCCCAACCAATAATTGCTGTTTTTCTCGTATTGCCCCACATATAACCGCCAAATATTCCTGTAGATTGAATAACACGATGACAAGGAATTAAAAAAGCAACCGGATTGCTACCAATGGCAGTGCCTACTGCCCGTGAAGCATTTGGGTTTTCAATTTTATTAGCAATAGCCCCGTAGGTTGTAAGTTGTCCCAAAGGGATTTTTAAAAGTGTTTGCCAAACTTTTAGTTGAAAATCTGTTCCTTTTAAATGCAGTTTTATTTGGTTAAGTTTTGTCCAGTCATGAGTAAAAATATAGAGTGCATTTTGCTGAATTAAATCAACCATTTGTCTGAAATAAGCATTTGGAAAATAGTTTTGCATTTTTGAAAATGCAACAGGCCCATCATCGGAAAATGCCATATAACAAATTCCTTTTTGTGTAGATGCTGTTAAAATATTTCCAAACGGACTTTCTGCAAAACTGTAATTTATAACCAAGTCCTTTCCGCCATTTTTGTATTCGGCAGGTGTCATCCCTTCAATATTGATAAACAAATCATGTAGACGGCCTGTGCCTGAAAGCCCTGTTTCGTAAGCAGTTTCAAAAAGGGTTTCCTGGTTTTCTTTCAGCAATTTTTTAGCATGTTCAACGCTAATATATTGCAGGAACTTTTTGGGGCTTGTACCCGCCCATTCACTAAAAAGCCGTTGGAAATGAAAAGGGCTTAAATGTACTTTTTCGGCAACTTCATCAAGTTTGGGTTGTTTTTTGAAGTTGGCTTTGATATAATCAATTGCATCTGCAATACGATTATAATTAATTTGCTCTTGAGTGTTCATTGTTTCTAAATTTTATAATGCAAATGTCCAAACATACTTGCTGTCATAAAACCCGAAACTTGCTGATGCTCGGTTGTTGTTTTTTTGTCTGTAGAAGTCAGCATGGTGGTTAGGTAGAGTTGCTGGTAACGGTTTTCTACCTGGCGTTGTTGGGATATCTAAAAAATGTCCAACTCAGAACCGCAGATAAATTTATAAATATTAGTTGAAGCTAACGACTAAAAGTTTAGCGATGCTTGTTCAGCCCGAACAAAAACCGATAGAGATAAAATGTTGATGCTTACAAGGCCCTACCCAATAACGCCAAACCCAATGTTGGCAGCATGGCTTTTCTGCCGTTTGTTTTACAGTTCAAACTTTGATAAACTGAGAAAAAAATGAATGGTTATTGATTACCTGATATAGTTTTTCTATCCGCAAGTCTGAAATACCACGATACCACAATCAGGATCAGAGATACCAACGAGGGAGCTATTTTATTACTAATCATTTAATCCCTTTCCATTGAGAATTTGTTGCATACATTTTTCAACCCTTGACAAGCGGGTTTTGGATTGTTTGGGTGCAGAGAAATAAAGATTGTATGCTCTTTGCCGTCCCGGCGTTAATGCATCAAAAGCAGTTTTTAAGGCAGGAATTTCATCTAATTTATTTTGAAGTTCTCCAGGAAACATGAGTTCTGTTTTCTCTTTGAAATTTACTTTCAAGCCAGCTTTTTCTACTTCAATGGCTTCAAAAATATAAGCTTTCAAGATGGCTTCCATCTCAACTATTTCTCCAATATTGGTGAACCTGATCTGGCGCGCTGCCTGCACATTCTCGGTTTGTTGAATCAGAATACCATTGGTATCATTTAATAGGGTCCCTTTAATAAACAAAAGCGCACAATACTCTTTAAACACATGTATTAAAACTATGTTACTTTCCTGAAACGTGTAACAAGGACAACCCCACTTCAATTCTTCGGTCAGCCCGCAGTCGAGGACGATCATTCTCAATTTCATGATTTCTTCCTGCCACTGTTTGGCTTTACTGAAATAAAAATCAACCTTAGGGTTCATGCTATTTATTATTGATTAACCGAAATGATTTTTTTATTCTCGGGCCTCAAGTACCACGATAAGATAGTAAAAACAGCCAACAAAAACGGGGCAATTATTTTCACTGAAACATCGCCACTGGCAATATGCGAAATCACGGCGCCACTCATCACAAAAAAGAGACCTGCATATGCCCATTCCTTAAGCAATTTAAAATTGGGGATTAATATCGCAATTATGCCCAGCACCTTCCAAATGCCGATAAGCGAAATAAAGTAGTTAGGATATCCCAGTGGTTTGAAACCTTGCACAACCCCCTTTACCTGCATAGCCTGCGCCAATCCGCCCGAAAAAATACAAATGGATAATATTGCAGTAATTATCCAATACCAAAGCAGCTTTCTCTTTTCCATTTTTTTATTATTTTAAAGCAGTTAATATTTCTTGTATCCGGTTATGTGCCATGTTGATGCCTTGAGCAAAAGGCAATTTCAGCACCTGATCTCTTTTTGCAACCGATTCATATATGACGTGCATATGGAGTTTGCTGGTGTCGTCAGTAAGTTGTTCAAATTCTAATAATTCAAGCTGGACACCAAAAGGTGCATTCTCCATTTCAAATGTCCGCGTGATTTTCCGGTTCGGGCTAAATTCATGAATTACCCCATTGGCCCGAAATACAACGTTTCCCTGGGCATCGGTTGTTTCAATCTGATAACTGCCATGCTTTTTACTTTCAAGTTTCAGCACTTTAGTTCCCATCCACTGTTCAACAATATCGGGCTCTACGTACGCTTTAAAAAGTAATTCCAATGGCAAATCAAATTCCCTTGTTATCACTAATTCCTGTTTGCCGTCTTCGGCATTGATTTTTGTTTTTTGTTCCATATTATTCTATTTTTTTGATTTGTATTTTTTCATTATTGTTTCTAATTTATTAAACCTGTCATCCCACATTTTGCGGAATGGTTCAATAAAGTCGGCTACTTCTTTCATTTTTTTTGCATTGGTGTGATAGTAAATTTCCCTGCCATTTTGCTCTTGTTTAAGCAATTCACACTCGGTGAGTATTTGCAAGTGTTTTGAAACGGTCGGTCTCGCAGTGTCGAAGTTTGAGGCTATTGCCCCTGCTGTCATGGATTGTGAAGCCACCAATAGAAGTATAGCCCTTCTCGTCGGGTCTGCTATGGCTTGATATACGTCTCGTCTTAAATTCATCTAGTAGTTATTTGGCTACAAATATATACGTAGTTATTTAACTACGAAATTTTTTTCAAATTTTTTGTTGAACTTAAAACATCAAGAAAATTGTCTGAATATTTAGTGTCGCTTTACAATAACCGCGAACTCTTTTATTAATAATAATTAAAGAATAATTTGTTTCTTTGCATTAACCAATTGGTTAGTTAACTATGGATGTTACTAAAACTACTTACGATAGGATATTAGAAGTGTCGGGTGATATCTTCTATAAAAAAGGATTGGCTGGTGCACGTATGCAGGAAATTGCCGATCTGGCCGGTATTAACAAAGCCATGCTGCATTACTATTTTAAAACCAAGGAGCAATTGTTTAGCCAGGTATTTGAAAAGGCTTTTAGTGTATTTATTGGCCGGATAGCCGAAGTGTTAAAAAGCGACAAACCGCTGAAAGAAAAAGTAAGTGATTATGTTGATCATACGATTGATTCCCTTAAGCAAAACCCACACATCACTGTATTTGTGGTCCAGGAATTAAATGCCAACCCGGAAAGGATAACCGAATTATTTGCGGTTAAGGGCAACTTAGACTTTAAACTTTTTAAAAAGCAGGTTAATAAAGAATATTCCCGGAAGATAAATGCCGAGATGTTCTTTACCGACATAGTCGCTTTATGCATTTATCCATTTATTGCCCGGCCGGTTTTTAAAAGGTTAATGGACAAGGATGATCCGGCTTTTCAGGAATGGATGGAACAGCGAAAAGATTGGATAAAAAAGGTACTATTTCAAATGATTTAGATCCTGTTTAAACTTTGTTCGATCTATTTTATATGCTTCTTTTATCACCTAAAAAATAGTAAGCATTCGGTTTTTGATTGAGTTAAATTGATGTAAACACCAATTTTTATAGGGTAAAAGAAGCATGATTATCAATCCTGGGCATACCGAAGGATCTTGTATAAATTTAAACAGATCCTTAAAAAAATTTAAAACGTATTCAACTAACTGGTTAATTAACATTATAATTTATGAGAAATGCAAAGCGGTCAGAACTTTTATGGGTTATAGTTTCAGTAATTACGTTATCCCTGATCCTGTTCCATCAAACAGGATCAGGGATACTGATAGCGTTTGCCGTGGTAAGCGGACTGTCTCTTATTTGCTGGTTTAGATTTTCTTACCAGCAAACACCCGGTCAGAACTTAGTTATGCCCCTGTATATTTTGAGCATTACAGTGCTGTTGGTTTTAAACACCATCCGTTTTTCTTCAAATTATGCTTCATTTATTCAGGTTAACTATCCTGGTTTATTTAAACCAAGCTTTACGCTCAACCATACCAACTGGTTTATATCGATGGTTTGTTTTCCTGTTTCGGCAATGCTTTTGGGCGGATACTTTTTAGGGAACAGAAAGCCGGTCGGCTTCTACTTTGCATGGTGGGGGTTCTTTTTCTGCATGGCAGAATCTATCATACAATTTAAGGTGGAACTGGGCAATATCAATTCTTATACACATCATTATTTTTTAGGTGTGCTTACAGCAATGGGCTTATTTCTGATCAGTGCATACGGTATTCTAAAGCTGATAAGGCCTGTTATTGACCATTGGCCGCTACCTGCATTTGATCCAGCTAGCCAAAGAAAAATCAATTTATGGTCTATACTGTTTATCACCCTGGTTATCATTTATGGGGTAACATTGTACAGCCAGGCTGGTATTTTGCCGGTAGGTGTTATTGCCGGTTCTATGATGGGCGGCATGATAGGCTGGCGAAAAACCACAGCCCGGCACCCGGCAGATCCTTATAAACTGGTGCCTTTATATTTATTGTTGCAGGCCCTCTTTTATATTCATGTAGGCGAAGAAATGGCTACCCATTTTAACCAGGAGATCGCCTCCATTTCCGGCCACCCGTGGAGTGATACGGCGAACACTTACCTGATCGCCTTCATCGGACCTGTGATCTGGGTTTTTGCCGCCTGGAGTTTATGGAAAGGTCAGGCCTTCGGCAATTTTATTTTATGGTTCATGATTGTTGGTATGATATTAGGCGAGCCAACCCACCTCTGGGTTTTCCCCATTGTTAGGATGGTGCAAAAAGGTGTAGGCTATGAATATTTTTCGGGAATGTACACTGCTCTGTTTCCTATGGTACCGGCGATAATGGCATTAACTGTCATTATAAAAGATACTAAAGCCAGAAAGGAAGCCCTTGCGTAAACTATTGCTCACAAGTGTAACGATCTTATCTGCGGATGCTTGTTTTGCACACGGATTTGGCGGAAGCGGGTTTTTACATCCTTTAACAGGCATTGATCATTTAGTGGCCATGATTGCAGTTGGGGCCTGGAGCGCCCAAATTGGCGGGAAGGCTATTTTCCGGGTGCCGGCATCCTTCCTGATGATGATGTGTTTAGGGGGACTTATCGGCATTAAAAACTTCCATATTGGATATATAGAATTTGGTATTGCGCTTTCTGTAGTCTTACTTGGGGCGGCAATAGCTATCAACAAAAAAACAGCCTGGTTTTTTGCTGCCATTGCAGTAGGGCTTTTTGGCTTTTGCCACGGTTATTCACACGGTGCCGAAATTCCACAACAGCAGCATATAACAGCATATATCATTGGATTTTTAGTAACAACTTTAGGATTGCATGTTGCAGGCGCTGTAGGCGGGCTGTTGTTATTAGAAGAGCGGGATGGGAAAAATATACTACGCGGCCTCGGCACTGTTGCAGCCGCCATCGGTATTTTTCTTTTACTAAAACTACTTAAATAAATTTGATTAACGTATTTAAAACAACAGTGGGCTAACCATCTGGATGTTGGAGTGTAAAAACAGTGAGAGGATGTTTAAATTTTGTTCAATAGATTTTTTCATTTAATTGGTTGTTAAAGTTTAATGGTAAAATCACGTACTATAAGTTTATTACATTGGGAAAACAGATCTTGTAGAATAGCATCGACTGTATAAACAGATACCGGGCCAGGTTTAGAGATTAAGGACTAGGTGGGGATATGCAGAAATCACCTTTCATTTCTTCAGCCGGTTGTTTCTACCCTTCTGCCCTTTAATAAATTATTCACACATATCCAGCAAAAAATATAAAAGGACACTAACTAACGAATTAGCCCTTTCAAATAACTATCAATTGACCTATTATTGATGATTGAATCAATAAAGCTGAGGCAAAGATATTAAGCTCATGGTGTTGAGGATGTGCGAAAAAATTCATAAAATATCAGCTTAATACCTGTTGCTTGTATACATTAGGCGTTACTTTCATTTTTACCCTAAATAAGCGAATAAAAGAGCTGGGCGAATCGAACCCCACCATACTTGCAATTTCATTAACAGAATATCGAGAATTTTTCAATAGGAATAGCGCCTTTTGCAACCTGATGCTTGTTAAGAATTGATGTGGAGATTGATTAAAGGCCTGTTTGAAGGTGCGTAACAAGTGATTAACGGACAAACAAGAATAGGCTGACAATTCCTCGAGCGTTATATTATGACTTTGATTAGTATACATATACTCCCTCGCCAGTTTTAGTCTACGAAATACTTCAGTACGGGTACTATTGTGCTTCAATTTTATGGATTCGGTTTTTAAGCACGTTTCCTCCCTTAATATATTATAATAATTGATGAGACAGTGGTATAGATATTCGTTTAATAACAACTCATCTGTAGAACGTTCACGAACAACTGCCCTCAAATGATAAATATTGTATTTGATATTGCCCGTAAAAGGATAAATGGTTTCGTTCCCCTCTTCTGCAAAAGAGCAAGGGCATGTGCGGCCGTTTAGTAGTTGACGATTGGTAAAACGAACTGAATTTAGAAAATCTTTTAAAAAACTATTGCTGTAAGATAAAGAAAGGACTTCTGAAGGTTCTTCAATTTCACCACTTGTTACGTAATGAGTGCCCTGTTGTATTAACAAAAAGCAGTTAGGATTCACCCCAATGCTTCTTTTATTAATCTGACATATTTCGCTACCGGAAAGAACAAATCGCAATGTAAAATCAGAACTGAGCTTAGCCTGATCCATCCGTCCGGTGGTGAAATGACTTATCTTATTATCGTTATGCAGTGTTAGGTTATAGTCTTTCATATTGCATGGTTTTCTTTGTAATCACGCTCCTCCAGCAACATGTAGATGTTCCCCGAAGGGTCTTCGAATTTTGCAGACATGCCGGTCTCTGTATAAACAGGGCTTTTGGCAAAATATACACCAGATGCTTTTAATTGGTGGTATGACCGAATGCAGTCCATAGTATTCAAAACCACTACCGTTCTATTATCTTGTAAACTATATTTATCTATAACAACCAGTTTTAGAACACCCTCCTCATCACTTCCTGATTCTACCAGGATCGCTTTAACACCTTCCTGCAGATAAAGAGTATTTTTAACAACAAATCCCAGTTTGTTCGTTAGGAAATCAATCTCTTCTTCTATATTCCGGGCAAAAACAGAAACATATTTTATCTTCATTTCGTGCTAATAATTTTTTACTTCTTACAGTACCTCCACCAATTATTCTTCCACTACGTTTCGTTTCGAAAAAAACCAAACCTTATCTTAGAAATAATGCGCTTTATAGACAAGAAGTTTAATTATTTAATCAGAGCCATCAAATCGTTTAAATGAATCCTTCATTTTTTTCAATTTTTTGACCTAAATATCTATTCCAGTGCAATTCAATAGCAAATCCCTTCCTCCTGCAATCAGAAGATGTTTTGATGTATAATGGTCATAAACCGCTCTTTGAATTTATCAGTTATCGAAATCTGCAGTCCGTCGATGTAGACATGATTATCTTGTACTTTTTCCAAATGCTTAACGTTGATAATATAGGAGTTATGGATGCGGGCAAACGGAATGGCGAGCTGGTCTTCGATGTTCTTTAACCTCCTGTAGATTAAAAGCTTTCTGGATGTCGTAACAATGCGCACATATTCCTTTTCTCCTTCAAAATACAGGATATCATCTAGTAGGATACGATAATACGTCTTTCCGGATTTCACAAAAAAGAAGCCTTGATCTACGATAGAAAAAGTATTCTTTTTTATTTCTGTTACCGTCGTTTCCATAATTAGCTATTAAGTCAGCCAATTTCAGCGAAAAAGTAAGTTGTGGCAACCTGATTCTTGCTCATATTGAATCTATATCACTTCCTGAAAACCCCACGGGGCGGCGTTTGCGCCGCATTTACGATGCCTCAGGCACTTACCTTGATGCACTTAAACTTCAAAAGGGCAAAGAACGCAGATCGGAAG
>JAABUS010006799.1_pt1 | contig 13583 bp, 13 predicted proteins | sample 5560161 | NCBI WGS metagenome assembly JAABUS01 (sample SAMN10711885, study PRJNA513376) | rock metagenome | isolation source: Antarctica rocks | place: Antarctica: Victoria Land, Trio Nunatak nord | collected 2016-01-04 | reverse complement strand
ACTTCCGATGAGCGCTACTTCTGGCATTACACCCCGATCGACCGCAAAGGGCTGCAACTCAAGGAGATGACCGACGCGCAGCGGGGGGAGGCGTTCGCGCTCCTCGCCAGCGGCCTCAGCGCGCGCGGCGGGAAACAGGCACGCCAGATCATCGATCTGGAGCCGATCCTGCGCGCAACCGAGCAACTCGAAGGAGTCACCAACAACTGGCACCGCGACTCCGGCCGCTACACCGTCAGTATCTTCGGCGAGCCGGGCGGCAAGGAACCGTGGGCGTGGCGGGTCGGCGGCCACCATATCGGGATCATCTTCACGGTAGTCGATGGCGACTGGATCGCCCCGACGCCCCTCTTCCTCGGCGCGAACCCGGCGATCGTGCGCCATGGCGAGCATACCGGCCACCGCATCCTGCCGGAAGAGGAGGAGTTGGCGCGCGTGATCCTCAGGAGCCTCGACACGGCACAGAAGGGAATCGCGATCATCGATCCGGTCGCGCCGAACGATATCCTGACGACGAACCGGCAGGTCGCCGACCGCGACGTACCGCCGACCGGGATCGCCTACGCCGACCTCACCGGCGAGCAACGCGGCCACCTCACCGCACTCGTGCGCCATTACGTCACGCGCGCCGACGACGAAATCGCGGGCGGCGCGTGGGACGCGATCGAGCGTGCCGGACTCGATGGCGTCGCCTTCGCCTGGGCCGGCACCGAGGAACGCAACCAGGGCCACTACTACGCCGTCAAAGGCCCGCGCTTCCTGCTCGAATACGACAACACCCAGAACGGGGCCAACCACATCCACTCGGTCTGGCGCGACTTCACCAACGATTACGGCGAAGACCTGCTCGCCGCCCACTACGCCGAGACCCACAGCCACGGCGACCACACGCACTAAACTCAACAATAACCCCCTCTCCTCGAATGGGCGGGTGCCCTCTGGGCGGCGGGTCGGCGAGCGGATGCGAGCCGGGGGTGAGGGCCGTCCCCTACCGCCGCACAAACTTCTGGAAACAGTCGTGCGTCGTCACCTCGCCGACGTACAGGCTGCCCTGCCGATCGACCCAGCAGGCGTGCGGCGAGGCGCGGAACTGGCCGGGATCGTTCCCGCGCTCGCCCCAGCGCGACACGATCTTGCCATCGAGGGTCATCAGCGTGATTCGCGGGTGGCCCTCCGCGATGTAGATGATCCCCTCGGGATCGATGAAAAGGTCCTGCGGCACATCGAAGTCGGTCCATTCCTCCAGGTAGTCGCCTTCCGGCGTGAAATGCTGGATCCGGTTGTTCTCCCGATCGACGATCAAGATCCGCCCCGCAGGATGCCAGGTCACGCTATGGACCGGCCAGCCGAACTGCCCCGGCCCGGTCCCCTTCTCACCCCACGAGCGGATGAGGGTGCCATCGGCGGCGAAGCGGTGGGCGCGATGCTGCCCGTAGCCGTCGGAGACATAGAGGTCGCCGTTCGGCGCGACGATCGCGCGAGTCGGCTCGTTGAAGGGTGCGCCATCGGCACCGGCCTGATCGGGTATCCCCCAGGTGCGGAGCAGATCGCCGTCGAGGGACCACTGCGTGACCGTCTGCCGATCGCGGTCGGTGCAGTACGCCGTCTGGTCGGGCGCGATCCAGATCCCATGCGGGTGCTTGAAATATGCCTCACCCCAGCGCCTGATCAACGTCCCATCGGGCTGGAAGACCAGCATCACCGGTTCGGGCTCGCGCTGGAAGACGTAGACCAGATCCTGCGCGTCGCACGCGACCATCGAGATCAGGCCGAATTTCTCGACACCTTGCGGGCTGCGTCCCCAATCGGGCACCACCTCGAACCGATAGTCGCCATTGCCGTAGATCGTGCCAGACATCGCCCTCCCCTTCCGCTACACCACACCGCCCAGGTGCGACCGCACCCGTCAGGATTGATGCCCCGGCCAGCGCATGAGCATCGCCCGTTGCCCGCACTCTAGCACGATTGGGCAGATGTCGCGGCATCCATTATCCGGCAGCGATGTTCCAGCGGCAGCGGCAGGGACGTGGCAAGAACAACGGCGCGGCCCAGGGTTTATGCGTGAGGGGAGAAAAGTTTTATCAGCGCCCCGGAATACTGTTTGCTAAGTGGTGCATCCGGTAAGTTCGCCTGCCTTGCCTTTGCCGTGAATGCGCAGGCACCGCCGCGAAAAACCTCCCCGGTTTCATCGGGGATTTTACCGGATGCACCACTAAGTGCCAGTGGTCAATCATCAGCGTGCGATTGAGGTTCTGTTAGGATCGAGCCAAAGGTTAAAGCTGAGGAGCGCATTTACCAGTTTTGCTAGCGATTACGCGAGGCGGTATAACGGGCGATTCGGTATGGCAAAAGCTATATAGGTAACGCACATAGCGTGAGGGAGGACAAGTACGATCACCTGCGTTAGCCCTCGCTCTGTGCCCCCTGCCGCTTGGTAACGAAGAGAAAGGCGAAGTAGAGCGCGGTCAGCACGACGGTCAGCAGTCCCAGGCTCGCCAGCGCGATCCCGCCGGTGCCGCCGAAGATCCCGCCCGCGATCAACAACGCAAAGCCGCCGTAGCCCGCCACACCCAGGCGCTCGTGTAACCCGCCCGTATGCGCCATCGGCTCTTCTTGTTCCTCGGTGATCCGCATAGCATTTCCTCCTGACTCGTTCCCGCCAAAACAGCGTCCCAATACCAATCAAACAAGCAACCGCCATGCCACCATAACGATCGACGACGCGGCACGGTCACAGATCGCGCCAGGGCGACATCCCCACTACCGATAGCGTAGACTTGGCCTGCGGATCTGTATATAGGACTAAATGGCCGATGAAGCGCGCTGAACAACCGGAGACAGACGACACCGCGCAGGCACGACGCGCGGCGCTGCGGGCCTTGCCCGGTGTCGGCAAACTGCAAGCCGATGCGGCGGTACAGGCGCTCGGCGGCGCGCTCGCGGCGGCCGCTCTGACCACGATCGTCGCCGCCGAGATCGAAGCGGCAAGGGCGGCGATCCTCGCTGGCAAACTCGACGGCCCCACGCCGCACGAACGTGTCCTGCAACGCCTCCGTTTGTTGCTCGGAGCAAAGCTCACGCCGCTGATCAACGCCACCGGCGTCATCTTGCACACCAACCTCGGGCGGGCACCGGTCAGCGCGGCGACCGCCGCAGCGATGGCGGCGGCCTCCCTCGCCTACACGCCGCTCGAACTCGATCTGATGACCGGTGGTCGCGGCGGCAGGATGGCCGAGATCGAGGCGCTGCTGACGGTCCTCACCGGCGCGGAAGCCGCGCTCGTCGTCAACAACAACGCCGCCGCCACGATCCTGACCCTCGCCGCGCTGGCGACGGGTCGCGCGGTGATCCTCTCGCGCGGCGAGGCGGTGGAGATCGGCGGCGGCTTCCGGATCCCCGACGTAATGCGGCAGAGTGGCGCGGCGCTGGTCGAGGTCGGCACGACGAATCGCACCTACACGCGCGATTATGCGGCGGCGATCACCCCCGAGACGGCGGCGCTGCTGAAAGTTCATTCGAGCAATTTCCGCGTGATCGGCTTCACGCACGAGGCGACGATCGCCGAACTCGCCGCGCTTGGCCGCGAACACGATCTGCCGTTGATCAACGATCTCGGCTCGGGCGCGTTGCGCGATACCGCCCAGTTCGGGATCGGCCACGAGCCGACGGTCGCCGCGAGTGTCCATGACGGCGCGACGGTAACCCTCTTCAGCGGCGACAAACTCCTCGGCGGCCCTCAGGCCGGGATCATCGTCGGCACTCGCGACCAGATCGCCCGCATCACGCGCCATCCGCTCGCTCGCGCCGTGCGCGCCGACAAGGCGACGCTCGCGGGGCTGGCCGAGACGTTGCGCCATTATCTGCGCGGCGAAGAATTGACCACGATCCCGATCTGGCAGATGATCGCCGCGACCGAGGGGGCGTTGGGCGACCGCGCCGCACGCTGGCAGGCCGCACTCGCCGCCTCCGATATCGCCACCACCCTTGTGCCGACCCGCTCGACAATCGGCGGCGGCTCCCTACCGGAAGAAACCCTCCCGACGTGCGCCCTGGCCTTCGACGCCGTTACCCTCGCCACGCAACGGCTGACGCCGGACAGCTTCGCCGCCGCCCTCCGCACCGGCACCCCGGCGATCATCGGCAGAATCACCGACGACCGCCTCCTCCTCGACCCGCGCACGATCTTCCCCGCCGATGAACCGGCGCTCCTGGCGCGGCTGCGCGAGATATTGGCAACACAGACCAATGACATTCAGCACTAGCAAGAGATTAGGGTGGCGGCATGGTCTGGCGTGAATACCTCGCGAGCCTCGTCACTACACCAGAAGGTGAACAACGTCTTATTCCTGCTGGGCCACCGGCTGATCCCACTACTCTCACCGCCGCAGAGGCAGTTCTTGGGGTACAACTGCCTGCCAATTTGCACGCCCTCTACGGCGAGATGGATGGCGTTGACGACCCATCGTTCTATTTGCGTCTCATCATGCCGGCAAGCGAACTCGCCTCAGCGAATATCAGTCTCCGCAGCCTGGATAGCGCTCGTCATGCAACGAACTTCCACGACTTCCTATTCTTCGCCGGTCGAGGCAATGGCGATCTGTTCGGGTTCCGAGTCGTGGACGGCAGGGTACAGCCCAATCAAATCGTTGAGTGGAATCATGAGCTCGATGAGATCACGCCCGTGGCACACTCCTTAACAGATTTTCTATTGGGGTGGGTCAGACAGTCAGGTTCCGGCTAGGATGCGTTGAAGGGCGAATGTGTTATACGGAATCCTCTTTGATCGTCCTGATTGTACGCTGCCTGGGTATTACACACCGGTGATCGCATGGAGGGAATCAGGACGATCGAGCAAGATTCCGTATTACGCCCCTACCCGGATAAAAACGCGACTGCACGAGCAGGCCTAGCCTCCGGAGGGAGGCCATTGTGCCCTTCAGGGGTATTCGTGGCCCGCAGACCCAGAAGGCCGGGTGCCCTTTGGGCGATTCAGCCGCCAGCCGGGGTCCGCGATTACTCGCACATAAGCCCTGTGCCGCAGGGCCAACAAGGATTCAACAGTATTTGCTTGTGCTATACTGCCGCGTTGGCAACGGCCCAACGCAGAGCTATGGCAGCAGGGTGCTCGGCGGGCACACCAATGCCCACGGACCCAGCCATGCGCCGCGCGTCCCACGGCCCGACGCCCTATCGCTATCGCAGCAGCTTATTCGCCGCAGGGGAACCCGCGTCTATACGCCGGGGCTCTTTCGCGTGCGACCGCACTGAAGAGGAATTGTGCAACGTGAAGATCGCGCACGGTGAGTAAACCCGCCACGCCGCCCCCCGTAGGCCCGGTCGAACGACTTTCGCCGTTCATCGCGCTCACGCACAGCGACTACCGACTCTTGCTGCTCGGGCGGTTCGTCAACACCCTCGGGCGACAGATCCAGACGGTGGCGATCGCCTATCAGGTCTATCAACTGACCAACTCGCCGCTGCAACTGGGGCTGATCGGTCTCTTCCGGGTTATCCCGGTCGTCTTCTTCTCACTCCTCGGCGGCGTCCTGGCCGACGCGATCGACCGACGGCGGCTCCTCCTTTTCACGCAGCCAGTCCTGCTGATCTGCTCGGCGATCCTCGCCATCCTCACCGCGCTCGGGACAATCAACATCGCCACGATCTATGCGTTGACCTTCTTTGCCGCCGCAGCCGGGGCGCTCGATCAGCCAGCGCGGCAGGCGCTGATCCCGGCGCTGGTGCCGCGCGCCCACTTGCCGAATGCCCTCTCCTGGAATATCACCGCGTTGGAAGTGGCGACGATCGCCGGACCGGCACTCGGTGGCGTGATCATCGCCAAAGCCGGTCTCGGCTGGGCCTATGGCCTGGACGCGGCCTCGTTCCTGGCTGTAATCGCCTCGCTGCTGCTGATGCGCGCCCGCCCCGGCGCGGCGGCGGTCGGTGGCGTGCGCGGCTGGCGCGCGGCGATCGAGGGGTTGACGTTCATCCGCAGGAATCCGATCCTGATGGCGGTGATGGGGCTAGATTTCAGCGCGACCTTCTGGGGCAGCGCGACGGTCCTCCTGCCGGTCTTCGCCGACCGGATCCTGCACATCCCGACCGAAGGGCTCGGCCTCCTCTACTCCGCCCCCGCGATCGGCTCGCTGATCGGCGCGGCGGGGATGACCCTGATCTCGAACCGGATCAGCAAACCGGGGATGCCGCTCCTCTTCGCGGTCGCGGCGTATGGTTTTGCCACGGTCGGCTTCGGGCTTTCGACCACCCTGCCGATGGCCTTCATCTTCCTGGCGGGGACCGGGTTCACCGATACGATCAGCATGACCTTGCGCCACCAGATACTGCAACTGCTGACCCCCGACGCCCTGCGCGGGCGGGTGACGGCGGCGAATCAGGTCTTCGTGCAGGGCGGGCCACAACTCGGTCAATTGGAAGCGGGCGTCGTCGCCAACTCCTTCGGCCCCGCCGTCTCCGTCGCGTCCGGCGGGATCGCCTGCGTCCTGACGGTTGTGGCGATCGGCCTGATCGTCCCGGCGATCAGGCGTTATGAGATCACGCATTGACCTTGATTGTTACCGCACCTATGCGGGTTCGGCTCGGTCGACGGCTTAGAAGCATAGGCACGCCAAGCCAGCTTCCAATGCAACTCACCATCGATGAGGCCCGCGCGATGCAGGCCAAGCTTTTCCAGCACGCGGATCGACTGAGCATTGTCGGGGGCGCAATTGGCAACGACGCCGTGTACATCGGGTTGCACGCAAGCCCAGTCGAGCAGCGCCCGCGCTGATTCCGTGGCGTATCCGCGCCCGCGATACGCGGGGGCAAAGATATATCCAAGCTCAACGACCCCTGCGGTGTCGGGCGGGCCGTGAAAGCCGCTATCGCCGACGATCAGCCGATCCTCCGGGTGGATGACGAGCCAGTTCCAGCGCCCGCGTGCCGGGTTCGCCAGCAGCAGCGGCAGATAGGCGCTGAAGTTCGGGCCGGGCCAATCTGCGGCAGGGCGCACCCCGAGCAGCGCTTCGAGCGCCCCCGCTCCCGCCACGATCGCCTGCGCCACCGGCGGGCGACAGGGCAGGAGCAGCAGACGCGGCGTCCGAATTGCACCATCGTCATCAGGCGCTCCGGTCATCGGACGCTCACGGTGCGGCGACTTCCGGTGTCGGGCCGTAGATCGTCTTCGGGACTGGCCCGACAAAGCCCTCCCAGACGAGTTGGCTGATCTCGGCCAGCGCGTTCACGCCAGCCACCGGATCAGCGAGGCGCTTGGCGAAGAGGCTGATCACATACGGCCCATCTGGCGCATAGACGATACCGGCATCGTTGCGAATGCCGCGCAGGCTGCCGGTCTTATGCGCCACATCGGTCCCTTCCGGCAACTGGCGCGGGATCCGGTCGGTATATTTCTGGCGCTTCATGATGTCGATCATCGCGTCGCACGAGGCGGTGCTAAGACCCTGGCGGCGCTCGATCAGTTCGAGCAACGTCGCCATCTCGCGCGGTGTCGAGACGTTGTTGCCCTCATCGGCATAGGCGCGGCAGTTCCAATCGATCACCCCGGCCCGCGAACGCTCCAGATAAAGCTCGTAGGTGTGCTCCGGGTTCGCCGCATCGAGGCCGACGGTATCATATAGCAGCGCCCGCACCGTCAGCGGAATCTCCGTGCGCGTCAGCCCGAGACCGCGCAACGTCGCCGCCAGCGACGCAAGATCGATCTGTGCCAGCACGAGGTCGGTGGCGGCGTTATCGCTGACGGTGATCATCAGCGTGGCGAGATCTTTCACGGTCGGGCTGAGGCCCAGATCGAGGTCTTGCAGGATCCCCGAGCCGGGGACCATGTGCTCCGCACCGAGCGTCACCCGTGTGCCGAGATCGACCGTGCCCGCCTCGACCTGACGATAGAGCTCGTAGAGGATCGGGATCTTCATCACGCTGGCGGTCGGGAAGACGGTATCGGCGTTGTGCGCGATCTCCGCGCCGCTCGCCAGATCTTTCGCGTAGACGCCGACGATCCCTTTGACCGCGCTCGCCGCCGCCGCGATCCGGGCCTGTGTCGCTGCAACCTCTGCCGCATTAATTGGCATAGCTTGTCCATCCTCCCCACGCTCGGCGCGCATCAGCTCTGGCGACGACGGCAACGCTGGCCGACCTGCTCGATTGTCTATCGATCGCGCTATACTCGCGTCCGGCACAGACGACGAATAGCTCCGCGCACGCACCGCGATGGCAGCGTCACGGCCCCACGATGCAGCCAAAACGCCACTCGGCGGGTTATAGCATAAAGGGGCTGACGGCGCGCGTCTCCTGGTAGACCCGCCGCTTCCGTCCCTGCTGACAGACCATCGCCGATGAGCATTGTGAGGACCGATGCCCCGCGCCAACCAGACGAGTGCGCCGCCTAATGCACGACAGAGGCACCGGTGGCGCATGACGATCATGCTCCTGTTGCTTACCACCACTTTGAGCGCCTGCCAGTTCGGTGCGACATCGCCGACCCCGACACCAACACCGCCAGCGACGGCCACCGCAACAACGCCCGCCGCCACCAGCACCACCCAGGCGGCAACAGCGACCAGCACAACGCCATCAGCACCCACGGCGACGACGCCGACGCGAGCGGCAACAACAATACGCAGCAGTCCGACGGCAGGGAGCGCCACTGCGACACGCCCCACCGGTGCCACCCCGAGCGTCCAGTCGCCCCCGGTAACGGGTGCAGCCTGCGCGTTCACGCCACCGTTCGGGCAGGATTTCGCCGCCCCGGCGGCTACCCCGACAGCATCACCAAACACACGCTCCACCGGTGCGCCTGCGCCGGTCCAGACGCCGCCGACGATCCCCCTACCTGACCTCGCGGCGAGCTACACCCTCAACGTCGACCAGTTCGATTTCGCAGAAGGTCGCCTCCGTACCGCCGAGACGGTGCGCGTGACCAACCGGGAGGGGTGCGCCCTCGATCGCCTCTACTTCAGCGTCACCGCCGCACGTTGGGGCTGGTTCGCGCTCACCGGCGTACAGGTCGCCGGGCAACCGGTCGCGGCCCAAATTAACGGGACGGTCCTGCCGATTCGCCTCCCGCAACCGCTCGCAGCCGGTGCGACGACCGAGATCACGATTGATTTCCGGCTGGATGTCGGCGTGGCGGCCGATCAGTACACGCCGGGCGGCTTCGCCGGAACGACGCAAACCGGAGACATCCTGCGCCTCGCCTACTGGTTCCCGATCCTCTCCGACGATCACCAGTACCCGCCTTATCTCGACCCGCCGTACGCCGCAACCGCCGACTACACGATGACGATCACCACCCCCGCCGAGGTCGTCATCGCGCCCACCGGCACGATCACCGGGGAGCAGCAGAACGGCGATGGCACGGTCACACGACGGATCGAGGCACAGAACGTCCGCGACTTCGTCCTCGGCCTCTCGCCGAACTATCAGGTGGCACGGCGGCAGACGGCGAACGGGGTGCTGGTGGAGGTCTATTACAGCCCGCAGTCGTTCGGCAGGAACGCCCAAAACTCCGCCTTCGTGCAGCAACTCGTCACCAAGGCGCTCGACGCCGCCGTGCTGGCCGAAGAACGACTCAGCGCGCTGATCGGCCCCTACCCCTATCCGGTCCTGCGTGTCGTCGATGGTGGGGCGACCCTCAGCGGCGGGATCGAGTTCCCGGCGGTGATCATGGTCAACCTCAATTACGGCTCGGACGATCTGATCTACCACGAGGTCGGGCACGAGTGGATGTATGGCCTGCTCGGCACCCGCACCCAGCAGGATCCCTGGATCGATGAGGGCGGCGCGACCTTCCTGGCGAGCTACCTCGACAACACCCTGCCCACGAACCCCGCCCCTCCCGCCACCTTCGCCTACCGCCTCAGCACGCCGGTCTGGGCGATCCCACCGGGCGGCGGTCAGCGCGGCGCAACGGAGGCGATCTACACGCAGGGCGGCGACTTCTACACCCTTGTGATGCGCGCGATGGGCGAAGACACCTTCTGGCGCGCGATGCAGCAACTTTACCGCGAGCATCGCTACGCCATCATCACCCCGCGCGACATCCTCGGCACCTGGCAGGCAAACTCACCGACCGACCTCCGCCCCCTCTTCAAGGAGTACCTGGACTACCCCTGGCTCGATGAATTGGCACGGTGAGTGGGGATCGGCGGTCTGCAGGCCAGACCGGGCCTGAAGTCCTGGCTAAGGGCTGCGACTCCGCAATACCCCTGACGGGCACAATGCCCTGTGACGTGGCACAGGATAAACCCGCCTCCGCAGGTTAGGATTGTTGCAAGGGGCTGCCTTCCCCAACAACGATCGCGCCAAGCTCGAACCTCGCCTACTGCTGGCGATGGCGAACGCGATGACTCTATGCCAGCCCACGGCGGTGGGCGTTATGGCACAACCTTCAGCCGGGCCTTCAGGCCAACGGCTACCCACGACAATAGGGCAGTTGAGTTCCCCATCGCCATCAATAGGCTTCGCGGCCCGCCGACCACCCAGCGTCGACTTATCCCTTGCCAGGTCAAGGGGATTCATCCGGCGATCCCACGCCTCTATCCAGCACCACCCTCTTCCGGCCCCTCCCCGCGTCGCGGGTGCCCCCTGGGCGGCGGGCCGGGGGAGGGGTCTTCCACCCTACCAGTCAAAAATACTCGATGCCGCATCGAGTAAACCGGAGAGCGCTTCACTCGCCAGCTCCAGGCCCGCACCGCCCGCGTCACTGGCGAGGTCAGGGAGGTTGCCAGCGAGATTCCCCAGCGCGCCCGCCGCTCCGCCAACGACATCCGCCGCGCCACCGAGATCCGGCATATTCGGAAGATCGAACCCACCATCAGCGCCCGAGCCTACGCCACCGCCGCCACCGCCGCCACCGCCAAATGAGGGCAAGTCACCAATGTAGACACCGCCGCCTTGCCCGCCCTGGGCCGGACGCAGGGGCGCGGTCGCGTTGTTCAACCAGGCGGGTGCGGCGGCATGGGCGCGAGTGAACTTCTGCACCCACTCCTTATCGAGCCCGAACGCGATCGCATAGGGCAGATAGCGCTCAAAAATCCCGCGCGCCGTATCGAGATTCTCGTACCGCTCGATCTGCGCCAGATAGCGCCGGAACGCGCCCCACCGCGCCGCCTCGTCGATCCCTTGCTCAGTCTTGGACGGCATCACCCGCGCCAGATGGTAGAGGGCCAGGCCGATCACCGTCAGCGTCACCGTCGGGACCAGCAAGAGGCGGAAGCTGGGGATGAGGAATGCGGCCGGGATCCCGAGGAGCGGGGCCAGGACCATGATCGCCGCGCCCCACCGGCGATAGCGCAGGCGCGTGGCGCGCGGGCTGGCGATGAAAAACCCTGCCGCCACCACCTCGTCATAGAGCGCGACCTTGAACTGCGGGATCGCCGCGACGAACTGTGCGCGGACATCGTTGAGCAGCACGCGCTGGGCGAAAGGCCGCGCCACCTTGCCGAACAGCACCTCGATCAGCAGCAGCTCGACCTTCGAGAAGGGGAGATCGCGCCGCACCAAGGTGAGGCGATAATCTTTCTGGCGTCGGCTCGGGATGGCGATCTCTAACGCGCCGCGATGCCCAAGGTTGACCAGCGTCGCGACCACGTCGTGCGAGTTGGCGTGTTCATCGAGCAGGGTGCCGATCAGACCGGGATGGAGGTCGCTCGGCGGTTCGCGCAGATAGTCGGCGATCAGGCCGTGCGGCTTGTCACGCCCCCGGATATACCAAAGGAGCAGCAAGCCGACCGCGCCGCCGACGAGGATTGCCAACCCCAACTCGCCGAGCAGGAGATTGATCAGCGCCGCAGAAGCGTTCATCGCGATTCCCCTTGAGCAGCAGTTCGTTCCTGGTACGGCAAATCGCGGTGCGACACGTCGCGTGCCGCATCACCACAAAAAAAGTAACCGCCTCGCGCGGCGATCTTACTCCGCGCCCTGAAAGCCGCGCTCCTGCCAGCGCCGGTAACGCCAGAGGCTGACGCCGCGCCGAATCTCTTGCAGCGCGCGACTATCCATATTGGAGAGGAGGAGCAGGCTCGTATCGGTCGTCCGCTCCACGCTGGCGATCGTCACGAAACCGTGACGACGGAGCAGGTTATAGGCGCGCGGGCTCAACTCCAGATCCTCGATCGTCGGCCAGAGGCGGCGCTCCAGCAGACGCCACCCTTCCTCCCCGAGCGACCAGAGCAGGATCGGCGTGCAGATGATCAGGCCGGTGAGGCCGAACCAGCCGGAAACGATCTCCACCGCCATCTGCGCGTCACCCTGCAAGAGCAGCAGCGGCAGGCCGATCAGCAGCAGACAGACGATGATCGTCCCGAACGAACGCCGGATCGGATTGATTGCAAAGAGATCGCCGAGATCGGAGCTGGTGGATGAAGAGCGCATCCCATAACGTTGCGTCAGATATTGATCCCTCACGTTGGCATCATCCCCAAGTGCGTAGCACCGCCGCGCCAACCTCCTCACGACAACGCAGAACGGCTCGTGCGGCGCGAATCATCGAGCTTTCCGCTAAGTATACCAAGTCGCAAAAAGGACCTTCACAAACGATTATCGTTGCCACAGACCGGAACGCCATCAGAGCAGATTCAGCCCATGCAGCAACATGACCACGAGGGTGGTGCAGAGCCAGAGCGCCACCAGCAAGCGCAGCGTCCGCCCGATCGTGCGCCAGAGCAGATCGAAGTCGGCGTCAGCCCTCGCCTTCTTTAACGAAACCCTTGGCATCTCATCACCCCTATCGCGCCATTCGCGAGCGATGACGAAGGGCAACCGGCCTTGCACCGGTTGCCCTTACGCCCCAATCGGAATGCGCCGTGCCGACTACTGGCGCTCACCTTCCAGATAGGCCAGGCAGCGCTCGTACTCATCTTCGCTGATCCGATTCGTGTTCACATAGTAGGTCAGCATGGCACGCAACGTCAGGATATGCAGCAAATCGTAGCCGTGATGGCGCAACTGCTCGCGACCGCCCTGCTCGCGATCGACCAGCACCACGACATCCTTGACAACCAGATCGGCCGCTTCGAGGACGGCGCGCGTCTGTAAGATGCTACCGCCGGTCGTGATCAGGTCATCGATCAGCAACACCCGCTGCCCCGGCTGGAAGCGGCCTTCGATCCCGTGGCCGTTCAGCACACCGGACGCCGCGCCATCGTTGGGGCGCACGTAGATCATCGGCGTATTCGTCGAGAGGGCATAGGCGGTGGCGAGGTGCAGACCGCCGAGCGGCACACCGGCGATCAGGTCGAACGGCGGGATCGGATCGCGCTTCCGCGACATCCCGGCCTGGACTTCGCGGTCGATCAGCCGCGCCACGCGCCGTAACACCTCGGGGTTACTGATCAGGACGCGCGGATTGACATAGACCGGCGAATTGACGGTCGTGCGACCGATCGTGAAATCGCCGATCGTCACACCCCCCAAATCGAAGAGCGCTTGCGCGAGCCAGAGATTCGTCTCCTGAGCCGCCGATCCTACCATGCCACTCCCTTACCTCGTCTTCTGCTCAAAATGCATCTCGTGCCGTGGGCGCGTGTTCCTACCCAATACATCTCGTGCCGTGGGATTGTAGGCGCTGCGCG
>JAABUS010006798.1_pt1 | contig 13588 bp, 7 predicted proteins | sample 5560161 | NCBI WGS metagenome assembly JAABUS01 (sample SAMN10711885, study PRJNA513376) | rock metagenome | isolation source: Antarctica rocks | place: Antarctica: Victoria Land, Trio Nunatak nord | collected 2016-01-04 | reverse complement strand
TACTACGGTTTATTATTTTTATCTTCCTGCTTTTTAAAACCAGTGCATTCAGAAAAAAATGGAGGACCAGTGTTTTATATTTTGACTTTTTTCTTGTCATTTTTTTGTTACTCTTCAATGCAGTAAGCGAATGGTTTTTCTGGGATGAATTCTCTGTCAGGTATAATTTCATCGCAGTTGATTACCTCGTATACACTAATGAGGTTTTGGGAAATGTAAAAGAGTCGTATCCTATTCCGGCTATAGTTACCGTAATATTTATTATCACAACTGCTATCTTTTTTTTAATAAAGCCGGTCATAAAACATTCTGTTTACGCTCAGTCCTCCTTTCTTTCACGCACATTACTATCCTGCATTCTCTTAGCTCTATGTGCTCTTAATTACTTTTATGTAAAGGAAGACTGGAGAAACTTCAGTGAGAATGAATATGCAAATGAACTGGCAGGCAACGGCATTTTTCAGTTTGCAAATGCTTTTTGGCACAATGAACTTGACTTTTTTAAGTTTTACAAAACCCTCCCGGATGAGGAAGCTTTTGATATTGTAAAAGCAGATTTATCGGTGCCAGGCAGCAGATTTACAAGCAACGACATTTATAACGTTGAGCGTGAAATTACTTATAATGAACCGGAGCAACATCGTAATGTAGTATTGATAAGTGTTGAGAGTTTAAGCAGTGATTTTATGAAGTCTTTCGGCAGCAACAAAAACATAACGCCTTATCTTGACTCACTGAGCCATCACAGCATTTTCTTTAAAAACCTGTACGCATCCGGTACCAGAACAGTAAGAGGTTTGGAAGCCTTATCGTTAGCCTTACCGCCTTCATCGGGACAAAGCATAGTTAAGAGACCAGGAAATGAACACCTGTTTTCTCTTGGAAGCGTCTTTAGATCAAAGGGATACATTACCCAATATATTTATGGTGGCTACAGCTATTTCGATAATATGAAATACTTTTTTGGAAACAATGATTATGACGTTATAGACCGGGAAGCATTAAAACCAAATGAAGTGCATTATCAAAACATCTGGGGTGTGGCAGATGAAGATCTGTTTGCACTTGCGGGCAAAACATTAGATAGTAACTATGCCAAAGGCAAGCCTTTCTTCTCACAGATAATGACGGTATCCAACCATCGTCCTTATACATATCCTGAAGGCCGAATTGATATTTCTCCCGATACGCATACAAGAGAAGGTGCGGTAAAATATACGGATTATGCCATCAACAGATTTTTAAAAGAATCTTCTTCAAAGCCCTGGTACAACAATACCATTTTTGTAATTGTTGCCGATCATTGTGCGGGCAGTGCAGGGAGTGTTGAGTTACCTGTTACGGGCTACCATATTCCTATGCTTATTTTTGCTCCCGGCACTATAAAACAACCACAGGTGGTTGACCGCTTAATGGCTCAAGTAGACATACCGCCCACCATTCTTGGCATGCTTAGCTTTGATTACAAATCCAAATTTTTTGGACAAGATATTTTTAACCTGCCTGCAGGAAAAGAGAAAGCTTTTATAAGCACTTACCAGGGGCTTGGTTTTATTCAAAACAAGCACCTTATTATACAATCTCCTATAAAAAAAGTAAAAGAATACATACCCGACTTTCAAACAGGTTCAGCAGTGGAGGCGCCATTAAATGACTCATTAACTAAAAAAGCAATTGCTTATTACCAGGTCGCTTCATGGCTTATAAAGAATAAACGGTACAATAAAGATTAACCAGTACTTGTTAGGAAGGAGCTGTTTGTGAATATTTTACGTCGATGGATGAGCTTTATAAAAAGACGGCATACAGTTGTAGAATGCTTGCCGCCACCATAATCAAAAAGAGCGAAAATAAATACGTGAAACTCACATTTTATTTTTTGGCTAAAGCAGTGAGAGGTGTGTAAATTAGCGTATTGTGCGTCATGGCAATTGAACAGCGTGAATATTTAATCATTTATGGAAGCAAGACCTAAATTAACAATCGAACTTACTAAAGTTGACAAAACAATTGAGACGGTATGCCTTATTACCCTTATTGTTTTATGGACTGGAACTATGGCTGGTTTTCCAAAATTGCCTGAACAAATTCCCAGTCATTTTAATGCCGTCGGACAAGTAGATGCTTATAGTGAAAAAACAAGCATTTTTATTCTTCCAATTATAGCAACCATTCTTTATATAGGCATGACAATTCTTAATAAATATCCTCACATTTATAATTATCCATCAACGATTACGGGTAACAATGGAATGCGTTTATATACATCTTCAACAAGACTTATAAGAATATTGAAATTAGCAGTAGTTATTTTTTTTACTGGAATTGTTTTTTTGACATACAAGCCTGTATTTACTCATGATAAGGGACTTGGAGCTTGGTTTCTTCCTGTTGCATTGGCACTAATGTTAGTACGAATATATTCTATTTATTTAAGTCATTTAATTCCAAACATTTCAATTAAAAGCACCGATGAGTACCTAATCTTCGCCAAGCCTGAGACATTGGTCATTGTAAAAAGACTGCACATCAAGAGAAGATTATCTTTGTGTATAATTATCAATAGCCAACTATGATTTATTCTGACATTGCAAAAGAGCTTATAAAACTTAAAGACCAGGACTTTAAAGTGCGACAGGGTTTAATTAAAGAAGGAAAACTTTTCAATGGATACAATCCTGAGATGGAAGAGGTACATCTGTCTAATGCAAAACGACTTCAAGAAATTATCTTGCAAATTGGTTATCCAAATACTGATAAAGTAGGAATAAAGTATAGTCAAGCGGCATGGTTAATACAGCACGCGATAAGTCCGCCTGACTTTATGAAAAACTGTCTTCCTCTTGCACAACAAGAAATAAAAAAATCGGCCCTGTAAATGTGGCGTTTCTTTCCCACCGGGTAGCTATGTATGAAAATCATCCTCAATCATTCGGGACACAGTTTGTTGGAGATGAGAACGGCGAACTAATACTATATCAGTTAGATGACCAGATTGATGTAATTAATCAAAGGCGAAAGAAAATAGGGCGCTAAATACAGTTGACGAAAGGCTTAAGGAATTAAGACATCAAACAAAAAGAAACAACGTATCTAAAAAAACTAAAGACCAAATTAAAGAAGAAAAAGAAGGTTATGACAATTGGAGAAGGAAGGCAGGTTGGATAAAGTAAATGACTTCCGACGGACACAAGTTTTAAAAGAGACGTCAATATCAAAAAAATAAAAGATGGAAGATATTATTGAACTTATAAAGACAGGTAATAACGACAAGTTGGAGCAGGAGTTAAGAGACAACCCTTTACTTGCAGACAGCAAAACAGAACAAGGAATTTCTCTTTTACAATTTGCTGCTTATTGCAGAAACAATTTTGCCGTTGACATCTTAAAAAAACAAAAACAAAAACTTGACATCTTTGAAGCTGTCAGTATTGGCGACAGTACAACAACAAACCAGTTATTGGACAAAAACCCTGAACTATTAAATTCATTTTCTTCAGACGGTTTTACCGCTTTAGGGCTTGCTTCATTCTTTGGACATTTATCTCTTGTAAAACTGCTTCTCGATAAAGGTGCAAACCCGAATATTGCATCAAATAACAAGCTTAAAGTTGCACCCATACACTCTGCTTGCGCAGTTTCACACTTTGACATTACAGAACTTTTAATAAAACACGGTGCAGATTTAAATGCAATACAAATGCAAGGCGTTACACCATTACATTTAGCAGCTCATAACGGACAGACAAAACTTGCTAAACTTCTCATTGAAAATGGTGCTGACATTAATCCAAAGATGGACAACGGGCAAACCCCTTTAAGTATGGCAAATGAAAAGAACTTTGCTGAGACAGCCGAACTAATAAAAAGACACGGTGGACAGTAAAGGCAGCCGCTAATGTTAGTATTGCTCGTTCAATCCGGAATCGGCCATTTGAATAATCTACAAATAACTGCCAATACTTAATGGATTAATTAAACAAAGTTCTTCACCAATTTTGTATAGCTGAACTTCAGCCACAGCTGTAGTTTTCTTAAGTTTATTCTGGATATCTGTTTTGTTCTTTCATACTCATCTAACAAATGGCTTAATTCTTTTAATTTAAGTTGGTAATCGGAATATATTTCTTCTAATAAATGCTTATTATTCTTAAGCTCAATTATTTTTTCCAATACCTGCTTTTTTTCCTCAATAGGTACTTCTTCTATTCTTTGAATAGTTTCTCCAATTAGCAGCGAAAACTTTTTGTGATCAAGATTTGTTACATGTGGTTTCATATTATTCTTGGGTATGATCTCAAATGACTCAAGTTGCGGCAATACGAGCAATGTTTAAAACAAAAAAAGCTCTGTAAAGAAAAACCGCCCCAGATTTTATTTTGAGGCGGTTTTTAAAATATGGTACATTAACTTCTTCTAAAAAATTACTTACCCCACACAGCCCATTGAGCAGTCCAATCATTAGCTGCATCTAATGCACCTATAAATGTCACTTTATCAAAAAAAGCATCAGATAAAGTTCCTGCATCAAACTTTGCTGCTGTTGTAAGAGCAGGGGAAGCGGCCAGCGGCTTCAAATTTGGAGCTGCATTATTAAAAGGGTCAGTCAACTTTATCTCATCTGCATTTGCAAACAACTGACTCTTGTAATTAGTAAGCGTTAAAGTTGATAATGCAGTTGAGTCAAGAAAAGTACCGGTAGCTGCCACACGGAAAGGACTTGCATGAGCATGTAAAAAGCTGTTATAGAATTGGCTGACACCCTGAACATAGTATGAAGCTGTAGAGTCTTGCTCAATATCTAAACCAGCTTTCTGTCCGCCCATAACAATTGAATTGGCGAGAATAAATTTAGCTCCTCTTCTCCAGCGCATTCCAAAACCATAGTCTGCACTTGTATTAGCAGCATTGTTTGGCCCGACTGCAGTAAAGTTAGATAAGACCGGATATGTGAACGGAGCTCTGCTTAATTGGAAACCATTAGAAGGATTCACATTATCTACTTCAAAATTGTTAGAAATATCGCCCGTAGTACCTTTAGGATCAGTGAATGCAGGATCTTTTACGGAAATAGCATACTGAATTTTGCCGGAATAACCGTCATCCATATCAAAATCATCATCAGCGCTGTTATAAGCAATCAAATGCTTACAATTAACAGTCCCGCCAAAAAATTCGAAAGCGTCATCAAGGCCTCTTACCACCTGCACATAGTCAATAGTAGTTCCAGATCCTACACCATACAGAGACAGACCGTTTACTTCGTCACCCGGATTAACAGCCTTACCTGCATATTCAATTCTTACATATTTTAAAACCCCTGAATTGTCAGCATTGTCCGTTCCTCCAAAAACACTGTATGAAGGATCAACTCCGCCTTCAATTACGCCGTGATTACCATTAACCTTTGCCTGCCCCACGAGAACAACGCCGCCAAGATCACCCGGAGATGGAGTCGTTTCATTAGAGGTAAAAACAATAGGTTCTGCCGCTGTACCATTTGCCATTATTTTTGCAGTTCTATATATAATCAGTACACCTGCAGAGTCTTTGTTAGAAACGATTTTTGTACCTGCGTCAATAGTAAGTGTAGCTCCACTAGTTACATACACATAACCACGAAGACGATAAACTTTGTCTTTAGTCCAGTGCTGATCTGTTGATATTACACCTCTTATTTCTCCTGAACTGCTTGTGGTATCGCCACCATTGTTACCGGTACCGGGATCAGGAAGATCATCACTCTTTTTACATGAAGCAAACAAGATTGCTCCTAAACAAAACAACGCTGTTATCTTTTTCATTTTTTCCTTTAAGTTTTATTGAAGCAAAACTAGCCTTAGTATGTTAACTCTGCATTAAGCAATAGTTAACTGTTGATGAATTATTACTCTTCTAAAAATTATTTAAAATTGTATTTGAATGAAACGGTAGAAGTAGTTCCGTATTTATAAGAATTAATTATTCTGTCTTCACCTGCTTTATAATTTATATTGGAGGGGTTTGGATCAAATTTGTAATACCAGCTAAAAGGCTGTGCAAGGATATCACTAATTGTAAGTTTTACTTCGAACTTATTTTTTGCAAACTTTTTAGTTACCTGCATGTCAAACATGTCTCTTGGCTTTTCATATATATTCAAGCCTGCACCTAATATTGACCTGAACCTTAGTCTTGGTCCTATTTTATTATATAAAGCATTTACTAAGAAATCTTCTTTAGGGGACGAATAAGTCAATCCTCCATTTACAAGATAAGGCGATTGCCCCTGCAGCGGGTTGCTGCTGCTGATGCCTCCAAAAGTTACTCCGCCTTTTATATATGCAGCATTTGCATAAGCTGTCAAACGGCTGAAAAAAGCATTATTAATAAAGTCGAATTTTTTTCTTGCTTCCAGTTCTATGCCGTATGCAGTTGCATGACCGGCATTGCTGTAAGAAAACTTATCGTTACCTAAGTTCACCTGTTCTATTGGTTTATCAAAATACTTATAAAACAAGCCTGCAGACAATATCTCACCTGCTGTTGGAAACCATTCATACTTTAAGTCGGCATTTGTATTTTTAGCCCTTACCAGATCAGGATTTCCCAGTACGGAAATATAATTTTCGTAATCATAAGTTTCATACGAAGCTAACTCCCTAAACTCTGGCCTGTTAACCGCTTGTGAACCTGCCAGGCGTAAATTAGCTTTGTTGCTTACGGAATAAGTTAATAGCAATGAAGGCAAAATATCCGTATTATCTTTAACAATATTCTTCTTATTTGTTGCTGTAACTTTTTGATTGTATTTTTCAACTCTTACTCCCCATGTCAGTTTTATCTTATCAGAAAATTTATTGTCAAGCATGACATATCCGGCGTTAGAAACAACCTGCCCTTTGTAATCTATTGATTGAGAAGGAATATTTGCAAGCGATAAATTGTACTGGTCAATTGTTGAAGGCTGTAGTACATTTGAAAAAGTCAATCCCTTTGTTATCTGAATAGGAGTTGCAATACTGTTTAATGTACCATAACCTAACGCATCAACCTGTACATTTCTGTCTCTGAAATAGTTGTAGGTGCCGAATTTCAGCTTCTGCTGTTTCCCCAGCCAATTGAATTGTTTTGTGATATTCACGTTTGCACCATAAATGCCTTCAGTTAAGAAAGAATAAATTCTGCCTGCATTTCTTATTTCAGGTGAATTTTCATAACCCACCTTTAAAAAATATGTTGAAGGATCACCGCTGTTGGTAACAAAAGTCAATATCTTTTGATCAGGCTGGTTTCTGTAAGTTAAACCGTAAGATGCAGCCCAATCAATCGTCCAGTCTTTTTTAAGGCTATGCAAACCTTCAAACACAGAATTGAAAAGACCGTTGTTCATAGCCTCATTATTCGTGCTCTTATAATAAAATACTTCAGGATTGTTTACCTCGTTACGCCCGTTTCTCAATGCTGTAGTTTTGGTAAAGTCGTTGTTGAAAATATTTTTCCATGATAACTTACTTTTTCCAAACGTGTAGGTAAGATTTAATAAAGCTGAAAGGTTCTTTTTTTCATCGTAGTTGGTGGTAGCATACTCATACTGAAACAGCTTGTCACTGGTTGCTAAATATTCATCCCTTACACGGTCTGCTACCCTTCTGCCTTCACCATAATTGAGAGAATAAATAAAGCCCAACTTATTATTTCCAATAATTTTTGTATCTCCGCCCGTATATGAAAAACTCAGGTTTGGCGTACTCCGGTAGGCAGAGTTGTATCCAAAAGTATTAGGGAAAAGCTTGGTGACTTCTCTTTTAAATTCAGAAGAGGTATTGAAGAAAGCCGCTCCCCTTCTTTTATAATAAGGGGCAGGAATAAGTCTTGATTTATTATCGAACAAACCTAACCAGTCAAGGTTACCTTCATCCCTGCTTTTATAAAAATCTTTAAAAGTTGTTTGTGAATTATACCCGGCAGAGAAAGACAATTCGCTCAACTGCCTCGAAGGAAAATCTTTGGTTGAAACCTTTATAGCGCCACCTGAAAAATCTCCGGGCAAATCAGGCGTTGCTGATTTATAAATGACAAGATTATCAATTAAAGATGAAGGAATGATGTCAAATGAGAACGCTTTTTTGTCTGGCTCTGTGCTTGGCAGAACAGAGTTATTCAGCAAAGAAGTATTGTATCGCTCACTCAATCCTCTGATCACTACAAATTTATTATCCTGTACAGAAGCTCCGCTTACTCTTTTTAAAACTTCCCCTGTACTTCTGTCCGGAGATCTTCTTATAACTTCAGCAGAGATGCCGTCTGAAATAGATGAACTGTTTTTTTGCTGAAGATATAGTGAGGAAATTGTTTCTCTGCGTGTACCTGCTGAACGCACAGTAACACCACTCAATTGACCGCTTGCACGTTGTAATCCAACTTCAAATGTTTGTCCTGCAGTGCCGGCCGATATATTTTTAAGCGTTTTAGGAGCATAACCCACACTGCTGATCGTAATGTTCACCTTTTCATTTTGCGGGATCACTAAAAAGAAACCTCCTTCAGCATCTGAATTTGTGCCTTTTTTGTTTTGTTCGATAACTATAGAAGCTCCTACAACAGGATTATTATTTTCTATATCTATAACTTTACCTGATATTCTGTTTGACTGTCCAAAACCGATGGAAACAGTTGTACTAAAAAATGAGAAAAGAAGAAACCTTGTAAGTAAATTTTTCGCCGACATACCTTTTTTATTTGACAGCGAAATTCAATTAGCAGTATTACTAAATTGTTAACCTAAGATTACTTTAGGGTTAACAAAATGTGTACTTCACTTCCCTTAAAAAGATCTTCAAATAATATTTTATCCTCAAATGAGGGTTAGAACCGCATTTTTCATCAATTGTTTATTATCAGTTATTTTCTTGCAAATAACTTTTGTTGCAGCACAATATTCTAAAGGAAGAACGATTAAGAATATTTAGCTAATAAAACTTTTTGCCACTATTCTTCACCAACAGCTCTTTGCTCACCTCAGGGTCCAGGTGAAGAACATTTGCTTTTAGATGATCCTGGTAAGATCGCTGATGACTGCAGAGACAGGAGGTAGGTAACACTGTTCCAGTTGCTCGTTTCTGTGATCGGTGCACTGGTATACGCATACATATAACTTTTGCCCATCAACGCTTTCATGCTCAGCTTAATGCTGCCCGGGTTTCATACGGTAATTGCTGTAAAGTTAGATTGTGGAAATACAACATGGAAGTAGGGTTGTTTACCAGTTCATATCCTGAGCTTTGCAGGACGATCTCGTCACCTCGACTTCTCAATTGTACATACAATGCCAATTCGCCCAACAGACGTTCAAGTGCAAATCTTGTCTTGTTTTTAAACATTCTTGCATCTTTGTTGCCATTATACATAGCAGACATTACAGTGTCAAAAGCTTCATGAGCATCTTTGACCTCAGATAAGGGTGGTACCGGGCTGCGAAAATGAGGATTAGCAGTCATGCTTGTGATAATTCTTGATGCCTCTATCAGTAATCCGGCATCAGTGAAATTTGAAAAGCCAGTTTTAATTCTTGCCATTTCTAAAGGTTGTTTTTAATAGTTATTGAATTTTTTATCTTTTTAAACGGTGCTGCCTTAGTTTTATTTTTAAGATTTTAACTAATCAGACAGATCGGGTTAGACAAAAGTCTGCAACAGTTTCTGAACTCGGTTCAATGAGTAAATAAATAAGAGGTAATTAATTAATAATTGGTACAGTATCTAATAGTGCGGTAGTGGTATTAACAAGCATCAGGATTAAACAAATCAGATAAATATGTGGTAGTAGTATGGAAGAATTACCTAAATTTAGAATTTATAAGTTTCACCATTGACTACTGCTACCCAAAACCCTGAACAGCTTGCAAGAGATCATATTGATACGATGTTAATTGCATCTGGTTGTTTAGTACAATCAAAAAAACCAATAAATCTTGCTGCAGTCGTTGGTGTTGCTGTTCGAGAAATACCAAACCGATAGCAATAGTGTAATAATTTGAAATTACAACATGGCTAAACTTTCCTTACATGCTTTTCCGGCGCGCCTGGCACCTGAATTACATATGAACCTATCAGTTTATTGCGAAAGAATGAAGTTGTTGGCTCCAATGTCCGGAAGCGGAACAAGTCTACATATTGCTTCTACAGTGCAGCAATTGGGCAACTAAATAGTGGAAGCGGATTTTTGGTTGGACAAGCTTTAAAACGTAAAACCTCGGTCTTAAATCAAGTAAAGTAATTCCAACGGGAATGATACCTACAGATAATGAATCTGAGGAAATGGCAGCTATACAGCCATCGAAGAGGAAAAGGCGTCTGAGTAGTTTAAATAGATTGGCTAGTAATAAAAAGTTTGTCATTTTCACCCTTGTTATCTTAATAACTCTTTCATTCTCGTGATTCAATGTCACCTGCATCAGCACAAATATTTTCACTACCTGCATTTGGTGAGATAAACCATAAATCCTACATTTAGGACTGCAATCCTGCGATCGTCGGTTTGCGTATTTTTATTGTATATAGGCATTATGAAGAAAAGATTATTATACCTGCATATATTATTGATTATATCCTTCTCTGCCTTTGCACAGAAGCCTTCACCAACATTATTCAAAGCAGTTCCGAATAATGAAACCGGAATCAACTTTGCAAATGTTCTTAAAGAATCACCTGCGTTAAATATTATTTCCTATGAATATTTTTATAACGGCGGGGGAGTTGGATTAGGAGATTTCAATAACGACGGATTAATTGACATTTATTTTTCCGGTAACATGCAACCAGGGAGGCTGTACCTAAATAAAGGAAACTGGAAATTTGAAGACATCACAGCAAAAGCAGGTGTAGGAGGAAAAAAAGGATGGAAAACCGGCGTAAGCATTGCAGATGTTAACGGCGATGGACTGCAGGATATTTATTTGTGCTATTCAGGTCCTCTTGATAAGGAAAAAAGAACAAATGAACTGTACATAAACAATGGCCCTTCTCCCTCTCCTCAAGGAGCCCCGATAAATATCGGGCGGGGTGAGGTCACCTTTTCTGAAAAAGCGGCTAAAATGGGTATTGCCGATTCCGGCTATTCTACACAGGCAGTATTTTTTGATTATGATTGCGACAATGACCTTGACTTGTTCGTAATCAATCATAACAATAAGAACCTCCGTAATTTCGATGCTTCCTTTGTAAAAAAAATGGTGGACCCCGACGCCGGTGACCGCCTTTACAGGAATGATAATAATATTTTCACAGACGTCACGACTCAATCTGGTATCATTTCAAACCCCCTTGGTTATGGTCTTGGAGTTGCTGTAAGCGACCTCAACAATGACGGTTGGCCGGACCTTTATGTAACGAACGATTATGTAGAAGAAGATTACCTGTATATAAACAACCACGACGGCACTTTCTCAGAAAAATTGAAGGATGAAATAGGTCATCTTTCCAATTTCTCAATGGGGTGCGATATCGCTGACATCAATAATGACGGATTAACCGATGTATTCACTCTTGATATGCTGCCGGAAGATAACAGGAGGCAAAAACTGATTTATATGCCTGATAATTATGAACTATACAATAACCAGGTGCAAAATGGTTTCTATCACCAACTGATGAGAAATATGCTGCAGCTTAATAATGGGAATGGCACATTCAGTGAAATAGGCCAGATGAGCGGTGTGTTCTGTACTGACTGGAGTTGGGGATCCCTGCTTGCGGACTTCAACAATGATGGAAATAAAGATCTTTTTATTACAAATGGATATGGCCGGGACATGACTAATCGTGATTTTGTAAAATTTTATGCCAATGAACGGTTGAAATATCTGCGAGGTGAAAAGAGTGATAATATGTTCAATATGTTACAGAGTATTCCCATTACTCCTGTTCATGATTACCTGTATTTAAACAATGGCAATCTTCAGTTTTCTGATGTTTCACTTGCATCAGGGTTTGATAAGCCCACGCTGTCAAATGGTGCTGCCTATGCAGATCTCGATAACGACGGAGACCTCGATCTTGTTATTAACCATCTGAATGCTCCTGCAGAAGTATACCGTAACATGCTGGTAGAAAATGGTAATGGTGGTAATTGGGTTCAGTTCAACATTAAGGGAAAGGGCAATAATAGTTATGGCCTTGGCGCAGCAGTTAAAGTATATACGCCGAAAGGAACAATAAAAATGGAAAATTATCCAGTGCATGGCTTCCAGAGTTCGATGCACGTGCCCCTTCATGTCGGTCTGCCTTCTCCGCAAATAGATTCAGTAGTGGTGCGATGGCCCGACGGGAAAGCAGAAACACTGAAGAACATAAAGCCGAACACAACTAATAATATCCGTTACCAAACTGACTTAAAAGATCCTGCCATTGAGAAGGACACCAAAACTGTTTTTTCTGCGTCATCTGCATCGCTGTCATATGAGCATACTTCGCCCGAAACAAATGATTTCAAGGCACAACCGCTGATGCCGGCTATGATTTCTTACAATGGCCCGCGAACTGCTAAAGCGGATATTAATAAAGACGGATTAGAAGATATTTTTATTTGCGGAGCCCAGGGACAACCAGGTCAATTATTCATTCAGCAGAATGATGGCACCTTCATTACAGACGCTCAACCCGATTTCACAAAAGACGCTTTGTCCGATGATATTGATGCAGCTTTTTTCGATGCCGACAACGATGGAGACCAGGACCTGTATGTTGTAAGCGGAGGTTATAATTTTACCCAGGGCGACAAAGAATTGCAGGATCGCTTATACATCAATACCAACGGTAAATTTTATAAAAGTGTTCAATCATTACCATCAGAATCATTGAGTGGTTCTTGCGTGAGAATAGCAGACATTGATAACGATGGCGATTCAGATATTTTTGTGGGAAGCAGGGTTGTACCTGGCAGGTATCCCGAATCGCCGGAAAGTCTGCTGCTGATTAATAATGGGAAGGGAGAGTTTACAAATGCGCCTGCAGCAATGAGGACGTCGTTAGATTCGCTGGGAATGGTAACAGATGCAGCATGGGTGGATGTTGACAACGATGGGAAAAAGGACCTCGTCGTTTGCGGTGAGTGGATGAAACTGCATTTATTAAGTAATAAGAATGGAAAGCTGACTGATCTTTCAGACCATTATTTTCCTGATAGCTTAAAAGGCTGGTGGAACCGGTTGCAGCTTGCTGATATGGATGGAGACGGCGACATGGATCTTGTTGCAGGTAACTGGGGTTTGAACAGTCCTATAAAGGTGAGCAGATCGGAACCTGCAATAATGGTTTATAATGATTTTGACAACAATGGCTCAATTGATCCATTAATTTGTTATTACATTCAGGGAAAGTCGTACCCAATGGCCAGCCGCGATGAGATGACAGACCAGATAGTCAGCCTGCGGCAAAGATTCCCGACGTATGATTCTTATGCAAATGCCACAATGGAAGATATACTAACACCCGAACAGTTAAAATCAGCAAAACAATTATCAACCAACTATTTTGAAACTACTTATTTTGAAAACAACAATGGTGTATTCAAAGCGAAAAAACTTCCATTGCAGGCGAATTTCTTTCCT
>JAABUS010006797.1_pt1 | contig 13588 bp, 13 predicted proteins | sample 5560161 | NCBI WGS metagenome assembly JAABUS01 (sample SAMN10711885, study PRJNA513376) | rock metagenome | isolation source: Antarctica rocks | place: Antarctica: Victoria Land, Trio Nunatak nord | collected 2016-01-04 | reverse complement strand
AGGTGGAATTGCAATTTCAGTATTAAGTAAAGTTTTATTTTCAGCACTTTGGCAATACTGAATGAAAACAAGGCTGGTGCCATCACGGCGAATTTTGCTGCCGCTGCAAATAGGTTTGATTGGTAACAACATAGTTAGTCGAATTTTTAGTCGAATTAAATGTTGTTACTCTAAGTAAAGATAGGATGTCGAAATTCAGAAAACTGTTATAACAGATTGAAATTCAGCCCTTCTTCGTTTTGTTATGTAAAGTGCTGTAAAGTTTGATACTCCTTCTGTCGTACCGTCCGGTCCGCTTTTGATGCTATTAAATAATACAAAAGCTTGCAAATTCAATTATTTGTAAGCTTTTGTATTTTCGGCACCCTATCAAAAGTCATATTTGCTCAAAAAAGTGGCGAGTAATTCGGTGAGTCAAAAGAAGGGGTAACATTTTTACTCACCAAAAATCGCTTAAGCCGTTACAGGGCAAGATGTTCAGCTATTGAATATCTTGTTTTTGGTACTCTTTAGTCTTATTTTTATTACATATCTAAATACACAGCAATGAGCAGGAGATTAAGTAAAATTTAAAGGAGAACTATTATTAGTACAACTTTTCCCCAAGTAAGTGATAGCTTGTTTATAAATAATACCACCCGTAAACTTATCCATATTCATTAACTAATTAGTTTAACCCAAATTTTGCAATAAGTTAATTTTAAATAAACTGAGAAAAGTCTATATGATTTTTCAGTAGTGATTATTTGAAAATGATATTGTTTTATCAATTACTTATCTTACTGAAATTCAACTTCTTTGCAGTTGGATTTTTATCAAAAAACGACAAAGTGACTGAATTTTACTTAACTTCAAAATCTGGGTTTAACTAATTTTAGACAGCTTCATAGACGAAGAACAAAAGTAATTATAGATTAAAATTAACAGCACTAATAGTGTCGGCTAACAAATATACCATAAGCCTGTAAAATTTTACCAAACAAAGCTGTATTTTCGTACACACCCCTAGAGCGATAAGATTGCAGACCATAGGCAAAAACAGGTACAGGCAGAGCAGTATGGTCATTTGAAGAAAACTGTCCGCTTACATAACCTTTTTTATAATCTCCATCCAATACTGTTAATCCGCCTGTTTCGTGGTCGGCTGTTATGATAACTAATGTTTCCCCATCCTTATCAGCAAATTTCAATGCCTCTCCACTACCTAGTCAAAATCCATTACTTCAGTTGCAACATAGGGAAGACTGTTTGCATGTCGCCATAATCTACCTATGCACCTTCTGTCATTAAAAAAAACCCTTCCTTGTTTTAGATAAAATATTTACTGTTCTTGAAAAAGCTCTCTTCAGCCAATCTCCTCTTCCATTCAATTCAGATAAGTCTGCGGTACTATCTATTATCAGCCACTTTTTATTAGCAGTTTATTTTACACTATCGATAGTTGATATGATTGCATACTTTTTCCTTAATTGTCCGATCATACTTTCAGTAATAACTGATTTATCTGACTCTTTTAATATATCAACGTTTTTCAGGCTTTCATCACCTGAACCCATTAAAAGGTCAACTGAAGAATTTTCTAAATCTTATAAAACAGCTGCAGCATTATCACGTTCAATTTGGTGTGCATAAAAATCAGCAGGCGTCGCATTCTTAAATAATTCTCCGTCAAACCATATAGAAGACGGATATGAAGTAAACAAAGATTCATACAGACGGTTTCCCGTTATAACAAATTTCACAGAATTATTATTGCTTAAAACGGGATAATTTTTTAATAACTCTATAAGCTTATTTAATGTCTCAATCGAATCTCTTTTAATATCTATTAATAGCTGTAAATTCTTTGTAGTATCAGCAAATGGATAACCTCTTTTTAGCTACAACACTCATCAAAGGTTGGAATATAGTACTCTTCCAGTGTTCTGTGTGCCCATAGTTCAATTGTGTCGTGCGCCAAATATAAATTATTATTTTTTAGAAAAATATCAGCTTAAATAGAACCCAAACCTTCATTATATGCGATCCAAAATGGTATTTTCTGCTCATAGTCATTGTGAGAATGTGCATTTGCAACAGTATAAACAGGCTGTGCATTCGTTTCTGAAACAAGAAATAAAAATAGTAATAGTAAAAAATGAAGTTTTCTCATTATTTGAATTGTATTTGTAAAAATAAAATAATTGGATACTTTTTCATGCTTTATCGTTCAATATTAATAAATCTATAAGCTAATACTTTTCCTGCGCTACAAACAAGTTGTTTTTGTAATTAAAATAATTTTGACATTGATAAAGAGCTTTATATATTTACAAGATAGTAAAAAGGTTAGCGAGAGTAAATCGAGAGTTAAAGTTTTTTGACCAATACAAATGACTAAATTACAATCAACTGCAAGGATAGTAGTTCTCCCAGCCAGATCACGGTCGGGATTAACAAAACATCTCCAGAACGCTTAACAACCCTGTAAACTCGAGCATTTGCAGGGTTTTTTATTTTCCCTCTTAGCAAAAAATAATAGTGCCAATAATACTAATGCGAAAAAATATGCCGGTATTGTGGGTGCAGAAATTACGGTAAAGCTTTAGCATGCTTTTCCATGCTCGGAACTAATACCTCTTTGTACAGAAATCCCGTAAATTTATAAAGCAATTACTTTGCTGAAGCGTAATAAATATAGAGATAAAGATGCAGCAAAATTATTATTGCAGGAAGTGATAGTAAAAGAGCTGAATGGCAAGAGTGAGGTCGTACAATGGCTGGAAAAATTATAATATTCAATTATTTTAATTATATTTCTAAAAAAACACACAATGCATAACTTCCTAAAATCAGTAAAGCCGGTAACAGTAGTCGGAGGTTTACTTGGATCCTATTTAATTTATAAAGCATTCAGCAGTAGCAGGAATGTTGAGAAGGTGATAGAAATTAAAAACTTTGCAAACTTGGAAATAAAATTTAAAAGAGATACGAGTGAAGAGGAGAAAGCCAAAGCTATTGCTGTAGTTAGTAAACATATTTCTGATTATTTTTACAGGCAGTTTCCCTTTAATGCAAAATCTTTCTCTATAAAAATTTCAGTAAATGTTAATGGACCAAATCTCGCTGTAATTAGTGCAGATGTCAGTACAGGAGATGATGTTAGTTTGCCCGCCGTTTCTACAATCAAACCTCCTAAACCCTGGCCAAAAAAAGAGCTGTTAGAAGAGGTTTCAATGTATGTGGAAGAATTCAGGGAATTACAATAAGCCTTATTTCCTTAAAAACAATTCTTTATGATAGCCTATACTGCTAAAGCAAAACACTTTTATAAAAATTGTCTTTGGTTTAGCAGTATTCTTTTTACTATCTTCAGAAATAGGATTTTATTTATCAGTAACATTTCACTACTTTTTTCCAGTAGTGTATTTTGCCAGTGTCGAAGTAATAATTTTTTTAAAGAGAAGATAACTTCAATTTATAATTCTAAACGAGAGAAAATTCAACTCCAGTTAAAAGAACTATTAGAGCTACAGCAACAAATGAAAGCATGTCATTTGGAGAAAGACTCTTCTTTCATGTTTCTTCAACAAAAAATTGGCATACTATACGCTAAGGAAGGCAATTACTCAGAAGCAATAAATTTTACTACACAGTCTATCTCAATTGCAAAAGGATACATTAATAATCATTCTTGTAATATGCTTTCATTGGTAGATAACTATTATAACCTGCATTTTCACTATAATGAAATTGAACAAACGGAACAGAAATATGATGCCATTGATAGCTGTATTGCTTATGCCATAAAAGGAAGCGTTGGATTTGATAAAGTGATTGCACCATTAGATGATAAAACAGAATATTTATTCAATAAAGGTGAATATAGTTCGTGCAGTAAGGTAGCAAAGCTGGGAGAAGAAATTATACAGAAGTATTTTCATGGGAAAGACAGTATTGAATATATAGTTGAGTTTGTAGCAAGGCAAGCTAATGCTTTGTATTTTTCCGGAAACATTTATGAAGCAGAAAAAATTTTAGAAAGTAAAATATTGCAATTTAAACAAACCGGCAATGATAAACAACTTTATGCTTTTTATAGTTTATTAGGATTAATCAATATTGAAAAAAAAAATTATGTAAGAGCTCTTTCTTATTTTCAACAAGGGTATAAGTCAAATTCCCTCATAAAATATAGGAAAGGTTGTGCCCAAAACCTGGCATTTGTCGCTACACTATACGCTAAAAACTTCAACAGGTATAATACAGGATTAAAATATTGTGCTGAAGCAATAAAATATGCTGTCGACGCTACAGATTCATTATTTATTCTACAGCAAATAGGAAATATTTATGTATTAAAGGGAATGTATGACAAAGCTCAAAACTCTTTTCAGCTTGCATATAATACCATTCAGCCTGGGATGAATGAAACCACTTTGCTGCAGAACTCATTTCAATTTCCCGGGTTTAACCTGTTACAAAATTTATCAGACCTTACAACCAATAAAGGAGATGCGTATTTACAGCAATATTATCATACAAAAAACAATAGCTTTCTAAAAAAGGCATTGAGCATTTATAAAAAAGATGATCTGTTTTTAGCCAAAATAAAAAACGAACAACAATTGCAGCTAGGCTCAAACCTTATCTGGAGAACTACAGCACGCAATTTATACGAACACGCTATTGAAGCATGTTATGCAGATAAAAATATTGAAGATGCTTTTTATTTTTTTGAAAAAAGCCGTGCTATCTTACTAAATGACCAGATCAATGAACAACGATGGATGGCAGATGAAGATATAGCAAAACAAGCTAACATAAAAAAAACAATCATTGACCTGGAAAGAGGCCTTACAACTGTACCTGCTTCTTCAGAAGAATATCTGACTATCCAAAAAAAACTATATTCCAATTCACAGGAACTTGAGACTTTAACCCGTAACATTAAAGATAAAAATCCAACGTTCTATAAGAATTATCTTGATACAGTTTTTATAAGCGTCGGACAGTTAAGGAAAAACATCTTAAATAATTCAAAAACCTTGGTGGAGATATTCTCAGGGGAAGATGCAGTATATGTTTTAACGATTACACCAAACAATCACTCTTTAACGAAGATTAATAAGCAGTTGTATGCCAATTTAACGAATTCATTTAATTCATTTATTACCAGCCGTGAATTGCTGAATAGGAATTTCACGGGCTATGTTAAAGCTGCACATCAGTTATACAATCTTTTATTTCAAAGTATACCTGCTTATGGCAGCATAATTATTTCGCCTGATGGGGTAAGTTTCCCATTTGAAGCACTTGTAATAAATAAAGATAATCAGCAACCTGGTTATTTTCTTAATCACTATGCCACAAGCTATACCTATTCAGTAAAGTACCTGACCAACCAGTTTGCAGTTAATACAAATGCCGGTAATAGTGTGTTAGGAATAGCCCCGGTACAATATAAAAACTATCGAAACTTAGCAACGCTGACAGGAAGCGACAATTCATTGGAAAATATAAATAAGTATTTTAGCAATGCAACAAACTTTGTATTGGAAAAGGCAACAAGGAGTAATTTCTTACACAATTTTCCCCGGTATAATATCATTCAATTATATACCCACGCAGCAGACAGCAGCATTAATAATGACCCGGTCATCTATTTTTCAGATTCTGCATTGTATTTATCTGACCTGATTCCGGAGAGCAGGCCGGTTACACAATTGGTTATATTATCTGCCTGTGAAACTGCCAACGGAAAACTATACAAGGGAGAGGGGATTTTTAGCTTCAACAGAGGGTTTGCGGCATTAGGAATTCCTGCAGCTATAAGTAACTTATGGTCTGTAGAAGACAAATCAACTTATCTTATTACTGAGCTTTTTTATAAATATTTATCACAAGGTTTGCCCACAGATGTTGCTTTACAAAAAGCAAAGGTCGAGTTCATTAATAATAGTTCTTTGAAGGAAAAAAAATTGCCCTTTTTCTGGGCAGGCTCTATTTTAACAGGTAAAGTTGATACAATAAATAGCAATCAGAGGCTCCCCTGGATTACATATATAGGAGGAGCAATAATCTTATTATTGGCAATAGCGTATGTATCACGAAAGGCTCTTCGTGTTACCTCATAATTTATGCAACTGTTGGAGAGAGGATTACAGAAGAACAGGGAAGCTTAAATTTAATATAACACACTAATGTATTGCATGACAAAGTATTTTTTAAGTTAAAGAGGAGCCCTTTCGGGGCTGCCTCTTTAATTAATTAATCATGTTTTGAAAAGATTAAATCTTTGTCAATAAATTAGAATAAATATAATCTCCTGCACTTGTGCCGGAAAAATAACCATGGTCTCCATCCCATTGAAAGTGTACTCCTAAATAGATGCGGCTTCTGCCATTTTCCAAAGCAGCAGAACTAAAGCTGTTAAAGCTTCGCTCTACGCCTTTAGCATTAGGGTCTTCAGTCGAAAGGGTAAAAGATACGTTATCGGTTTTAAAATAATTACGCATAATAGCGGCATGTGCTGCTGCAAAAGTAGCATGTCCTGAAATATAGGCCGGGAAGGGTGGTGAAAAATGTCTCGGCATTATGTGTCCGTGCATGCAATCCATACCAACCTCAGGTGCTGTTTGGGATAAAGGTGTCCAGTCTTTATCAGCAATAGTAGAAGCATTTCCATCAAAATCTGCCTCTCTTATAGCTGTTTCGGGGCGCCATAAATCTAAGCCGGTTTGATATTTTGTACCCCAGGCAATTATAGAGGCATCGGCCATGGCTATAGAGGCTAAGGCAAACAACCGGGCATTTTCTTCCAGTGACAACTCTTTATCCTGCGATACAATGCCGGTTAAAGTAAATAGCTGGCCCGGAGGTTTTGAAGTACCGTCTAAATCATTAGCCCAGAAAAATCCAATCTCTGTTTGTTCCGCAGTACGAAGGGTAGAGTCTGTGCCACCATACAGTTTTACGTCTTTTACCTGCTCTGCATACTCTTTGGAATTAAGGACTTTGTTTCTGGTTGCATACCCTCCGGGCAGTTCAGGCCGAAACTGATCATTGGGACTCCAACGCCCAAAAGGAGTGACTCTGCCCCAATGAGGTGTGGCAGCAGGTCCAGAGTTAGTAGGTCTCCATTGTCCGGGATCAGTTTTAGGAATATATGGTACCGGAAGATTATAGCCGTCTCCTGCACGTTCAGCTATAACCAAATCGGCAACACACTCGCCATAAAGTTTACTGTCTGTTTGTTGAGCTGATGTAAAGGAAATATCTCCCAATAGAATATCAAAAGCATAGGTAATAAAGTCTTGAATATTAGTGCGGTTCGAAACATCAGGTACAATAAAAGCATCATTATACACAGTTGTAAGAATTTTTTTTGCACCGAAGAGAGAGGCTAAATCATTTCTAACATTTGCACCAGGAATACAGGCCGCTATTGTTGCAGCCGGTAAATAGGGTTCATGTTGATCTGCAGCAGGCGTTAATTGGTTAATGATATCATACATAGTTATATGCATCATAGCACCAGTCCTGGCAATAGGGCCCGGAGGTCCACCAGCTAATCTGATCGTTTGCAACAAAATTTCGTTGCATTTAATTACTACATCCATTTTATTAGAGTTTTATGTTTATTTAAGAACTTCATTTACGCAAAAGTTTTACGCCTTACTCTTTGAGGATTTTCAGGTATCTCCTTGAAAAATATTACGACAATACAAACATTAGGACAGATGTGAGAATTATCCTCTTTTATAACCTTTTGTTGTACTTTCTTTTTCCTGTTTTACAAGCGCTGTAAGTTTTTTTAATTCGTTTAGATATTAGTCGTAGATTTTGTATTACGAGAAACAGAAATTTTACATTTTTTTTTTAGGCTAATTACATTTTATTGTAAACGATAATTTATTACAAATAAACAGGAAGAAAAAGTAATTGTAGCAGGAGGTCTGCAAACAATACAAGTCCGGCAGCGCTGGAGTTAAAGATGGGTCAGTACTTTCTGAAGTTTTATAAGTTGTCTTTCTCTTTTTACTTTAGATAATTAAAAAGAGGACTCATAAAATCCTACTCCTTCCACAAAATAAATTGACAGAACTTAGTGTAAAAACTAAATTATTAAAGTATTGAGTGCAAAAGCAAAAAAAAGCACTTAAAGGCTTAAAGAACAGTCGAAACTTTTGGCAGCAAGAAATATTTGCGAAGATTTGAACAGGCATTTCTAAAAATAATCTTTCCGGGTTTTTTATTATTTAAATTATCAAAACAAATTAAATTTTTATTTTTATTATTCTATGAATAAAATATTTGTCAGCAGTAGAAATTTTCTTTTAAAAATTATTTATGTATCCATTTTTCTTTTACCTATTTGTAAAAGTGTCTCATCCCAACTATCAAAACATTTTTTAAGTAATTATTCTTCCAGTTCCCATCTTTTTGATACTAATTGGAAATTTTTAAAAAGCAATGTAATAAATGCTGAAAAAACCGCTTTTGATGATCATGAGTGGAGGACGGTCAACCTTCCTCATGATTGGAGCATTGAAGATCTTCCAGAACAATCAGATTCTATAAAAGGACCTTTTTCAATAAATAGTATTGGAGCAACATCAACAGGATACACCATTGGCGGATCTGGCTGGTATAGGAAAAGCTTTATCATGAAACCGGCCGATAAATATAAAAAAGTAACAGTTAACTTTGATGGTGTTTATATGAATAGTGATGTTTGGATAAATGGACACTATCTCGGAAATCATCCTTATGGTTATACCCCCTTTTATTATGACCTTACAAAATATCTTAGTGCCGCAGGTAAAGCAAATGTTATTGCAGTTCGTGTAAAAAATGAGGGCAAAAACAGCCGTTGGTATAGCGGTTCTGGTATTTACCGGCATGTATGGCTAAACATTGCTGAACCCGTACGTACACCTCAGTGGGGTATATGTATTCAAACATCACAAGTCTCAAAAAAATCTGCATTGGTAAACCTTAAAACAATTGTTTTAAATGAATTAAGAAATAAAAAAACAATAACATTAAGTACACGCGTAATGGATGCAAAGAACACTGTTGTGGCAAGCGTAAAAAACAGTCATATTTTAAATGTTGATGAAAAGGTTAATATTTCTCAAAGCGTTCGGTTAGCTAATCCAAAACTTTGGTCACCAGAAACTCCTGTTCTTTACAAAGCACGAACAGACATTGTAATTGATGGGAAACTGATAGAACAGCAGGTAACAAATTTTGGCATTCGATCAATTCAATTTGATGCAGAAAACGGATTTAGATTAAATGGCAGAAGACTGCTTCTAAAAGGTGGTTGTGTTCATCATGATAATGGTCCTTTAGGGGCTGCAGCTATTGACCGGGCAGAAGTGCGTAAAGTGCAGTTATTAAAGTTAAATGGATTTAATGCTGTACGAACAAGCCATAATCCACCTTCTAAACAATTTCTTGATGCTTGTGACAGCCTTGGTTTACTTGTAATTAATGAAGCATTTGATATGTGGGAGCGCCGGAAGAATCCAGGTGACTACCACTTGTATTTTAAGAATTCGTGGAGGAAAGAAATTCAATCTTTGGTATTGCGTGATCGCAATCATCCCTCAGTCATCATGTGGAGCATAGGAAACGAAATACCAGAAAGAGCAGATACTTCAGGCTTAAGAATTACCAAAGAATTGAGAGATGAAGTCAGGCTACTGGATTCTACGCGACCAGTGACAGAGGCTATTTGTGATTTTTGGGATCCGCCGGGAAGACCATGGAATGAAGCAGCTCCTGCATACGCTTTGCTTGATGTTGGAGGGTATAACTATATGTGGAAAGAATACGAATCTGATCACAGGAAATATCCTCAACGTATTATGGCAGGAACAGAATCGTTTCCTATGGAAGCTTTTGAAAACTGGCAGGCAGTTGAAAAATATCCCTGGGTAATTGGCGACTTCGTATAGACCGCTATGGATTATATGAGAGAAACAGCAATAGGTCATAGCGTATTAGATAACGAAACTGACGAACCAGCTTTACAATGGCCTTGGTTTAATGCCTGGTGCGGTGATATTGATTTAATCGGTGGAAAAAAACCACAATCATATTATCGTGATGTAGTATGGGGACGGAGCAAGATCGAAATGGCTGTCCATACACCAATACCAGAAGGCCGTACAGAAAAAATAAGTCGTTGGGGCTGGCCGGATGAATTACAAAGCTGGACATGGAAAGGACAGGAAGGAAGACCTATGAAAGTTGCAGTTTACGCCCGTGGTTCGTTAGTACGCCTTGAATTGAATGGCAAGGTAGTGGGTGAACAGCCAGTATCAGAAAAGACTAAATTAACTGCCAGATTTGATGTACCATATGCTCCGGGCGTATTAAAAGCATTTAATATAGAAAATGGAAAAGCAATAGATTCTGTTACTTTTCATACTGCAGGTAAAGCTAAAACCATTCATTTAAATGCAGACCGAACCCATATAACACCTGATAGAAATGATCTGTCTTTTATAACAGTTGAACTTATAGATGAACAACGCAACACAGTACCAGATGGGGATATGGAAGTTCAGTTTCAGCTAAAAGGAACAGGCGAAATAGTTGCTGTTGGAAACGCAAATCCTAAGGATATGCATAGTTTTCAGAAGCCCGAATGTTATTTATTTCGGGGTAAATGCCTGGCAATTGTAAGACCAACCGGTAAAAAAGGAAAAATCGTGTTAACTGCAACGGCAGGTTCATCTATTAGTAATTCGGTTTCAATATTTGTTGCTGATTAAAATTGTAAAGTTTACTATTTGGCAATATTCTTTGGCTAAATAAATAAAAGTTGGATTTGCAACAAATCTTCCCTCAATTAAATAATAAACACATTCAGTACTTAATATTAACCAGAAATGAAAAAAGTAATTCTTGTAACAGGCGCTTCATCTGGTTTAGGCCTAGCGTGTGCAAATGCGCTTTCCGTCAAGGAACATACGGTATATGGCACTTCACGAAATATAAATCGTATAAAAGGTGTATCATTTAATCCTGTTGAAATGGATGTTACGGATGATGCATCTGTAAATGCGGCTGTGGAAAAAATTATAAAAGCCGAACGCAGAATTGATGTGCTTATAAACAATGCCGGCAACGGAATTACAGGGCCGCTATATGCAATGCCGGTTGAATTTGCAAAAAAACAATTTGAAGTTAATTTTTTTGGTGTAGTACGTATAAGCAGTGCAGTTTTGCCGGGAATGATCGAAAAAAAGCAAGGTTTAGTAATTAATATAAGTTCATTGGCAGGGCTTTTGGTTTGCCATACCAGGGTTTATATAGCGCTTCAAAATTTGCTCTCGAGGGTTACTCCGAAAGCCTGCGAATGGAGTTGCAAAACACCGGTGTCAAAGTGACTGTAGTTAATCCCGGCGATTTTAAAACAGATTTCACCGATAACCGTGAAAAGCTACCTTTTACATTGAATAATCAACAGTTGAAGAAAGAGTTTGAAGCCGCTGTTGCCAGCATGGAAAAAGATGAAAGCATTGGCGCCCATCCTGATAAACTGGCTGCACAAATATGTAAAATAGTAGAGAAATCAAAACCGGCACACAGCTATCTGGTTGGTGCCATTGGTCAAACTATTGTCCCAACCCTAAAAAGCATATTGCCCGGTTCTATGTTTGTAAAGTTGTTAAACAACCATTACGGTATAAAATAATTACTTATCCTTAATGTTATTTACTTAAGAAAAAGTTTTCAGTAATCAACTTTCAATGTTCACATAATTTGCGACAAAACGAGGCGAAGAAGGTATAGAAAAATATTTGGTGTACTCTGTGTTGCTTTTCTTCGTGTTCTCTGCGGTAAAGAAATTTTTACCACAGAGAAAAACAAGAGTTTAGTCGCAGAGAACACAGAGATAAATTATTTACATTAATGTTTTTTTAAAATCTTAGACAGTCTCTTAAAAGTGTAAAGTAAATTATAATGGGTCAAAAGAAATGATGGAATGTCATCACGAATCTGTAATAATAATAGTTAGTTACAGAACAAGATTAGTTTTGTAACATCTGCAGGATTTTTAAAAGTTATTTTATTTTCTTTTACAAAATCTTTAATTGGATCAGCCTTTTCAGGGAACACTTTCTCAAGTTCTTTAATGTTTTTGAAATTAGTAAACTTCTCGTTTTTCTTTAACCAGTAAAATGTTTCCGGCATCAATTTATATTCATCCGGTAGCTTTAATTTGGAAGCGAGGCCGGAACTTTTTAAATCGGTAATATTTGTTATAGCAGATGTTTTAGAAGTTCCAAAGCCTGTTTCATTTCCGGGGGGAATTATTTTGCTTTTATGCTGTATAAACAAAACAACCGGGGGTGTTAGTCGCCATTTCATAAAACACTTGACCGGCCGGAATAAACTTTCTATCGAGAATATAAACTGTATCAATATTCTCAATTTTATCAGGGGCCATTTGCTGTCCCGATTGTTCAAAGACCATTTCATCTGTAAGTAAGTTGTAATTTAATTGTGCTTTATTGATTTCACCTGATTTTTGCTTTACTTTTCCTTCTGCAAAATCAGGAAAAAGATAGTGATATAGCCTCTTTCCAATTATTTCAGATTGAGCAAATAAAGAAGAAATTAAACAAACAGCACTTACTGTTAAAAAGAATTTGTTTCATATAAATATAAAGCTTTTAAACTTTTATTTTAATACTAATATAAAATGACCTTAAAAAAGAATTAATTATGTTTTTTCAACTTATCATATCTCTAATTAACTTAAAGTAAGCCTAAAATAAGTATATAGTAATATAGGTTTTGAGTACCAAAGGTTTTATTTAAGATTTTCAAAAAATTCGACATATACTTAAATACAAACTCTCAATTTCTGCGGAATCCTGTAATTACCGCTTTCCTATAACCGGAAACTGGGAGATGCGTAAGTTAGTGCATCCATAAGGTATTAAAGTTATCTCTTCCGCTTCTTTTTCTGTTTCTAATCCATACGTAATACTATATGGCATTGGTCCTGTCATGTCGTTATATATTTTCCAGGAAGGGATACGTTTTGCTTTTGCTTTTATCTCAATAGGGGAACTTTCAGGATTCCAGGGATAATTCAATACTTCTCCCTTTTTTGTTACTGTAAAAGCCTCTTCAGTTTTATCAGCAGGAACTTCTATTAAGCCATAATTCCAGGGAGTTGTTGGATAAACTTCATAATAGGTATCGCCAAAATCAACAGGATCTTTTTCATTTTTCACTTTCTTCCATTCTTCTCCTATTGTCAGCGCATAGGTGATTGGTCCCCGCTCAATTGACACAGAGTTTTCATACCATGTATTTTTAAAAATATGCATAGGTAGTTGCAGCTCTACAACATCTCCGGATTTCCACTCTCTTTTAATTTTTACAATCTTATTGCCAGCGGACTCCTGGTAAGTTTTACCATTGATTTTTACTACTGCATTTTTACACCATTCGGGGATGCGGAGGTGAAAAGGGAAAGAAAGAGATTTTCCTTTGTTATCAGTTAAAAGCGTAAATTTTATTATTTCTTCAAACGGATAGTTCGTTTCTTCCTTAAACGTTACTTCAGTGCCAT
>JAABUS010006796.1_pt1 | contig 13589 bp, 14 predicted proteins | sample 5560161 | NCBI WGS metagenome assembly JAABUS01 (sample SAMN10711885, study PRJNA513376) | rock metagenome | isolation source: Antarctica rocks | place: Antarctica: Victoria Land, Trio Nunatak nord | collected 2016-01-04 | reverse complement strand
TCCCGCTGGCTCGACCCCAGCCACGGCGGGCTCAACCTCGGCTTCCCGCAGAACACCTGAGCCCCAGCGGTCGCAGGGTCTTCCCGCGCCGGTGCGACAGGCACAGGCCGGCTGACCGGCCCAGGACACGCGGGCAGGCGCCGCAAATACGTGGGTGGTGCCTGTCCGGAGGGCGGCCGGGTCAGCGCTCGTCGATGACCATGTCGAGGGCGTAGTCCTCGGCCCGGTAGCTGTGGTCGCCGAACTCCACGGCGGTGCCGCCGGCGTTGAACGCCATCCGGGTCATCGTCAGGACGGGTTGGCTACCCCTGATACCGAGCAGACGACGCTCGGCCGGGGTCGGCGTCCGCGCGCCCACGCTCTGGCGCGCCACCACAGGTTTGCCCCCCCGGTTGCGCAGCGCGTCGTAGAGACCGGTCGTCTCGAGCTCGTCGCGGGTCAGGTCGGCATAGGCGGGCGGAAGCCAGTTGTGCAGCAGAGCAAGCGGCATGTCGCCAACGAGGCGCAGCCGGGTGACCGCGAGCAGCTGCGCGTCCGCGGGCAGGTCGAGGGACGCCGCTGCGCGGGCGTCCTGAGCGATCTGCAGGGACAGCACCCGGGTGCGCGGTGAGCGCCCGGCTCGCTGCAGATCGTCGTAGAGGCTGGACAGCTCCAACGTGCGGTGCACCTTGGCGTTGGCCACCGTCGTGCCGACCCCCCGGCGTCGCACGAGGAGACCCTGGTCGACCATCTCCTGGATGGCCCGGCGCACCGTCGGCCGGGACAGCTGCAGGCGCTGACACATCGCCAGCTCGTTCTCGAACGGGTCTCCGGGAGCAAGCCGCCCGTCGGCCACGGCGGCGCTGAGCTGTCCGGCCAGCTGGTGGTAGAGCGGCACCGGTGAGCTGCGGTCGATCCGCAGGTCGACCAGCTGTGCTGCCATGGCGCCGAGGCTATCGGCCCTTCGCCCGGCACGTCTTAATGTAAGGACAACCTCTCGCACGTCCGCGGCCGGAGTGAACGACCGCCTGTCAACCGGTGCGCCGCCGTCCGGGCATACCGATGGGGTGCAGCTCGCGCTGCGACAGCGTGCGGTCGACGACGACGTGGGCCACCCCGACAGCGACCGCCGCGCAGGCCAGCCCGATGACCAGTCCAGCGACAACGTCCGGCACGTGGTGCACGTGCGCCAGCACCCGAGCCGCCCCGATGAGCGCGGTGACGGCGAGCAGCGCGGCACCCCAGGCCCGTCGAGCGGCGAGGACCAAGCCCGAGACGGCCGCGGCCAGGGTCGTGTGGTCGGACGGGAATCCGTTGTCTGCGGGGTGGTCGAACAGGGGGGTCGTCCCGTCGACGACGAACGGGCGCGGGTCGGTCCACACCAGGCTGGCGCCCCTCACCGCGAGTGCGACCAGGACCACGGCCAGGAGGCCGCCGACGACGAGCTCGAACCGCCCTCTCGGGGGGGAGCGGGCCCACGCGAGCAGGGCCACGAGGAGGACCAGGACGATGGCCCCTTGAGCGACAGCGACGACGACAGCATCCACCGCAGCACCCTGGCGTATGACTCTGAGCGCCACCTGCGCGCGGGTGCCCGGGCGTGCAGCCGGCGACCGGGCGGGGCATCATGGGGCGATGATCCCCACGCAGCCCTTCGGACGCACCGGCCACGACAGCACGCGCGTGATCTTCGGCGCCGCGGCGCTGGGCCAGGTGACCCAGGAGGAGGCCGACGCGACACTGGCGCTCGTGGCCTCTCACGGGATCAACCACCTCGACGTCGCTCGCAGCTACGGCGAGGCCGAGGTGCGGCTGGCGCCGTTCCTCAGCGAGCACCGCGACGCATACTTCCTCGCGACGAAGACCGAGGACCGCACCGCCGACGGCGCCTACGCACAGATCAACGAGTCGCTCGAGCGCCTCGGCACCGACCACGTCGACCTGCTGCAGCTGCACAACCTCGTCGACGAGGAGCAGTGGCAGACGGCATACGCCAAGGGTGGCGCCCTCGAAGGCGCCGTCCGGGCTCTCGAGGAGGGCCTGACCAGGGCCATCGGCGTGACCGGGCACGGAGTGACCGTGCCCCGCCAGCACCTGCGGTCGTTGCAGGAGTACGACTTCGCCTCGGTGCTCCTGCCCTACAACTTCCCCATGTCGCACAACGAGCGCTATGTCGCCGACGTGGAGGAGCTGCTTGCGGTATGCCGCGAGCGCGGCGTCGCGGTGCAGACCATCAAGTCGATCACCAAGGCCGCGTGGCCCGACGCCGATGCGGAGACCGGCTCGAACGGCGACCGGGAACAGCACTTCGCCGCTACGTGGTACGAGCCGCTGCGCTCACCCGAGGCGATCGACACGGCCGTGTCCTGGGTGCTCGGTCGCGAGGGCCTGTTCCTCAACACGGTCGGCGACATCCACCTGCTGCCGCACGTCCTGGACGCCGCCACGAACTACACCGGACGCCCGACGGACGAAGAGATGGAGCAGCTCGAGGCCGCGTTCGACATGGCACCGCTGTTCGTCTGACCGGCTCACCCGTCTCACCCGTCTCACCCGGCGGCGGTCATATCCCGCAGCTGGGCGAGGGACTCACGAATGAGCTCGGGCAACGTGGGCTCGTCGGGGCCGCCGACCCAGCGGTCGAAGGCGACCTTGAAGATGGTAATGGCCGCTTCGGCGGCGAGGCGTGCCGCCGGTTTGGCCACACCCCGCCCCCGGAGGGCCTCCGCGAGAGCAGCCGACAGCGACGCCAGCTTGATCAGCTCGCGCTCCTGCAGCACCGGGTTGGCGTCGATGACGTCCTGACGCAGGCGCGAGTGAGCCCTGTTCTCCTGAAACAGTATTCCAGCTTCCTCGAGGGCTGACGTGACCGCGCCCAGTGCAGAGACCGAAAGGGGAGCCGCAGCGACATTGCGCACGAGCAGGTCCTGCAACGCCCCGGCCCCGCCGAAGAGCACCTCGCGCTTGTCGGCGAAATGTCGGAAGAAGGTGCGCTCGGTCAGCCCGGCCCGCCAGGCGATCTCCGCCACCGTGGTCTGCTCGAACCCGCGCTCGAGGTAGAGCGTCATCGCGGCCTGCTCCAGGCGGCTGCGCGCGTTCGGCTCCCAGCGACCCATCGGTTCATTCTAGTGATGACAGTTGCTGCCATAGCGTGTTAGCGTCCATGTCATTGACTGACATCAGCCCGCCCGCGTTGGCCGACTGGGCGGCGTCGACCGAAAGGACCATTCATGCGCGTTCTTGTCACTGGTGCCTCGGGCTGGGTGGGCTCGGCCGTTGTGCCCCTGCTCCTGGAGTCCGGTCATCAGGTCGTCGGGCTGGCCCGGTCGGACGCCTCGGCGTCGGCCCTGACCGCCGCCGGTGCGGACGTCCACCGCGGAGACCTCGACGACCTCGACGGGCTTCGGGAGGCGGCCGCGGCCTCCGAGGCCGTCATCCATCTCGCGTTCAAGCACGACGTCGCGTTCTCCGGCGACTTCGCCGGCGCACTCGAGGCGGACCGGTTGGCGATCGAGACCCTGGGCGGGGAGCTGGCCGGCTCGGACCGGCCGTTCCTCATCGCCTCCGGGACCCTGGGGCTGGCCTCGGGCCGGGTGGCGACCGAGGCGGACGGCCAGCTCTCCACGGCCGCGGGCGGACCTGACGTCGGGACGCCGCCCAACCCTCGCCTCGCCAACGCCCAGCGTGTGATCGCCCTGGCCTCCGAGGGAGTGCGCTCGGTCGTCGTCCGTCTGCCGCCCACCGTGCACGGCGACGGGGACAACGGGTTCATGGCCACGCTGGTGGCCATCGCCCGCCGCAGCGGGGTCTCCGCCTACGTCGGCGACGGGTCGAACCGCTGGCCGGCGGCGCACCGGCTCGACGCCGCGCAGGTCTTCCGCCTGGGTCTGGAGCAGGCCCCGGCGGGGACCACTCTGCACGCCGTCGCCGACGAGGGCGTGCCGATCCGCGACGTCGCTGAGGTCATCGGTCGGCACCTCGACCTGCCGGTGGTGTCCGTCGCCCCGCAGGAGGCGGAAGGTCACTTCAGCTGGCTGGGCGGGTTCATCGGCGCCGACAGCCCCGCCTCGAGCACTGCCACCCAGGCCCTGCTCGGGTGGCAGCCGACGCACCCCGGCCTCCTGGACGACCTCGAGGCGGGCCACTACTTCCGCCCCGCCGAGGCCTGAGCCCCGCGTCTCGTCATCGGGCCATCAGCCCGGGTCTCAGTCGTCCATAGGACCGGTCGGGCTGGCCCGAGTCCGGGTTTGCACCGCGTCTGGCCGGACAAACCAGGCACGGGCCAGCGCGTACGCCCCGGGCCGGTCGCCGTTTGCCCGGCAGTCGCATGGGTACGGGCTCGGAGCAGCGGTGGGCACCGCCATGGCCCTGCGCCGCCGCCCAACTCCAGCACGTGACCCGAGGACGGACGTAACCGATGGACGAGCCCCGCACCCCACCGACGGTCGACGAGCCGACCTCGCCGCATGAACCGTTTGCCGCCCAGCCGGACCAGACGGCCCCGGAGCCGGTGTCGGCCACGGGCAAGCCGAGCGGTGCCCCGCACGACGTGCGAGCCCAGTCCGGCGCATACCTGACGACGGCACAAGGTCTGCGCCTGCACGACACGGACCACTCGCTCAAGGCCGGCGGCTTCGGGGGCGTGCAGCAGGCGCTGCGGTTCGGGGTCCCCCTCGTCGTCGCCGGAGACACCCAGGAGAAGCCCGAGGTGGCGGCCCGGGTGCGCTACGCCGGCGCCGGGATCGACCTGCGCACCGGCACCCCCACGCCGCGCCAGGTCCGCCGCGCCGTCCGGGCCGTGCTCACCCAGCCCGGGTATGCCGCGGAGGCCGCGAGGGTGAGCCGGTCGATCCGCCGGCTCGGCGACCCCGCCCGGGCCATCGCCGACGCTGTCGAGACGGTCTGCCGGTCGGGCACCGCCGCCGAGAGCGTGCTGTCCACACCGCCGGGCACCGGTTCACTCGGCACCACAGCGCAGTAGCCGCATCGAGTCGCCGGCCGTCATGGCCGGGCGGCACCGGTGGTTCGCGGCAACACCACGCTGCCCGCCTGTCCGCTCCTATACGGTTTCGGCGTAAACCCGGCGAACCGAGGGGGCGAGGTGCAACCGAGGGTCACCCGGCGGACCAGGCCGTTGACGGGCGGACCGCGAGCGCTGGACGTGCCGACCGGCACCCCACGGTGGCTGCTCGTGTCGGCCGGCGTCGTGGTCGTGGCGGTGGGCGTGGTGCTGGTGACCCGGCCGTTGGACTCGTTGACGGCGCTGGCCCTGTTCATCGGGATCGGCTGCGTGGTCTCGGGTCTCGGCGACCTGTTCACCCGGCGGGCCCCGGACGACCGGCTGCGGCTCTTCACCGGCGCGCTGTGGTGCGTCGCGGGGGCCGCCGTGCTGCTGTTCATCGGCCGGAGCGTCGCCCTGCTGGGTCCGTTCGTCGCGGCTCTGCTGGTGGGCTCCGGCATCGTGCGCCTGCTGGACCTGCGGCGCGGTGCCACCTCCGAACGGGTGCTGGACGGGCTGTTCGGCTTGTTCGAGCTCGCCTTCGGGCTGGCGGCCCTGCTCTGGCCCGATGCCACGTTGCTCGTCGTCGCCATCCTGTTCGGGATGCGCAGCATCGGGTTCGGGGTGTCCCTCGTGTGGAGTGGACTGGCCGGCCGGTCGGCTGGGCGTGGGGGGGTGCGCCGCGGGCGACGGTTGCCGACGGCTCTCCGTTGGGTCAGCGGTGTGCTGCTGATGGTCGTGGCCGTCGCCACGCTGGTGGCCGGACACGCCTTCCGGCAGGGCGTCCCGGTCATCGACGCGTTCTACAGCGCGCCGTCGACGGTCCCCGGCACCCCGGGGCAGCTGCTGCGCACCGAGGCGTACGAGGGAAACCTCCCCGTCGGCATGACGGCCTACCGGCTGCTCTACACGACGACGGCCGACGACGGGGTGCCGGCCCTGGCCAGCGCGGTGCTCGCCGTGCCCACCGCGGCGAAGGGTCAGCCCGTCCCGCTCGTCGCCTGGGCCCACGGCACCAACGGGATCGCGCGGGCGTGCGCGCCCAGCCTGGGCCCGGACGCCATCCCGCTGCAGAACACGGCCGCCATGGGGTCGTTGGCCCGCAACGGCTGGGGGGTGGTGGCGACCGACTACATCGGTGAGGGCACGCAGGGTGCGTTTCCTTACTTGATCGGTCAGGGCGAGGCCCGCTCGGTCCTCGACTCGATCCGCGCCGCCCATCAGGTCGACGGCGTCAGCCTCGCGCAACAGTCCGTGCTCTGGGGCCATTCCCAGGGCGGCCACGCGGCCCTCTGGGCCGGTCAGCTCGCCCCCACCTACGCCCCTGACCTGCAGATCAAGGGCATCGCCGCGCTCTCCCCGGCGAGCGACCCCCTCGCGCTGGCATCGGGGGTCGCGAAGAACCCCGGGGCGCTGGGCGCCACCCTGGGGGTGTCGTTCGTGGTCACGGCCTACGCCCGGTCGTATCCCGACATCAGGATCGACGACGTGGTGGTCCCCTCGGCCCGCACCTTCGTCAAGGAGGCCGCCGCCCGGTGCACGGTCGACCCCGGCACGCTGGTGACCATCCTCACGGGGGTGGCCCTGACGCTGGACCCGGTGGTGAAGGTCGACCCCACCCAGGGGGCGTTCGGGCAGCGGCTGCGCCAGAACGAGCCCCTCGGGCCTTGGGCGGCGCCGCTGTTCATCGGTCAGGGGTCGGCGGACGAGGTGGTGGACCCGGCGATCCAGACCGCCTACGTCGCCCGGCTCTGCTCGGCGGGGCGGCCGCTGCAGTTCACCAGCTATCCGGGAGCGACGCACATGGGCGTCATGAAGCCCGAGTCGCCCCTGACCGCCGACCTCGAGAAGTGGACCCAGGACCGCTTCGCCGGCGTACCGGCCCTCAACACCTGTCCCTAGGCCCGTCGACGACGGCGCACACCGGCTGGCCCGGCGGCGTCGGAGTCTGTGTCCGGAACCGCGTCGGCGTCCGTGTGGGTGTCCGCGTCAGCGATCGCCGGCTCACCGGGTGGGGCGACGACGACCGCGGCGGCCGCCCGCGGATTCATGAGAATGGCCACCAACCCGCCCCCGATCACCAGCGCCATCCCGCCGAGGACGGCCAGGGTCGGCTGGTGCCCCCAGAACACCCAGTCGATGACCGCCGAGAACACGATGACCGAGTAGACGATCGGGCTGAGCCGGACGGCGGAGGCGAAGCGGTAGCCGAAGACGATGAAGATCTGTGAGAGGAACTGGGCCACGCCGATGGCCAGCAGCACCAGCCAGGTCTCGGCCGAGGTGGGCGGCCGCCAGTCGAGCATCGCGAGGGGCAGCACCAAGAGGCTCGACAGGGCGAAGTAGTAGAAGAGCACCCGGATCGTCGGCTCGGTTGCGCCGAGGGCCCGGACCGCGATGAGGGCGATGGCCAGCATCAGGGCGCCGCCCAGGGCGAGCAGCTCGCCCGGGTCGAACTGGTGGTTCGTCGGCTGGAGGACGAGCACGATGCCGGCGAACCCGAGCCCCGCGCCGATCCAGACGTTGCGTGAGGTCCGCTGCCGAAAGCCGACCCACGCCAGCACCGGCATCCACAGAGGGGCACTGAAGGTCAGCAGGTTGGCGGTGGTCAGCGGGATCGTCCGCACGGCGATGAACAGCGCATACCAGTAGGCGGTGCCCGTGGCCGCCCGCACGATGTGCAGGCCGATCCGGTTGGTGCGTAGCGTCGCTCGGCCCCCGCGGGCGACCACCGGCGCGATGGCGACCAGCGGCACGAGGTTCTGCATCAGCACGACGAAGCCGGTGGACGTCGTCTCCCCAGCGACCTTGCCCAGCGCACTGACCAGGGCGACGCAGAAGAAGGACGCCGTGGTCAGGACGGCGCCGATGCCGAGGCGCTCGGTCCGGTGTCTCGCGTCCGCGGTCACGCTCGGACGATTCCACACTTTTCGGCGCGACACTGCTGGACCCGGCCGAAATCGTGGTCCCGGCAACCGGTGACGCCCCCCCGCCGGGCGCCGCTCAGTCAGGTGCCGGGGCGTCCGCTCCGATGTCGACGATGTCCGTGAGCGCTCGCCAGACGGCGGCGAGGGTGAGGGCGGCACCGGCGAAGGCGAACCAGAACGGTGCGGTCAGTCCCCAGCGCCCGGCGATGGGCCCGCCGAGGGCCTGCCCCACGATGAGCCCGAGGAAGAGGGCGACCAGGTAGACGCTGGCGACGCGGCCCTGGAACTCCTGCGGGACCGCCCGTTGCCGGACGACCTGCGACAGAGTGCCCCAGACGAAGGCGTACGCGCCGAAGACGACCATGATGGCGACCGCCAGCCACGCGCTGGTGGTCAGGGCCAGCGCGAGGTGGGTCAGCACCTCGAGCAGCAGGCAGGCCCTCATCAGGGTGGCCAGCGGCACCCGCCGTTCGAGCGCACCGTATCCGACCGTGCCCAGCAGCCCGCCGACTCCGACCCCCGTGCTCAGCAGCCCGAAGCCGACGGCGCCCATATGGAGGTGGTCGAGGGAGTACAGCACCAGGACTGACCACGCGGCCCCCCAGGTGACGTTGAACGCGAGAATGACCATCCCGAGGGTGCGCACCGGCGGGTGAGTCTGGATCCAGCGCAGGCCGTCGACGATGTCCTGTCGCAGGTGCGTCCCTGACACGTTGCGCACCGGGCCCTTGGGGGTAGCGATCCGGGCGACGAGGAGGACGGCGAGCACCACACAGAGCACCTGCGTGAGGAACGGCCACACCGTTCCGGCGGCGAACAGGAACGCGCCGATCGGTGGCCCGGCGAGCTGGTTCATGGTCAGGAACCCGGCCTGCAGTCGTGCGTTGCCGACCCCGAGGTCCGACCGGTGGACCAACATCGGCAGCAACGTGCTCGTGGTGGTGTCGGCGAACACCTCGCCGACGCCGTAGAGCAGCGTCGCGCCCAGCACCACGACGATCGAGACGTGCCCGGTGACGATGCTGAGGCACAGCACCCCCACCACCGCAGCCCGGAACAGGTCAGCGACCATGACGACCACGCGACGGTCGAGCCGGTCGGCGAGGGCGCCGGCCCACAGCCCGAAGAGCAACCATGGCAGCCGTTGCAGCAGCGCCGCGAGCGCGACCAGGATGGGGTCGCGGGTCTGGGCGGCGACCAGCAGTGGTGCTGCCGCCAGGGCGATGCCGTCGCCGATGTTGCTGACCCAGGACGACCCCAGCAGCCATCGGAACCCCGGCCCCATGCGCCGGGGGGCGATCCTCTCGACAACGCTACGCATCAACCCGCCACCCGACGACGAACGCCCGCCCTCTGTCCCAACACAGAGTGCGCCCGAAGAGATTCGAACTCCCAACCCTCTGATCCGTAGGAAGCCTGGCCCTCATCCTGCTCGTCCGGCTGCTGCCGACCCCGCTCGTGAGCTGCGGCAACGTCCACCTGTGCCGTCCCGAACCGCCCCATTGGTCCGGCTGACCCGAGCAGTCTTGCGGCGTTTCCTTGCCCCGCCCTAGCGCAGCGTCCACAGCGACAGCTTCACGGCGATGGCTCGTTCGCATCGGAAGGTTCTGCCAACCCACTCGACCCTGACCGCTCACCGACCCGCGCCCCGGTGATCGCGGCCTCCCGGCTGCGCAAGGGCAACGTCGTCTCCGGTCACGGCGCGGACCGGATGGTCCTCGACGCCATCGCCGCGGCCCGTTCTGCCGTGGCCACCGGTCAGGTGATGGTCAGGGCGGACTCGGGGTACTACCGGCAGGACCTGATCGCCGCCGCGGCAGCCGCGAGGGCATGGTCCTCGGTCACCGTCCGGATGAACCCCTCGGTGCGACAGGCCACCTCCTCGATCCCGGAGAACGCCTGGACCACGATCGGGTACCCGAACGCGATCTGGGACGAGGACGAGCAACGGTGGATCCCCGAAGCCGAGGTCGCCGAGACCACGTTCACCGCGTTCACCTCCCACCCCAAGAAGCGGCAGGTCCCGTGCCGCCTGGTCGTGCGCCGGGTCGAGCGATTGAACAAGGCCACTCTCGCTGCGGCCGAGGCGGGTCAGGACCAACTGTTCACCACGTGGCGCCACCACCGGTTCGTCACCAACTCCACCCTCACCGCGGTCGCCGCGGATGAGACCCACCGCGATCACGCCATCATCGAACAGGTCATCGCCGAGCTAAAGAGCGGGCCCCTCGCGCACACCCCATCAGGGAAGTTCACCGCCAACGCCGCCTGGCTGACCCTGGCCTGCCTCGCGTTCAACCTCCGGCGCGCAGCCGGAGCGGCCGCGTCGAGCCGGCACGCCAAAGCCCGGTGGGCAACCCTGAGGACCCACCTCATCACCGTCCCGGCCCGGATCGCCTCCACCGCCCGCCGGCTCGTCCTGCGCCTACCCACCGACTGGCCCTGGGCTCCCGCGTGGGAAGACCTCTGGGCCACCGCCACCACCACCTGACCGACATGGCCCATCAGGACCCGAGGAAGCACCCAACGTGGAAGAGCCGCATAGACCGGCCGATCCGCCACACCCTCACCCCACCCGACGGAGAATCACCCGCACGAATAGTCAACCGCGACCACAGAAATCACCATCGGTCGGATCCGGGCTGATCTAACCGCCTGGTGGCCGGTGGGGACGTGGTTAGCGAGTGATGCCGCGTAGGTACGTGGCGAGCAGTCGCCGGCAGGTGGTGTCCCAGTGGGGGTCGGTTGGTCGGGGTTGGGCGAGCATGGCGCCGAGTATCACGAGGTCGTGTGGTGTGAGGTCGGGGCGGATGGTGCCGTCGTTGACACCTCGAGCGATGATCCGCTGCAGCGTGCGGTGCACCTGGGCTCGAACTGCGAGCGTGCTGGCTGCGGTTAGCGGTGGGCCGCCGTGGAGGGGCAGCACCAGCTGGTTGCGTTGGCTGATGGCGGCCTCGACGAAAAGGCGCAGGGAGTCGATCGGGGTGGCGCCTTCATGTTCGGCGACCTGGGCGTTGGCCAACACCTGACGGAACGAGTGGTGGGTCAGGTGGTTGAGAAGATCCTCACGGGTAGGAAAACGCCGGTACAACGTGCCGATCCCCACGCCCGCATCGGCGGCGATCGTGCTCATCGGCACGCTCAGTCCTTCGCGGTGGATCGCCGCGGTCGCAGCGCGCACGAGCTGCTGCTGGTTCAGCAGCGCGTCACGGCGCAGCTCACGCGGCTCGGACGCGGTGGACATCCGACCATTGAAGCGCGGGTGGACCCAATGCCACTCGCCGCGTCCGCTACAGTAATATCCGGAGGAAATACTCCACTTACTTGAAGGGGCACATCGCATGCGGGTGTTAGCGGTCGGCGCGACCGGCCAGTTCGCGGGGCTCGTCGTTCCCGCTCTGAAGTCGCGGGGGATGCACGTCCGAGCATTGGTCCATGATCCGGCGAAGGCGGACCGGGTGCGAGAGCATGGAGCGGACGAGGCGGTGCCCGGGGACCTGCGAGTAGGCATGGTCCAGGCGGCAGCCTCGGCTGGGGTGCGGCGGTTCGTGTTCTCCGGCGTCTATCACCCGTCACTGTCGCTGGTGAACCACGCGAGTATGCGTCCAATCGAGGAGGCGCTCTACCGGTCGGCCGTTGCAGCCGGCCATGTTCATGCAAGGGCTGGCCGCCGGCTACCGCGAAGCCGGTACCTCCGGGGTGTTCGCGATGCCGTACTCGAAGTCCTCAGCGATGACGTTCGTGGACTACCGCGACGTCGCTGAGGTCGCCGCCATCGCCTTCGCTGACGACCACCTGGTCAACGGCACGTTCGAGCTCGCAGCCGGAGGCATGGTCACCCGCGCCGACATCGCCGCCCTGATGAGCAAGCATGTCGGTCGCAGCATTGTTGCCGGTGACGTCGAACCGGAGGTGGCCCTGGAGGGAATGCCTGCTGGCGGGTCGCGCGATGGCCTCACCGCGATGTTCGCGGACTACACCGCCTACGGGTTCCACGGCGGGAACAACCACGTCCTGCGCAGCATCCTCGGCCAGGCCCCACGCACCCTGGACAGCTATCTCGGCGAACTCACCCGTCCCGCTTGACCATCTGACCACGAGGAGCATCTATGCCCGATGACGCGAACCCGGCCTCCATCCCACCCGACGACCCTTCCCGCGCCCTTACCGTCGCCCGGCCCGACCGAGACCAGAACCTGCCGCACCTCGGCCTGGTCGGCGATACTTACACCATCCTGGTGACCGGGCAGGACACCAACGGCATGTACACCTTGATCGACATGCACGTGCCGCCCGGTGGCGGCCCGCCGCCGCACCGGCACGACTTCGAGGAGATGTTCACGGTCCTCGACGGCGAGGTCGAGGTGACGTTCCGGGGCGAAACCCTGACCGCGCGGGCCGGCGAGACGGTCAACGTCCCAGCCAACGCACCACACGGCTTCCGGAATCTTGCCGATCATCCGTCGCGGCTGCTGTGCATGTGCGCCCCTGCCGGTCAGGACCAGTTCTTCACTCTCGTCGGCCAACCCGTCGCCTCCAGAACCGAGGCCCCGCCCCCGCTCGACGACGCCGCACAGCAGGCCTTCATCGCGAAGTCACAGTCGCTGGCACCACAGTTCCGTACTGAGCTGCTACCCCCACCCGACGGCGCCAGCGGCTCACCGGACACCGCATGACCCTCGCCCTCGACCCGCAGGTCGCGACCGCCCAGCAGATGATGGCCAACCGGGCGGGACCACAGCCCGAGCCACCCCCAGCCGGGGACGTCGAGACTCGACGCCGAACCCTCGACGCGATGCTCAACTACATCAACAACACAGCCCAGTCCGTCGCCGAGCAGGTCGACACGGTCGACTACGACATCACCGCCGCGGACGGAACCCCCACCGTGCCCGCTGGTACAGCCGCCCTGCCAACTCAAGCCGCGCTGCCGTCGTCTACCTGCACGGCGGCGGCATGATCCTCGGCTCGGTGACCACCTTCGACGGGCCGCCGTCACGGTACGTCAGCCACACCGGCGTGCCGATGCTCTCCGTGGACTACCGGCTGGCACCCGAACACCCGCACCCGACCCCAGTCGAGGACGCCTGGTCTGGCTCACACCACCGGGTGGACCGCCCTACTCGGCGACCGAGGCGTTGCCCGTTGGTGAGGTCTTGACTATTTCCTCTCTTTAAGCAATGGCGTGGCCTGGCCACCCGCTACGACAAGCTCGCCCCCCACCTACGTGGCGTCGTCCTGCGCGCCATCACCATTTGGCTACGCCAGTAAGGAGACACGCTCTAGTCCTCTGCTCGGGTCCGCTCGTAATGCCGTCGGGCCTTGGCTTGGTTTCCGCAGGTGGCCATGGAACACCATCTGGCCTGGTTGGAGTGGCTCCGGTCGAGCAGAAAGCGCTCGCATTGCGGGTTCGCGCACGCCTTCAGGCGATGTGGTCGGTTCCCCTCGATCTTGGCCCACGCGAGCACCACCTGAGCGGCCAGTTCGCGATCGCCGGGCAGCCGACGGTCCCAGACCAGTGCGCGTCCCGCCAGCACGGGGACCACTACGACGCCCTCGAGGAAGCGGGCGAGGGACTGTCCGTCCGGCTCTTCTCGTATCGCGTGCTGCAGCAGGTCGCGCGCTTGGATGAGGGAGTCGCGCTCCCCCGTTGAACTCACTCCGCCGTGTACCACCAGCCAGGC
>JAABUS010006795.1_pt1 | contig 13589 bp, 10 predicted proteins | sample 5560161 | NCBI WGS metagenome assembly JAABUS01 (sample SAMN10711885, study PRJNA513376) | rock metagenome | isolation source: Antarctica rocks | place: Antarctica: Victoria Land, Trio Nunatak nord | collected 2016-01-04 | reverse complement strand
TCAACGACCGCGCGCTGCGCAACATCGTGACCGGCCTCGGCACCCGGGCGGACGGTGTGCCCCGGGAGACCGGCTTCGACATCACTGCCGCCTCGGAGGTGATGGCCACCCTGTCGCTGACAACCTCGCTGCGCGACCTGCGCGAGCGGCTAGGGCGGATCGTGGTGGGATACACCCAGCAGGGGGCACCGGTGACAGCTGAGCAGCTGGATACGGCGGGGGCGATGGCGGTGCTGATGAGAGAAGCGATCAAACCCAACCTGCTCCAGACGATCGAGAACACACCGGCACTGGTCCACTGCGGCCCGTTCGGCAACATCGCCACCGGGAACTCCTCGGTGCTGGCCGACCTCATCGCCTTGCGCTGCGGTGACTTCGTCGTCACCGAAGCCGGTTTCGGTGCGGACATGGGGGCAGAACGCTTCTTCAACATCAAGTGCCGCACGTCGGGCGAGGCGCCCGACGCGGCGGTCGTGGTCGCCACTGTGCGGGCGCTCAAGGCGCACTCCGGCAAGTACCGCATCGTGGCCGGACGTCCGCTGCCCGATGAACTGTTCGCTGACAACCCTGACGACGTGCACGCTGGTGCCGCCAACCTGGTGAAGCAGATCGAGAACGTCCGGATCCACGGCGTATCGCCGGTCGTGGCCATCAACGCGTTCCCGACCGACTCCCCCGGAGAGCACGCTGCCATCCGCGAGGTCGCCGAGCGGGCCGGCGCCCGGTGCGCCGTTTCCACCCACTTCGCCGATGGAGGGCGGGGTGCCGTCGAGCTTTCCGAGGCCGTCGCCGAAGCCGCCCAAGAGCCCAGCCAGTTTCGGTTGCTGTACCCCGACGAGGCCAGCTTGCGAGAGAAGATCGAGACCATCGCGACCCAGATCTACGGCGCGGACGGCGTGGACTACTCCGCGGCCGCGGCTCGATCCCTCGATACCTACGAGCGGGCCGGCTTCGCCCGGATGCCGATCTGTATGGCGAAGACCCACCTGTCGCTCTCGTCCGATCCCGCACTCAAGGGGGCGCCGACCGGGTGGCGGCTGCCGGTGCGGGAGGTTCGTGCAGCTGCGGGCGCGGGCTACGTCTACCCGATCTGCGGCGACATGCGGACGATGCCAGGCCTCGGATCGGATCCGGCAGCCGCGCACGTCGACATCGACGCCTACGACGAGACGGTCGGACTCTTTTAGACGTGGCAGCCGGGGCGGCGGGGTTGACCGCGACACCGGAGTCGTTCGGGCTGCTCGAGACGATGGGGTATCTGCCCGGGGTCGGATTTCGCAACGAGGATGCCCACCTCGCCCGCCTGTCGGCCTCGGCGGCCTACTTCGGCTTCCGGTCAGACCTAGCCGATGTGCGAGGGGCGCTCCACCGCTCGGTGGCCGGTGTGACCCGGCCGCGGCGCGTCCGGCTCGGGCTTCGACGCGACGGTGCCGTCAGCGTCGAGCTGCACCCGATGCCCGTCGCTGCTGGACGGCCGGCCCGCATCGCGGTCGACACCGAGCGGGTGGTCTCACATACCGTCTGGCTGCGTCACAAGACCACGCGACGTGAGGCGTACGACGTTCGCGCGGCCCGGCACCCCTACGCCGACGATGTCGTCTTGGTCAACGAGCACGGGCAGCTGACCGACAGTACGATCGCGAACCTCGCCGTGCGGCTCCACGGGACCTGGTTCACGCCCCCGGTCGAGTCCGGTTGCTTACCTGGAGTAGAGCGCGCCCGCCTCATCAGCGAGAAACTCCTGGAGGAGCGCTGCCTCAGCCTTGAAGACCTGCAGGCCAGCGAGGGACTTGCGCTCGTCAGCTCCCTACGCGGCTGGCGCGCCGCCGTGCTTGTCTCGTCTTGGGGCCCACCGACTGCCCGAGCCGCCAAAGCGAAACCGTAGGAGGGCGCTGGGATCTAGACCATGCGCTGTCGTCGTTGTGGTGTTGACAGACATCATTACGGTGTCATACTGACGTCCATGTCTCGTGTCGTCCTTGTCGAGTGCCCGCCGGGCGGCTGACGTGGCAGCTGTCTGGCGATTGCTCACCCAGCATCGAGATCTCCGCCTCGTCCTCAGCGCCGGCCTGATCTCGCTAACGGGCGACTGGACGCTTCGGATCGGGCTCTCCTACTACATCTACGTCCTCACTGGGTCAACACTCGCATCGGCGATGATGCTGCTGGCCTCCTTTATGCCGCAAGTGCTTCTCGGCTCCATCGCTGGCGTCTTTGTGGACCGCTGGGACCGCAAGCGCACGATGGTGATCTCGAACTTGCTGCTGGCGGTGGGCCTGCTGCCCCTGCTGCTGGTTCACAGCGCCGACCGAGTCTGGGTCGTGTACGCGGTGCTGGCCTGGGAAGGTGTCGTGCAGCTGTTTTTCGCCCCCGCGGAGCAGGCTTTCCTGCCGCGGCTGGTTCCGGATGACCAGCTCGTCACGGCGAACGCTCTCAACGGACAGAACAGTGACCTGTCTCGCTTGATCGGCTCGGCGCTTGGCGGGGTACTCGCTGCGACGGGTGGCATCACGGCGCTTGCGATCGTGGACGCCGCCACGTTCCTCGGCTCGGCTCTGCTCATCCTGCTGGTGAGCACCTCGGGGCGGCTCGAGCCACCGATCGTGGCTGGGAGCTCAGAAGTGGCGGTCGGATGGTTGACAAGGTTGTTCCACGAGTGGGTGGCGGGACTTCGGATGTCGGTTTCGCACCGGGTGTTGCGGCTCATCTTGCTCTTTCTCCTCGTCACGAGCATGGGCGAGGGCATCATGGGAACGCTGTTTGCCCCGTTCGTACGCGATGTGTTGCACGGCAGCGGTCAGGCATACGGGTTGATCGTGTCGGTTCAGGCCGTCGGCGGCATCGCGGGAGGCTTGGTCGCGGCTTCGATCGGGGACCGTGTCCGCGCCATCCATCTCTTCGGTGGCGGTGCGATCGCCTTCGGAATCATCGACCTAGTCATGTTCCTCTATCCGTTGGCGTTCGTCGCCGTGTGGCCAGCGGTCGTCTGCATGGTGCTCGTCGGTCTGCCTGGCGCGTTGATGCTCGCTGGCTTCATGACACTGTTTCAGCGCAACACCGCCGATGCCTACCGTGGCCGTGTGTACGGAGCAATAGGGCTCGTCCAGGCTGTCGCCGTCATCGCCGGCACCTTGGGCGCTGGCTTCCTCGGCGAATCGGTGGGCATCGTGCCGATTCTGGCGATGCAGGGGGCTGGCTACGTCCTGGCGGGATTGGCGGTGCTCATGGGGCTACGCGGCGAGAGCGAGAAACCGACAGGGGTCGCCCCTGTCAAGGAGAACGCGCCTGCCTAGCCACCGGCCAGCAGTGGCTCGCGCGGTACGAGGGCCAGCGAGGGGCTTGCGCTCGTCATCAGCCGGACAGGGTCGGCAGCACGATATCTGTGAAATTGTCGACTTGAGGCCCGTTTCGACACCGCAGAGAGACTGCGTCGCAGGCGACGACCGAGCCCTTACCGTCGGCGTTGATGTCGGGCTCGATCCCGACCACCGTGTTGCCCCTGGCCCAGGTCAGGCTGAGCACCAGGCTGTACGGGCCCAGGTCCAGGGGTCGGGCTTCGCCGGTGGCTGTGTCGACGACGACTGTCCCGTCTGGGGCGTAACCGACGTAGTAGCGACCGTCGTGACTGAGGGCGCCGTCGGGCTCCACCTGTGCGGAGGACAGTTTCTGGCCATTCAGGTTCTTGAAGGTCATGCCCCGGTTCCCCGGCCCGGCCACGGCCACCACGTCACCACCCACGTCTAGTGGGCTCGAGAGCTCACCGTCGAGCTTTCGCGCACCCGCACCGGAAGTCCAGTCGTACCGCCACAGGGAGCCCTTCGCCAAGAAGTAGACGGCTGCTTGGGTCGTCTTACCGTCTCCCACCCAGAGCACCGGCGGCTGTAGTAAGCCCACCATGGCATCCGGCGGCTGGAGATCGAGAGCGCCGAGATTTTCGCGACCGAGTTCCAAATCCTTGGCCACGTTGTAGACCACCAGCTCGACTCCGCCCCCGGTGTCCTCGAACCACACCACGACATCGGAGGTGGGATCGCCCGAAGGGCCGAGTGGAGCATGCTCTCCGATGACGGCTGTCGATCCGTCCTGGCGCTGGTAGATCACGTTGCCCGAGCCGTCGCCATAGAGAACGCCGTGAGCGACGACGGCGAGGTTCGTGGCAACCTTGCCCTCGACGGGAACTGACTGCGCGCCGTCGTGAAGAACACCCTCGGCGTACCAGATAGCACCCTGGGCGTTCTCTGTGCCTGGAATCTCGGAACCGTGAGTCGTCGACGGCGGTGTCGCGGGAGCCGGGCCGTCGCCCCGGCCAGCCACATACCAGACGCCTGAGCTCACTCCCAAGAGCATGGCTGCGGCGATGCCCAGACCGGCCAGATTCCGTCGGCGGCTCGTCTGGTGGGCGCGGGCCCGGATCCCAGCCGGATCAGCGACCGGTGGCTGGATCGATCGGGAGATCTGTTCGACGGCTGCCCGCACCTTGTCGTCGACATTCATGGCTGCTCCCCCTCGTTGCTCGTGTCCTGCATCTCCGGACCCAGATGGCCACTCATCGCCCGGATGGCGTGGTGAGCGTGGGACTTGACGCTGCCGGTGCTGATGCCGAGTGTTCGGGCGATCTCGGCCTCACTCAGGTCCTCGTAGTACCGCAGCACGATTACCGCCCGCTGCCGCGGTGGAAGACGCCACAGCGCCTGCCACACGACGTTCGCCTGCGTGACAGACTCCTCATGCCCTACCACCGCCGCGTCCGACCAGTCGGCGACAGGCAGCTCCTTCGACGACTTCCGGCGCCACCAAGACATCGCCTCGTTGGTCAGCACTGTGCGCGTGTATGAGCGGGGGTGCTCCACCTTCGACACTCTCGGCCAAACCGTGTAAACCTTTGCCAACGCGGACTGCAGCACATCCTCGGCGAGGTGGTAATCACCCATCAGCAGAACTGACGCGCGGAAGAGGGAGGGCCAGGAAGCGACCACGAACTCATCGAAGTCGAGATCGTCGCGTCCGCGCATGAGGTCCTCCCCCGACGTGAGGCACCACGTGGCCTCAACCGTCTAAATGCAGCCAACACCATGTTCGGTTGAGGAGTGACCAAGAAAAATCGGCTCAGTCGGCCACAAGAACGGCCAGCAAGGCTCGCTCATCGTCGGCAGACAGTCCCGCTCGGCGTGGCCGCTCGGGACCCGCGGTCAACTCCCAAGCCAAGGTGTCGGCCAAGGTCTCCTCGAGGGGTCGGGTCACCAGCCCGGCGGCACGGGCCGCACTGCTGTCGCGTGCGTTGAAGCCGGCGTACTGCGGCATCGGCAGCCACAGAGGCAGGGAGCGTTCCCCCATCCACGGCTCGACCCCATGAGCCAGCAGCCACTCTTGGTTGGCCTTCACGAGCGGACCCGCATGGCCGGCAACCTGACGCGCCACCTGCAGGTGCCGCGAAAGGCAAACCGCCTCACCCGTGGCGTTAAACACCCCATTGACTCCCCGTGCGGCAGCGTCGACGGTCCAGGCTGCGAGGTCCCGGACGTCTATCACCTGCGTCGACAGACCAGGTACGTCGGGAACCAGAACGCTGCCATCCGGGGCGGCAGGACGCGAGAACCGCAGCGGCCAGTAGCCAGTCCGGTCGAAGGTGTCACCGGGGCCGCCGATCAGACCAACCCGGGCGATGAGTGACCGCTCCGCGCCGAACCCCTCGAGGACGTGCTGCTCGCACGCGACCTTGGCCTGGCCGTACGTCTCCATGTCTTCCATGACGTCACCCCTGAGCGCCGGCAGCAGCGCGGCTCCCTCGTCGTCGCCAGGCGTGCCGTGGTTGGCGTACACATTTCCCGAGGAGATGAAGATGAACGACGCGCTCCGTTCGGCGAATGTCGCGACTGCACGTCTGACCTGCCCGGGCTGTCGGGACACGTCGACCACCGCATCCCACTCGTCACCGGTGACCGCGGCGTACGCCTCGGGCTTGTCTCGGTCAACCTGGATGAAGGTGGAGCCGGTCGGCGCAGAACCGGAGTCGCCCCTGGCCAAGCAGGTGACGTTGTGGCCTCGCTCCAAAGCCGTCGTCGCGACGTGGCTGCCGAGCCAGGCCGTGCCGCCGAGAACCAGAAGTCGCATCACCCCACCTCACCTCAGCGCCCATCCCCCGCACAACAGGCTTCGCTGAGAGCGCACGCGGCGAGCGCCACCGGTTACTTAGAACGGGCTCCGCCACGGTCGAGCGTGGCAGGAGCTCACTTGCCGAGCAGCAGCTGATCGAACGGCACGACGTCGTCGAATGGGTCGAGCGGCCCGACGGACCGGCTTGTGCTCACCTGGTGTGCCAGCTCACCGGCCGCGCGCTTGATCCGGCGTGCCAGTGCGTCAGCGTCGCTGTCGCCCTGCCCCCAGTCGGAGGAAGCGGCGTACACCCCGGTCGGGACGACAACCGCCCGTAGGTAGGAAAAGAGCGGGCGCAGCGCATGCTCGAGGGCAAGCGAGTGCCGTTCGGTGCCGCCGGTCGCGGCGATCAGGACGGGCTTGCCGCTGAGGGAGTCGGCGTCGAGGACGTCGAAGAACGACTTGAACAGACCGCTGTACGACGCACTGAAGATGGGGCTCACCGCGATCAGCCCGTCCGCCTCCGCGGTGTGAGTGATGGCGGTACGAAGACTTTGGCTCGGGAACCCGGTCAAGAGGTGATTGGTCAGGTCATGGGCGTGGTCGCGAAGCTCGATCACTTCAGTGCCCACCTCGACTCGTTGGGCCACCAGTGCGCGCCTCGTCGCCGCGGCCAACCGGTCAGCCAACAGCCGCGTCGACGATGGCTGGCTGAGTCCGGCCGTGACCACGACCAGCTTCCGTGGCGTCAACGGTGGCTCGCCTGCATCGTGGTCTGGCTGCTCGTGGTGCCAGCATCCTCCGCGCTCGCCTTGCCGGCCGCCGCCTTGAGGCTGGCATGGGTGGGCGCGTCAGGGACGTCCGGAGGCCGCAACGCGTCGAGCTCCCTGCGCAGGACCGGCACGACTTCCTCTCCCAGCATGTCGAGCTGCTCGAGAACGGTCTTCAACGGCAACCCGGCATGGTCGACCAAGAACAGCTGGCGCTGGTAGTCGCCGAAGTACTCCCGGAACTTCATCGTCTTCTCGATCACCTCTTGAGGGCTGCCCACGGTCAGCGGCGTCTGATCGGTGAACTCTTCCAGCGACGGGCCGTGCCCATAGACCGGCGCGTTGTCGAAGTACGGCCGGAATTCTCGTACGGCGTCTTGGGAGTTAGGCCGCATGAACACCTGGCCTCCGAGCCCCACGATGGCCTGGTCCGCCCTGCCGTGGCCGTAGTGCTCGAAGCGTTTGCGGTACAACCCGATCAGCCGCATGTAGTGCTCCTTGGGCCAGAAGATGTGGTTGGCGAAGAATCCGTCGCCGTAGTAGGCAGCCTGCTCGGCGATCTCGGGGCTTCGGATCGACCCGTGCCAGACAAACGGTGGTACGCCGTCCAGCGGACGCGGCGTTGACGTGAACGACTGCAGCGGGGTGCGGAACTTGCCTTCCCAGTCGACTACATCCTCACGCCATAGCCGCTCCAGCAGGGCGTAGTTCTCGATGGCGAGTGCGATGCCGTTGCGGATGTCCTGCCCGAACCACGGGTAGACCGGGCCGGTGTTGCCCCGACCCATCATCAAGTCGACCCGGCCGTCGGCGAGGTGCTGCAGCATGGCGTAGTCCTCGGCGATCTTCACCGGGTCGTTCGTCGTGATGAGGGTTGTTGCCGTGGAGAGGATCAACCGCTCAGTCCGGGCTGCGATGTAGCCCAGCATCGTGGTCGGCGAGGAGGGCACGAACGGCGGATTGTGGTGCTCGCCGGTGGCGAAGACGTCGAGGCCGACCTCCTCGGCCTTCAACGCTATTGCCACCATCGCCTTGATCCGCGTCGCCTCTGACGGCGTCCGGCCGTCGGTCGGGTCTGGTGTGACGTCTCCGACCGTGAAGATGCCGAACTGCATGGAGACCCTCCGTCTACCGTGTGTGATTGATCAATCAACTAAACTAACCTGGCGAGCTGCCGTGCTATTCCGTGGACCGCGCGCTTCGCCATGCACGGCTCAGCGGCTGACCCCATGTCGTGACCAGCGTCGTAGTACCAAGGTCCAATACCTGCTTTCGCCCGAGAGGGGCAGTCTGAGCGTATCGCCGGCTTTCCCGGCGACACGGCTCACCCAGGCCGATTTACGCCGCACCGATCGGAAGGCATCACATGCACAGTCTCAGCACGACCTGTCGGGGTGGCCAGCGCCGCCTGCTCGCCCTCCTCAGCGTCGGACTGCTCTGCGCAGCGATCGCCGTACTGGCGCCTAGCACCACGGCTTCGGCGGCGACGTCCGCCGACGGGCGCATCGCGTTCTACGGCTACCAGGACGGCGACGCAGACATCTACACGATCAACCCGGACGGCACCGGGGAGACGAACCTCACCAATGAGGATCCGGGCGCTGAAACGCTCGCCGACGCCGACCCGTCCTGGTCGCCTGACGGCACGCGGATCGCCTACACCGTCTACACCGTGCGCAGTGGCCTGATCAACGACATCTGGGTGATGAACGCCGACGGCACCAACAAGGTCGCGTTGACCGACACGGGCAATGATGGCGCACCAGTCTGGTCGCCAGACGGCAGCCAGATCGCGTTCGTGAGCGACCGAGACGGTAATCCGGAGATCTTCGTGATGAACGCGGACGGCTCCAACCAGAGGCAGCTGACTTTCACCGCATATCCTCCCTTTGCGCCGATGAACGTCGATCCCGTCTGGTCACCCGACGGTTCGCGCATCGCCTTCGCCACCAACCGGGAGGGCGCCGGCACTGACTTCGACATCTACGTGATGAACTCAGATGGCTCCGACGCAGTGAACCTCACGCAGAACACCGGATCCGACCAGGCCGGCACGTCCGGCGACCGCGCGCCGGCCTGGTCCCCGGACGGGTCGAAGATCGCGTTCTGGACGGACCGAGACGTGACTGAGATGTGCTCCAACGGCTGCGACCGGGAGATCTACTGGATGAACCCGGATGGAACCGGGCAGCAGAACCTCACGTCTGCACCAGGCGCGGACGACTACGACCCCACCTTCTCCCCTGACGGCTCTCAGATCGCGTTCAACAGCAACCGCGACGGCGACTATGCCCTGTACTCACTTGACGTATCGACGGTTCCGCAACCAGCGATCAGCGGGACCACCGCCTTCCGGGCACCCGACACCGGCTCCATCGCCGACCGCGCGACAGTGTCGTTGATCACCTCGACCTACGCCCAAGGGGCCGACTGGCAATCCCTACCCCGTCCGCGCGCGCTCGCCTGCACGCTCGTGGGATCGGCGGGGCCCGACGTGCTCTACGGCAACGCAACGGCCGATGTGCTATGCGGACGAGCCGGTGACGACTCGCTGCGGGGTCACGGTGGCAGCGACATCCTTCGCGGGAACCGCGGTGGCGACAACCTGCTTGCCGGTCGAGGATCTGACCGGCTCTTCGGTGGTTCGGGTGCTGACACACTTGAATCCGACGACGGCATCGGCGGCAACGACCGGGTAGACGGCGGACCAGGGCACGATATCTGCCTCATCGACATCGGCGACGTGACGAGGGGATGCGAGGAAATCCGCCGGGTGTGACGTGGCAACCCCGCTCCTGACACACGCGCGCGCGTCCCACGTGTCGACTCTTTGGTAGCGCACCGTTTCCAATGCGACGCGCGGGGTATCGTCTCGATTACCAGCGTCTCGTCGCCCCGCGGTCCAAGTGCCTGCTGGCCGATCGTCTAGAAGGAGCGCTTCATGGAAGGCTCGACCATCCTCTGGATCGTGCTAGGAATATTGGTCCTGCTTGCAGTCGCGGCAGCCATCTACTTCGCGACCCGAAAAGAAGAGGACACTCGCCGCACCACGCCGAAGTCGACGCGAGGGGCAGTGACGTCGCAGACCGACTCCTCGCGGGGAGGCGACGCCAAGTCCACGGATGCCACCGGACGCAGAGCCAAGGCCGAAGCCGACTCCAAGACTGCCGCGACACGCAAGACGCGAGAGCGGGCGGAGCAGAGCGAGGAGACGACGGCCGCCTCTCGTGACGAGGCGCAGGGCCGACTGCGTCGAGCGGACAAGACTGACCCCGACAGGGACCGTCGCAAAGAGTGACCCGTAGCGCTCGGGTCCCGGCGCGATCGGGCCGGGAGCGGTAGCTCCGTGGACTCGTAGCCGGCTGTGCAAGTGGCGTTTTCAATCCCCCAGAGTGACGGTATCGCCACAATGTGCTGAGCAGGTATCTCGCCAAATGCTAACAATTACGGCGTCTTCGTCCGAGAAAGTTTCCGATAGTGGATTCCATTGCCCCCTAACACTGGCATGATTGAGCAAGTGGCCGACGCAGGGTCGCCCACTTGACTGAAGGCAAGGGACTCTCATGCGCAGCAACATCATCCGTAAGGTCACCGCGGCCACCTTGACGATGGCTGCTACTGCAGCATTCGGCCTCGGCGCATCCTCCGAAGCCTGGGGAGCCAAGTCGTCAGCGTGGGACCGCGTCGGCACCACCACCAAGTCATCGGCGTGGGACTCCTCAGCCTGGGACCGCGTCGGCACCACCACCAAGTCGTCAGCGTGGGACCGCGTCGGCACCACCACCAAGTCATCGGCGTGGGACTCCTCAGCCTGGGACCGCGTCGGCACCACCACCAAGTCGTCAGCGTGGGACGGCGCCGGCACCACCACCAAGTCATCGGCGTGGGACTCCTCAGCCTGGGACCGCGTCGGCACCACCACCAAGTCGTCAGCGTGGGACGGCGCCGGCACCACCAAGTCATCGGCGTGGGACTCCTCAGCGTGGGACTGACAGCGCGCATTGTGAATTAGCAGTACCGTCACTGTGTGGCAGTGACCAAAGCACGTTCGGCCGCCTCACCGCGGTCGCTGAAGACTGTCAGCGTGGGGACGCTGGTGATCGGCTCAACCGCGGCTGCCTTTGTCATTTTGCCCTCTCCGAACGGTGATGTGGCAAATAGCGCGCCAGCCGCGCTGATCCTTGGACTGCTGGTGGTGGTCCTAAATGCCCGACCTCGCCGCAATATCGCCGCCCGCGACAGCGTCGAGAGCATCCAGCTCGACGAAGTCCTGTTCGTTCCCACCTTGGTGATGCTGTCGCCGTGGCAGAGCGTCGCAGTGATCGGCATTGGGTCGCTGTCGGGTAGCCTCATCGCCCGCCGTCAGTGGGTCAAGACCATCTTCAACCTCGGTCAGATGATCGTCGCGACTACCGTTGGCATTGCTGTTGTGCGGCTCCTTGGCGTCGAGCTCTCGTCCTCGCCCGATTTGTTCACCGCTGTCGCTGGCATGCTCGGGGCCCTGGTGCTCACAGCCGTCTCGGCGCTGAGTGTGCGGATGATGGTCGCGTTTGCAAGCGGCGCCCCCCTCCAGCCACTGCTTCGCGAGCTACCGGAGCGTCTGCCGCCCTGGACCGGTGCAGTCATGCTTGGTGGCATCGGGACCATCTCCGTTGGTGCGCAGCCGCTCTCGGCCGTCCTCGTGCTGGCCGTCGTGGCCTTCGTCCACCGCGCCTACGCCGCCAGCGTGACCGAGCAAGCGGCCCGCCGGCAGTCTGAGCGCCTGCAACAAGTCATCGTCTCGCTGCGATCGCACACCGATCCGGAGACTGTTCGGGCGAACCTTCTCAGTGCGGCCCGCAATCTGCTGGGCGCGGGAGTGGCCGAGATCGTCCCCGAAGGCCAGCCGGACTCCGCGCGCTCGTTGAGCGCACCATTGCCCCCCGGCCAGCAGTTACGCGTGGCGCAGCGCCGCGGCACCGACCAATGGGACGACCGCGACCGAGACACGTTGCTGACATTGGCGGGAGTGGCAGGAGACGTCCTCCGCTCGGTTGACCTGATCACACGACTGCGCACCATTACGAACTCTCAGAGCGAGGCGGTGATCGCGCTCGACCTGGGCGCCTCGATCACCTTCGTCAACCCCGCCGCCGTCCAGATGCTGGGTGCGGATGACGCCGAGGAGCTTCTCGGGGAGCCGGTCCAGGAGAAGCTGCTGTTGAGACAACGGCGCCAGCGGCTCGACTTCGCCAGCATGGTGACGAACCAGGTCGTCGCACAGGACGCTGACGGCTCACTGGGGCCGCCCGAAGGTGACACGCTGGACATCGCCTTCAGCATGACGCCGCTGCGTGCTGAGGGTGCTCACGTGGGCGCAGTGCTCGTCATGCGCGACGTCACCGAGCGGAGGGCCTTCCAAGACGAGCTGACTCGCCGGGCGCTCCATGACGAGCTCACCGGACTCCCCAACCGGCGGCTACTGCTTGAGCGAATGGACCACGCGTTGGCACGGTCGAGCACCACGGGCCTACAGCACGGGCTGCTGTTCCTCGACCTCGACAGGTTCAAGTTGGTCAATGACTCCTACGGCCACATGGTCGGAGACAGACTGCTCGTCCAGGTAGCCAATCGGCTGCAAGGTGGTCTCTCTCCAGCCGACTCTGTCGCGCGTATGTCGGGCGACGAGTTCGTCGTCCTCGTCGAGGACGCCAACGTCATCGAGAAGGTCACCGGAGTCGCCGATCGTCTGCTCCAGATGCTGCAGGAGCCGTTCGAGGTCGACGGGCACCAGATCTTCATGTCGGCATCCATCGGCGTGGGGTTGACCCGGCCAGGCGAGGGCTGGGACGACGCGCTCGCCACCGTCGACGCCGCTGCCTATTCCGCCAAGGCCGCGGGGCGCAACTGCTACTCCATCTCTACCGAGACGTCCGTCGAGAAGAGCAGAGCCCGACTGGATCTCGAGGTGAGCCTCCGACAAGGACTCGACGAAGAAGAACTGGAGCTGCACTACCAGCCGATCGTGACGACGGATGAGGAGGAGATCGTCGGTGTAGAGGCGCTGGTGCGCTGGCACTCCCCTCAACGCGGTGTGTTGTGGCCGCAACAGTTCGTCCCGCTGGCAGAGGAGACAGGACTCATTGTACCGATGGGTCGCTGGGTGCTGGAGGAGGCCTGCGGAGCGGTGCGCGAGTGGACTCTCAGGAACCCTGCCCGACGACCACTCTCCGTCTCGGTCAACCTCTCCGCGCTGCAGTTCGCCCAGCATGGTCTGGTCGAGGACGTCGCTGTCACGCTCAAGTCGACCGGACTGCCGGCGTCTCAGCTGTGCCTGGAGATCACCGAGACAGTGCTGATGAGTGACACCATGACAACCAAGTCGACGCTCGACTCGTTGCACGACCTCGGTGTGCGCGTAGCCATCGACGACTTCGGTACCGGGTACTCGTCGCTGTCGTATCTCAAACGGTTCCCTGTCGACGTCGTGAAGCTCGACCGGGCCTTCATCGAGGGTGTCGTGACGGACCCCGTCGACACGGAGATCGCGGGCGCAGTCATCCGCCTGGCGGCTGCACTAGGCATGCAGGCGGTGGCTGAGGGCGTGGAAACCGACACGCAGCGCCGGATGCTGGTGCAGTTGGGGTGTCCGCTGATGCAGGGCTACCTCACGGCTCGTCCGCTGGCCGCCGGAGACTTCCTGGACTTCTGGCACAGCAGCCATGGGGACTCCACGGTCGCCGACCT
>JAABUS010006794.1_pt1 | contig 13594 bp, 11 predicted proteins | sample 5560161 | NCBI WGS metagenome assembly JAABUS01 (sample SAMN10711885, study PRJNA513376) | rock metagenome | isolation source: Antarctica rocks | place: Antarctica: Victoria Land, Trio Nunatak nord | collected 2016-01-04 | reverse complement strand
CACCGGCTTCGCCACGACGGCGGCCGGGGCGTCCATCGACGTCGTCGACGAGGCCAAGATGAAGGCCCTGGGGCAGGCCATTGCGACCGACCAGCTCGACGGCTACTCCGGCTGAGCCGGCGCGCCCACGGCGCGCCCTAAGCCAGCCCGACCGCTAGCATTCACGACAAAACGACCAACTACTCACGATTCACCGACGAAAGCGAGAGGTCTGTGGAACTGCAGGACTACCTGCGGGTGCTCCGGAAGCGCTGGCTGCTGATCAGCGTGGTCGCCCTCCTCACCCTCGCCGCTGCGGCTCTGGCGACGGTGCTGACCCCGAAGGTCTACTCCGCGCAGACGCAGTTCTTCGTCTCGACCTCGGGCGGCGACAACTCCACCCAGCTGCTCCAGGGCAGCACGTTCACCCAGCAGCGGGTCAAGTCCTACTCCCAGCTGATCGAGACGCCCAAGGTGCTCGGGCCGGTCGTCGACAAGCTCAAGCTCCAGTCCACTCCCGACCAGCTCGCCGGCCAGGTGAGCGCGACGGTCCCCCTCGACACCGTGCTCATCGAGGTGACGGTCACCGACCACAGCCCCCAGCAGGCCGCGCTCATCGCGAAGACGCTCGGCGAGCAGTTCCCCGCCACCGTCGAGGACCTCGAGAAGGTCGCCCCGGGTCAGCCGAGCCCGGTCAAGGTGACCCTCGTCCGCGAGCCGCAAGCGAGCACCACCCCGATCAGCCCCCAGCCCAGCCGCAACCTCGCCCTCGGCCTGGTCCTCGGCCTGCTCCTCGGCCTGGGGGCGGCGCTGCTGCGTGACATGCTCGACACGACGATCAAGTCGCCGCGGGATCTCGAGGGGGTCACCGACGAGACGGTGATCGGGACGATCAGCTTCGACTCCGACGCGTCCGCACACCCGCTCATCGTGCAGGTCGACCCCAAGTCGCAGCGCGCCGAGGCCTTCCGCTCCCTGCGGACCAACCTCCAGTTCGTCGACGTCGCCAACCACCCGCGCTCCATCGTCGTCACGTCGTCCTTACCCGGTGAGGGAAAGACGACGACGACCGCCAACCTGGCGCTGACGCTCTCAGCCGGCGGCTCTCGCGTCTGCGTGGTGGAGGGCGACCTGCGCCGACCGCGGCTGCTCGACTACCTCGGTTTCGAGGGTGCCGTGGGTCTCACCGACGTGCTCATCGGACGCGCCAACCTGACTGACGTCCTCCAGCAGTTCGGTGAGTCGACCCTGTGGGTCCTCGGCGCCGGGGGCATCCCTCCCAACCCCAGCGAGCTGCTCGGTTCGTCCGTCATGGCGCAGACCGTGAAGGCGCTCGAGGCGCGTTTCGACTACGTCCTCATCGATGCGCCGCCACTGCTCCCGGTCACCGACGCCGCCGTCCTGAGCACCCACGTCGGCGGCGCCCTCGTCGTCGTCGGGGCCGGCGTCATCAACAAGGACAATTTGCGCCGTGCTCTGGAGACGCTCCAGGCCGTCAACGGCAACACGCTCGGCCTGGTGCTCAACAGGCTTCCGCGCAAGGAGGCCGGCGGCTATGGCTACGGATACAAGTACGAGTACTCCGCCGACTCTCCTCGTCAGCAGGCCGATCAGGAGGCTCCGGGCAACGCGGCCCAGCACGCCTCGAACGACAAGACGAGGGTCTAGCCAGACGCCCAGGTGCGTAGGTCGTCGGTGGAGCGCCAGACCCGCTCGCCCACCCCGAGCCAGCCGTTAGGTCCGTTGACCGACAGGGTGGTCGTTCCGGGCTCCACGGGTCCCCCCGACACGTCGACACAGCCGAGCGGCTGGGCGCTGGCGGAGGTCGGCTCCACCCGGACCACCTGCAGGCCGGCGCAGCCCTCACCCACCCGCACCACGTATGCCGTGTCGGCCGCCTTCTCGACGCGCGAGTCGAGCGCCAGCGCCTGCGGCACGACACCGACCGCCTTCCAGGAGGCGCCCGTGTCGTCGCGCACCCGGACGTTGCCGTCGCCGCACAGCACATGGGCAGTCGACACCGTCAACGGTGCGATGTCGAGCACCGCGGCGTCGCCACACGGGCGCTCGCTGCGCGGAGCAGGTGAGTGAACGACCAAGGGGTCCTTGGCATCGCGGAACCACGTCCCGTCGGCACTCGTGGGCACGCTCCACGTGCTTCCACCGTCGGCTGTCAGCGTGACCCCGGGCCGACAGTCGCGATCCGTGGCGATCACGGTGGCACCGTTCGCGCTCTTGGGCCGGACGCGGATAACCACCTGAGCGGGCACGGCGCTCCTGCTCCAGGTCTTGCCGCCGTCGGACGTCACCGAGACGGAGCCACCACCGCCGTCACACGACCCGCTCGACGTCCGCCAGGCCACGGCGCCGCTCAGGGCCACGATGCTGTTGCGCAGGGGGACCGGATCCACGGCCATCGTGGACGCTCCACCACTGGTAGGTGTGCCGGGAGAGCCGGTGGGCGGCGACGAGGAGGGCGCTGCCGCGCTGGGGGCGGTCGTCGCCGTGGGCTCGGGGAGGGCGCCCGCCGGGATGGGGGCCGTATAACGCAATGCCAGGGTCACCAGAACGATGTCGGCGACCAGGAGTGCGACCACCCCTGAGGCCGGGGCCAGCGAGGCGGAGCGTGGCCGGCGCCTCATCGGGACAACAGCCTGACAACCGGCGGCAACGCTCGCACGATCTGGTCTGCCATGGCGGCGAACACCCGGTCCTCCCGACCGTAGGGGTCAATGACGTCGACTTCTTTAGGCCTCCGGGGCGGCACCAGACCGCGGCGACCGGCCAGTGTCCGTGCGGCCTCACGCGCGAGCTGAACATCGACGTCCGTCCGGGCGGCGGCAGGGAGGCCCTGGGTGAGGTCGCCGAGGTCGCCCAGCGTGAACGCGTAGGACATGGCTCGCGGCCACAACGAGACAACCTCGGCCCGGTGAGCCCGGGTGGCGGTCAACACCAGGTCCGCCTCGGCGACCATCTCTGCCGTTAGCTGCCGCGCGACAAATCCGTCCGGTTTGGCGCCGTGGAGCCGCAGCTGGTCGGCGGCCTGGGGGTCGATCGGCTCCCCGATCAGGGCCGCTGTTCCGGCGCTGCTCACGGCGAAACCGGGCGGCAGTGCCAGTGCCAGCATCCGTTCGATGAAGGGAGATCGACAGACGTTGCCGGTGCAGACGACCAACAACCTGCCTCCGTGTCTGCTTGTGGAAGCTTGCGTCACGCCCGCAGAGTCCCATACTCGGCCGGCGAAGCGTGTCCCGGGACAACTGCGGCCGGCTATAGTCCACTTTAATGGTCTAAATAGGGCGAACTGGGCTAGGCGAAGGGGGTGGCAGCATGCTGGTCTCTCTCCAACGGAACGAACGACTCTTCCGTTGGTATTGGGCCGGCATCGACGCGGCCTGTTGGCTTGCCGCAGTGTTCGTCGCCACGGCTTTGCGGCTGGACTTCGACGTCGTCGCCACTGTGCATGTAGGGACTCTCTGGTACGCGGTCAGCCTCGCGCTGTTTCACATTTGCCTCGGAGCAGCCATCGGGCCGTATGCCGTGGGGCATGCCAGGGGCTCCTTCGAGGAGGTCGTTGACATCGGGCGAGCCGTCGTCATCACGACGGTCGTTGGCTTCACCGTTATGGCTCTCTTGATCCACCCGTACCCCGTGCCCCGCACCGTCCCTCTCATCAGCGGGGGCATCGCTCTGGGTCTGATGTTCGCCGTACGGTTCGTCGTGCGCACCTGGCGCAATCGTCGCGCCTCCTTGGCGACTGGCCAGCGACGGGTGATCGTCTTCGGCGCGGGCGAAGGCGGACGCCAGCTGGTCCGGACGATGGTCCGCAATCCCAGCGCCGGCTTCCTGCCCGTCGCCATCCTCGACGACGACCCGCGCAAGGCACGCCTGCATGTCGACGGCGTCCGTGTTCGGGGGGACCGGCTGTCGTTGGACAGGGTGGCCCTGACTTCAGGGGCTGAAACCCTGGCTATCGCCGTGCCGTCCGCGGAGGCGGCACTCATCCGCGACCTTCGTGACCGCGCCGACAGGGCGGGGCTGAAGGTGCTCGTGCTGCCACCGATCTGCGAGATCTTTGGCGGTCACCCAAAGCCCGCAGACCTGCGCGACGTCGACCTCAACGACCTTCTGGGCCGTCGCCCAGTCAGCATGGACACCCGGGTCATCTCCGAGCAGATTGCCGGCAAGGTCATCCTCGTCACCGGTGCGGGGGGTTCGATCGGTTCGGAGCTGTGTCGCCAGATCATCCGGTTCGGGCCGCGCAAGCTCTATCTCCTCGACCGGGATGAGTCGGGCCTGCAAGCAACGCAGCTGAGCCTCTGCGGGGCTGGGCTGCTCGACACCGATGACATCGTGCTTGCCGACATCCGGGACCTCGAGACGCTGCGGACCGTCTTTCAGACGGCTGCCCCCGAGATCGTCTTCCACGCCGCGGCCCTCAAACACCTACCCCTGCTTGAGACCTACCCCCTGGAGGCGTGGAAGAGCAACGTCGTCGGGACTCTCAACGTGCTCACGGCGGCCGCGGAAGCGGGGGTGGGGACATTCGTCAACATCTCGACGGACAAGGCGGCCAACCCGACCTGTGTTCTGGGATACAGCAAGCGCGTAGCGGAGCGCCTCACTGCGGGCTTCGCCCGAGACCACGCGGGCCGCTATGTCTCGGTGCGGTTCGGCAACGTGCTTGGGTCCCGCGGTTCTGTGGTTCACGCGTTCACGGCGCAGATCGACCGCGGCGGTCCCGTTACGGTGACCCACCCGGGCGTCGAGCGCTACTTCATGCTCATCCCCGAGGCCTGCCAGCTCGTCCTCGAGGCCGCGTCGATAGGTAGGGACGGCGAGGTCCTCGTCCTCGATATGGGCCAACAGATGAAGATCCTCGACGTCGCCAAGACCCTTATCCAGATGTCGGGTCGCACCGACATCGACATCATCTACACCGGGTTGCGCGCCGGTGAGAAACTGACGGAAGAGCTCTTCTCAACCCACGAAGTTCGCCAGACCACGACGCACGAACTCGTCTCGACCGTCGAGGTCCCCGGGCTTGATGCGACGGTGATTCGCCACTTCACCCAGGTGTCCCACCGCTCCGCATCGCAGTGGATGCGGAGCCAGAGCATTCACAAGACTTCGAGTACCAGTGTCAGCAGGTAGCGTGTCCGACCTTCTTGTGAGCTTTGTTGTGACCGTGTGTGCGGCCCCCTTGATACGCCTGCTCATGGTGCGAAATGGGGTGTTCGACATCCCGAACCACCGTTCGTCGCACTCGACGCCGACCCCGCGCGGTGGGGGGTTGGCCTGCCTGGCGGGCCTTTGGGCCGCGGTGGCCTTGAGTGCGCTCTCCGGGCGACACGTGCCGTGGCTCCTTTTCGCGGCGGCAAGCGTTCTGAGCCTGGTCGGCTTCGCGGACGACACAGAGGGTCTTCCGGCCCTCTCGCGTTTGGGGGCTCAAGCCCTCATGGGCGCGGCGATGGGAGTCGCCGCTGGCGGCGGTTGGCTCGTCCTCATGGCGGCGGTCCTCGCCCCGACCGTTGTCAATATGGTCAACTTCATGGACGGCATCAACGGCATCACCAGCCTCAGCATGACGGTGTGGGGCGTCGCCGCGTGCGTCGTGGGCCAACAGAACGGCCTGACCGCACTGACGCTGGTCGGAGCAACGGTGATCGGGTGCTCGCTCGGATTCCTGCCGTGGAATACGCGGACGGCACGATTGTTCCTTGGTGATGCCGGTAGCTACCTCTTTGGCGCTCTTGTCACCTCCGGCCTCATGATCGGCTGGGCCGGCGGAGCTCCGATCCTGCCATTACTGGCGCCGTTGGCGCTCTACGCTGCCGACACGAGCACTGCACTCATCCGACGTGGACTGCGCCGAGAGTCCCTCCTCACGGCACATCGTGAACACGCGTACCAGCAACTAACAGACCGATGCGGCACACCCCATCTCGCGGTGGCGTCGATCATCCTCGGTCTCTCGACTCTATTGACCATGGTCTGGTTTCTTACGTCCACGTGGCTATCAGTAGCCACAACAATCGTGGTGTGCGCCGCGTACCTCATGTCGCCGTATCGGCTGCCCAGGTGGGCAGACTCGTGACACGGACCCAGAAGAGGCGCGAGGGGCGCCGAGTGGTCGTCAGCACGACGATCCCCAGGACGGTCGATGGCTTCTACGGGGAGATCATCGACGTGCTCCGAGCCGACGGCTTCCAGGTGCACGTCATCACGTCTGACGGACCAGAAGTCCCTCGGTTGAGGCGTCGAGCCGATGAGGTCCACATCATTCCCATGGCTCGACAAGTCAGTTTGGTGAAGGACATCCGCGCCCTTGCACTCTGGATTCGGACCCTTGGAGATCTCCAACCCGTTTTTGTCTTGGCCGGCACGCCGAAGGCAGGGTTGTTGGGGATGGTCGCTGCGCGATTGACGCGGACACCGCGCCGCGCTTACTTCCTGCAGGGCCTGCGACTTGAGGGTGTCGGAGGCCTTCAATCTGTAGTTCTTGGCAGGATGGAGTGGCTCACGAGCAGATGCAGTCAAGTCATCATCGCGGTTTCACCGTCCCTAGCCTCGAGGTACGAACAGTTAGGCTTGGCGGCCGGTCGGTCGGTCGTCGTGCCGCACAACGGAAGCAGTCACGGCGTCGACACGGACTACTTCGTCCCTGTCCCTAAACCGATTGATTCAAGAGCCCATCTGGGGCTCCAACCCGACACGCCAGTGGTGACATTCATGGGGCGACTCACCGCGGACAAAGGCCCGAAGGCCCTGCTCGGAGCGCTCAATCTGGTCAGGGAGTCAGGGAGAGAAGTGCAGTTGCTCGTGCTCGGCGCGCAGGATGAGGGGGACTCGTCGTTTCACGTTGATGAGATCCGCCGAAGCCAGACACCAGTGACGGTGCTGGACCACATCCAGGACGTTCGCCCCTGCCTCGGCGCAACCGACGTCCTGGTTTTGCCAACCCGACGAGAGGGTATGCCGAATGCGGTGTTGGAAGCCGCCGCGATGGGCAAGCCTGCGATCACGACAGACGCGACTGGAGCGATCGACTCTGTCATTGACGGCGTCACTGGAATCATCGTGCCGGTCGATGACGTCGACGCGCTTGGTCGGGCCATCATTAGCCTGATCAGCGATGAGTCCCTCAGGGCCAGAATGGGATCCGCGGCCTTGGCCAGGGTGACAACCGACTTCCAGCCCGCGGACGTCGCTCGGGCAGTGGTTGACCTGGGTCTGGGACGGTCACCGACGTACGAATCTCATGATCTAGGTGACGTCTGATGACACCGACAGTTACCTACGTGACGGGGGCGTCTGGATTCATCGGGAAACATGTCCTGGCTTCGTTGCAGGGTTCCGAGACGGAGGTAGTGATCGGGGTCGGTAGGTCCCCCGATCTGACTCACTATGACGACTTGTTGTCGCACAAGTTGGCAGACGACTCAGCGATCATCCATCTTGCAGGCAAGGCCCACGACCTGCACTCCGTGTCGGACGAAGCTGAGTACGACGCGGCAAACTATGATCTCACTCGGTCTCTCTACGACGCGTTCCGCGCCTCCAATTCCCACATCTTTGTCTTTGTGAGCTCCGTCAAAGCTGTCACGGACAACCCAGCGGGCCCGGTCAACGAAGACACCCCAGCAGAACCTAAAACGGCGTACGGAAGATCCAAACTCAAGGCCGAGCGTTACGTGACTGCACACCCTGCACGACCGGGACAGCTCGTCTACATCCTGCAACCGTGCGTCGTCCAAGGGCCCGGAGTCAAGGGAAACGTGAGACTGTTGACGCGGTTCGTCCAGTCCGGCTTGCCGTACCCCCTAGGGGCGTTTCACAATCAACGATCCGTCCTGAGCATCGACAATCTGGTGTACTGCCTTCACAGCATCCTTCGCCGGCCGGTCCCCGAAGGCCGGTATCTCATCGCGGACGACGACCCCCTGTCTGCTCTCGAAATGGTCAAGACCATCGCAGCAGCATGTGGTCGCTCACCTCGGCTTTTGAGCCCATCCACTGGGCTCGTCCGGCTCGGCGCACGGCTCGGCACGAGGCTTCGACTGCCCCTCACTACCGAACGGCTCGACAGACTGACCGAGGACTACGTGATCGACAACTCGAAACTTTTGACAGCCCTCGGGGTCGCTCGGTTGCCTACAGACTCCGCGGTGGGCTTGGCTCGATCCGTCAACTGCCGTTAACTAAAGGAAGACCAACGCCGTGTGTGGCATTGCGGGCTACGTCGGGCCTGATCCCCGAATAGGACAAGCACTGAGCGCTGCCCTTGATGCCATCCGTCACCGGGGGCCAGATGGACAGGGGCGCCACGTAACCCAGGACGTTGCGATGGGCATGACACGCCTGGCCGTGATCGACCTGGACACTGGCGACCAACCGATGTTCAACGAGGACAAGACCATCGCCGTTGTCTTCAACGGCGAGATCTACAACTACCAGGAACTTCGCCGGGATCTCATTGCCAAGGGTCATCGGTTCACGTCCAAGGGCGACACAGAGGTGTTGGTCCATCTCTATGAGGAGCTGGGCGCTGCCATGGTCCTCCCGCTGCGCGGCATGTTTACGTTTGCCGTCCACGACGTGCGACAGCGAAAGGTACTACTGGCCCGAGATCGATTCGGAAAGAAGCCGCTATACCTCGCACGGGTCAAGGACGGGTTCGTCTTCGGCAGTGAGATCAAGGCTGTTCGGCCGTTTCTCGATCGATTGGGTATGACCGTCGGGGTTAGTCAGCAGGCCGTCGCCGACTACCTATCCTTGGGTGTCGTTCCCCAACCACAAACGATCTATCGAGAAGTGGAGAGCCTCCCTGCCGCGCACGTCGCGATTTTGAGCCACCGCGGGGTTGAGATCTCGCGCTACTGGAGCCCCCGGTTCGAACCCAAGCATAATGTCGACTCGGCAACCGCCGTGGAGGAGGTCAGGCGCCTCATCCGCGAATCGGTGAGGCTGCGGCTGCGCAGCGATGTGCCGCTCGGCCTGTTCCTATCTGGCGGGGTCGACAGTTCCGTCGTGGCCTACGAGGCAGCCATCGCGCTGGGGTCATCCGTGCAGTCCTACACGATCGCCATGGAGGAAGGTTTCGATGAATCGCCGGTCGCCAAACGAACCGCGAAGGCCCTTGGTATCCACAACACAGTCCTTCCGGTGAGTCTCGATCCAGTCAAGGGTCTTGACGCGGTTTTGGATGCTTATGACCAGCCGTTTGCCGATTCCAGTGCCATTCCGAGTTTGCAGTTGGCAGCCGCCGCTCGGGAGCACGTCACCGTGGTTCTCAACGGCGACGGAGGGGACGAGTTGTTCGGCGGGTACCGTCGGTATGTTGCTGCCCGACCGTACGACCGGATGCCAGCCACCCTTGGCCGGGTTCTCGCTGCTGTCGGACACCTTGTCGGCGGGCGGGTAGCCAGACGCAGCACCCTTGGCTTCGCGGCCCGCTTGACGGCCGGTCTGACGCTCGAGGAGTCAGAAAGATACCTGGCGTGGACGTCTGACATGTTGCGACGTGAGGACAAGAGGCTCCATTGGCGGGGGGGTGTCGTGACGCCTACAGAGGCTCTCGTTTCGAGCCTTACTGTCCCCGCCACCTCGGCGTTGGATCGCATGATGGCCCTCGACCATGGGCTGAATCTCTCGTCCGACCTGCTCGTCAAAATGGACATCGCTTGCATGGCCTCTTCTCTGGAAGCTCGCTCTCCATTGCTCGACCACGTCCTCGCGGAGTATGCCTTCCGACTTCCAGACTCGCTCAAAGTCCACGGCACGAAAACAAAGTACGTTCTCAGGAAGGCCTACGCCGACGTGCTGCCACGCGAGGTTCTCATCAGTCGAAAGCGAGGGTTCGAGATACCACTGGCTGGCTGGCTGGCCTCGGACCTACGTCCACTGATCAGAGAGACGGTCGGGGCGCGCGACGCCGAGGTGAAGAACTACCTCGACGCCGCCTTGGTGGACGGAGTTCTTTTCGGCAACACACTAGTTGACCGAAATGTTCCTTACCTACAGTATGCACTGCTCGTCCTTGAGCTCTGGCTCCGTCGATCCCTTGGCAAATGATGTCGTCGCCCATCTTTGCGATTTCCCCCTATGGGCGAGAGGGCGCCAGTTCCCGAGTCCGCCTCCGCGACTGGTTTGATCATCTTGGCTTAAATCCGACGTATATTGACTACCGAGGTGCCAAGAATAATAGCGCACACGAAATGGCGAAGGACCTGCGCGGCGTCGGTAGAGCAGAGTGTCGGCTGAGACGTCTCGACACCAGAGGGCGGACGGTCGTCATGAGCAAGGAGGCCTCGCCTCTAAGCACCGGAGCCACCGAGCAGCGCCTTCTTCGGTGTGCCAGACATTCCGTCTTCGACTTCGACGACGCCATGTTCATCGTCACGCTCCGCGCGAGGGCAGCCCTGCGGCCGGCCACCAAGCTCCGTCGATCGGTCGCCTCTGCTGGGGTCGTCCTGGCCGGCAACGAGTACCTTGCCGACTGGGCGTCTCAGTTCAACGCAGATGTGCGGGTGATCCCCTCTTGTGTCGAACCGCGCAATTACCATCCGAAGTCAAGTTGGACAATCGATCGAGCAACGCCGCGGTTGGTGTGGCTGGGCTCACCTACAACGGAACAGTATGTGGCTCAGATCGCGCCGGCGCTCATCGAGGTCCATCGCCGAACGGGGGCCATTCTTCACCTCATCAGCGGGCCGACTCACAACGGGAAACTTGGCCTTCTCGGACCGATGCTCCGACGCATCCGCTGGACCGAGACCACCGTCTGTCGCGAGTTGGCGCGAGCCGACGTCGCCATCGGGCCACTCCCCGACACCACGTTCACGAGAGGCAAGTGCGCCTACAAACTGCTCCAGTATGCTGCGACAGGGCTTCCCATGGTGGCGTCGCCAGTCGGGTCAAACGATTTGGCCATCAAGCGATTCGCTGGCTTGGCCGCGAGCACCATTGATGAATGGACGGATGCACTCATCAGTCTGATCACGGGAAGCGAAAGCGCCCGGGGAAACGGGGCTCTTTCGGCTATTGCGGCCGTGCAGGAGCATTACTCCTTCGCATCGTGGTCCGACGCATGGCTTTCCGCGGCTCAGATCCCGACGCCCCCGCGTTAACGTCGTAGCCGTGAGCAATCTTGCAAAGATTCGAACCCGTTCGGCGCGTCTTGTTGGACTCACCGTGGCGCAGGCTGCATGCGCTTCAGCGTTCGCGGTGCTCTCTGCCCGGTGGCTCGGCCCCTCGGATCGAGGCGTCGTGGTGCTCGTGAGCACCTTAGGGTCCCTCTTCATGCTTGCCGGTTCATTAGGCACCGCGACCGGTGGCCGGATGCTGCTGTCGCGAGCGGACCCCCGGTTCGGTCTAGACCGGAGCCGTAGATTCGCCGTGCGGCTCACCGCCCTTCAACTCCTGAGTACCGCGGCACTTGGCTGTCCCCTCCTGTGGGCCATCGCCGGATGGCATGGATGGGCCGTCAGCGCCTGCTTTGTGATGTATGGCGGTGCCTTGGTGGGGATCTACCTCCTGCGCGAGGCACTGCACGGCATCGGTCAGCACCTGGTCGCCGTCAATGCCGACCTGCTCATGGCCGGCCTGCTCGTCATCGGAGCCTTGGTGATGAACGGTCTGGGCTTGTTCACCCTCACGACCGCGGTGGCCCTGCTTTCTGTCACTGCCGCCGCGGAGTTGTCGTTCCTGCTCCTCGTGTCGAAACGCGAAGCCGGGAAGCGACCGACTCCGACAAATTCGATCAGTTGGATCTCCCTCGTGCGGCTGAGCCTGCCCGCGGCGGTTGCCTCTTTCGCCCAGGCGTTCGTGATCCGTGGCGATCGGCTACTACTCGGTGCTATGTCGGACACGACAAGCGTCGGCTTGTACGGCACCGCCGCTACCTTTGGGGAGGCTGCCTGGCTGATCAGCCTGGCGCTGAGCCAGGTCGCATTCCGGGAATCAGGTCAACGGCACCACGCCAAGGTCCGGCAGCTGCGCCGATACTGTCAGGTCGGCACACTTGGCACGATCGTGGTCGGGGCCCTGCTCGCCCGACCGGTTGTTGACCTCCTGCTAGGGCCAGCCTACGCGGCAGCCGTTCCCCTCATCTGGTACCTCCTCGGCGCGGCCGGACTCATGTCCATGTATCTGTTCGACGCGGCGGTTCTCAATGGAAGTGGACGGCTCACCGAGCCGGCCACTGCGTCGATGGTGGGCGCAGTCATCCTTGCGGCTGGCTGCTTGATCCTCATCCCTCACTTCGGCGCCCCTGGCGCGGCAATTGCGTCCATTGCGGCCTATGGTGTAATGGCGCTACTCGCGGGCATCTGGGCCCGGCGAATGGCGCCATGTCGATGATGTGTGGCGCGCTCATGCTTGAGCTGTGGCTACCAAGCTTGACGTGTCCGTAACGTCCCCGTGGGCGGGTAAAGCGCCCGATGAGCCCGACACGCCGCGCCCCGTCGGTGTCGGGTGTTTAAAGTTGTCGTCTTGCCTTTGGCTTTGCCAGGTGTATTCGGGTCTCGGATCCGCGCAGAGGGTTCACAGCGGTCGTTCCAGACGCAAACCAGCTCTCCGCGAGCGGGCCTTGGCGACCTTGAGGAAGGCCAGGAACTCGACGTTGGTGTGCCGTTCGTAGCGGCGGTCTGTGACCTTGCCGGCATCGGGCGTTGCCGTCACGGTTGATGACGTACTTCGCGATCGGCATGGGCCTGTACGCGGAGGGCTCGTACGAGGATGTCCTGGCGCAGCTGACGGTCGGGTCGTGGGCCTCGGGCTGGCAGGAGTCCTACGCGCTGCCCGGGCAGGTCGGCGATCTTTCAGGCGCGGCCCGGCTCGGGCCGGAGCCGGGGCGGCGTTGTTCGCTCGGGCCGCAGTTCCGCTCGCGTGGCCCGGCACGTCGGGGTCGTTCATGGCCGGGCGGCGACTGGTTGCGATCGACGGGACCTGTCTGGACGTGGCCGACACGCCGCAGAACGAGGAGTTCTTCGGGCGCCCAGAGGTGAACAAGGGCGAACAGGCCGCATTCCCGCAGGCCCGGCTGGTGGCGTTGGCCGAGTGCGGCACGCACGCGACCCTCCACGCCACCATCGGGCCCTGCACCCGCTCCGAGCCGGCGCCGGCGCAGGAGATGCTGGTCCGGCTCACTCCGGGGATGCTGTTGCTGGCCGACCGCGGGTTCTTCTCGTACGCTTTGTGGCGCAAAGCGATCGGCACCGGCGCGGACCTGCTGTGGCGGATCCGGACCGATCCGGCCGGCCCCCAGCCGAGCCATCTGGGGACCTGCCGGACGGATCCTCGCTGGCCCACCTACGCCGCTCCACACCCGCCGCCGAGCGGCGGGCGGAACCGATTCTCGTGCGCGTCATCGACTACACCATCGACGACGGCCGAGAGCACGCCGGCAGCTACCGGCTGTTCACCACCGTGCTCGACCCGGCCGAAGCAACGGCCGAGCAGCTCGCTGCCGCGTACACCCAGCGCTGGGAGAACGAGTCCACCTTCGATGAGCTCAAGGCCCACCAGCGCGGGCCACGCATGGTGCTGCGCTCGAAGTCCCCCGACCTGGTCCTGCAGGAGATCTGGGGCCACCTGTGCTGCCACTACGCGATCC
>JAABUS010006792.1_pt1 | contig 13595 bp, 17 predicted proteins | sample 5560161 | NCBI WGS metagenome assembly JAABUS01 (sample SAMN10711885, study PRJNA513376) | rock metagenome | isolation source: Antarctica rocks | place: Antarctica: Victoria Land, Trio Nunatak nord | collected 2016-01-04 | reverse complement strand
AAACAGCATAAGCTAAGGCATTCATCTGATGGGCAGAAAGGGATTGCAGCGCATTTCTTCATATGAGATAAACATGACTGTTGCTGTCTGCAGTTGACTTACTTTGGCATGTTGGGCCATGAGAGCTGCAACCTGATTGGGTACCTGGAGGGCTTTGAGGGGGTGGCTCCCATCAAGAGGGGCCACAACCCCGCCACCTGGATGCTGGAGGTGACAGGTGGTGCCACCTCCAACAACATCAAGGCCTCCCAGCAGGACTTCCCTACAGCTTACAAGGTATGGGTTGTGTGTAAACTAGTGCATTGAGCTCTTTGCCCTCAACCTGCACAACTATGCAGAGTTTGCACTACAACTTCCAGCCATGCTTTACCAGTAAGACTCCTGTATCTCTGCCAGTACTTGTGCATCACAGTTCATGCTTCGGTGCTGACTTGAACATGTCCCATGCATGGCCCCACAAGTCTTCATGAGGTGTCCCTGCATATTTTTTACGGACCGCTGCCACAACAGCGCCAAATTTGCACCAATTATCTTTTCACCAAGCAGGTCAAGCAGTGTCAGCAAGGCTTTCTCACTGTGTCCACCATGCATGTCTGCAGGAGAGCGCATTGTGTGCTGAGAATGCTGCAACGGTGGAGAGGCTGATAGAGCAGGGCAAGGCCCATTACAAGCCCCTGGCCCTGGCCACCACCTACGCTGCTGACAAGAAGACCCAGGTTAGTCACTGTCAGTCATCCTGCACCAATGGTTCACATGCATCAGCACTGCAGTGTTCGGAATCGTGTTGCCGCTTCTTGCTACAAACTATGTTTCAATGATGTTGCATTACGTGATTGTCAAAACTATCGTATTAGTAGGCCTTATAGGGATGCACAAGACAGGCTGCTCTGGAGAGACAAGACTTGTCCTGCACGTACCTAGCTCATCATGAGCTGGAAAGCGTTTTAATTATTATTATTTATTATGCCGGTCACAAGGATAGCTAGGTGCATTGTGGTTGGTCACAGGTTAGATACTCTAGGTTGGGCTCTGCTAGGTTAGGTTGGGTGAAGTTGTGTTAGCTTAGATTAGGTAAGCAGTGATTTCTAGGGCGCCATGCACAAGCTGTGTTTGTGTTCATCGTTTCTGTTGCTTCTTGTAGTTGCTATCAGCACGCTGCTGGCGACGACGCAGTATGCTAATCAGAGTTCACCGCCTTTCTGGTGGAGCAACCCTGGCCTTGCACCTTTTCAGTTTACGCTGGCACGGCTTCCAATGGGAACGTGGCCACATGCGTGGCTTGCCAATGCCAGACAGCAACCAGAACCTCAGGCTGATAGTGATGATGAACAATGTCATGCTGCCAAGAGCGGCACAACACACATGGCTTGTCAATGCCATGCAGCGACCACAGCCATGAGCTGATAGTGATGATGAACAATGTCATGCTACCAATGGCGTCACAATGCCTCGTTCTGACATGGGAACCCCTGAATGCAGACGTTTGCGCTGATGAAGAAGTGGAGCACCATGTACTGGAGGAGCCCGGCCTACAATCTGACCCGCTTCCTCATGACCACCCTCATCGCCCTCTTCTACGGCACCATGTACCTCCAGAAGGGCCACCTTCCCAAGTCAGGTATGGGACCCTGCCCATGATACTGACTGTCCAGAGCATGAATTGCACTGTCATCTCCCTAAGATGTCTCCTCAATGTAGATACACGTTTCTGCTGTCCCCAGACATTGTTTAGTTTAGCTTTACACTGTGAAATGGATGTTTCTGTTCAAGGCATGTCGAAGAGCGTGTCTAACACTCCAACCTGTCTAGTCCAGTCACCTTCAAGTGGTATGCAACCCTGTGTACAGCAATAAAGACCGTTGAGAGTGATTCTGCCCACGCATGTGCTGTGCAATGTTGTATTTTTTTGTTGCATCGCCGCTGAAGCCATGCACCGCAGCCATGTGGGGCTTGATCACAACAAAAGTCAGCGTCTGCATTGCGCGTTGCTGCTGAGTCGCATTGCAGAGCGTCACCACATGGCGCACTCACGCTAGGATCTTCTGCTGCAGAGACATTGCAATACGTGTCCTGCGTGTTGCTGTGTTTGCTGTCATCACAGCATCAAGTGCCATCAACAGAACGTGCTCAACATGGCAATCATTGCTTTGACAATTTTTTGTTCACAGGGTTTGCAATTGTGTTGATTGTATGGGGGCTGCTCTCTATCAGGCTGCTCTGGAGAGACAAGACTTGTCCTGCACGTACCTAGCTCATCATGAGCTGGAAAGCGTTTTAATTATTATTATTTATTATGTATGGGTGATGCAGGGGGGTCAGTGGGCACGGTGCAGAACATCATGGGGGTGTTGTACTCCTGCACCACCTTCCTGGGCATGTTCAACATGATGTCAGTCATGCCCATCCTGGGCTATGAGCGCTCTGTCATGTACAGGTCGGTTCTTCTTCTTGACTCCTCCTCCTCTTCTTCCTGTTCTTCTCTTGTTTCTTCTTCCTCCTCCGCTTCTTTTTGCTCTGCTGCACCACCTCATGGTGAATACGGAACTGCTCAAATGCCATTCCCTGCAGCATGATGCACATCCACACAGCTTCCTTGCCCCATTGGTGCACCCCATCATGCTGAATGGTGCATTGCTGTGGCTGAGACGTTGATCTAAAAGATACTCCTGCAGCATGATGCAGATTCACGCAGCAGTTTGCTGCAATGCCATGGCTGAGATGCTGGTCTGTCTGGCTGTGTGTCAGCACGTGTCATTTCTCACACTGCCTGTCACATAGATGCAAGCTCAACACATGCACCAGTGTGAATGCAACAATTGCATGTCTGGAGGTGACAACTCAATCGCCTCCATTCATCTGCACATGCAAGAGCTGATGCCCCCTCATGGAGTAGGGCCTTAGCCTTGGCAGGATTGTAATCTTATGCCGGCAATCATCGGGGTATGCCATGTACAATAGGCCAATCACGACTAATTTATTTCATCTGCACATGCAACCCTGCATGTATCACTGGTGACACCACAATGCAACGCATACCAGGCATCAATATTGATATTGACAGTTTTGATGCCTGCACCACAGGGAGCGGGCAGCGTCGATGTACAGCTGCGCTCCCTATGCAACAGCCTCCGGCTTTGTGGAGCTCCCATACCTCCTCCTCCAGAGCGCCGTCTTCATGCCAATCACCTACTGGATGATTGGCTTTGAGGCCAACGCCGCCAAGTTCTTCTTCTTCTGGCTGGTGTTCCTGATGGCCCTCACCCTGAACACCTTCCTGGGGCAGCTGCTGGTCATGGTCACCCCCAGCCAGCAGGTGGGCCAGCTCCTGGGTTCAGGTGGGATCCCTTCTTCCTTCTGTTGCTCCTCCTCCCTTCCTTGCATTTATGTTTTATCTCTTCTTCTACTTCTCCCTTGAACATTCGCTTGTGGCAGCCAATCACCCCCAGCCAGCAGGTGGGGTAGGTTCAGGTGGGTTTCCTTTGCTTCTTAACCTTCCTTCTGTTGCTCGTCCTCAGTCCTTCAGTCAATCAGGGATGTTTCATGGTCATTGTCTCTTCCTTGTGTTCATGTTCTGCCTCTCCTTCTGTTTCCTTGAAACCTGCCTGGGGCAAATGCAAGTTGTCCCCAGCCAGCAGGTGGGCCAGGTTGGGGTCAGGTGGGGTCATTTGTTTTTCCTGTGCTTCATCACTCTCTCATTATGTTGCAAATCTATGCTCCTGAGATGAACTCTTTTGTGCATTCCTAAATTAGGTGCTGCTGCTGCTGGCTCCTCATTCCAGACTGGCATGGCATTGCGTCAGGCCTCTGAGCTATTGACATGGTCAGAAGCACGTGTTGTGGCACACTAACAACAATTGCATGACCCTTGCACTGCTGCTCATCACGCGCATGACATGCGCACCAAGCCTAGGCAGACCAAACTGATTACCACTAGCACATCGCCCCCAGCATCGCCACTGTGCTATGCCATGCTGTTGACCTGCAACACATATCTCGATGCCTGTGCCTCTCTCTCTCAGGAGCTCATTTTACAGTCACCTGTTGATCTGAACAGCTCTTTCCCTGCGCTTGTTTGGTCATATTGAGGCTTAGTCACAGACAATCATGACAGTCGCTAACAGACCTGCTGTGTATTGGAAGTGCCGCCAATTGCATGCTGCAACAGAGCAGACGCGGCCCAAGATGATCAACCAATGCCTGTGCTGCCAACCATGCCAGCTATCTTGAGCATCGCTTGCTTGTGATAATTGCCTGGTGACAAATGTCACGACTGCAAGTGCTGAGAGTCTGATGTGCTGACTGCAGCTCTCAACCTGATCTTCCAGATTTTCAATGGCTTCATGCTGCCCTACCCCAGCATCCCCCGGGGCTGGAAGTGGCTCAACAGGTACCCTGCCCTGTCCTGTTCTCTTGATCCTGACATTGTTGTAACACCCTTAGTTGGCAATGCTGGCTGTATTACAAGGCTTGCATTGGGAGTCAGACCAGATCTTACTTCACATCAGGATTGACACAATGCATGTATGCCATGTTGTTGCTTCTCGTTTCTGTTTGCTCTCAGTATTCAGCAGCAGCAGCAGCGTTTGTATCAACAAGCAAGTCTGCAGTTGGCTGTACAGATTTTTCTTGAGGTTGTTCAGTCAGGTCAACTTGTAGAGGTTGCTCTGAACCTGGAAAGTGTGTTGCAGGTGTTCTCCATCTACTTGGATTCTGTACGCGCTTGCTGTGAACCAGCTCGGCAACAGGGAGGATCAAGTCACAGGATTTGATGGCAACTTGCAGACTATTCACGATTTCATGAGGAATTACTTTGGTTACAAGTATGAGTTTAGGTGGTATGCAGTGCTGATCATTGCAGCTTACTTGGTGGCTTTCCGAGTAGCTGCCATGCTGGCACTCAAGTACATTAGCTTCCAGCGGCGCTGATCTGTCCCTGCTCTGCCAGCATTGTAGTCTCTGTACATGGTCATTGAAAGTCTGCAGTGTAATGTCAAGTGTTGCCTCGCTTCTAAGCTGTTGTGTTGTAGCCTTCTGCCTGTAATTCAGTGCAGCAGAGCTTTTGATTTGCACTGGTGTACAGAAAAGTAAGACACCACACGATGACCTGTGGCCGTAGCAGAAAAAGCCTGTTCATTCGCTTAAAAGTCCTGCTGTGTCTGCAGCAACGTTGTCAACCTTTCGCCAAAACGTTAACCACTGCATAAGCATCCAGCATGGTTGCCGATCTTGCAATTCGCTGGATATTGCAACACATGCACCAAGGCAATTGCACATTGCTCACATGAAAGTTTACATTGAGCCTGCAGCAGTCCTCTTCGAACAGCCTATTGTGTTGCAGACACTTCTTGACAAGGCAATACTTGCCAAATGTAATTTGGTTTCCCAGGCTTGAAAGTTTCCTAAGTAAACTACTCCCTAATAACTATATTTCTTCTGTAGTCATGTAGCCAACAGTATAGCAACACATCTCCCTAATAACTATATTTCTTCGGTAGTCATGTAGCCAACAGTATAGCAACACATCAGAAGCTACAAAATCTCCTGTCAATTCATCATGCACATACCTGTACCTCTGCAAACATCCATGCGCACAATGACAAAGACCAATCTCAAAAGATGGCTTGCATTCACTCTCCTGCCAGTAACTGCAACACATCTTGACTACAGCTGCAACCACTCAGTATCTCTGGTTGGGGTTTGTGGTGGTGCCTGTTGTTGGCTGCCCTGTGCTGTAGCTGCTGCCAGTCCCACTTGATCCAGTAGGACCACCAACCTTGTTCTTGACATATTCCAGTCCTGACTGAGTGTAACCCAGACCCCCAACAATGCCCTGCTTGGCTGTGTCAGTCCAGGACTTCTTTGCCTGCAGCACGCCAACTTTGCCTTTTGGTCAAGACAGGATTTAGTCTCTGACATAACACGGAGTCTACCTTCAGGTGGAAGGCAGAAGCAACAGCTGAGAGACAAGCTGAGCAACCAAGCTAAGCATGTGAGCCGCCAATGGCAAGACAAGAGCAACAAAATGTCAAGCTTCAGGCGCAGGCTGTTCCTGAAAACTAGATTAACAATGCCATGTACCCCATGTGTGTTATGCTCACACACTGATGACAAGCTGCAAAAGGTTGAGCACCAGCGTGGAGTGCGTCTGTGTATCTTGCTGTCCTGCAAGCTGTCGCAGTGCATCATGAACACACAGGAGCGCAAGCTGCTGTTCCTAAACTGGCCACAATACATCAGCGCCTCGTTGAGACAATGGCCAAGCCCTCATGACAAGCACAACCGTCAGTGTGACCGCAGCCAAATTAGTCACCTGTGGGTCAGGTGCACCGCTGTGAGTTCGACTCTGTCCTGATCCCGAGTAATCAGCACCCTGACCGTAACCAGGTGTGGCACCTGCGCCTGCTCCTTGGGTCTGTCCAACGTGTGTGCCCTGATTGAAGCCAGGGGTGCCTGCACCTTGACTGTACCCTGTGCCTGACCCTGTTGCTGTGCCTTGGCTGTAACCAGTGCCTGTACCGGTTGGCTGTCCCTACAGGCGACAACATGAAGCTGTATGAATCCATGTGTTCCACCCATGTGTAATTGTTGGTATGTGTGTCAAGGCGTGTGTTGCCTGTCTGAAACATGCGAAGCTGCAGGGACCATGTATCATATGTAGGTGAGCATGTTGCCTGCATATTTTGCAATGTACGAATTGGACAGGAAAGCTGACTGCCAGAGCCCTTGCTGGACAGTGCTGTGATTCTGCTACAAATGTAAACGCAAAACCTACCAGCCCAATGATAGGGGTGCAGTAAAGGGCAGCAACATCAGCGTTATACCTGCTTATCAATCTGCTAGCAAGCCTTACATAACAGAAATGATGCTCTGCATGCAGACTAGATGCATGGCAAAAAGAACATCAAAATGAATGCGTTACATGCATGTGTCTATATTCACAATGCTGTGCAAGCTTTTGCCATAACTGCACAGAGAGCGCACATCATCACAGCAGAGAGCTGGCAGAAGCATCTGCAAACGCCTTGAACATGGCAAAGCATGTACGAGCGTACCGCTGTGGTGGATGGGCCGGCCACCTTGTTCTTCAGGTACTCAGCCTGTCCATGCAAGTTGTCTGCAACTCTTGCAGTCCATGTTTTAGCCTGGTCTGTGTAGCTTGGCTTCTGCAGCATAACCAGTGGCAATGAGGATGCATTAGACATGATTCATTGAATCGTCAAGTTCTTGCTGAGCTGGTGTCTGAAGGCAAGCAGACAAGGCATCGACGTGGGCCTCGTTGAAGAAGTTTGTGTTGCTACAGCAACTTCGAAAGCAATCATTGCACTGATATTGAACCGACTAAAACAGAGCACAACATGACAAGAAAAATTATGTATCTTGCATGTTGAGTTCTGATCAGCAGCTGGACTTGTGTTCATGTCTTGTTCAGTCACATGCTCTCATTTGATGTCACCCATGCACAGATGCATGAGGCTGTTGATTGCCTGTCATTACACAGGAAAGACTGTCACAGCAGCAGGAAGCTGACCATACCTGAGCTGTGTGACCATACGTGCCATCAGCAGCAGTCCCACTGTTGGCTTGTGCAGGTGCGTAGCCTTGGCTCAAGTGAGCGTTGTGACCATGTGCAACCCCTGGCTGGTTGCCGCCTGTGCTGTACCCGCTGTTGGGGTCACTGTAGCCTGTGGTGCCTGTACCGGTAGATGAGCTGTAGCCGGTGCCAGTGCCAGTTGGCTCATAGCCTGTTCTAGTACCAGTTGTATTCAGACCTGTTCCTGTGGTGCTACCCTGGCCCTGCACAGTCACTCTGATTGTGAACAAAGAGAAGACTGGTCTTGAGTGAGCTTGCAACAGATTGTTCATGTTGGGACTGCAGGCTTGCGCACGCTTGATGAGTTGGCTTACCGTGGCAACAGAGCCTGCAAACTTCCCCTTGAGGTGCTCAGCCTGGCCTTGCAAATTGTTTGTGACCCTGTTGGTCCAACCTTGAGCCTTGCCGAGGTAACCTCCCTGCAGCACAGCAGTCACCGGTCGCTGAAGATCGTCGCAAGCAAGGTGCGGGGGAAGGATGCAGCAGCTGAGCTGCCGCCAGCCTGGCGGAGAACACACACCTGGGCAGCAGTGTCGGATTGCGCAGGCACATTGCCTGTTGGTGGTATCTGAGAGCCAGCAGCGTTGGTGTTTGTATAGCCAGTCATCGATCCGGCTGATCCAGGCAGCAAAGATAGTAAGCAAGAGCGAGTGTTGACGGAGAGTGTCGAGACGAAGACGGTGCAGCAAGTAAGTAAGCAGGTTGAGCTGATTAGCGGCGATGTCTAGCTCCTCCAACGCTTCCGTCAACTTCCTCATGAGTACCGCAAATCTGAATGCAAGCTAAAATCAGCGAAACCGTAACCGTAACCGTAACCGTAACCTGGATTCATATTTCAGGGACAAATTGTCTCGCCTTAGTGGTATGATATCGATGACCAATTCCCGAAACTGTGCTTGTCAGCAAAGCTCGGTAAACTGTCGGGATCAGTGTGTACGTATGAAAGGGTCAATGCAAAATATGTCGGCAGGCATGTATGGGTTTCATATGCATGTCGGAAGTGTCGTATTACAACAGGGGCTGGCTGAGTGCTGACACACTGCAAGCTGTCGGCTGTAAAGAAACCTGAGGCTGAGCTTATGCCAAATTGATGGAAGCGCTGCCGGCCACGAGCTCAGGCACAAAGCATGTAAGTCCGTCGCAGGATGAAGCAGTGTTTATACCTATATCAGCAGAGTAATGTGTGTCAAGGCTGGTTCGAAGGGCACAGGCCCACTCAGGCACAAGGCAGACAGGCTCGTGACCGGCTCGCTGAAGCTGTGTTCTGTGGTTGCTCGCCGTTAATTCGTATATGCTTCAGCCGTTAGTCCTTGCGTGAGATAAGTTCATGAAAGCCGCCTGGTATGGCTAAGGTGCCATGTGAACCCAAAGAAGGTGGTGGAGGTAGCGTAGTTGGCAAAGATGGGGTAGTAGGAGGCTGCTGGGAAGCTGCTATCGCCCTTCTATGTTCCTTTTTACACCTTTGCTTCTTCATGTTGGCCAGTTGCTTGAGCAGCTTGCCATTCCGTACATTGGGTGTAGGGTCTTTCTGTTATCCATCCAGAAAGCTTCACGCCCTTCATATCCCTTAGCAAACACTTTGGGAGTACAAAGACGTGGATCAGCCATCACAACTTCATCTGGATAGATAGCCCAGCCGTCAAGGCCAGTTGCAAGCCAAATGCGGTACTACCAGCACACATGATGTACGGTACATCATGTGTGCTGTGTTATGAACTTTGTGTCCACTAGGTGGACGACGGCCATATTGGATGGCAGCTTGTATGTGCTCATAGAAACGTCCCAAGGCGGTGTTATGCGTCAAGCCAACATACATGTGGTCATTGCTGCCAAGCTGGTATATGATGTAAACAATACACTGGATGTCAAGACGTATGAGACTGGTTCTGCCAGTGTACTTCTGCTGTGCTCTACGCAAGGATAAGTATTTGCTGTCAAGCTTGCCGCGTGGGCGCTCATGATAATGCACAAGGCGATTTCTGACATTAGTCAATATGACCAGAAGGCAATGGCACAGATGGGTGCACTAGAGAGAGAGGGTCCACAACCGGACGCATGCTCTGCACCGGTGGGACTACCAGATTGTTGAGATTGGGAGAAGTCATCACTGTGGCCAAGTAGATACACACCAACACCAAGCGCATCAAGGTGGTTGTAGTTGCTGTATGTGAAGCTGCTATGGCTGAAGCAAGTCTAGCTGAGGCTGAAGCAAGTCTAGCTGAGGCTGATTTTCTGTGGCTAAGGCTAGGGGCTGCTCAGACAGTTCTGTTGCAGCTGACAGGTGGTTAAGCTGAGGCTGATGCTACCCTACTGGTCTGTTGGCTGTCAGCTGTAGGAGTATCCAATCCAGCTGAATCAGTGTAGCTCATTGGTGAGCGGACCGCATTATAGCAATACGCTATGAGGCAGATAGCACAGCAAGGTGTTCTGTCAGCACTGGCTTCTTTGGACTGCCTTACCATGTCGTCCAAAACCAATCTGAGTGGTTTGTTCAGTGGCATTCCGACTCATGCAAGGTGTTGTCAAACCCTTTGCGTGACATATGGATCCAACATGCCAACAGGTAACTTTACTTAGTTTCTTGAAACAGAAATCCAAAGTGCAGCAATACCTGAAACAGTCATAAGCGTGTGTTATGCATATCACAAATAAACTTCAAGTTCGATCAAAGAAATTCCTGAACTGCTGCTTTTGCTTGGCATTTGCTGCTTTCTGCTGTAGCTTCAGCTTGGCTATCTGTGCATCAGCATCAGCTGTTGCTGACGGCTCCACCTCCTTCCATTTGATGAAATCTTCCTCTGCCTTCTCAAAGTCCCCAAGAGCTGCGAAAGCCATTGCACGCCTGTACAAAGCCTTTGCATGATTATGGCTCTCCCTGCATAGCAAGAGTCAGCTGCTGCATCAAAGCCAGGCGTAACACATGCATGCAGCCAATACAAGGGCTTGTCCTGGTAGTGATTGCATTCTGACTGCCAAAGTTGCTGCAGCAGAAAGCATGCAAGTACCCATATGGCAAACTCTTGATAGGAGATCAGACATTCCTGCAGTGAAACTTGAGTGCAATCTGCCTTGCCGGTCAGGACACAAAGGTGCTGTGGGCTGTGCTTTGCATCCAGTGCTGCTGACTTTCTTCTGTGCAATTATATTGCACTCATAAGCTCATTGCACGTATGAGGCTCATGATGTAATTGAGGCACATTGCAGCATCAACAGAGGGTCATTGGGCATCACCTGAGGGCTTTATTGCACCACTCCAGGGCCTCCCCAAATTGCTGTTCCCTTTGAGCACAATTAGCTAGGTTCACCAGGCAAGCAGTCTTCACAACACTGGAAGCCTCTGCCTGCATTGCAACATAGCTTTGTGCAGACCTTGAGATGCATCTCCATTAAGCTTTGTTCTTGTGCCTTGAACAGGGTCCTCCTTGATCAGCTGTCTGAACAACACTTCTAGAAACCCTGATAAAGAACTGGACCTGAGCATAGAAACAGTGCTGCGGTGTTTGCTGGAAAGAGGCACGTGTGGCAGAACCTGCATTGCCAAGATCTTTATCACAATGTTCACCCAATTCTCAGGTTTGAGTCTGACCATTCCAACAGCAGTTGACCCATGCAACAGGGGCAGATGAGTGCATGCACACAATTCCAGCCAAGCTTTGCCAGCAGAGTTCCTTCTGATCCAGACAGAACATTGAACAAGTGTGTATGTACTGGCACCTGCTCTTCGGTCTCTATGTCAAAGATGCGGTCAGCCAGGCGCAGGGCCTTGGTATACTTGCTCCTTGCAGGTTTCAGCCGGCCTGCCTTGAAAGCTATGTTGCCCTGGTCTTTCAGCTCGCCTGCAGTCCAAACGGTGCTTGCACAGCATGATGAACTGCAATCGCTACTTTGGCAGACGGGGGGGGGCAATGCATATTCTTTGTTGAGGTGCTTGTTCACTGTTTGTCAAAACAATACTTTCTAGGGCTGAAGGGTGGTGCCCCAGCTTCATCAGTAACGCCACTCTGCCCAACTGATGTGTGACTCTTGAAGTAGACTTCAAACCCGCAATGAGACCTGATGCAAAGATGTTTGCTGTGCCATCAATAGCAACACTCTTGCTAAATGGCATGCTTGGTCTGGACACCGAGCTGTGCATCCCCAGCATTGAGCTGTACATCCCCAGCAATGAGCTGTGCATCCCCAGCATTGAGCTGTGCATCCCCAGCATTGAGCTGTGCATCCCCAGCATTGAGCTGCGTATGAAAGGTTTAAGTGTAAGCAATACTCATGCTTGCACACCAGCATGCTTGATCTTTGCATCTGGCTCTGCTCGCTCCCAGTCTGGCTGCTTCTGGAAGCTGATCAGCTCCACTTCCCACTCCACCTTGGCCCCTTCAGGCACCCCTGGGGGTCTGTCAGGGCGCCCATCATAGGCATACTGGCTGGTACTTGTGATCAGAGAAATCTCTCCTGGGGTCATCAACCGCACTGCAACAATGCACGTGACAGCTTTAGCAGTGGTGCGGTCTCAGAAAGATCTGTCAATGAGCACATCTACACTGTATGTACCTGAGAGAGGGGAAGACTTTAGTGAATACATCAGCAACATCAACAGTGAACAGTTTTAGGCAAGCATGATAGCTGGATAGCAGTGTCAACTCTAGCAGAGACTGACGCATACATCATTGGCTCCTGCTGCTGCAGGTGATGACACAGGGCTTCATGCCATGGTGCACATCAACAGTTGCTAGCTTTTGTGTGTTTATGTTGTTATGCATGTGCGCAGAGATGCTCATCACACTCATCATTTTTACCTGTCATGTCAATAGCTTCAGGAAGAATGCCCATGCCGCTGTCAAACTCAAGGGGCTGCGCATTACTGTCAGCCCCTCTGGTGCTTACAAACTCCTGTCCTGTGTCGACCACATAACCCCTGTATAAGGGCAGTAATACATAGCCTCTGTACAAGGACAGTAAAATATAGCCCCTTTACAAGCGCAGTCACACATTGAGGTGATTCCTTTTGATGTGGTGCAGAGACAGGCAAGTTTGAGCAGTTCAAAATGGAAGTGAAAACAAAACGTACAAAACCACCTCTTCTGACAAATGCTACCCTACAACAGCTTGGCCATAAAGGCCAAAGGCACCAAAAGCGTCCATATGCTGTACGCCGTCTGTGCATCTGAGTTCAAGCATGACTGCTTTATTGTTGACAAACTTCTGCCTTGCATCGGCCATATCTCAGCCCCTTCAACAATCAATTTGCTGAGCTGCTGCACGGCATCACTGCTCTGAACACATGCAGCACTTGGTGTGCTTGAGAGTAGACAAGACCCGTAGTACATTGGTGGAACTTACTTACTCGGGGTTCAGGACATTGAAGCATTCAGAAGGCACGAATCATCTGCCTCTGGAATTTATATGCATGAGAGCAGAGCGTACCTATAGTGTATTTGCAGGCGGCTGTCTGCCATGGGGCAGTCCATGGGGAACTGCCCTGTGCCCTCCTTGATGCGCCTCTTCATCACCTCACCATTGCCTGTCATATCTCGCACCTGCAGACACATGTGGCCTCACTCCTAAAATCAGTTATGATAGGGGCCACATGGCCCATCAGGGGCTGAGTCAGTTGGTGCTGTTCCAGACGGGTTTAGCTTGTGCTTTGCTGAACATAGTTCAGTGTGAAAGACAACTTGTCCATCGAAACACAGCTTTTCCTCGAAAGTTGATTGAGTTTAGTTTTGGTAAATCTGGTGCTGTCTTCTGTGTCTCGCATCTGCAGTAACAAAGAATTTGCAGTAACTCAATCAGCCATGTCATACTTACATGTGTTGGCACCACAGCAATTGTGACTGGTAGCTCGTGAGCTGAATCCAATGATATGATCGCATGAAGATCACTGATAAATCTGTCTGATGTAGCCTTTCAAGCATGCAGCCACAGAGCAATGAGGTGAAGCATCCTGCGGGAGAGCACTGATCAAATGTCTGCCAGTCTAGGAGGCAAGCATGCAATGCATGCCGAT
>JAABUS010006791.1_pt1 | contig 13596 bp, 12 predicted proteins | sample 5560161 | NCBI WGS metagenome assembly JAABUS01 (sample SAMN10711885, study PRJNA513376) | rock metagenome | isolation source: Antarctica rocks | place: Antarctica: Victoria Land, Trio Nunatak nord | collected 2016-01-04 | reverse complement strand
TTTTTCGTTGGATAAGCCGCTGATTTCGGTAGAAACCTTGCTCGCTATGGCTGCCGGATATTTAACACGTTTTCAAAAACCTGCTGAAGAAAAGTTTTTATTGTGCCCTATGATTGATGCGCGCCGGATGGAAGTTTATACCGCTTTGTTTGATCAGGACTTAAAGCAGGTTGAACCTACCGCCGCAAAAATTATCGATCCTGAAAGTTTTAAATCAGTTTTAAATCAGCATAAAATAATTTTTTTTGGTGACGGTGCAGCCAAGTGTGCAGCTGTTTTGAGCCAACATCCGAATGCTGTTTTTATCGATGGTTTTTTTAATGAAGCAGCTGACATGACCACTTTGGCTGCAGAAAAATTTCGGTTGCAGCAGTTTGAAGACGTGGCATATTTTGAACCTTTTTACCTAAAAGATTTTATCGGTTCAAAGATCAGTTGATCCAATTTTGATTTGTCATTCTGAGCTTGTCGAAGAATGACAAATCAAAAACCTAATTGTAAGACCGTTTAAAAATCCGTAGCCACAATCTATTGAAAAACCCTCTTTCATTGCCCATCGGGATATAACTTGCCGTAGCCGGATGTTCCACAATTCGTCCAAACTTAGCCGAAAAACCAACGGAAGCATTTAAACCCGAACGGTAAGCGGTATTATTCGCATCAAAAAAATTAGTCGATCTAAACAATTGTTCTGTACCGATAAAAAACTCCGCATTAGGCGATTTGATCATCAGTTGCAAGCCAGCGTTCCAAACCTGATCCTGATTATAAGATGCCAAAGCTGTAAACCAGAAGCTTTTGTAGGTAAAATGATTGATAAAAGCGGTGTTCAATCCATTGTAAAACAGGTTTTTAGAAACAATTAAAGCTGGCGTAGCATAAAAATCAGGCAATCCTAAACTGTATTTTTTGCTGATGGAAATATCTGCACGAGAATTAATGGCTTTATAAACAGCCTGCAAACTTGGGTTTTGAGCTACCAAAGAGTCAACTTCGGTTAAAATTCTATCCGAATTATTTCGGGTGGTGGCAATCCGATCAATAGTTTCTGTGCCGTTAAAATCAATAACTGAGGTTTTATGCCAGCGTATAAAACCAAGATCTTTTATGTTTCCCTGCACCAAAATTCCGTTTTCCAGTTGTGCCTGCATTCCAAAAGTTATGGCAGCCCCGGGATTTTTCACACCTAATAAATCGCTTTTAGCAAATTGATCGAGGTTGGTTGTGGTGTAGTTTCCCTGTAAAAACAGGTTGGCCTCAGTACTGTTTTTATCAACATAAAATGCTGAATTATTGATGATAAACTGATTATAATAAACGCCTAACAGTGCACTCAGCTTAACACCAAAAGCTACTTCAGGTGATATTTTTTGCCGGAAAGTAAGGCTGAACTGATGATAAGATTGCGCCCGAAACTGGCCATTAAACAAATTGTTGTTAGGCAAATTGTTGTCAAAATTTTTATAAGAATCCAGCAGCAGTAAAGTTTCATCAGCAAAATTTCCCCTGCCTTCAGCTTTGGTTTGCACGGACAGCCCAAGTTCCTGATCGCCATCCAGGCGGGAATACAACTTCAGCATCAACCAATATGTGTTTGCATTCACGCTGAAATTGTTTTGATTTTGAAAACCATTTGTCAGCTTACTACTGTTGTAAGTGCCATGATCTAACAGGGAAAGCAGCGATTGTCGGCCGTTGCCATTGAAAGTTCCGTTGGCAAAAAAATTGGGCACAAAAAAGTTTGAAGAAAATTGCCTGCTGGAATCCGGCGTGAAAGCACGTTGGGCCGGATTCTCAAAACTATCATACAATGTGCCGGTAAAATATTGCGAAAACTGCTGGGCACGAACCGTAGAAACAACAAAAAATAAAAACAGGAACGACAGAAATTTCATCGTACAAAAGAATGAAATTATTATACCGAAGTTGTTTAAACTTTTTTTCTGGCGTTCTTTTTTTGGGTTGATGCTTCTTTTATCACCTAAAAATTGGTCTCTTGGGTTTTGATTTATTGAAATGGATGCAAACACCAATTTTTACCTGGTAAAAGAAGCATAGGTATTTCTTTATTCTTCAATTTTAAACGGAACCTAAAAGTTTAAACAACTACACCATAAATAGAAGAGACACGATAGATCGCTATAAATTTAGGTTGATAAAAGAAGCATCATCAAAAAAACCTTTACAAAGCAGTTGTATCTCTTTCAGTTTGCTTTTGCTGCAGGTACAAATTGGTATAAAAACTGTTTGAAGAACCGGTGAACTGCAAAGCCATTGCAAAATAATTTCCCCAGCCGGGATTTTTTTTCTGAAAAACCTTTGCATAATCTGTTCGTAATGTATTCTTAAACAGTTGATTAGCATTTGGGAAATGAATAAAAAACGATACGTTACTTTGCGCCGCCAGCAATTCATCAAACTTAAAATACTGTTTGTCTTTATTTAAAAATTCCTGCTGGTGATAATGCTTCAAATAATTATTCAAACCAGTTTTTGTATCCGATAGCAGCAAATAGTTATCCGTTATCATAAAATATGGCTGTTTAAAATCGATAAATGGTTCGCCCAAAAGATAAAAAAACAGATTTTGGTATTTGATGCGTTTTTGATTAGCATCGGGATCAAGACTGATATTTTGCAGAAACGGTTCCAGTTCCGATCCGTTTTTAAGTTTGATGACTGCCAGTTGTTCATTTTCCGCAGTCGTAATTACTGCAAATTCATTGTTCATTTGCTTGCGAAACTCATTTTGAATGGAGATACCGGTTTCGTTTTTTATCTGGCCGAACAACGTTTTTCCTTGTTTAAAATCCGCATTTTGCCAACGATCCAACGTTTTGAAAAACAACTGGTTTTCAAAAGCAAAACTCATGGCCGAAGCCGTATTAAGCGGATAAACTGCTTTTAAAGTATTTATTTTGGGCTGTTGTTTCAAAAATACTTGCAGATAATTGTTGGCATTGCTATCGGTTTGCGTATAACCGTTAAACAGCAAGGCATCACTTTTATAGTTTAAACTGAGAACTGCCTGAGCCTCAAAATCATTTAAAATCTTAAAAAAATTGTTGTTTTGATTTTGAAAAAGCTGTTTGGACAAAACCGGAAATTGCGCATAATTAACGTATAGATTGGCAATTGAATTTTTATTTTGTTGATCTGACAGCTGTTGAAAAACTGCTTTCTGATGTTCTTTATTTTCCTGCAAAAAGCTAATCAACAAATTTTTACTAAAGCTTCCGGCCAGCACATCGGCTTTGCTGCACAAATAGAATGCTTCTTTTAGGGCAGTAAAATTGACCACATAAATAATCTGGTTATCAATATTTTCTGTATGCCATTTACCGTTTTCCTGTGTAAAATTATCTTTAAAGTGTTTCTGTACGTTGTCAAGTCCATCTATATTGACTGTCAACAACATATCTAAATTTTGTGAACTGGTATTGGGTTGAACTGAAACAAAAATATCACGGTTATCAAAAGTAGTTCCTTTAAAAAAATGCTCATGCAGATATTGTAATTGTGATACCTTTTTTTGCCCGATAAAAGAAGTAAGGAGCAGATTTCTTTTGAATAGATCAGAAAATTCCTGATCGTTTGTAAACTCAAAAACCAGTGCTGCATCTGCCGGAATCTGGTCGATCAGGTTGGCTTTGTTTTCTCCTGGCAACTTGATTTTTGAAAAATAAAATCCGGTAACCGTTATCACTGTAAGGAACAAGAAAACTGTTAGCAGGATAATTTTCCGCATCTCATTTATTTGCAACAAAAGTAGATTATTTTGATTGGAGGTCGGAAGTATTTTGGATAATGTTTATATTAGTTTTACAACAATTATGAACAAACAAATTATTATCACTGCTGCCATTTATGGCGCGCTGGCCGTCATCACCGGGGCATTTGGTGCCCACGCTTTAAAAAACAAACTCGAACCTGCACAATTGGAAGTTTGGCACACAGCCGTGCAATATCAGTTTTACCACGTTTTTGCCTTGCTGTTTTTATCAACCTTAAACCCGCTGAACAACAACTTGTTAGAGTGGAGTTATTACTTTTTTACTTTTGGTATCGTCCTGTTTTCCGGCTCTTTGTATCTGCTGTCCGCACGGCAAGCTTTGGGTTGGGGCTGGCTTCGGTTTCTTGGTCCGATAACACCTCTTGGTGGTTTATTTTTTATTTTGGGATGGATCACGCTGGGATTGGGAGCCCTTAAAAAACCATGATACTGAATCTGTCGGATTCTGATTTTGTAGAAAAAAAAACGCTTTTTGCTGAGGTTGTCCTGCCGGTCCCGATTGCAAAAAACTACACTTACCGTGTGCCTTTTGATCGTGCAGCTGATGTGGCGATCGGCAAGCGGGTGGTGGTGCAGTTTGGCAAAAGCAAAATTTATACCGGTGTTATTTTGGCCATCAGCGAAAAAGCACCGGAAAAATACGAGGCAAAATACCTGATGGATGTGCTGGACGACGAGCCGCTGATCATTCCGCAGCAACTGGCTTTTTGGAATTGGATTTCTAATTATTATTTGTGCTATCCCGGAGAAGTGATGAATGCTGCTTTGCCAGCCGCCTTAAAATTGGCCAGTGAAACAAAGATCAGCCTGAACACTGATTTTGATTTTGATAAAAGTGAACTGAACGATAAGGAGTTTTTGATTGTTGATGCACTCGAAATTCAGCCGGAAATGACTATAAGTGAAGTAGGCAAACTGCTTGGCCAGAAAACAGTTATGCCGGTTTTAAAACTTCTTTTCAACAAAAACATTATTCATATTGCCGAAGAAGTGCAGGAACGGTATAAACCCCGGAAACGTTCTTTCTACAGCTTGAACCCGGTTTATCGCCAGCCCGAACAGCTGAAAGCACTGTTTGAAATGCTGGAAAAACGTGCACCAAAACAACTGGATGCCGTGCTGACTTTGCTGCAATTAATCAAGCAAAAAGAGCAGGTAACCAAAGCTGAACTGGAAGCGGCCGGACAAGTAAGTGCTTCGGCTTTAAAAGCTTTAGTGGAGAAGGAAGTTTTTTTGCTGGAAGAACGGATCATCAGCCGGTTTGCCAACGAAGGTGAAGCTACCGAAAGCACTTTTATACTGAATGAATTTCAGGAAAAAGCCTACCAGGAAATCAACCGGCATTTTGAACAAAAAGACGTGGTTTTACTGCATGGCGTTACTTCTTCCGGCAAAACCCAAATTTATGTCCGGCTGATTGAAGGCATGATCGCCAGTGGAAAACAGGTGCTGTTTTTACTGCCCGAAATTGCGCTTACCACACATATCATCGAGCGTTTGCGGCAATATTTTGGCAGCCAGATCGGTGTTTACCATTCCCGTTTTAATGATAATGAGCGGGTAGAAGTTTGGAACAAAGTTTTGAGCGGCGAATATAAAGTGGTACTGGGCGCGCGTTCTTCAGTGTTTTTGCCCTTTAAAAATTTGGGTTTGATTGTGGTTGATGAAGAGCACGAAAGTTCTTACAAACAATTCGATCCGGCACCGCGCTACCATGCGCGCGATGCGGCCATTTACCTCAGCACCTTATATAAGGCCAAAGTTTTGCTGGGATCGGCCACGCCATCATTGGAATCGTATTATAATGCGCAGCAACACAAGTATGGTTTGGTGGAGTTGAACCATCGTTTTGGGGAAGCCGTTTTGCCCGAAATCCAGGTGATCAGCATCCCGGAGGAAACCAGAAACAAAACCATGCAATCGCATTTTTCCAATCAATTGATGGAAAATATTCAATCCGCCCTGGAGAAAAAAGAGCAGGCGATTTTGTTCCAGAACCGCCGCGGTTATGTACCGCTGGTGATTTGCAAAATCTGTGGTTTTAGTCCGAAATGTATCAATTGCGATGTCAGCCTTACGATGCACAAAAGTACGGGCAAGCTGCATTGCCATTATTGCGGCTACCGGGAAGATGTTTACGCCATTTGCCCTGCCTGCGGTTCCACGCATCTGGAACAGAAAGGTTACGGCACAGAAAAGGTTGAAGACGAACTTGCGATATTACTGCCGGATGCGCGGATTGCGCGGATGGATTTGGATACCACACGCTCCAAAATGTCGTTCCAAAATATTTTAAGTGATCTGGAAGATAAGAAAACGGATATTTTGGTAGGCACGCAAATGGTGGCCAAAGGTCTGGATTTTTCAGATGTAACAGTAATCGGGATTGTGAATGCAGATTCTTTACTAAAATTTCCGGATTTCCGGGCCAACGAACGTAGTTTCCAAATGCTGGCACAAGTGAGCGGCAGGGCAGGGCGGCGTGGTAAAAAAGGAAAAGTAGTGATTCAAACTTACGATCCGCATCATCGTATTATCGATCAGGTGATCCGAAATGATTATGCAGAAATGTACCAGATGGAAATGAATGAACGTCAGCAGTTTAAATATCCGCCGTTTTACCGTGTGGTACGATTGGATGTGAAACACAAAAATGCAGAGGTATTATTTCATCAGGCCGAATATCTGGGCAATGCTTTAAAAAAGCAGTTTGGCGACCGCGTACTTGGCCCGGAGTTCCCGCTGATTAACCGGATCCGAAATTACTATATCAAAACCATCATCATCAAAATCGAAAAAGAAGGAACATCGATGGTTCGGGTAAAAAACATTTTAAAAGAAGCGATACTTCAATTTCAAACCGAAAAAATCAGTAAAGGAAGTTTGATCCGGGTTGATGTTGATCCAAACTGATGCTTCTTTTATAGAGGTAAAATAACAACATATAAAATTATTTCTATGGATGTCAATTTCAAAACTACTATCCAAGCAGAGTATAACTATTTGATAAACGGCAAAAATGAGATATTTAAATATATAGATTTTGAAAGCGGTTTGAAAATTATATCAAACGCAACCTTGGCTTTCAAAAATCCACTCGATATGAACGATCCATATGATTGCTCACTTGACTTTTTAGATTTAACCAAACCGCCTGAAAATTATTTAAAAGATTTACTAAAAGAAAAATACGCTTATTTAAGTCGAGAAGAAAGAAGAAAAATAATAGCTTATTCAATTAAAAACTTTAGACCATTATTACCTACTATCCTAAAAAATGGCATGGAAAGTGATTTGAAAATGCGAGGAATTACTTGTTTTAGCGAAATCAATAATAATTTATTGATGTGGTCTCATTATGGAAAATCGCATACTGGAGTATGTATTGGGTTTGACTTAGTTAAACTTTACGAAAGTATTAAAACTAAACATCTGTTTGATAAATTATTTATCAAAGTAAGATATGAAACTGAATTTCAGGCGATGAATTACTTCGATGATAAAGTAGAATCGGTTGTAAATTGGGTGCGAACAAAATCACTTGATTGGAATTACGAAAAAGAGTTTCGAATCATTATTTCAAATTCGAAATTTAATTCAGATGGATTATATATTTTACCAATTGACAAAAACTGCATAAAGCACATTTATCTTGGCAGTCGTGTAACGGTTGAAAATGAGCGAAAAATTATAGAGATAGTGAAACAAAATAATTTAGATACATCGATTATAAAATTGAAACTAAACAAAAAATATTTTGAACTTGAGGAAGATTATAGATGTAATTGATCCTCTAAATTAATGCTTCTTTTATGGGGGTAAAATTAAGTTTCTGACAGTTCTATTTAAGGTAAATTACTAAAATTTGGTAAATAAATTTTATTCCTTATTTTTGGTAAAAGCTATAAAAGCGAATGCGTGTTATTATTGAAGATGAATATTTGGTAAGCCTTTATTCTACTGGCAAAAGCGTTGGTAAACCAAGGTTTAATCAGAAAATTGAGCAAGCATTTATCAAAAGAATTATTCAAATAGAGCAGGCACAAAATACCAACAACTTGCGTTCTCTAAAATCTCTGCACTTTGAAAAGTTATCAGGGAACTTGGAAGGAAAATATTCTATCCGTGTTAATTTAGCTTTTAGAATTGTGTTTAGAATTGAAAAAGACGGTAATGACACAAGGATTGAGATAATCTGTATTGAAGAACTTAATAATCACTATTCATAAAAAACGAACTCATGGGAAATATTTTTGACAAACAAGGCAACGAGCTAAAAACACTTACCGCCTTCCACCCTGGAGAATTTTTGCAGGAAGAGATCGAAGAACGGAAACTAAAAAAATCTGAACTGGCAAAGCAATTAGGATTACTGCCGGGACATTTGAGCGAATTATTTAAAGGTAAAAGAAATATTAATGCCAGGTTAGCAGTCAGGCTTGAAAAGGTGTTAGATGTAAGTGCAGAATATTGGTTAGGGTTACAATCAGCTTATGATTTGAGCCAAGCCAGGGAATTGGAACGTGTTTGATGCTTCTTTTATCGGGTATATTTTATAGAAAGTGTTTTAAATTTAAATTTAGTAAATTAGATTATGATTACAATAGAAGGAACATATCAAAATGGCTTTGTAAAATTAAACAAGGAATTTTCATCAAAAGAACCAGTTAAAGTTGTGGTAACGTTTTTAGAAAATGTAGAAATACCTACTGAAAAACGATTGACCTTATCAGATTTTTCTTTTGCTAAAAGTCAAAAAGCTTTAGAAGATTATAAAGGTTCTTTTAGTGATGAAGTAATAAAGGAAAGAAGAAGCGAATTGTGAATATATTTTTAGATACTTCTTCTTTATTTAAACTTTATCATACATAAGGTGATACAAAATTTATTGAAAATATTTTCTCTGATAATAAAATATAAACTGTTTATCTATCAGAACTTGCCAAAATAGAATTTACTTCTACTGTTTGGAAAAAGGTGCGTAACAAAGAAATAAGTGAACTAAAAGCAAAAGAAATAATAGGACATTACGAAATAGATTTAGAAAAATATACTTTTTCACCAATCGAAAGTATAATTATTGAACAAGCGCGAAAACTAATTACGAAATATGGGATAAATGGTTTAAGAACATTGGATAGTTTACAGCTTGCAACTGCTGTATATCTAAAAAATGAAGTTGATTTATTTATAACTTCTGATAAATTGTTAAGTGAATTTTTTAAACAAGAATCATTACCTATAGATAAACCAATTCTATAAATTTAGATGTAAATTGTCGTTCTTCAAGAATCACCTCAATTTTTGCTTTCACCAAAACTTAGTTTCTAACATTCTCATAGAACAGCTATCTCCAAAATTGCTTTTAAATTGCCTGCTGTTTTTATCACTACTTTTTTATGCTCCGGCACAAGGAAACGAAAATCATATCTGGACAAAAGCCAATGCTGAAAAATGGTTTGAAGCCTCTGGTTTGGGTAAATAGCCTAAAACTGAATATTTCAAAAAACATTTACAAATAGGAGTTAACACAACAATATTTAGCTATCGACCTAAAACCATAACCGGAAACAAAGCAACAGATTTTCCGGTTTACGAAATACAAAATTGTATCCAGTTATGATCAGCGTAGAAAACGAATTTTTAAAAGTTACCATTCGCCCGCAAGGTGCAGAAATGACTTCCATTTATAACAAACAAACGCAAACCGAACATTTATGGCAAGCCGATCCGGCAGTTTGGCCCTGGCACGCGCCCAATTTGTTCCCGATTGTGGGCGGTTTAGTCAACAACGAATTGCAGGTGAAGGGCAATACTTATCACATGAACCGACATGGTTTTACCCGCGAATCAGTATTTTCATTGATCGATTCGAGCGAAAAATACGCCAAATTTTCCCTTCCTTTCAGCGAATCTACGCTGGCCGTTTATCCTTACAAGTTTGAGTTTCAGGTTTTGTATGATTTAACAGACCATAATTTGCGCGTTACTTACAAAGTGATCAACCAGGATGAAGAAACAGTTTATTTTTCGGTTGGCGGCCATCCGGCTTTCCGGGTTCCGTTTTTTGCGAATGAAAACTATGAAGATTATTACTTGGAGTTTGAAACTTCGGAACCATTGTTAACCCACTTGCTTTCAGATGGTTTACTAAGCGGAGAAACGGAATTTGTGCCGATGGACGGCCGCAAACTTTGGCTGACCAAAACCTTGTTTGATCGGGATGCACTGATTTTCAAAGACATTACTTCGAAAAATGTAACGATCCGCAGCAACAACCATCAGCAATATTTGTCGCTTAGTTTTCAGGATTTTAAGGATTTGGGGATTTGGGCAAAACCAGGGGCACCGTTTGTTTGCATTGAACCCTGGCTGGGCCATTCGGATTTTGCCGGAAAAATAACTGAATTTAAGAACAAAGAAGGCATTAAACAGGTAAAACACGGCCATGTTTTTGAAGCCGGATTTGTAATTTCTTTAAACAATTAGAATCTAATTTATAGGTTGTAAAAGAAGCATATCTGCAAAACGGATATGCTTCTTTTATCTACCTAAATTTCAAAACTCAATCTTTATAAATTTTAACTACAACCGCGAAAGCAATCAGCGCAGCTGCACCAATTAAACTGCCTGTTATAATTGGGTTATTTACCGCAGGTGGCACATATTTTACACCTTCATTATCCATTATGGCTGGTTCTTTCACATATCTGCCATGTGTTGGTATTGCTTCTTGAGTAAAGTCTTTACCTAATTTTTGCAAGGCTTCTTTAAATTCCTTATCAAACATTGGTTTGCCATGGCCGGTTGCTACAGTCTGCGGATGTAATCCGATTAGTTTTCTTACCGATATGCCCGCCGCTTTCCAATCGCAGGTAAAATACTTTGGCGGGCCGGAAATAATTTTTTTCTGAAGCATTACGGACAAGGCTGATTCCTGAACAGTGGTTACAAAAGCATCACCGGCAACTAAAACATGGTCACTTTTTCGGAACAGGGAAACGTGCCCCGGAGCGTGTCCCGGCGTTTGGATGATGCGCCAATTGGGTAATCCCGGTGTGCTGCCATCTTCGGGGAAAGCATGAACTTTATCGCCCAAATCCAGCGGTTTGTTCGGGAACATCCAGGAAGTCAGACTCATCAAACCGCCGCCCACAAAAGGGTCAGCAGGCGGATAAGCAGAAAGTCCGGTCAGGTATGGCAGTTCAAGCTCATGTGCAAAAACCGGCACGTCCCAAATTTTCAGTATATCTTCCAAACTGCCCACATGGTCAAAGTGGCCGTGTGTCAGGATTATGTTTTCCGGTTTAGTTCCTTCTCCAAACAGTTCCTCGGCCATTGCCTGGATTTTGTGCGATGCGCGCGGCAAACCAGTATCTACCAACACCCATTTTTTATCCTCCGGTTGGCCGGAAGCGATCATGTAGATGTTTACAAATATAATTTTCATCCCCCAAACGCCCGGCGCTACTTCAAAATAGCCGCTGTTTGTGTCTTTGCTTGTTGCTTGTGATTCCATTATTGTTCAGTTTGTTTTTTAGCGAAACACGAAGTTGAACTTTAAGTTTTTTGATTTATCTTAATAAGAAAGCAATTTTCAGTTTAGCTGATATAATCCGAATCGATTGAAACTTTATTTTTTACAGGCAGTAAAAACAAATTAATTGATTCTATATTTATTCAATCCTATTTTAACCCTAATCGTTTTTTATTATGAAAAAGAAAATCTATTTATTATCTACTGCCTTAATGCTGACCTTTTCTGCAAGTAATTTGCGCGCGGCAACTGTAATTTCTGAGCCTTTAGCCAAGGAAATTACGCTGACAGATGCTCAAAAAGAAGTGAAATTACAGGCCATCAAAGATCGTGTGGAAGAGATAAAAGCGATGGACAAATCGCAATTGAGCAAAGAGCAGAAGCAAGAGCTAAAATCTGAACTGAAAGAAATGAAAGCGCAGGCTCGTGGTTTAGGCGGCGGTATTTACTTATCTGTTGGTGCAATCATCATTATTATATTACTTTTGATCCTGATTTTGTAAGAAGCAATCCTTAACCATAAAAAAAGCCCGATGCAAAAAATTGCATCAGGTTTTTTTTATGGAACAATTTTCAAGATTGATTACCTGCCGCCGCTCATTGCCATCAAATCTTCAACTGTAATTTTTTCAAAATCAGCAGGAATGGCAAAAGTACCGGCTTTAACTTTTTCAGCAGCAATAGATTTCAGCATTACATCTGCTTTCTGGCCGCGCACCAACGTAGAAAACTTAACCGGGAAACCTTGCAAACCAGTGAAATATCTGGTTAGATTATTGTTCGGTGCTGATATATCTGTTGTCGCCCAAACATCTACTGTTGTACCGCTTTTGCTGTCTTTTGCCAGATATTTTTTGCACTGATAGCCGTCAATCGTCTGTGTTTCAGTAGTTGGCGTTACTGTAAAAGACGGTTCTTTATCTTTCATTTGTTCAATATCTGCTGGTGTGTAAACCGCTGCTTTTTTGATAGATGCAACCGGTACATCAACCAAAACAACCATAAATCCAGCTTTTTCATCAGAAATCAACTTAATATCTGCCGGGCCAGCCTGAAACTGATACGAAGAAGAATCCCCTTTAAAATAAACTTTAGCATCCTGTTGTTGTCCGCCAGCGTTAACCGTATAATTCGCCACACCTTCGGTAATGTTTTTTTGTGCCTGGGCAGCAAAACCAGCAGTAGTTAATACCAAAGCCAAAGCCATTTTTTTTAAATTATTCATTTTTTTTTATTTTTTATAGTGAAAATCGTTCTGTAAAGATGCAAGCTTAATTTGAAAATCAAAATAATCTGTTCAATTACTTTCGTTAGAGTTGATGCGCAGGCAATTGTTACGTTTTAAAATAAATATTTTTCTGCCGTCTGCTTGAGCTTCTGCTACGAGTTTTTGCAGATGATAATCGGAATTGCCGGCATCTATAACCAACAAATCAAAAACAAGGTTTTGAGTAATTTGGTTCAGGTTAATTTTAGGGTTTCCGGTAATCAGCACCAGATCAACTTTTATTTTCTGCGGAAAAACCTGGTGTTCAAAATGCTTGTCGGCCACAAAAATGAGCTTGTTTCCAAACTGGATCAAATGATTTTGCCTGATAAAAGAAGCATTGCTGAAATTTTGTTCGGGTTGAAGCAGCTGTATTTTGTTTGCCTGACAGCTATCTAAAAACGGCTGAACGGAATATTGAAAAGTTTTGTCGGTACTTTTTAAATCTGTAATTACAAAAGCTTCATTTCCGTTTTTACAGATCAACCCAAAATTTTTCCGCAGGTTTAAAAAAACAATTTCCTGCTGCCCAGCCGAGCGATAACGTTTATAGGAAAAACTCATCAAAAAAAGTATGATAAAAACAGCATTCATTTTCAGCAGGAAAACTTTACGATGAATTATCCAGCCGAAACCGCAGCAAATGATGGCGTAAAGCAGTAAATATTCCGGCGTGGTAATCCACAATTTGTTCCAGCTGCCAAACGGGATATGCTCTATCCAAGATAGACCGGAATTCATGATCACGATGGTTTTTTCGAGCAAAAAAGCTAATGGTTTGGCGATGATTTCAATATTAGAAAAAGCCAAAAAAGCAATTCCGATATACATAATCAGCATAGATGGCAGCACAATAAACAAGTTACTCAGCAGAAAATAAACCGGAAACTGATGAAAATAAAATACGCTGACCGGAAACGTGATGATTTGCGCCGCCAGTGAAACCGATAACAATGCCCACAGTTTTCGCAGGTATTTTTGTTTAACATCCAGCAGGTT
>JAABUS010006790.1_pt1 | contig 13598 bp, 16 predicted proteins | sample 5560161 | NCBI WGS metagenome assembly JAABUS01 (sample SAMN10711885, study PRJNA513376) | rock metagenome | isolation source: Antarctica rocks | place: Antarctica: Victoria Land, Trio Nunatak nord | collected 2016-01-04 | reverse complement strand
CGGGGGGAGTGGAAGAGGAGGGGTTGCCGATGAATTTACAGGCTGCGTATACATTTTTGGTGGGGGCGTTGGGGTTGACGCTTGAGAGGTTCAATGTGTATGCGGGGTTGAAGAGGAGTGGGTATGTGGTGCTGCGGGGGCCGGCTTGGTCTGAGGGGGATGAAGAGGGGGTTTATCCGGTGTCTAAGGTGTTGGTTGAGGATAAGAGAGATTGGGCGAGGTGGTGGAGTATGTTGTTTGAGGGGAAGCCCCAGAAGCATTCGCTATCGGGCCCCCTGGTTGGCAATGGCTTGTATCGGAGCTATAATGACGTTTACCGCCTGCTGTCCGTCATACCCTTTCATGATCCGACTTTACCTACATCTGGCGAGACTTCTCAAACGCGCGAACCTGGCTCTCTTGCGACGAGTGAAGGGCTGCGGCCTTTACGACCGTGCTTCTACGTCTGGAAGCCCAATTCCGTCTTCAAGAAATCCGCCCCTGGTCCTCCAGACTTTCGTGTCGCAGTCGTGAATGCTCGAGAGGATCCGTTTCCATTGCTGGAGCAACTGGATGGCTTGCTGCAGAGTGTGCCCTATGACTCCCCACCATCAAGCATGGGGCAGCCTGGTCAGCGGCTTAAGCACGGCTATCGGAATGTTATTCTGGCGGTCGTAGATCAGGGAGTGGTTAGCTATCTGCGGTTCGCGGATGCGGGCTTTGGGAAGGAGAAGATATATGAGAGATCGGGTAGAGGTGGTAGTAAGAGAGGCGGAGGTGGCGGAAGAGGTAGGGGTAGAGGAAGGGGCCATGGAAGATAGAGTCAGGAATTCCTTGCCTGCAGAATCAGACCAACGCTGCATATCCCCGCCCAAAACCAGATCAGGCTCCCCATGGAGAATCAGAAGGCTAGACTAAAGTGCGACGGAGTAATGGATCTACCATCATCTATAGACGTTCGTCCCATGGAAGAGAGTAAAGAGAACGCATATGCTCAGATGGATTGTTGCGTTGTTGCGAAGGAAGCAGACGACAGGGTGATAAATTCCTGGGATAAGGCAAGTGGACGACGGTTGATGGTAGACTCATAAGGCCGAGAACGTTGTAGAAGTCTCGTTCTCCAAGAATTCTTCGCGCATCCCCGAAGACGCGTAGTTCCAACCGCCTACGGAAATCCTCTACTCGCCTCAACCCCAGTATTTTGTACCCGCTGGCCGTGTGTTTGTCGCCATTTATGACTCCTCTCCTATCAACCTTCTTCTATCCTCCTCGGCTTGCGGTTTGTACGTTCCAAGCAGCCTAACGGTTCATGGTATCATAGCTGGCCCTGGGCCCTGGGCCCTGGGCGGTGATGTTTTGTCTCGATCAAACTGGAGGTTAGAGTCAACTACTTCACATATAATGATGATCCATCTAGGAATTTGAGCTTGCCAGCAAGAAAATCCGCTGCCACTATCAGCTGTAGTAATTGTTCGATCGGAAGCTCCATATCCGGCACACTCTTTGAATCCTTGTGTTTTATCTTGTAGTAGAGGAATTGACAGATAGTCTCCATCACGTCTCCACTGGCGAAAACATTAGCTTCTTATTGGCGTTCTAAACGGAAGCACAGGAAGCTGGGAGGGAAAGTCGAGAGGCAAGACGTACGTTAGGTTCTCTTCATCTGATTCATAACGGCGTTCCAACGCTTCCTTGTACTCGCCTACGTGTTATATGACGGATCAGTACCGCGTTATTGCAAATGATTCTCGAAAGGTGAAGGCAGCGATTGGAGGGTCTACTTTTAGGATCCAGCGCTTTGCTGAGTGGGAGGGAGATATTGGCGGCTTCGCGACGGACGATGAACTCGAAGCCGTCGTAGGAGACGAGCCTTACGTATTTGGAACCAGGTTGGTCAGCGGACATCGCGTTAGCCAAGCAATGAGTCGAGGAAGAACCATGCGAAGCGTTATAGCACGATGAGCAGCGCATAGTGGACTGGACGAATGCAAGCAAAGGACTGTTGGTCTCGATAGGGCTGAAGCGCCAAGCGCCTACAGCTAATTTGTGGCCTCCCTTACCTTACAGGGAAGCAGAACTCAGCGATATAGTAATCATTGGGCTTCAACCTTAAACCAAACCCTCGAATTGACCCCAGTACAGGGAAACTCGGATCATAAAGTATACAATAATTCCACGTTATCACAGTGGAAAGTAAGATAAACCCAATGAATGCTAGGGGACCTCCTCTTATGAAGACGCACCCCATGAATATCCCACACACCAAGAAAACGCGTATCACCGTCACTGTCCATTAATCCAGGGATGCGTATCTTCTAGATATCAGTAATTGAGGGATCGCATGTCATGAAGATGTTGTATAGTCTCTTGCTAGCAGCTGGTCCAATCCGTCTATCTGAAAGCGCCCCATTCTTGTTGGTCGTTTTCTATGTAGCGAAATAATTAGTTCCCCTTTCCTCTTATAGGGCTTGAGGTCTTACTCTGACGTCTTCAAGAGCAAGTGGACCATGACCAATCAATCCGTTGACAAGGCTCACAACGTTCGGACACTTGGTAGCTATACCATACGCCATCGGCACCGTGATCCGGGAGACTTCCTGGAGCATCTTGACGAAAGTATCATCTGCATCATCTCCTGTCTTGATCTGACCACTGTCCATACAGAAGGTTGTGTCCATGAGCATCTTCTCATGCCTACTTCACGATTAGCGTGTGGGCGACTCGACCGCGTAGTTGCACTTACCTGTACGGTATCAAAGATATGTGCTGTGTGAAATTAGCTACCCACTCAGCACTCTCGTGTGGGGTGGCTGTATGATGGATCAAGCAGTTGTTCATGACTTGTAACTGGAGCAGCGCGTCCTCGATTAGATCTTCTTCCACATATACCTCGGGCTTCTGCTTTGCTCGAGAAGTACGGTGGCTTGCAGAGGCTGCGGTGGCATCGTCTCTCTGAACTTGGTCCAAGACTGCGGTCCGATACTCCTTGTCGCGAAGGCTCTTGTTCTTGCGCATCCATGCGTTGATCCCCTCGACGAGGTAAATAGGCGTACAGCCTACGAACTTGGTTTTGAATTTTCGAATATGCTCCGCCAGCGTCTCACTGTCCACGTCTGAAGAAGCTGCTGTGGCCAATTTGATGAACTCTTTGGCTGTCATTAGACAAAGGGCATGTCTCTCATCCCGAATTTCCTTAGGTGTCGCAATTCGATACCCTTTCCCCTCGTCAAAGTATGAGTCTACTTTCCTCCTCCATCGGACCACGTTCACTACCGGACTTTGATAAGTGTTGATCTCGATGTCCAAATTTTTGAGGAACTCTCGGATCTGGTCCTCTACTCTTTGTCCTTCGATTGACATTGGCAAATCGACAATCATCTCTTTGGATGTTTCCTTCTTGTCCTTCTTTGCTTTATTTACCTCGGACAGATCGGCCGCTCGCTGCTTCTCTCTAGCCTTTTCGTTTCGTTGTATTTTTCTCTTCTCGTTTCCCTCCTCCTTGTCCCTAGCCTTCTGTGCAACTTTTTCCGCCTTGGCTTCTTCCCTCTCGCGGGATCTGACAAGCTTTTCCTCCTCAGTTAGGTTTTGCTTTCCGACGGCCTTTGCCCGTGGCTGCGCTTCATCTTCTTCACTGCTGGCATCATCCAGAATTGGTTCCTGTCGTCCTTTGGGGGGTATGGAATGTGTTTTCGATGGTGCGGGGGCGGTGGAAATGATTTTAGAACCAGTACATCTTTTCGTAGCTACAGTATCCTTCAGCTTTGCCAGCAGAGCCGCCGTTCGGCCGGATATGGAAAAGGCGAGATCTGGTGGCGCTGCCGAGAATGCATCCTCTGGTAGGCTATCATCCGGATCTTCCCAACTGCCCTCTCTCCGTAACAACTTAGAAGGAGGTACAAGGACGCTATTAATATCCGCGGATGAGGTGAATAAGATCTCATCCGAGAACGCCGTCAGGTTCTGCCTACCATAGATCTTGTTCGTCAAAGGCGCCCGCTTCGGCGGAACCGGGCGAGGATGAGTAGGGTGCGTAGAGGGGGTAGAAGAGGCCACCTCTTGAGCTTTACTGGTCGATAGATTGCTCGACTTGCGTCTCTTCGGCGGATTCTCTTTCAGACTGCTTGCATCGTCGATGCCGTCGATGCTATCCGACAGATACATGAAGTCCTGCTTGGCTTTGGCTCTCTTCGCATCTTCCTTCGGTGCACGTCCTTTCGATTGTGGCGACTTTTCATCATCAGTACTGAGGCTCAAATCTATTAGGACCTGGGCAGCCATGTTGCTACAGAAGTGTGCGTCGAGCAAAAGAGTCTCAGACAAGCAGTGAAACCAGAGAAACCAGAGCTCCACGATTCTGGCTCGTTCATTAGTGCATTGCTGGGGAAGCGCGCCGGCCTTCTGGTCGAGTCCACGAAGCAAAGCGACGGTGATTCACCAGGACAAGCACAATGACAGAAGTCGAAGTAGCTGCCGACACGTGCGCCACGCCAAGAGGGACATTCGGTATTACTTCGGCAGCGACGCGATAGCACGTGATACATATCTATCGCGACATTGTTACTTTACACTTCTCTAAGGTATCTACAGAAGACCTCCATAACCATCCCGCCACTAAAATGGACCACAACAACCAACGGGTCGACGGAATCACGTTTTGCCCTTGGGAGCAACGCAATCAAGAAGGTACATTGCTTGATTGGTCAACGCCACCAATTTGAATGCACCATCTCGCTGTTCGCGATAGGCCAGCAATCAGGAGAGCGAGATGACCCTGTTTTTAGACGAGATCATTGGACCTTTCTCGACGATAAGCGGCGATAGTAGGTACACACAAGATCACCAGTATACCGCCATCTTTGAGATACTGTCTCATTCGCCTCTCAAAAGCTTTTGCGAAGCTAAACCATATCTTGGAAAGCTTCAATCCGAGCTCCAATTCAATCGCGCAATCGAATTGTCGATCGAAGAATCGAAGCCATGCAGGCAGGAATCGCACTATCTGATCTCAATTATAACTCAATCTAGTCAACGCGATGAATGCTTTGCTGTCGGGAAGAGTCCGAAGAGTACGAAAAATAGAAATCCAATTCTTCAGAGCGACCAGGCAGATAAGATACGTTATACATGGTGGCATTTGGTAGTCGATTGATGTACATCGCATGATAGCGCTACCAAAGGCGATCCGTCGGCGCGTTGGTTATTGTGGTCTATTTCAGTGGTGGGATGGTCATGGAAATCCTTTGTTGTATTTGAAAATACCATTCGGCAAGTGATCATTGGGTTGCTCCGTATGCTAATACCTTGCGGAGGCAAGGCCTGTTGAATGTTTAGACTCGTTCCAGCCTTGTCGGTTTATCCGTTGTCCCATGATTCAGCGTTAGCTTTCTTGAGATTCGTTTCTCTTACCAACTTCCAGACCCAGGTACCTTTTGCGTCCTTGAGCAAGTAAATCCAACCGCCTCGGTTTCCGTCGTACACCCGATCAGCGACCACCAAGGGGAACGCGAGAAGCGACGAAGCCTTCGTTCTCATTTTGACCCGACAATCGATATCGTATTTGGCTAGCACCGCTGGCTCGGTGTTTACCAATGGTACAACAAAGTCTTGCTGCTGTGGAAGTCCAGGCGTTGGTGATCTAGCAAGCATTCCTCCTGTGCGGGCTATCTCTGCCATCTTGGCGCGACACTTGAACTCATAAGTTGCCTAACAAGGAAGATCAGTATGATCTCAGCCGCACGCGTGAAGGACTCACTTGGTCTGGTGACTGGAAGAACGTTCTCTGCTCGAAATTTGTGATGATCTCCATTTCTTGTAAGACATTCATCCTGGGCGGTAGCAATTGCAACTGCGAAAACCTCCAGATGGTGAGCATGGATGACCTTGGCTGGGTGCTAAGAACGTACAATTGACAGGCAGCATCTATCCTTTGCGAGGCAGGTACTGCAGCTCCCAACCCTTTTCCAGACTGCTCCGATTGTCGGGCGTTGATGATATGCGCAATCTGTTCTTTGCATTTTTCCATATCCATGATCTTTGTCCTTTGTCCTTCTTTATCAGTAGTATCCATATCGTTACGGACTCCGCTCTTTCCTATAGCTGCGGATGATTGAGAACGGTCGGACGCGGACGCGTTCGACTCGCTCGAACCACCATCACTCACGTCCACGTCCGCGTCCTCCTCCCCGCGAGGGAGGCAGAAGAGGGCGAGCTCTTGCGAATGACGAGCCAGGTGCCGAGCATACTGGTTCCCAGCTTTCAAGGCCTCGTTGCACAGCGAGCAATTGACCACACTCCTAAGTAATTCTCGAAGTCAGCATTCCTCCTTTCAATCAATGCAATGAGCAGAGTTGCACGCTTAAGGAGCGGTACTCCTGAGACATGTTTCAAGCATCAATTAACGCTCAGAAAGGGGCAAGGGATGCTCAGAAATCTACTTACCCAGGCAGCGCATTGCGCTTGTTTAGTGGGCTCTCGGGATGGGCAGCCATCTTATGGTCGAGCCATTGATGGCTTGTCGGATACAATCTGTGTGGTGTCACACACTCTAGATCTATACACACGTACGGCTGGAGATCCTGAAAAACGTGTGCAATCCACGACCTTGTGTTATGAATTGTTAGGGTGGAGTAGCAGTACGGACATTCGAAGGGAGCGCCGTTTTCCGAGGCTTTTGGGGGAGACGGTATCGTTACACTATTCCCAGTCATCGAAGATGTCGAGTACGATGTCTGCGATACTCCAGCCTGAGATTCTTCGTCACGGAAGACAGCACTCCAAGCCGAGGTATCAGTGGAAACAGTGTCGGAAAGGGCGTAGACATCGCTATCACTGATAGTGTCATCCTGGATCTGGAAATCCTGAATGTTCCGGTCAATGGTGTCAGTTTCGGGTTTCAACTTGGCTGTATGTATATTTCGATGTTGGAGATATGTCCGTCTCCGCGTAATTGCCCTCGCAAGTCGAGACACTAGCGCCAGGTCTGCCTCCGGAAATTTGTCTCTCACATGGTTGTAATCAAATCGAGCAAATGCTGAAGCTTCAGCAGCTCGAGGTCCGAGAAGAAGATCATGCTGCGCTGGATTTCGGACTAACATAGACATCCGGAACAGACATCTTAAGATGTTCGAGATACTCTGTTGGAGCTCTTCAATCTCTGATAGTGTTTCGTCGTCATCAGAATGTTCATCAACAAAGACTTCGTCTTCTTCGCAGTCACCTGCTTCAGATAAAATAGTTTGAGCATCTTGGATCCTTCGGCGCAGGGTTTTCAGCAACTCGACAATCTGTTCACGGATATGAGAGGCATCACGGAGCCTAAGATCCAGATATGATTGTCCTGTCCGATGGATTCGATGGGCGTCAACATTTGCGGCCCACAGGCGCAAGCGACCCAACTCGTCACGCCAAGCTTGCACAACAAGTCCATCTATCTGCGCTATCTGCGGATCTCTTGTAAGGTCGAGAAATTCGTCAAAGCTTGCAAAACACGCAAGCAGACGTTGCCCGATCGTATCGGTCATTGAGACAGTTGTCGGGTGGGGGCTTTAATTAGGGTGAGGAATAGTCATTGCCTCTACGTAAGGGATGTGATATCATGCCTCCACCGAAAGGCTTTGCTCATCCTTGTAGAGAGAAGATATCGAGAATGCTGCAATCTATCGGAGATGGAGCCTCGAGTCACCACCAAGCCATATAGTTACCCTCTGACAAATATTATGTGCTCTGGGCAGTCCGATGCGATAGATCTGCACCTACTTTACGAGAGGGTGATCCGCCTGCATGAGCAAGCACCAATCATTGCGAGTCCACACCTGCCGTCCATGCGTCAAGCCCCTCAGCTCGTCACATAGCTTGCCCATCTTTCTTTTTCACAAGGATTTTGCAACGTATAATGTCCATGCGACGAACAAATGCGCCGGGATAATATCAACACTATGTTATCATCGCACGCATGAAATTTGGGACATTCACGGCAATCGTTTTCGTTTGTTCTTCATTCCGTCAGACATACGATTTGTACGAGAAATGGTGACGGGAGTCGAGATTGCAGGCCTCGCGCTTGCAACATTCCCAATCGCCGTTGATGGTCTCAGGCGGATGGTCGAGGGCGTGGAGACGATCAAGTACTGGAGACGGTATCGGGTCAAGCTTGAGGAGTATGCTTGTGATTTAGAAGCCGGGAGAGTCTACTACCTAGACACATTGGAGGAATTATTGATGGGTATCGTGGATTCGGACAACGAGCTGGCAGTATTGATAGGTGAACCAGGAGGTATTGCATGGAGAAGACCCGAATATGAACGAAGTCTACGACGACGTCTTGATCGGTCCTACGACACGTATTTACAGATTTTGGACAGATTGCGCAATGCATTGACAGGCATCCGAGGAAAGCTAGGATTTGACGAGTTTGGCAAGGTGAGTGACATTTGTTCTTCGTGTTACCAAGCAGCGGTACAGTCACGATATAGAACCATGGACTTCTCTGCCCCGGCAATTGGACCGTCTGATGACATGAGTTCACTGGATCAGCCTCTCAACCAAAGTCGTCAGAGATGTTCTTGATATCTGATCAATAGCAAATTTCCTGCACGCTTGATGCTAGACTGAGAATCGACATTCATGCTAAATGGTGAACTTCAGGCCTTGTGGGATGACTATCCTACCATGTATCGAGAGTTGAAGAGACTCAAGCTTACTCTCTCTAAAAATGTCTACATTGAGTACTTGCGTCAGATCGACAAGGCCAACAAAGACCTTCGCGATTTCACTCACCAGAATATCTACTTGGAGGCCGTCCGAGTACAACGCCGGTCAAGGTGTTTGATAAACGATTGGAAAGTCATAAACGCTCACGCCGCGAGCCTGTACAGAGCAATGGTGCTCGGTACGAGCTTGATCTGTCGATGTGGGAAACTCCATCTGGCCAGTCTTCGTCTAGACGCACGGAGTCGAACAGAGAACGAGCAAGACCCGGGTGGAATATCACAGATCAAGTTTCAGTTTCTCTTCCTTTTTGATGGAGCACGTGATGAGGAGGGCGGTGTGATAGGTCAGACAAATCAAGAACTTGAAGTCGCATCAGTACTGGAAAGGGACGGATCTACAGCTGACCACACCTTGAATCAGGCGTCTCACAGGTCTGTCAGTCCATTCAAAACGCTATACATCCACGCACTAATTATTACAGATCTAACATGGCTGCATCGCCAAAAATTGTTCGCTTTGCATCCATTGTGCCCTCAACCGCACAAGTCACAACGCCAGCCGAAGGACCACCCAAATCTGCAAGTGAACGTATTGTTGATATGTGCAACGATAAATATCCTGGCCTCGAACCTCAAAATCCGATCGGCTTTCTCATAGACGGACAGAGTCAGACTTACAAGCATTACTTCTATCGCACTGGCACATTTTATTCAGCTGATAACCTCTCTGGATCACTCGCGCAGGTCCTAAAAAGGTTCGAAGACCAGCCTCTAGACCGACGCTCCTACCTTTCGAGGGGGCACCGCCTTCGGATTGCGGCAATCCTAGCCTCCAGTGTTCTTCAGCTGGACGGGACATCGTGGCTTGAGGATGAGTGGACAAGTGACGATATTATGTTTCACTCGAAGCCTGCGCAGTACCCTGTGGGTGATGAGGACATTCCCAAAGATCACACACGTCCTGTTCCCAATTACCAGCATCCTCACCTGTCGTGGAAGCAATGCCCGTGTACAATAAGGACAACCTCCGCAATCGATGCCCCGAGCATGGACGGTCAACTGATCCGGAACAGGATGCTATTTGCTCTTGGCATGACGCTTGTGGAACTCTGCTTCGGCAGAACCTTGACGAGCTTGCAGGCACGTGAGGACAAAGATACCAACGAGACTGCTATTCGGCTACTAAGTTCTGTTTATGACGAGATGGGTGGGCAATACGGTGACGTTGTTCGGAGATGCTTGCTACAACCCTTTGATGTGCGGGAATTGCGTCTTGACAACGAGGAGGTGCAACACAAGATATTCAACGATATTGTAACGCCTCTCGCGCAGAATCTCAGAAGCTTTGGTGGGACAATGGCTATCTAAACACACAAAAATTTCAGCGCGCGCGCATATTGACAAGAACTCTGCATCAAGTCCTCTGATTACGCATGGATCGATAAGTTGAGGATTCCTAGGCAATCGGTTCCTTCTTCGCTGCCATTGAAGTATCCCGTCAACTCGTACTTCGTGGTCAAAGAGGCTATTCTGGCACAGCTTCTAGCGCCACATTACATGCCTAGCTGCCTTACAAAGCTATCATGACAAAGACCCAAACGGATGTCGAGATTGCTGCGCTTTCGGCGAAGAGTCGGAGCTCAGCGGAGCATTGAAATATGAAAGCGGTTGGGGTGGATTAGATCCATCGTCAAGCATGGCCAGAGTTTGGTCCCCAACCCTACAAGGAGCCAGTCCTCGACAAAATCGAGATAGCACCGGACTTATTGGATACTGCGGCTGGCTGGCGAGCTTTGAATACATGGGAGATAAGCTTTTGAATGGGCTTCAATGTGGCAAGCATCCGTATGACTCCATATAGACCAAAAGGACTAATTTCGTGGATCGCCTTCCTTTATCCACTTGTCAGGAGTATGTCCTTCGATGTGGCAGATACCGGGTTCTGAACTAGGAAAAAGGTCAGAAGCACGCCTTCGTCAAGTAGGCTCCAGAGGAATCTGGAAACGAGGCGATGGTCACTACAGTGCTGCACCCTACCTCGAAAGCTGCGTTGATTCACACTTGACAGTCTCCTATGGCTTGCAAGAATTGGCTGCATGAGTCGAACCTTCGCCATCACTGTTTCAGCCTCCTTGAAGCCATGCCAAAAAGATTTGAAGTAATAGTTGAATGGTCCGAAAATTGGTGTGGCTCAGGGTAATTGTCTCCCACGATGCAGAGTTGTGAAACACGGCATTCACAACCGATTATTTGCGACGAACCAAGCATATTTGGAGCTTGCAATAGATCTACTAGTTGGTTTATCCGCTGGACGGGACGCTTATAGCGCCAATATTCTCTGTCACGGCATGTTCACACAGCTGCAGGAAACTGTAAAGACGCGTTGTTAAAAGGAAGGTATTGCGATTACATTCTTCAAATAGTCATCAAGAGGCCTTCAAAGTGATTAGAAGAATGCATCTAGCGAAATCCCACATCCTCTCCGGACTTATTGGGGTCACTCTTCTTGTACCCAACTGCTATACAAGTCCCGCTGCATTTCCTTCAAAGCATAGCAGCAACGTCCTTGATCCTATACTCTCTAACTCTAGGGTCGAATCGTCGAGATCTAGTAGTACAGAATTGCGTCGCAGCAATGTCGAGTTACTCGCACCACGGGTACTACCCAACTTCGAAGACGACCGATCACGTTCGCTCATGCCACTTTCATCACGCGACATATCGCTTCTGAAGGAGACTCTGCGTGTTATCTGGAACCACTTTCTTCCTTTCGCCGCCTCCCGCCAGGGAATCGCTATCATAAATACCTTCTTCTCCGCGATTCCAGAACCCCTCAAGACATGGTCCCTCCAGACAGCCAAGCAGGCTCTGTCGTTCACTTATGGAGATCTCAAACTGACTTTCCGCTCTGTTGGAGTCATTGCATGGACCGTCATCGAAGAATTCTTGCAGTCCATGATCGAGAAGCTGAAAGCTGGATTGGCTGGGTTTTTTGAGGTTCGAATTACAGGACCGAATGGCGTGGTGGCTTTTGTTATTGTAACCTTGATAGCAACGGTTTTCAGCAAGATAAACAACGCGCCAGGGGCAATTGGCGGGGGAAATCCGAATCCACACATCCCCTGGGATCCAACCTGGTTGGGTTAGGGTGCGTTACTTTGAGTAGTGTATGATCTAGGTCGACACGGCCTGTCTTTGGAAAAGAGGCTCTTTCTTGGTGTCATATGGGAAGGAGAGCATAGCGGCCGCCCTCGCTCGTCCGATACTAAGTCAACCATAGTAGTTTCGTCCTTTCCACAGCATAATCCGTCTACTAAGATCACTTGTGTCTCCGATTCGGCATCCGGGAATTTAGTCTCTGCCTTGTTTCGCTCTAACGATCACAGACGAAATGCATTGTCTGATAGCTGCGAGTCGCCTTGTCATAAGAAAATGAATCGGGAAACCCACCCGGATCCCGACAAATAGTCCTGGACTTGTGTCAAGCCGTTCGCCATTACCAAACTTTATGACCCCTGATCATTGTAACAATCGGCACCGTCGCCGGATAGAAGCGTCAACCAAGGGCACTACAAACAGAATAGAACCCCAGTGAGAAGCGTCAGGTGTAGAGATCAAGCAAGACAACCTGCACAAGTCCTGCATAATTACAACACAGCCCTGCGATCCCGTCCAAATTTGCTCGCAGCTAAGCAGAGAACAAATCAGCTATCCCTGGAATGTCGAAAGACCATAGAAGAGCGCAAGAGGACACGTGAACCCGGTTGGGGGCAAAAACTGAGACTTTCCCCCCAACAACCAGTTTGGTGTAGAGTCCAACATAGCAGAAAGACAGATCCATACGGCATGTCAGCCAAAGTTGCGTACTAAGCCATCACCGAGCAGCACCAGGAATCTCGCGGGCATGAATCTTGCCGGCCGATGGAACCCTTAAGGGCCAATATCTCACACCTATTGGAGGTCGCTCAGCACATATGCTGCTACCTACTTCGCATCCAGCTCCTTCCTCCCCTCCATCGCTTCCCCAGAAACCCGCTCTCTTCCACGCTCTCGTCCGTCTGATAGTCCCACTCCACGTCCTGCGTCTCAATATCCTCTTCCCGGCGGCGGTGGAAGGAACAACGAAGTCGCTAAAAATTAATTACTCGTGCCAGTTTTCCAAAAACCTAGCACAGTGGCCAGACCTGCCACAGTGGAGATCCGCTTTGCTCTTGCTTGTCGCAAAGCCACAGCAGGGGAATCTCACCACCAACCTCCAGCCCGCCCGGTTACCCCGCCCCAGATCCCTGGACACATCCTGGCGTTTCTGGCATTTGAGGGTTGGATAGCAGGAAAGAAAGACAGGGCCAGGAGGGTACGTGGGAGGTAGCTCAGGAGATTTGTACTTTAGCGATGAAGGGCCTATCTGGTATGGTTGGAGGGGGGACATGAAAGAGGGACCGAAGACTGGGAGTAGCATGCGGATATATGATGTAGGTTTCCTAGATGGAGACGATCTAGACTGGGGGATTGACGGAGCGATGACAGAAAAATGACAGGTCCTGGGAGGAGATTTGTAAAAACAGCGAAAGAAGGAAAACCCAACTCACCCCTCCATCCTCCATTCCCAAACCCCCAGCTAAAATCCAACCACAACAACATCAACATCCTCCCTCCCCACCCTCACGTCAACCTTCACCTCACCCCCCTTCTCCCTCACACCCTCCTCCGCCACCAGCCCCCCATCCACATAAACCCCCCATCGCCCCACCCCCAGTCCCCTCACCACAAACCCCACCTCCACCTCCCTCCCATCCCAGCTCCTCGCCGTCACAACCATCATCCTCATCTCCTCAACCCACATCCCCCTCAAAAAATCCACCCCCCCCCCCCCCCCCCCCCCCCCCCCACCACGGGGGGGGCGCGCGGCCG
>JAABUS010006789.1_pt1 | contig 13599 bp, 8 predicted proteins | sample 5560161 | NCBI WGS metagenome assembly JAABUS01 (sample SAMN10711885, study PRJNA513376) | rock metagenome | isolation source: Antarctica rocks | place: Antarctica: Victoria Land, Trio Nunatak nord | collected 2016-01-04 | reverse complement strand
CACGGATCAGCGAGCCGGAACTCACCGAACCGCCGCGGCCCAGCCAGCAGCGACGGCGGTGAGCAGCGATGGCGAGCTGATCCGGGCGGCCCAGGCCGATCCGGCCGCCTTCGCCGCACTGTATGAGCGCTACGTCGACGCGATCTACCGCTACTGCGTCACCCGGGTCGGCTCCCCGGCCGACGCCGAGGACGCGACGAGCCTCACCTTCGCCCGGGCCTTCGGGGCGCTGTCGGCGTACCGGCCGCGTCCGGAGCTGGCCGGCGAGGGCGTCCGGTCGTGGCTGTTCACCATCGCCCACAACGTGGTGGTGAGCGGATACCGCTCCCGGCGCCCGACCAGCCCGCTGGCCGACGCCGACCTGCTCGTCGCCCCGGACCCGCCACCCGAGGAGCAGGCGATCGCGGCCGAGCGGCGCGAGGTGCTGCGTAGCTCGATCGCCCGCCTCCCGGACGACCAGCGCCGCGTCGTCGAGCTGCGGCTGGCCGGGCTGAGCGGCCCGGAGATCGCCGCGGTCCTCGGCCGGAGCACCGGCGCGATCAAGATGTTGCAGTTCCGCGCCATCGACCGGCTGCGCGACCTGCTCGCCGACCGCCTCGGGGCGGAACCAGCCGAGAACCCAGCCACGGAGGGATCCCATGACGAGTGATGAGCGGCAGGTCCTCCTCCCGGCCGGTTCCCAGCCGCCGAACGATAACGGCCCCGCCGATCCGGACCGGCTCGACCTGCTGGACCGGTACTGGGACGCCGTCACCGGCAACGGCTACCAGCGCGCCGGGGCGATCGCTCTCGACCCCGCCCGCGCCCGGACCGTCGACCTCCTCCAGACCCACTCCCGGACCGATACCGCCGGGATCCCCGACGCCGCCCGAACCCGCATCTGGCGGGAGACGGTCGCCGCGGCAGGCATCCCCACCCGACAGGAGCCACCCATGGCATCCTCATCCACGCCCCTCTCCGGCAGCGGCCTCGCCGCCCCGGGCCTGACCCTGCCCGCCAGCAACCCACCCAACCGCCGCCGTCCCGGCCCGCCCGCGCCGCCCGAAAACACCGGCGGCCGCTGGTCGGTCCCCGGTGGCGGAGGACCTTCCCAGCCGACCGGCCGGGCCTGGTGGCCCCGTCTGCAGTTCGCCGTCGCCGCCGTCCTGATCCTCGGCCTTTTCGCGACGATCCTCGCCCCGATGGACGACGGCCGGATCGGCCTGTTCGGCGGCACCGATTCGACGCCGACCAGTCAGACCTGGCCGACCGAATTCGGTGGTAGTCACGGACATCAACTCGTCCCCGCGTTCGAGGGTAGTCTTGATCTTCGGCTCTATCAGCTGACCTTGCCCGTTGGAGCTTCCTTCTCGCTCCCCGCGGGACCCGCGTGGGGGCTACAGGGCTTCACCGGCGATGTGGAGTTCGCCAGGGAGGGAGCGGATCCATACCCCATCAACGCAACCACGAGTGGCGGTACGGTCAATGGCGGCACGTTGAGGAATATTGTCGAGCGCGAAAGCCAGGTCTGGGTTTTCGGACTGGTCCCGCGTGAGACAGACATCGTGCTCACAACAGACGGCGCGACCCTTCGCGAGGTCGGTCGGCAAGACGTATCGACGCTGGCGACAGGATCGGACGTGAGCCTGTTCGGTGCCTATAATCCGGCTTCAATGAGTGCCCGGCCCTTGGGCGCTGATGCCCCACCGCCGGAGGCTGGGCCTCAGCCGCTTCCGGGATCTTCGACGCCCGGTCTCGTCCACGCGGTGCGAGGTCAGATCAGTATCGCGGACATTCCGAGCCGTAACGGCCCGACATCTCTCTCCGCGGGGGAGACCATCGCGCTGGATGATATCGGCGACGCAACGGTGGTCGGCGGGTCGGCCACTCAAGGCGATGTCTCGCATCCCGACACGTACTACGTGGTGACCGTCCAGCCGTACGTATTTGGAACAGGCCAAACGCCGGCAGCATCGAACGATGCGTCCGCCGGCATCCCATCGATCGGCTACCCGGAAGCATTCACCGGGGGCGGGTCACTCGTCGATCTGCCCGTGAGTTCGAGCGGCCATACGGTCAGCCTCGATCGCGTCACGCTCGCCAGTGGCAGCGTGTTGAACCTGCCGGCAGGATCGACGTATCGGATCAACTCCGTGACCGGACTGTTCACCGTCGAGCGGGCCAACGGATCGTCACCGCTGTCGATCGATCAACCCAGCTCCGTCGACATCGACCTCGGCGGCGGGACGATCACGGCCGACCAGGGCGAGGAGGCGACGGTCACGATCCTGACGCTTGCTCCCGAAGGCACAGCGTCGCTGGCGTCGTTGGACGGCATCACGGTCTACCCGCTGACCACCTACAGCCCTGGTGGGCTCCGGTTCGAGACGCAGCAGAATGTCCTGCTCGGAAGCGGCCCGGTGCCGGTCGACCCCGAGCCTGTTCCACCGAGCACGAACACTGATGATCCCCAGACCCTGGCTGCGAACGGGACGACGATGCTGCTCTACGCCGAGCAGGGCTCGATCGAGATCAACTCGCCCGACCCGCTCGTGCGACGAACCGAATCGGCGGACGATTATCCGTCTGGCTTCGCCACCAGTCTCACCATCGCGCAGGGCGAGTCAGCGGTCGTCAGCAACCCGAGCAGGGCGACCATCCAGCAGGCGACCGCTGGCGAAGGGGCGGTCTACACCGTCGTCTTCCTCTCACCGCCAGTGCTCGACCGGACGCCGGGCCGAACGTATCCCAATACCGATGCAGGGTTTGGCGGCATTGGGAGTCCACTCACGATCCCGACTGACGGGAGCGATTATCAGGTCGTGCTCGATCGGTTGACGCTCGCACCGGGAGCCATCGCCTCCTTCGCTCCCGGCACCGTCCGCGCCGTCCAGTGGACCGGTGGCGGGGACATGGTCATGACGGTCAGCGGCGGCGGGCAGTCGCCATTCACGTTGCCGAATCCCACGCTCAATGGATCGTTCGACGACAACGGGTTCTCCCTGGTCCAGACCAGCGATGAGCCGACCACGCTGACGCTTCTGTCGTTCCTGCCGGCCGGGACGCCGGACGAGACCGTTCCCGCCGGACAGGAGGGAGTGACCGCGGAACGCCTGACGACCTACATGGCGTCCAACCCGTCCAATGCGACCGAGCTTCAGGTCGACTTCTCCGTAACAGCCGCCGTGGCGTTCCCGGTCGAGATCGACTTCGGACTCGGCCCCAATATGGGCCGGAGCATCAACGACAGCTATGCCCTGATCCGGCCCGAGGAAGGCCCGAGCGTCCTCGACCGACCCGCCTCCCGGATCGCCGACGGTCGTGAGACGACACAGATCGCGAGCGGCGACCCGATTCAGGCGGGAGAGACCGTCCGCGTCGACGACCTGCTCGACGCAACGATCAGCGGCCCATCCGATGGCAGTCCGGCCGGGTACACGATTGTGCTCGTCTCACCCATCACTAATCCTCTCGGAACCCCGACGAATCTAGCCTCGCCAGCGGCCCTGACCGGGCTGACACCGGCCAGCCTCGACGCGGTCGTGGATCTTCCCACCCACCAACCGATTGATATCACGCTGCTTCGTCACACCCTCGGGCCCGATGCCGAAATGACGGTGTTCCCAGGCGGAAGCGGCCTGACGAACATCGGCGAGTTGACCTATCCCGTCACGGTGCTCAACTATGCCGCGAGCGGCGACGGAACGGTGATCGCTCCCGGACAACCAGCAGCCGACCTTGCCAGCCGATCGTCAGAGCTTGCCATGCAAACCGCCACGGCTGGCGACTCCCTGATGATCAGAGCCGGGAGCGACGGGCTGACCTTCTTCCAGCTCATCATCGGATCCAGCCGTCCCAGACTCGATAGTTCCGGCCAAGTCGAGTCGGCCGAACTGGGTCACTACCAGATGGAAAGCTCATCGGCCGGGGCAATGGACCTACTCAATACCATCAGCGTTCGGACCATGCTCCGCGCAACCATTGGCAGCGGTGAAGGCACCAGCCAGAACCTGGGCCGAGACGAGTCGATCACGCTCTTTTCTCCGTTGGCTGGTGACGCCCAGATCACCCCCGGTGTCGGCGAGGTCCGGATCGCCGCGGCGAACGATGGCGACCGGAGCGGGGCGGAGGCGACCACGCCAATGACCGTCGCGCCGGGTGGTAGCGTCATCGCCCTGCCCGGCGGTGTGTTCCGCGTCGCCGCCGGAACCGACTCCGACAGCCTGAGCTACCTCTGGGCGGAGATCCGGATCAACCCCGGAGCGGCGGAGACCGTCGCACCGGAGGGGACACCCCTAGCCACTCCGGCTGCCGCAACGCCAGTCGACGGGACCACGGTCCCCGGAACGCCGGTCGCGGTAACGAGCATCCCGCCCTGCGACATCACGCCGCGAACGGTCGAGGAGCTACTGACGCTCTACGACGAGGGGGTGGCCAACCCGGGCGACCCGCTGACCCTGAGCCACCGTGACGACCTCGGCACCGGCGCTCCGGCCGATGACGAGACCATCGCCGCGGTCACCGATACGCTGCTCCGGCAGTCGGCGTGCCAGAACCTGAACGACCCACTGCGTCAGCACGCGCTCTATTCGGATCAGGCGCTCCGCTATGCCTTGTCGCTGATCTACGAGACCCGCGACGACGTCGCCAGCCTGCTGGAACAGCCGGCCGGACAGGCCAGCGAGGCGGCCAGCGGCACGGTCTCTGTCTCCGATGTCGAGCTGTTCGCGGATGGTCGGGTGGGCGCTCGGGTCTCCCTCGAGAGCGAGTTCGCCTACGTCACCTTCACCTACACAGCCGATGGCCACTGGTTGATCGATGTCTGGGACGACCGCGACGAGCCCGGCGCCTGACCGGTCATCCCAGACCTGACGCGCCAGTTCCAATCGCCGCACGGGACGACTCCGGGTCGTCTCCCGGAGTCGTCCCGCCGCACCTCTGAACCTGCTTCCGACGCAGGGTCTGGCCGCTGCCTGACCAGGACCTTATCGCCCTCCACACGTTGCCGCGCGACCTCGACCTGGCGCGGGACGCGTGGCACCGGGTCGAGACCTGCCCAACCGGCCAATTCCGCGACGCCGCGGGGCATGGTGAGATTGGGCGAACACCGGCGCCGGCCGGCGTCTTTTCGCTCCATCGGGCATAGACTGCAAGTGCATCTCGCCAGATCGATCCGGCGGAACACCTGAGACGGGCATCTGATCTCCGACTCCCGGCCGGCAGGAGGACCGATGTGAGCGCCACGGCCACCGCGACGACCACGGGCGGCGCCATCCCGCGCTGGGTCCTGGTCGCGACCATCCTCGGCTCGAGCATGGTCTTCATCGACAGCTCCGTCGTCAACGTCGCCCTGCCCGCACTGCAGGAGGACCTCGGCGCGACCGCCGCCGCGACCCAGTGGGTCGTCGAGGCCTACGCCCTGTTCCTCGCCGCCCTGATCCTCGTCGGCGGGGCGCTGGGGGACAAGTTCGGCCGCCGGCGGCTGTTCATCCTCGGAACGGTCATCTTCACCGTCACCTCGGTCTGGTGCGCCGTCGCCCCGGACATCGGCAACCTGATCGTCGCCCGGGCCGCGCAGGGCATCGGCGGGGCGCTGCTGACCCCGGCCAGCCTGGCCCTGATCAGCGCGACCTTCGAGGACGACACCGGGCGCGGCCGGGCGATCGGGACGTGGTCCGGTTTCACGTCGATCACCTCGGCCGGCGGCCCGGTGCTCGGCGGGTTCCTCGTCGAGCAGGCGTCCTGGCGGTGGATCTTCCTGATCAACGTCCCGCTGGCCGCCGTCGTCCTGCTGATCACCCTGCGCTATCTGCCCGAGAGCCGCGACCCGAACGCCGGCCGGCTGGACTGGCCGGCGGCGATCCTCGCGACGCTCGGGCTGGGCGGCGTGGTCTACGGGCTGATCGAGGCCTCGACCCGCGGCTGGACGGATAGCAGAGTGGTCCTGGCGCTGACAGTCGGGACCGTGGCGCTGGCGGCGTTCGTCGTGACCGAGGCCCGGACCCGCGAGCCGATGATGCCGCTCGGCCTGTTCCGCTCCCGGACCTTCAGCGGGACCAACCTGCTGACGCTGCTGCTCTACGCCGCGCTGGGCGGGGCGCTCTACTTCCTGCCGTTCCTGCTGATCCAAGTCCGGGGCTACACCTCGACCGAGGCCGGCGCCGCGCTCCTGCCGTTCGTGCTGCTGCTGTTCGTCCTGTCGCGCTGGGCCGGCGGGCTGATCGGCCGCTTCGGGGCGAAGCTGCCGTTGATCGTCGGTCCGCTGATCGCCGCGGCCGGTTTCGCCCTGTTCGCCGTGCCGGGGCTCGGCGGCTCGTACTGGGTGACCTACTTCCCGGCCATCGTCGTGCTCGGTCTCGGGATGGCCGTCACCGTCGCGCCGCTGACGACGGCGGTGATGGGCGCCGTCTCGGCCAGCCGGACCGGGATCGCCTCGGGCGTCAACAACGCCGTCGCCCGGACGGCCTCGCTGCTCGCGATCGCCGTCTTCGGGATCATCGTCGCCAGCACCTTCACCTCCAGTCTCGACGATCGCCTCGGCGGCATCCCGCTGGCGCCCGAGGCCCGAACCGCGGTCGACGACCAGTCGGACCTGCTCGCCGGCGCCGTGGCGCCCGACACGCTCGATGCGCCGACCCAGGATGCCGTCAACGGCGCGATCGATCAGTCGTTCCTGTCCGCGTTCCGGGTCGCGATGCTCGTCGCGGCCGGAATGGCCGTCGTCAGCGCCCTGGCCGCCGCCTGGCTGGTCGAGGGCCGCCGGCACGAAGAAGCCCACGAGAACCCCGCCGAGCCGGCCGCCGCCGCGGTCCACCGTGCAAAGTGACCAACGGCCGCCATCGAATCAGAACCCTGGGGACGATCAGGCGTAGCAGGCATCAAGGAACGCGATGAGTTCCGGCATGATCTGCGTGTCGGACGGGTCGCCGACGGCCGCATTGACCCCGGCATGGGTCAGGTCGACGTCGATCAGATCGACCGGGACGCCGGCCGCCGCGAGGGTGTCGGCGAAGTCCATCGCGGAGGTGACACGGGTCGGTCCGCCCCGCGTGACGATGAAGAAGTCGGGAATGCCCGTGCCCTCCGCGACGTGTGTGATCGGCGAGGCGTCGGGCCAGGCGGACGGGTCGGTCCCGAACATCGCGTCGTAGATGCCGCCGTCTCCCGCCCGCGCCGCGATGTCGTAGGCCTCGGTGTCGAGCGAGACCGCGCAGTCGAGGTCGGTCAGGTCGTAACCAGCGTTGTGCAGGTATCGACCGTCCGTCGCCGCGGCCGCGATGATACCCGCGCCGGCGGAGTGGCCCATGATCGCGACGCGCTGGGGGTCGGCGTGGAAGTCGGCGGCGTGGTCGAGCGTCCAGCCGATCGCGTCGGCCACATCCTGGTTCGGGACCGGGTAGACGACCTCGGGCACGAGCCGGTAGTTGACCGAGACCAGCACCCAACCCTGCTCGAGCGCCAGTTGACGCTTGCTGGCGAGTTGCCGGACCTTGTCGCCGGTCTGCCAGCCGCCGCCGTGGACGTAGAACAGGATCGGCGCGGCCGGGCAGCCCTCCGGCAGGTCCGGCCCGTAGACGTCGACCGCCGTCAGGTTCGGGTCGCTCGACGTGTTGGCGTATGCCTGGTCGAGGTCAGCTGTCTGGCTCTCGGCAACGCAGCCGGAGTCCGGCGTGACGGGAGTCGTCGATCCAGCCAGCCCATCCGGACCGATACTGACGGCGATCGATGTCATGGCCACTATCAGGACCAGCAGGAATCGTTTCGGTGCTGACATGCGCAGGTGCCTCCCGGGCCCATCATGCCAGGTCGGCCGTATGGCGGACGTATGGTGTGCGTGGCGTGGCAACGCTGACCAGGCTGGCGCTTCGATGATGATGATCCAGACGTCCAGTGCCAGGCGCGGGATGACCCGAGCGACGCGTCCCCTGCGATCATCGCCGTCCACATGGTTTGCGGAGTGGTCCGAATCCCCCTGACGAGAGACCGACACCACCCCCCGGCACCCTTTTCGACCATCGACTGCTTCAGGACGACGCTACGCGAAGGGAGCGCGACGGGCGCGGGTGATCAGAGTTGCGGCCAGACCCACGAGGGCGAGGAGCGCGATAGCCGCGATACCGGGGCTCACGGTCGGCGTCCCGCCAGTTCCGGTACCCGTGTTCGGCAGGCCGGCGACCGGAGCGCTGCTCGCGCTGGCGCCACTCGGGGCAGCACTCGGTACGGAACTCGCGCCGGCGCTCGGCACCGGGCTCGCCCCGGCGGCATCGGCGAAGACGAAGAACACGTCACACCCGATCTCGTCGCCCGTCGCGCTGGCACCCTGGATCTGGAACCCGGCCGCGGTGTAGACCACGCCCGGATCGACACCATCGGCGCGGGTGCAGTTGACGAGGTAGCCAAGGGCACCGGTGGGCAGCGTCACCTGGAGGTCGTAGCCGAGGTCGCTCGCCGGCAGGCCGGACACGGCGTGGCCGGTGTCACCCGTCGTCAGGACGGTCGGCTGGGCTTCGGCGACACGGGGACGAACCGAGAAGTCGACACCGGCCTGCGAATCGGTGCAGGTCTCCGTCGCCGAGGCGATGGCGTCGACGTCCGGCGCGGCGTACCCCGCCGGGCAGGCGGAGGTCGCGATCTCGAGCTGGGCCAGCGCCGCGCCACCGGGACCATCGCCCTGTCCCGACTGCGCAGCGACCCGCTGACTGAACACCCCGCCGAGACCGATGGCGACCAGAAGCATGAGGACGAGTGACCGAACGACGGCGGCGGGAACGGACGGCACGACGGAGCCTTTCCTGGGAACACGTCGGACACCGCAGGTGGTGCCCGGGACGAGCGCGGACCCGACCGGAGGGGAGTGGCTGGCGCCAGCGTTCGGTGACGACGAGTATGGTCGACCGGCTATCGCACCGGCACCGTCCATCTTACGTATATCTTTGACGCTCAGTCCCAGCTAAACACATCACGACGCAAAGCGATCGGACAGCTTGGAAAACAGGGGAGTCGGCGCCGGACTCGTCAGGACCGCATCGGACCCGCGTCCAGACGCGTGCAATCCACTCTCAGTGCGCGAACGACGCAGACCCGGATCATCCATCTCCGGCAGGATCGTCGAGCCGGATACGCCGGTGATCCCCCCCTCTCGTGTCGGAGACGGACATGCGGACGCACGTCACCTCGTGGCGCGGCTTCGGTCTGGTCGCGCTGATCCTCGGTCTGCTGGGGCCGCTTCCGGTCTCGGCGCAGGCGGAAACGGCCACGTTGACGGTGCTGAGCAGGCGTTGCCCGGCGGGCTACGACGGACCGGACTACTTCGAGACATGCCAGAGTCCCCCGATCGACGACAACCCATTCACGATCATCGGCCCACTGGAGGAGGTCGAGCGGACCACGGACGAGGGACAGTTCAATTCTCGCGACGACGGGCGAACCGATGCCTCCGAACAGATCGTCTTCGGCGACCTGCCCAGCGGTGAGTACGAACTCGTCGGCGGGTTGCCGAGCGATCTCAGCGGCGTCGCGTCCTACTGCTACCGATCGGGGACACGAGTGCCGTGTTCCCGTCCCGGACGGAGGGGACCGATCTCAGCTTCACCGCTCCCGGCCCCGGCTACTTCAGCACCTTCGTGACGCTGGCGGGTGGGGGCGATATTACCTGTGAGATCTACGCGATCGGCGTCGACCCGAACCCGCCGACGCCGGAACATTCTCCAGCGTCCAGTCCGGATGCTCCCGCTGCGACCGAGCCGACGGCCGCGAACGACGGAAGCCGGACGGCCATCTTCGCCGGCGACTGCGAGCCCGGCAGCTTCACCGACCCCGTCGCCGTCCTGACCAACGTCTCGCCGCCCGAGGGCGATGCGCACGGTGCCGACGTCATCGCACCGGTCGAGACGTCGCTGACCACACCCGACCTTCCCCTCGACGACCTGCTCGCTGGCAACTACGTCCTCGTCGTCTTCGATGAGGATGACGACACCGTGCCGCTCACCTGCGGGGCGATCAGCGGGATCGTCGGTGAGGATGGCTCACTCGTGTTCGGGCTGCCGCGGGTCGGGGAGTCGCACTACTCCGGCATCGCAACCCTGACGCCAGACGGCGACCAGACCATCGCCACGGTCGACCTCGCCGAGAACCTCTCCGGGACGGACGAGACTCCGGCGCCGTAGCAATGCCATCTGGACACGCTGATCGAGATGAGCCGTCTGGCCGTCGGCGACGCAGTGGGTCGCGGACGTGGCGTTACCGGTCGCCCCGGCCAGCACATCCGGGCCGGTTCCGACGGCGATCAGCATCGTGGCAACGGTCAGGGACAGAAGGAATCGCATCGATGTCGTCATGGCTCTCGTCCTCCCGGCACGAGTATGGCCGGTCGGCTGTATGGCGGACGTATGCTGTGCGTGGGTGGCTTGGAAGGACACCGGCGATTACGCCAGCAGTCCGACGACGTATTTGCGGGAATGACGAGGCCACCGACCTGAAACGAGGTCGGTGGCTTCGTCGCTCAGATGAGATCGCGCAGCAGACCGATGTCGATCAGAAGTGCTCGTCGATCAGCCACTGACCGTCCTGCTCGGCGAAGAGGACATACCCCGCGTTCTCATAGAAGGTCGGAAGCGCATCGGGTTCGGCTCCGACTTGTCGACCAGACAAGAATGCGATGACCTCGCCGCTGGGAAGCAATCGGAAGTCGTAGAGATAGGCGTCGGTCAGTTTGCCGAAATGGTCGGAGTCGTTGCTCTGCCGGCCCTGTCCATCGAACCAGAGAGCGACGAGTTGGCCACCGTCGGGTTGAACGTCATCGATCAGGTATCGACTCGGCGTGAGAAAGACATCCCGAGCGAACCCTTCGGGCGTCAACGTCCTGGCCTGGCGTAGTTTGGTGTCTTCGCATCCACGATAGAGACCGTACGTGTCCACGACTGCGGCGATCGTTTCTGCGTCGACCGGTCGACCCGCTGGCAGGGTAGAGAACGTCCACTGGGCTGTTGAACCGGCACTGGCTTGACGCTTTGCGATCTCGACGGGGGGCGGGAATCCCTCGAATGGATACGCATCGCCTATGGTCATCTCCATCGCGTCATCGAAGGCAATGGGCTCGACCTCGGTGCAATCTCCATACGGAACCCGGACATATTCGGTGCCATCCTCAGTCGTGCCGTAGACCGGATCGGCAACAGCGGCGTCCGCGGTCCGATCGTCCGCTGACGGCGTCGGGGTGCTGGCGCCGGCGCCGAGGAAGGCGGTCGGCTCCTCTCCGCCCGGCGACCCGTCGTAGACGGCGACCGCCGACAGTGCGATGAGGACGATCAGCGCCAGCGACGCGACCAGCCCGAGCGAGTCCCGGCCGACGCGCCGGACGCCACGCGATGGGGCAGTCGTCTGCTGCCGGTCGGTGCGGCCAGACTGGGCAGTCCACCGGGGCTGCCGGCCGGGGAACGCGAGGACGGGTGTCGGAATGACGGTGCGCATGGGTTCCTCCTCTGGGTGGGCTGTGGCGGCAGTTTCGACGAGCCGCTCCGGTTGGTCAGATCCCGGATCGTGCTGCTCACGGCGGTAGCGGTTGGACTCGGCGACGATCCGAGAGCGCAGCCCGGCCGGGGTCGGGGCGGCGAAGAATCGCGCCAGGTAGGCCTCCAGCGCGGCGTTGTCCTCCCCGTCGAGCCCACCGTCGCCAGGGTCCGGGAACCGGGAGTGGCTATCGGAAGGCGGTCGGATCATCGATGAGTCCTTTCAGTTGCCGGAGGGTGCGGTGGTACCGCTGCCGGGTGGCGTTGGCGCTGATCCCGAGGATCCCGGCGATCTGGACCAGCGGCAGGTCGGCCGCGAACCGCAGGTCGAGCAGCTCCCGCTGCTCCGGGGACAGCGTCGCGAGCACCGCCGCCAGCTCCCGTCGCCGCTCGGCCGTCAGGGCCGTCGCCTCCGGTGAGTCGCCGGTGTCGGCCGGGTTAAACCCGACCTCGGCGAGGGCGTCCCACGAGGTCTCGCGAGTCCGGCGCCGGAGCCAGGTCGCCGACTCGTTCCGCGCGATCCGGAACAGCCAGGAGACGAGGGCGTCGTCGTCGCCCCGGAACGACGGGTGGCCGAGCAGCGCCTTGACGAAGACCTGCTGGGTAAGGTCCTCCGCCACCGTGACGTCCCGGGTCCGGGATCGGAGGAAGCGGTAGAGGTGATCCATGCGGTCGAGGAAGACCCGCTCAAGTTGGTCGACCGTCGTCACGTCCATGGCCTGACCTGGCCTGCTGACGACCCGGAGTCCGGTCCGCCTCCGGTCTGGCTGGAGGCAGTCGCGCCCGGGATCGACCACGATGTCCGATTCGTCCCCGTCCCGATGCACAGTGCAGGCGGCCTCTCTCGTTCCGGGAATCGGCGTCGGATCAGTTGCTCTACGGGTATTAACCAGCGACACCCTGAAAACGTGACAGTCCCAGGATGCGAGTGAAAATTCGACCGGCCGTGGGTATTGCGGAACATCCGATCGTCCCATAGGATGCAGCACCAGTCGGGTACGGTCCGGCCTGACCTTTGGCCTGGGACGACATCCGAATGAGAACCAGTGGCGTCGATGCCAAATCACCGGTCCATGTGCGATCGGCTGAATCGAGGCCGGGAGGAATTGTCGATGAAGCCGTTGCGGAATCCCTGGATGGCCTGTCTCGCACTGGGTGCGCTCGTCCTGACCCTCGTCGGCGCGCCATGGCTGGTCCCGGCCCAGAGCCGGGCCCAGGGGGACACCTGCGCCGACTATACCTACCGCGAGGATGCCCAGGATGGCTTCCAGGACCCGGCAGCCTGCCCTGACCTCCCTTCGAGGGACACCGCGCCGACGCCGGTCCCGATGCTGACCCCGACGTTGGTCCCAACGCCGATTCCGACGCCGATCCCGACGCTGATCCCGCCGGGCGGCCAAGGATACGCCTGCTCCGACTATATCTACCGCGAAGATGCCCAGAGCGGGTTCCAGGACCCGGCGGCCTGCCCGGAATTGCCTTCGAAGGACACCGCGCCGGCGTGCAGCGACTTCGCGACGCAGGCCGAGGCGCAGGCCTTCTATAACCAGGACCCGTACCGGTACTGGACGCTGACGGACCTTGGGCGCGGCATCGGCGCGGACACAACGACGGCCTGCCCGGAGCTCGCTGACGCTCCGCCGGTCGTCGGACCACCAACTCCCGACGCACCGGTCACGTCTCCTGTCACCGGTAGAGCCGCCGGTGACGCGTCCGGGATTTCGGCATCGGCGAACACGGAATCCACCTCGGGCTCATCGGCGGCGCGCACGGTTTCGGCGGCCCCGATCACCGCTAACGAACCAGATGGCAGCGACGCCGTCATCTTCGCCGGCACATGCGATACCGAGACCTTCGATGATCCGATGGCGGAGCTGACAGACGTGGTGTCGATAGCGGGTGAGGCGACGGGCGCCAACGCATTCAGCACCGTCGCGACCTCGTTCAGCACGGTCGATCTGACCCTGGATGAGCTGCTCGCCGACGAGCACGTCCTCGTGGTGTTCGACGAGATCCAGACGGAGCGCGCCCTGTCCTGCGGCCCGATCGGCGGGATGATCGCCGACGACGGGTCGCTCGCGATCGGGCTGCGGGAGACCCCGGGCGCCGGTTG
>JAABUS010006788.1_pt1 | contig 13600 bp, 9 predicted proteins | sample 5560161 | NCBI WGS metagenome assembly JAABUS01 (sample SAMN10711885, study PRJNA513376) | rock metagenome | isolation source: Antarctica rocks | place: Antarctica: Victoria Land, Trio Nunatak nord | collected 2016-01-04 | reverse complement strand
GGCGCCGGCGGCCGAGACGCTCCGCTTCGCCCTGGTGCCGAAGGCGATGAACAACCCGTATTTCGACCTGTCGCGCGACGGCTGCATGAAGCGGGCGAAGGAGATCGGCGCCGAGTGCATCTACCGCGGCCCGGTCGAGCACGAGCCGGCGGACCAGGTGCAGATCATCCAGGACCTGATCACCCAGGGCGTGGACGGCCTGGCGATCTCCGTCCCCGACGCGGACGTGGCGGTGAACGTCATCAAGCAGGCGCGCGACGCCGGCATCGCCGTCATCACCTTCGACGCCGACAGCCCCAAGTCGGCACGCCAGGCCTTCGTCGGCACCGACAACACCGAGATGGGCCGCGAGATGGGCCGCCAGCTCATCCAGCGCCACCCGAAGCCCGGCACCTACGTCACCCAGTCCGGCGGCCCGGCGGCGGAGAACCTGAACCAACGCCTGGCGGGCCTGAACGAGGTGCTGGGCAAGGCGGGCTGGAAAATCGCGCCGGGTTCGCCGTCCTATTGCAACGACGACTCGGCGCTGGCGAACCAGCAGTTGACGGACCAGATGACCGCGAACCCGGACGCCGACGCGGTGGTGCCGATCGGCGGCTGGGCGCTGTTCGCGCCGGAAGCCTACAAGGGCTTCGTCAATGCCCACCGCAAGCGCTACGACAGCGGCGCGCTCTCGCTGATCATGCCCGACACGCTGCGGATCGAGGTCGAGCTGCTGCAGCAGGGCTACGCGCAGGTGCTGGTCGGGCAACGGCCGTTCGAGATGGGGGAAAAGGCGATGGACATGCTCGCCGCGCTGAAGAAGGGCCAGGCGGTGCCGCCGGTCACGTATGTCGGGCTGGACATCGTGACGAAGGACAACGCGGCGCAGTTCCTGAAGTAGCCGCCCGGGGATGGCTTTGGACTTCACCTTCACGCCTGAACAGGAGCAGATCCGCGGCCTGGTGCAGCGCATCTGCTCCGGCTTCGACGACGCCTACTGGCTTCGCAAGGACAATGAGGCGACGTTCCCCGAGGAGTTCTACCGCGCCATCGCCGACGCCGGCCTGCTGGGCATCGCAATGCCGGAAGCGTTCGGCGGCTCGGGCCTGGGCATCACCGAGGCGGCGGTCATGATGCGCGCGGTGGCCGAATCCGGCGCAGCCATGGCCGGCGCGTCGTCCGTGCACATGAACATCTTCGGCCTGCAGCCGGTCGTGGTCTTCGGCACGGAGGCGCAGAAGGCCCGCATGCTGCCCCCGCTGATCCGGGGCGAGCAGAAGGCGTGCTTCGCAGTCACGGAGCCGGACGCCGGGCTGAACACGACCGAGATCACCACCCGCGCCGAGCGGACGGACCGCGATTGGTCGCTGTCGGGCCAGAAGATCTGGATCTCTACCGCCCAGGTCGCCGACAAGGCGCTGATCCTCGCGCGCACCACGCGGCTGGACCAGGTCAAGCGCAAGACCGACGGGCTGAGCCTGTTCTACACGGACCTCGACCGCAGCCGGGCGGAGATTCGGCGCATCCACAAGCTCGGCCGGCACGCGGTGGACAGCAACATGATCTTCTTCGACGCCATGCCGATCCCGGAAGAGGACCTGATCGGCGAGGCGGGCCAGGGCTTCCGCCAGATCCTGCACGGGCTGAACCCCGAGCGCATCCTGATCGCCGCCGAGGCCATCGGCATCGGCTACGCCGCGTTGCGCCGTGCGACCGACTACGCCCGGGAGCGCGTGGTGTTCGGCCGCCCCATCGGCCAGAACCAGGCCATCCAGCACCCGCTGGCGCGCTGCTGGATGAACCTGGAGGCGGCGAACCTCGTCGTGCTGAAGGCGGCGTCGCTTTACGATGCCGGGAAGGACTGCGGCGCCGAGGCGAACACCGCGAAGTACCTCGCCGCCGAGGCCGCCTTCACCGCGTGCGAGACGGCCGTGCTGACCCATGGCGGCATGGGCTACTCGGCGGAGTACCACGTGGAGCGGTATCTGCGCGAAAGCCTCATCCCCCGCATCGCACCCGTCAGCCCGCACATGATCCAGAATTACATCGCCGAAAAGGTGCTCGGCCTGCCGCGGTCCTACTGACGCGCCCGGGCCGGCGGCAGGAAGCGGGCGCGTCACCGCGGCCCTGTTCCATCTTCCAGTCGTCCTTATTTCCGGGCCAGACGCCGCGGACACCGGACGCACAAAGGGATATGGATTTAAACACATGAGCACGACGCAGCCGGCGCTCGCAGCGGGCGCAGATGTGGCTTCGCTCCTGGCCCGCGCGGAAGCCGCAGGGCAGGCCGGGCAGTTCGCGGCCGCGCGGGACGCCTATGCGGGCGCCCTGCAGTCCATGGCCGCCTCCGAGTCGCCCGCGCTGCGGGTCCGCACGCTCGGCGGCATGGGCTGGACAATGCGCCGCATGGGCGACCCGGCGGCGGCGCTGCAATGGTATGAGCAGGCGTTCGCCACCCAGCAGCGCACCGACCCCGGCAACCGGGCCGGCACGGCTACTTTGCACGGCGTCATCGCGGAAGCCTTGATGGCGCTTGGACGCTTCGACGAGGCGTTGGCCGAGCATGAGGCCACCCTGGCGCTGGACGGCGCCACGGACCTGTCCCACGCCGGCACGTTGGCCTTGGCCGGGGAAACGGCAGCGCGCGCCGGGCGCTACGGCGACGCCCGGACGCACCAGGGCGCGGCCCTCGCCGTCCTGCGCGGGCTGCTGCCGCTGGGCGACCCGCGCATCGCTGACGCGCTCAGCAAGCTCGGCTACTCGCTGCTGCAACTGGAAGACTGGGAAGCGGCCGAGGCCGCGCTCCGCGAGGCGGTGGCGGGCACGCCCGGGCACAACGCCGTGACCAAGAACCTGATGCACGTCCTCGTGAAGCAGGGGCGCCGGGAGGACGCCTACGCGCTGGGCCGGGACGCCTATCGGCAGCAGAGCTTCGTTGTCTTGCCGCCGCCGGCCCACCCCGCCGGCACGCTCCTGGTCCTGACGTCGCTCGAAGGCAACATCCCGACGGAGCACCTCGTGCCGCGCCTGCCGTTGGCGGTGGTAGACTGGCACCTGGACTTCTCCACCGCGGCGCACGAGGCCCGGCTGCCGCACTACGATGCCGTGCTGAACATCATCGGCGACGCCGACGTGGGCGGGGCCGCCTTGCGCTACGCCAAGGCGTTCAAGCAGCGCTGCGCCGCCCCTATGCTGAACGACCCGGCGCACGTGCTGCGCACCCAGCGCCATGAAGTCGGCGGCCTGCTCGCCGGCATTCCCGGCCTGGTGATGCCGCGCTCGGTGCAGTTGACCGGCGCCGAACTGCAAGCGGACACGGCGCTTGAGGCCCGCGGCCTGCGGTGCCCCGTGCTGCTGCGCGCCGCCGGCAAGCACGGCGGTGAGAGCGTGCAGCGGATCGAGGCAGCGGCGGACCTGACCGCGGCCGCGGCCGGGCTTGAGCCGGAAGCCGCCGTGTACTTGACGCAATATTACGAGTACGCCTTGCCGGACGGGCTGTATCGCAAGTATCGCGCGATCTTCATCGACCGGGTGCCGATGCCCTACCACCTGGCGATCTCGTCCAACTGGCTGGTGCACTATTTCTCGGCCGAGATGGAGCACGACGACCGGGTGGCGGAGGAGCAGGCGTTCCTGGCCGACATGCCGGGATGCCTCGGCCCTGTTGCCGCCGCGGCGCTCGGCGCCATCGCGCAGCGGCTCGACCTCGACTACTGCGGGGCCGATTTCTCCTTGCTGCCGGACGGCCGCGTGCTGCTGTTCGAAAGCAACGCCACCATGCTGGTCCACCCGGAACCGCCGGGCAGCCGTCATGCCGGCAAGAACCCGTTCATCGACCGTATCCTGCTGGCGTTCGAGGCGATGGTGCTGCGCCGGGCCGGGCTTACACCCCGATCGCGTCCTTGACCCGGGCCTGTGACAGCGGCAGGTCCCGCAGGCGCACACCCGCGGCGTCGTGGAGGGCGTTGGCAATCGCGGCGGCCGTCGGTCCCTGCCCGGCCTCGCCGGTCCCCAAAAAAGGCAGGCCCGGCCGGTCGGCGATGTGGACCTCGATGCTGTCCGGCACGGCCGGGAAGCGCAGGATCGGGTAGCCGCTCCAGTCCCGGCTGGTGACGCGGCGCCGGTCGAACCGGACCTGCTCATACAAGGTCCAGCTTGCGGATTGGACGATGGCGCCCTCGATCTGGTTGCGGATGCCGTCGGGGTTGATGGGTTGCCCGCTGTCCACCGCGGCCACGACGCGGCCGATCCGGATGCGCCCGGTCTCGTGCTCGACCTTCAGGTCGAGAGCGACCGCGCAGTAGGCGCCGAGGTTCTTGTAGCGCGCAAAGGCAAAGCCTCTGCCGGCGCCGTCTCGGATGCCGTCCTGGGCGCCGCCGGGCCGCGGGGCCGGCCAGCCGAACCGGTCGGCGGCGGTTTGGATGGCGGCGCGGGCGCGCTCGTCCTGCATGTGGCGCAGGCGGAACGCCACCGGGTCGGCGCCCGCCGCCGCGGCCAGCTCGTCCATGAAGCTCTCGATGGCGAAGACGTTGAGGTAGGCGCCCAGCGACCGCATGGCCGACACCCGCAGCGGCATCTCCGGCAGGAAGTGGGACACGACGTGCGCGTTGGGGAAGCTGTACAAGGGATTGCTGTTCCGCTCGCCGCCGCCTTCCGGCATCGGGATGGGCGCGGGCGGCGGCACCGGCAGCGGGTCCGGCAACGCGGCGTTCTGGATGAACAGGCCGCCCTTGTTGGGCCGCTGGTTGTGGGTGTTGCTCCACACGCCGTAGTCCCAGTCGACGATCCGGCCCTCCGCATCCAGCGCCGCGGACGCCTCGGCGACCATGGCGGGGCCGAACGGCTCGGCCGTGTTCTCCTGTTCGCGCATCCACTGCACGCGGACCGGGCGGCCCGGCAGGGCGCGCGCGATCAGCGCCGCGTCCGCGGCGGCGTCGTCGGCGCCGTTATGGCCATAGCAGCCGGAGCCCTCGACGTGGATGCAGCGCACCTGCCCGGGCGGCAGGCGCAGCAGCTCGGCCAGCGCCGCGCGCTGCGGGTAAACGCCCTGGGTATGGGTCCAGACCGTCACGCCCCCCTCATCGGCCTGGGCCAGCGCGCAGGACGGGCCGATGGAGCCATGCATCCCATACGGCCTGGTGTAGCGGGCCTGCAATCGGCGCGCGGGCGTGCCGGCGGCGCCGGTCCAGCGCAGCACCTCGATGTCCCGGCCCGGCAGGCTGCGGACAACCGCGGCGATGCCGGCCTCGTCGGGCAGGGTCGCCGTTTCCTCCCACTCCGCGGCAGCGGACAGCGCGCGCCAGGCTTGCACAGCCTGCCATTCGCGCCCGGCCACGACGGCGAGGAAGCTGCCCTGCCGCACGACGGCGACCACCCCGGGCATGCGCTCGATGGGTGCGGCATCGACGGTCCGGAGCACCGCGCCCGGGCTGGGCTGGCGCACGGCCCGGGCGTGCAGCATGCCCGGCAGCCGCAGGTCCTGGATGTAGGCGGGGCCGCCCGTGACCTTGGCCGGGATGTCCACGCGCGGCAGGGCAGCGCCGATCACCCGGTAGGCGCCCGGGTCCTTTACGGGTCCGCCGGGCTGGGCCGGCACGTGCAGCGAAAGGCCGGACGCAAGCTCGCCATAAGACGCCCAGCGCCCATCCGGCGCGTGGACCGCACCGTCCCGGGTTTGCAACTGCGCCTGCGACACGCCGAACCGCCCGGCAGCGGCGTCCACCAGCAGGCCGCGCACCTGGGCGGCGGCGTGCAGGATCGCCGTCCCGCTGTCCTGCATGGAATGGCTGCCGGCGGTGAAGCCCTCGTTGGGCGTGCGCCCGGTGTCGGCGGTGACCAAATGCAGGCTGGATGGCGCCACGTCGAGCTGCTCGGCGGCGACCTGGAGCAGCGCGGTCTTCAGGCCTTGCCCCAGCTCCGCCTTGCCGGTGAACACCTCGATGCGGCCATCCGCCGCGACCCTGATCCACGCGTCGAGTTCCGGCGTCTCCTTCAAGCTGCCCGGCAGTGGCGCGGGGCTGCGGTCCGCCGGAGCGCCGCCCTGCTCGGCGGCATGGCTGCGGCGGCCAAGGCCGAAGGACACGACGAGGGCGCCGCCGGCACCGAGCAGGCCGCGGCGGGGCAGGAACCCGGCGCTCATCGGTCAGCGTGTCCCATGGCCGCCGCCGCCCGGCGCACGGCGCGCAGGATGCGGACATGGGTGCCGCAGCGGCACAGGTTGGGCGCCATGTGCGCGCGGATCTCGGCCTCGCTCGGCGCCGGGTTGGCGTCCAGCAGCGCCTGCGCCCGCACCACCATGCCGGCGATGCAGTAGCCGCACTGCGCCGCCTGCTCCTCGATGAAGGCGCGCTGCACGGGGCCGGGCGCGTCCGCGCTGCCCAAGCCCTCGACCGTGCGGATCTGCTGGCCCGGCAGCGCCGCGATCGGCAGCAGGCAGGAGAACACGGCCTTGCCGTCCAGCAGCACGGTGCAGCTTCCGCATTGCCCCAGGCCGCAGCCGAACTTGGCCCCGTTCAGCCCGAGGTCCTCGCGCAGCACGTAAAGCAACGGCGTTGCCGGGTCGGCGTCCACCGCGTGAGTGGCGCCGTTGACGGTGAGCGTGATCATGGGTCCGTCTCCTCCGCCCGCGCCGCGCGGACATCGGCCTCGATGCCGGTCCAGGGCGGGCGGCTGCTGTAGCGGGCACGCACATAGCGCACGAGGCCGGCGACCTGCCCGTCCGACAAGGCTGCGCCGAAGCCGGGCATAGCGGGCGCGGGCGCGTCCTCCCGCGGGCTGATGCCATGCAGGACCACGCGGATCGCGTTGCGCGGGCTGGGGGCGTTCACCGTCGTGCTGAGCGCCAGCGACGGCGCGCCGCCGCGCGTCATCGGCGCGGCCTCGGCATGGCAGGCGGCGCAGGCGCCCGTGAACAAGGGGTCCTCCGCCGTGGCCTCGTGCGGCGCGGCCTGCGGCATGGCGCGCGGCATCTGGGAGGCGACGTAAACGGCAAGGGCGCGCACGTCGGCGGCGGGCACGCGCGACAACCCCCGCGTGACGGCCAGCATCGGGCCGGCGGCCGCGCCGTGCTGCGCCGACAGCCCGGTCGCCAAGTACTCCGCCAGCTCGTCCACGGTCCAGGGCCGGGCGGCGGGCGAGCCGGCCTGCAGCGGGTGGCCCGACCATCCCTCGGCGACGCCGCCGCCGAGCGCCTGGCTGTTCCGCTCGGCGCCCAGGGCGTTGTGCGGCGTGTGGCAGGCGCCGCAGTGCCCGACGGCCTCGGCCAAGTAAGCGCCGCGGTTCCATTCCGCTGATTGGCCCGGGTCGGGCGTCCAGGCGCCGGGGCGCAGGAACAGCAGGTTCCACCCGGCCACCGTCGCCCGCACGTCGAGGGGGAACGGCAGCCGGTTCGCCGGCACGGTGGCCCGGACCGGCTCCCGCGTCATCAGGAACGCATACAGCGCGCCGATGTCGGCGTCCGTCGCCCGGGTGAAGTGCGGGTAGGGCAGCGCGGGGTAGAGGTGCCGGCCCTCGCGGTCGATCCCGTCCCGCATCGCCCGGCGGAACGCCGCCTCCGGCCAGCGGCCGATGCCGGTGTCCGGGTCCGGCGTGATGTTGGCGACATAAACGATGCCGAACGGCGTGGGCAGGGCGCGGCCGCCGGCATAAGGGCGTCCCCCGTCCACGGTGTGGCACACCGAGCAATCGCCGATGGCCGCCAGCGTTGCCCCGCGCGCGACCGCATCGGGCCGGAACGCCGCGCGGGGCGGCGGCGCGATACCGGCAATGGCCGGGCGCCAGGCGATTGCGGCAACGGTTGAAAGGCCGACAGCCACGGCCAGGCCGGCCGCGAGAACGATGCGACGGTTCATGGCGGCACAATAGGACGGCGTTGGCCCTGGCTCCATAGCCCTTCACCGGCACGAGGCGTATGCTCAGGCCTCTGGGCAGCTTCGCAGGCCGCCTACGGCCGCGCCGTCCGCCGGTAGCCCTGGTCCACCAGCGCGCCGTAGTGCTCCGGCCGCCGGTCCTGGAGCAGGTTGAGGCCGAAGAACCCCTCCGTGCGGGATCGCAGCAGCACCTCTTGCAGGTCCGCCGTGTGGGTCAGCACGCATTCCTCCTCGGCCGCGTAGGCGACCGCCTTGCCGAAGGGATCGACGATCTGCGACCCGCCGTAGTAGTCGAGCTTCTGCGAGTAGGCGCCCGTCTCGCAGTGGTTGGAGATGACCAGCCAGCACTGGTTGAAGAACGCGTTCGCCTGCGCCGCCAGGTCCATCGCCCAGCCGTGGTAGTCGCTCGGCCGGTCGTGGCCCTTCATCGGCCAGGCGTTGGACATCAGCACCACCTCCGCGCCGCGCAGCGCGTAGGAGCGGACGATCTCCGGGAAGCAGAGGTCGTAGCAGATGATGCTGCCCACGGCAGCGTGCGGCGTCCGCACCACGGGCAGGTCCTCGCCGGGGCCGAAATACGGGAACTCGAACTGGTTGTGGATCTTGCGGTAGACGCTGGCGATCCCGTCGGGGCCGATGAGCGCGGTGCTGTTGTAGATGACGTTGCCGTGCAGCGCCGTCTCGGCCAGGCCGAACTGGATGAACATGCCGTGGCGCTGTGCTGCGTCGGCGATACGCTCAGTCGCCGGCCCCGGGATCGTCTCCGCCTCGCGGTAATAATACTGCTTCTGCTCCGCGGCTTCCTTGCCGCCCGGAGCGAAGGCGAAGTCGGCGTAGCCCTGCAGCCCGACCTCGGGCAGCACGAGCATGCTGGCGCCCTTTGCGGCGGCCTCGTCGATCACCTCCAGGAAACGGGCCATGTTGCGCCGCTTGTCATGCGCGATCCGGAGGTTGGCGGCGGCAAGGGTGGTTTCGGTCATCGTGGGTCTCCCAGTCTGGCGACATCGGCTCTGGCGGCATTGGCGGCGGGCGCCCCGGCGAAGTGGCAGGCGGCCCAGTGGCCCGGGCGCACCTGACGCAGCGGCGGCTCCTGCTCGGCGCAGACGCCTTGCGCCATCCAGCACCGGGTGCGGAACGGGCAGCCGGAGGGCGGGGCCAGCGGGCTCGGGACGTCGCCCTGCAGCACGATGCGCTGCCGCCCGCCCGCGTGCTGGGTGCCCGGCACCGCGGAGAGAAGCGCCTGGGTGTAGGGCATCAGCGGATCGGCATAGAGATCCTCGGCGGACGCGACCTCGACCAGCCGGCCGAAGTACATCACGCCCACGCGGTCGCTGATGTACTCGATCACGGCCAGGTCGTGCGCGATGAACAGGTAGGTGAGGCCGAACTCCTGCTGCAGGTCGGAAAGCAGGTTGAGCACCTGGGCCTGCACCGACACGTCGAGGGCCGACACCGGCTCGTCGGCCAGCACGAACTTGGGGCGCAGCGCCAGGGCGCGGGCGATGCCGATCCGCTGGCGCTGGCCGCCGCTGAACTCATGCGGGTAGCGGGCCAGGTGCTCGCGGCGGAGGCCGACGGTCTCGACCAGCTGCTCGACCCGGCCGCGGGTTTCGGCCCGGCTCAGGGCGCCTTGGATCACCAGGCCCTCCGCGATAAGGTCGAACACCCTCATGCGCGGGTCGAGCGACCCCATGGGGTCCTGGAACACCATCTGCATGTGCGGCCGCAGCGCCTTCATGCGGGACGGCGGCGCCGCGAGGATGTCCTCGCCCTCGAACATCACCTGCCCGGCATGGTGCCGTTCCAGCCTCATGATGGTGCGGGCGAGCGTCGTCTTGCCGGACCCGGACTCGCCCACCAGCCCGAACGTCTCGCCCCGCCGGATCGTGAACGACACGCCGTCCACCGCCCGGACCGCTCGGCGCGTGCGCCCCAGCAAGCCGCCCGGCACCGGGAAATGCGTCTTGAGGTCCCGCACCTCGACCAGCACGTCCCCCGGCGGCGCGGCGGCTTCGTCCATGGTCAATACAGCCAGCAAGCGACAGCCCGGCCGTCGCCGGGGTCGCGGGGGGCGGGCATGGCCGAGCACACGTCCATCGCGCGGGGGCACCGGGGCTGGAACGGGCAGCCCGGCGGCATGTGCCGCGGGCTGGGCACCGTGCCGCCGATCGCGTCGAGCGGCCGCCCGCGCTTCTCCGGCCCTGGGATGGAGGCGAGCAGCCCGCGCGTGTAGGGGTGCCGAGGGTCGCCCGTCACCTGGGCGGCGGTGCCGCGCTCCATCACCCGTCCGCCATACATGACGACCACCTGCTCGCACATGTCGCGCACGACGCCGATGTCATGGGTGATCAGCAGGACCGCGGTGTTCACCCGCTGCCGGAGCGACCTCACCAGGTCCAGGATCTGCGCCTGGATCGTGGCGTCCAGCGCCGTCGTCGGCTCGTCGAGGATCAGCAGCCGCGGCTCGTTGGCCAGCGCCATGGCGATGGTGACCCGCTGGCGCATGCCGCCGCTCAGTTTGTGCGGGTAGTCGTGCACGCGGCGTTCCGGCGCCGGGATGCCGACGGTGCGGAACAGCGCGACGGCACGGTCCATGGCTTTGGCCCGGCTCATGTCCTGGTGCGCCCGGATCGCCTCGACCACCTGGACGCCAACCGTGTAGACCGGGTTCAGGGCGCTCATCGGGTCCTGGAACACCACCCCGATGTCCCGGCCCCGGATGGAGCGGAATTCGCGCTCCGGAATGGCCGTGATGTCGCGGCCGGCGAAGCGGATCTGGCCGGCCGGCACGAAGCCCGGCGGCTCGACCAGCCGCAGGATCGACAACGCCGTGACGCTCTTGCCGGAGCCGGATTCGCCGACGATGCCGAGGCTCGCCCCCGCCTCAACGTCGAAGCTGACGCCATCGACCGCCCGCACCAGCCCCGCGCGCGACCGGAAATGCGTTTGGAGGTCCCGCACCTCAAGCAGAGGCGGCCCGGCCCCGCTCAATCCCCACGGCCCAGCGGCGGCCGGGCGACGCGGACGGCGCCGCCCTGCATCACCAGGCGCACGTCCCGGAGGCAGCCGAGGTCGTCGAGCGGGTTGCCGGGCACCGCGATCACGTCCGCCAGCTTGCCGGGCGTGAGCGTGCCCACGCGGCCGCTGATCTCGATCACCTCCGCGGCCCGGCCGGTCGCGGCAACCAGCACCTCCATCGCCGTCAGCCCGGCCTCCTGCATGAGCTCCATCTCAAGCGGCAGCCCCTCGATGGGGGTAAAACGCCACCCCGCGTCGGTGCCGGCCACGTGCCTGACCCCGGCCTCGTGCAGCTTGCGGAAGTGCGCCATGTTCTGGTCGTGCATCCGGTGCCAGCGGTCGAGCAGCGCCTGCTCCGGCGCGGTCCGGTCCGGCTTGGCCGACAGGGCCTTGAGCATATAGCCGCCCACCGCGAGCGTCCCGGTGACGGGCACGCCGGCACGGGCGACCTTGTCGGCGGTGGCCGGCACGAACTGCTGGTCGCCGGCCCGGTTCATCAGGAAGTTGGCATGCTCGATCCCGTCCACGCCGGCCTCGACCGCGTCGTCGATGGAGGCGGCGCAGAGGCAGTGCGCCACCGCCTTGCGGTCCAGCCGGTGCGCCTCGTCCACCAGGGCCGCCAGCTCGTCGCGCCGGAAGGCCGGGAGCCAGGACATGGTGCCCACCGTGCCCCCACCGCTCGCCATGACCTTGATGAAGTCGGCGCCCAGCTTGGCCATCTCGCGGACCTTGCGCCGCACCCCGTCCACCCCGTCGGCCTCGCCGCCCAGGTACCAGGTGTGCCCGCCGGTGATGGTGATGGGCTGCCCGCCGGCCACGATCCGCGCGCCGTGCCCGTGCCCCAGCTCCATGGCGCGGCGGACCTGGAACACGGTGCTGCGCGCGGCGCCCATGTCCCGGACGGTGGTGATCCCGGCGGCGAGCGCCCGGGTGACGGCGAACGTCGCCGTGGCCACGAGGACGCCGTCCGGCTCCTGCACCGCCTGCTCCAGCGTGCTCCCGTCGCCGGGCAGGTTGAGGTGCACGTGCGCGTCGATCAGGCCGGGCAGCAGCGTGCAGCCTCGGTAGTCGAGCACGGGGGCATCCGGCGGGACGAGGCCCTCGGGCGCCTTGCCTTGGAACACGCCCGCGACGCAGCCCCCATCCACGAGCAGGACGGCGTCCGGGACGGGCGCCGCCCCCGTGCCGTCGATCAGCCGGTCCGCCCGGATCAGCATCGGCCCGGCGCCGTGACCCGGCGTCATTCGGATAGCGACGCCGCGCCGAGGTACTCGAAGCCGCCGCCCGAGTAGGTCAGCCCGGTCAGTGACTTCGAGGTCATCACGAGATCGACGTTCTCGTGGATCGGCATCTCCAGCGCCTGGTCCATGATGAATTTCTGCGCCTGGTGGTAGATGTCCTCGCGCTTCTTCACGTCGGTCTCCTGCTGCCCCTGCCTGATCAGCGCGGTGAGCGCCGGGTCGCTGTAGTGGCTCCAGTTAAAGTACTGGTCCGGAAGGAACCACAGGTGCAGCGCGTCCGGGTCGACCGCGATGTACTGCAGCGGGGTCAGCGACATGTCGCCCTTGATGTTGGCCGCGAGCCAGGCCGGCACCGCAAGCTGCTGGACCTGGGCGTCCATGCCGGCCTTGCGCAGGTAGCCCTGGATGGCCTGGGCGATCAGCGGGTACTCAGGCACGGTGGAGATGGCGGTCATCTTCAGCGCGAGCGTCCTGCCACCCTTTTCCCAGAACTCGCCGGTCCGGGTCCAACCGGCCGCCTTGAGGGTCGCCTCCGCCCTGGCGGGATCGTAGGGGTAAGCGTCCTCCAGGGAAGCGTCGTACCCGGTCATGCCCTTCTGCAGCGGCGTGTTGCTCGGCGCGAACACCCCGGCGTCGGCCAACTGGATGGCGCCCTTCTTGTCCACGGCGTAGAGGATGGCCTTGCGCACCGCGACGTCGTCCGTCGGCCAGGCGGAGGCGTTGATCGGCGCGAAGATGCCAAGCCCGGTGATCGGCACCGGGACGGACGTGTAACGCCCGCTTTTGCCCAGCACGTTCCAGAAGATGCCCGGCGTTTCTTGCATCATCTGCGACTGGCCGCTTTGGAACTGGCTGACCCGCGCCTGGGAACTCGGGACGATCTGGAAGGTGACCTGGGCGATGTCGGGCGGGCCGCTATGGCCGACGGCCTCCGGCCCCCATTGGTACTCCTCGTTCCGCCTGAGCACGACGTTCTGGTTCGGAGCGTAGCTGACAAAGGCGAAGGGGCCGGTGCCGACCGGGTGCAGGCCGAGGTCCGCGCCGTATTGCTGGATGGCCTTGGGCGACTGCATGCCGAGGTAAGGCTCGCCCAACTGCGCCAGCAGGGGCGCGAACGGCGTGCCGCAGGAGATCTGCACGGTGAGCCTGTCAACCACCTTCGCCGTGGTGCAGGGACCCAGCAGCGCCATGCTGATCTTCGACTGCGTGCTCGTGTCGGTGATGTAGGCGAAGTTGGCCACCACGGCCTCCGCGTCGAACGGAGTGCCGTCATGGAAGGCGACGCCGTCGCGCAGGGTGAAGGTGTAGGTCTTGCTGTCGTCGGAGACGGCCCATTTCGTCGCCAGATGCGGCGTGATCTTGAAGTCGGGGGTCAGCCAGACCAGCGTATCGAAGATGTTCCGGTCGATCGGCCCCACGTCGCGGGCGCCGGTCGCCGCCGGGTTCAGGGTATCCACCGGCTCGCCCCAGCCGATGACCAATTGGGCGTTC
>JAABUS010006787.1_pt1 | contig 13601 bp, 6 predicted proteins | sample 5560161 | NCBI WGS metagenome assembly JAABUS01 (sample SAMN10711885, study PRJNA513376) | rock metagenome | isolation source: Antarctica rocks | place: Antarctica: Victoria Land, Trio Nunatak nord | collected 2016-01-04 | reverse complement strand
CGGGGAGCCTCGTTGGAGACCTCTGCCGTCACGGCACGACCCTTCATCCGGATCGTCGACATGGCCTGGAGCACGGTCTCGACACTGGCCGTGGGCACGTCGACGAAGGTCGAGGCGTCGAGGATGTCGATCGCGCCGATACTGCGGCCCGGGATGTTGGCCTCGTTGGCGATCGCACCGACGATGTCCTGCGGGCGAATCCCCTGAGCACGGCCAATGTTGAGGAACAGGCGCGTCATCCCCTGCTCGCCCCGCCCACGCTGAGCGGTGCCGAAGGTCGCGAGGTCGTCCTCGGCCTGATCGACGATCGCGCCTCGGCCGGTCTCGTCGGCGTAGAGCTTGAGGACCGCCGCCGCGATCGCGGACATGTCCTGATCCTCGGCGAGTTGCTCGACCACTTCAAGGTACGGCTCGTAGTTGGACTCGTCCCGGAGGGTATCGCTGATCAGCGTCTTCATCGCCTCACGTCGACGGTCGGCGACATCAGCCAGGGTCGGCAGGCGACGGAGATCGATCTTGCCCTTGGTGGCACGCTCGATCTGACGCAGCCAGCGCAACTCGCGCGGGGAGACGAGGGTGATGGCCTCACCGGCCTTGCCGGCGCGACCGGTTCGCCCCACGCGGTGGACGTAGGCCTCCGTGCTCTCCGGGATGTCGAAGTTGATGACGTGGCTGACATCAGGGATGTCGAGACCGCGGGCCGCAACGTCGGTGGCAATGAGGATCTCGGCCTGGCCGGCCCGGAAGCGCCGCATGACACGGTCGCGCTGCGCCTGGGACAGATCGCCATGGAGCGTCTCGACCGCGTAGCCGCGGGCGAGGAGCGCCTCACCAAGGTCGTCGACGCCGTTCTTGGTCCGGCAGAAGATCATCGCGCTCTGGGGCTCTTCGGCGTCCAGAATGCGGTTGAGGACATCGACCTTGCGCGAGCGCGGTACTTCGTAGGCGCTCTGCGTGATGGTCGAGACGGTGACTTCCTTGCCGCGGACCGTGATCCGGGCGGGATCCTTCATGTGCGTCCGGGCAAGGTCGGCGATCCGGGGCGGCATGGTCGCCGAGAACAGCGACATCTGGCGGTCACCGGGAATCTGCCCCAGGATCCAGTCGACGTCGTCGATGAAGCCCATGTCGAGCATCTCGTCCGCCTCGTCCAGGACGAAGTAGCGAGCGAACTCGAGGGAGAGCGAGCCACGGCGCATGTGATCCATGACACGGCCCGGCGTACCGACCACGATCTGAACGCCGCGCTGAAGACCGCGGAACTGGCGCTCATAGGCCTGACCACCGTAGATCGGCAGCGTCTGAACTTCTTTGTGCTTGCCGTACTTGTGCAGCGCCTCAGCGACCTGGATCGCCAGCTCGCGGGTCGGGCACAGGATCAGGGCCTGGACATGCCGGTCACTTGGATCGATCTGTTCGATGATCGGCAGGCCGAAGGCGGCCGTCTTGCCGGAACCGGTCTGGGCCTGGGCGATGACGTCGCGCCCGGCGAGCAGATCGGGAATCGTCGCGACCTGGATCGGGCTCGGGGCCTCGTAGCCGACCTCACGGAGCGAGGTCAGCAGGGCGCCGGTCAGACCGAGGTCCTCGAAGGAGACGGTCGGCTCGTCCGAGTCGTCGTCGCTCCGGCGGGCGTAGGCCTCGCCGGTGGTGTCGGTCGATCCACGCGGCTCAGCGGGCTGGTGGGACCCAACGGCGCCATCGACCCGACCGTTGGAGGGTTCGGTGGTAGCCGAGTTGGCGATGGTCGTCTGATCCTCGGACGGATAGTCGGTCGTGATCGTCGCCTCGGCCCCACTCCGCGAGTCAGGCTCCGCCGGGGCGGCGGGAGTCTCCATCGTGTCGGCGGCCAGGGGGCCGGACTCGCCGGACTGCGCGGGGTCGGCGGTCACTTCGTCGAGGACGGTGTCGCCGGTCGCATTGTCGACCAGTGGCTGATCGGTCGCTGAACCGTCGGTCGCGACGACGTCAGTGACGACTTCCTTCACCTTGGCGCGGCTGGCCCGGGGCTTGGCCGGCTTCTTCTTGGCGGGCGCCGCCTCATCATTGGACTCGACGGCTGGGGCAGCGGCGCCGGAGGGGGGGATGACAGGAGCGTCGACCGGCTCGCCGTCGCTCACGGCAACCTCATGGCGGTCGAGGTCGAGCTGCGCGACATCGCTGTGATCGGTAGGAGTGATGGCCGGGGTCTCCGGGCTGGTCTCGGTGACAGTGGACTGGTCGTCCACCTCATTCTCCGGCGCAGGCCGAGCTGCTGTCCGCGATGCGGGCATGGTGGTTCCTTTACATGGCGTATCGAACGCCTGAGAGCCGGCAGCAGACGGCACGCGCGCGCAGGTGACAGGGGGGACGATTGCGACGTGGTCCGTTACTGGCAAACGTGATTTCGGTTGGCGGCGTACGCGGATGCGCGATGAACCGGATCCCGGGTGGGGATCGATCAGCGCCGGGCCGTACGGAGAGGCTGAGCGCTGCTCGCGACGCCGCTGGTCGCGGTTCCCATGGGGCGAGTGCCACCCGGTCAGCATGCCGAGGGGGCATGGCCAGCAGTCAGAGAACTGTGGAGGGGAAGGCACCTGCAGAGTGGCGCAACTGAAACAGTATAGCAGAGCGGCGACCCGACTTACACCCTGTTAGTACGTCAAGGAGCGGGAGGCGGTGAGGTGACCGAGAGTTGGGATCATCGAATGGTATGGAGGAAGTCGCCGACCGCGACTCCGACGACTGGCACCTGACCGCCTCCCGCGCCACCCAGCTGGCAGGTCCATGCATCTCCGATCCAAGCCGGTAGCCGTGCGTCTCGCCCCGCTCGTCGGGGAACCGCCCGGTGGGACGGAACGTCGCCCGTCGAGACCGAACGATCCAGGCCGTCGCCAAAGCCTCCAACGAAATCGTTCCCGCCCCTGGCGAACAGTTCTCGGCGCCCGCGTCTCCGCCGTCGAGATCGGGCAAGCAGAGCGAGTCGTGGCGCGGTTTGCCAACCTGCTAGGCTACGGTGCAGCTTCGTTCCGACCTTTCCACGAGGACATTCGCCGTGCAAGCTGATCAGGGAACCCGAACGGACATCACGACGCCCGCGGACATCGAAGCCGGCGTTCCTTCCGGGGGCGACGCGGTCGCTGCTGAAGATTCGCTGGAGGCCGTCGGTGCCCTGGAAGAGCACGCCATCGAGGCACCCGCCGTTCCCACCATCGATACCGGCACGGCCGCCGTCGATTCAGCGAGTACCACGGATGATCCAGACGCCGAGGGGCTGGCCTACCGACGCCGCTTCCGGGGTCTGATCGGTGTCCGGAGCAAGGTGCCGATCCGCGATCGCTCGATCCTGTCGCTGGTCTACACGCCCGGCGTGGCCGAGGCCTGCCTCGCGATCGAGCAGGACCCGCTCTCATCCTATGACCTCACCTGTCGCGGCAACACGGTCGCGATCCTGACCGACGGGTCCGACCTCTTCGGTAGCCAGGGCGGCACCGGCATGGAGGCCCTTCCCGTCGAGGAGGGCAAGAGCGTCATCTTCAAGACGTTCGCCGGGATCGACGCCTTCCCGATCTGTCTCGAGAGCCACGACGTCGAGCGAGCGGTCCAGGCTGGCGTCGCCATTACGCCCACGTTTGGCGCGATCTGCCTGGACGACATCGCGGCCCCGGCGGCGTTCACGATCGCCGACCAGCTCGAGAAGGCCGCCGACATCCCGGTCTTCTCCAACCAGCATCATGGGACGGCGGTCCTGGTCCTCGGAGCGCTGCTCAACGCGCTCGAAGTAACCGACCGCGATGCCGCCACCGCCAAAGTCGTGATCAGCGGAGCGGGAGTCGCCGGGATCGGCGTGGCCCGGTTGCTCGTCCGCTCGGGTTTCAAGGACGTGATCCTCTGCGATCGGGCCGGGGCGATCCACCGTTACCGTCCGGAGCGAATGCACTGGGCCAAGGCCTATGTCGCCAAGGAGACCAACCAGACCGATCGGCGCGGCAGCCTCGCCGAGATGCTCCGCGGAGCCGATGTCTTCGTCGGGCTCAGTACCGGAGGGATCATCGATGAAGCCATGATCGCCAGCATGGCCGCGGACCCCATCGTCTTTGCGCTCGCCGTTCCAGACCCGGAGGTCACCCCCGCCATCGCCCGTGCCGCCGGCGCGCGGGTCATCGCGACCGGTCGCTCCGATTTCGCCAACCAGATGGACGTCTCCCTGGTCTTCCCTGGCGTCTTCCGCGGTCTGCTGGACAGCCGGGCCCGCAACATTCGCCTCCGAACGCTGCGCTACGCGGCCGAGGCGCTGGCCGGCATGGTCCTTCCCGACGAGCTCCACGCCGATTTCATCGTGCCCCGGATCTTCGACTTCCGGGTCGCCCCGGCGATCGCGGAGGCCGTCGCCCGGGCCGCGATCGAGACTGGCGAAGCTGGCCGGGCGATCGATCCGACCGAGGTCGCCGCCCGGACCCGCCGGTTCGTCTACGAGGGGCGCTTCCAGCCCGCCATACCGCGATCAAACGGCGACCAGCGCTCGTTCAAAGAGGAGGCGATCGACCTGCGCCGGCGCCACGGGGGCGTTCTGGAGATCGAGAGCAAGCTGCCGATCCGGGACCATCACATCCTCAACATGGTCTACGTCCCGCCAGCCGCCTACACGCCGGCCCTGATCATTCGGGAGCATCCGAGCGAAGTCACCAACCTCACCAGCAAGGGCAATCTGGTCGCGATCGTGACCGACGGCTCAGCCGTCCTTGGGCTGGGTGACATCGGCCCACAGGCGTCGCTGCCGGTGATGGAGGGCAAGGCGGTCCTGTTCCGTTCGCTGGCGGGGGTCGAGGCCTTCCCGATCTGCCTCATGGCCCGGGACGTCGACGAGATCGTCGACATCGTCGCCTCAATCTCGCCCTCCTTCGGCGGGATCAACCTGGAGGACATCGCCGCGCCGCGCTGTTTCGAGATCGAGCGCAAGCTCCGCGACCGATTGTCGATGCCAGTCTTCCACGATGACCAGCACGGCACCGCCATCGTGGTCTCGGCTGGCGTCCTGAACGCCCTCAAGCTCCGCCAGACACCGATCGACGAGGCGCGGATCGTCATCAACGGCGCCGGAGCGGCCGGGGTGGCCGTCGCCAAGCTCCTGCTCGCCTTTGGGGCGGGAGACGTCATCCTCTGTGACCGGGCTGGCGCGATCTACGACGGCCGGGCAGTGAACATGGATGGCTCCAAGCGCGAGATCGCCCGGTTGACCAACCGAGACCGGCGTCCCGGTTCACTCGCCGAGGTGCTCGTCGCGGCCGACATCTTCATCGGCCTGTCGGCGCCAGGCGTACTCTCTCCGGAAATGATTGCGACGATGTCGCCACGGCCCGTCGTCTTCGCGCTGGCCAACCCGACCCCGGAGATTCACCCGGACGACGCTCGCGCCGCCGGCGCGCTCGCCGTGGCGACCGGGCGGAGCGATTATCCCAACCAGATCAACAACTCGCTGGCCTTCCCCGGCGTCTTCCGGGGCGCCCTGGACATCGAGGCGACCACGGTCAACGACGAGATGAAGATCGCGGCCGCCGAGGCCATCGCGACCCTGGTGACCGATCATGAACTCGCGGCCGACTATCTGATCCCTGACAGTCTGGACCTGCGGGTGCCCCCGAGGGTGGCGGCGGCCGTCGCCCGCGCCGGGATCGAGACCGGAGTCGCCCGTCTCAACGTCGACCCCGCCACGGTCGAGGCCCGTGCCCGGGACCTCGTGTACGAATAGCGCCAACCATCGGTCAGGTAGCGCCGCCGGACGGGCGCTCGGTTCGGCCGCATCCCGCTGATTGTCTTGTCCCCGCGACGATGTCCGTAGCGCGAGCAAATAGGGTGATACGGGCAGCCAGCTCTGGCGGGCGAAGCGCACTGGCAGGACGATCTCGAGGGCAGACGCCTCGCCCCTTGAGCTGCCGCCACCCCGGAATCGGGCGTCCCATGAGGACATGATCGGCCGAACGGGCATTCAGCCCGCGCTGCCACCGGCCCCGCGGCGGCCCGCCGTGGTCGATTCTGATTGCGCACCTCTGGGCGCGACCAGCTAAGCTGGACGCTTCTGACCATCCCGCGCCGCGTCGCCGGCGAACGCGGGGTATCGATACGACATCGTTGTCGGAGACTGGGACCATGGACCGAATGACCAACAGCACCTCGATCGGCGCTCTCGCTCAGCAGCTGGAAGCCGAGCTGATCCTCGCCTACCCGGCTGGCCCGCAGGCGGACGATGGCGCAAACGGGCAGACGGCCACGCCTCTCCGCGACGCGTTCGGTCGATTCGGCCGGGAATCGGTCGTCGCCGGGATCGCGCTGGAAGACGCGATGGCGGCGAGCATAGACACCCTCCAGGGGCTCTTCGAACGAGTCGGCGGCCAGATGGGCGACCCGTCGACGATGCGGGCGGCGGGGATTGCCCTCGCGGCGGTCAGTCGCGGTTACCGGGCGACGTCCGAGTCGCCGGCCGGGGTGAATGGCAACCCGCCCATGCCGACTCAGCTCTCCCGGCTTGCGGCCCTCCATCGTGTCAACCGGGCAGTAACGGCCCATCTCGAACTCTCCGACATGCTGGAGACCACGGTCCGGATCGTGACCGAGACGATGGCCAGCGATGGCTCGGCCGTCTTCCTCTATGACGACGCGACCGCCTCGCTGGCCCTGCGGGCGGCCGTCGGCCTTCATCCGGCGTCCGTCGGAGCCTTCACCATCAGGCCGGGGGACGGCGTGACTGGTCGAGCGGCGTCGGAACGCCAGCCGGTGGTGGCGGTCGCCGGCGGCGACCTCTCCGGGTTGCCTGGCGCATCTCATCTGGGTGAGGAGATGTACGCCTCCCAGCTGGCCGTACCACTCGTCCTTCATGGCAAGAACCAGCTCATCGGCGTGCTGACGATCTTCAACGTTCACCGGCGCCGGTTCGAGCCGGAGGAGATCACCTTCCTGCAGAGCGTTGCCAGCGAGCTCGCGATCAGCGTCGAGAATGGCCGGCTCTACGGTCAGACCGACGAGCAGCTCCGGCGGAAGGTCGACGAGCTGGGCACGCTGCAACGCGTCTCCCGAACGGTCGCCTCGTCGCTGGACCTGGGTGACGTGCTTCGGCTGATCGCCGAGCAATCCGTCGAGCTCGTGGGTGCTGAGGCGGCCGCCATCTTCCGCGTCCGCCCATCCTCGGCTGACGATGACAGTACCGATACCCGGATCGAGTACTTCGCCGGTGATCAGCGAGCGACGATCAACGATCGTCGTGACATCGCCGTCCGCGAGGTCGTCGCCTCGGGGAGCGCCCAGACGATCGACATCGACTATGCCGATGGTCAGGGGACGCTGTTCTGCCTGCCCCTCCGCTCCGCCCGGGAGATGTACGGGGCTCTCTGCATCCGGATGAAGCCCGACGCGGAGATCACCGAGGACCAGCTTGGTCTCCTCCAGGCCTTCACCGACTCCGCCTCCCTCGCGATCGAGAACGCCCAGCTCTATCAGCAGGCCCGCCGCAGCCTCGATACGGTCTCGGCCCTGCTTCAGGAGATGCACCACCGGGTCAGGAACAACCTTCAGACGGTCGCGGCGCTGCTCTCGCTCCAGTTGCGAGCCAACGTCGACGCGCCCTGGTCCGGCATCATCCGGGAGGCAATCAGCCGGGTCCAGGCGATCGCCAGCGTCCACGACCTCCTCAGCGACGAGAAGCGGTTGAGTGGCACGACCGTCGACGTCATCGCGAGGCACGTCGCCGACGAAGCGCACGTGACCATGATTCCGCCGGGCATGTCCGTCGACTTCGAGATCCTTCCGGGCAACGTCAAGGTTCCTTCCCGGCAGGCGACGATCGTCGCGCTCATCATCAACGAGCTGATCACGAACGCCGTGAGCCACGGGTTCAAGGGCCGCTCGACCGGCCGCGTCTCGATTCGAACGTGGAAGAACGCCGGTTATGTCACGCTGGAAGTGGCAAACAATGGCCGGAGCGTGCCGCGCAACTTCGAGCCGTCTCACAGCACCGGGTTGGGGATGCGGATCATCGGCCGCCTCGTCGAGAGCGACCTCCACGGCGAGTTCACGCTGGCCTCGCCGGGCGAGAGCGGCACCATCGCCCGGGTGACATTCCCACTGGTCGAAGAGGAAGAGATCGAGAACATCCTCCACCCCGCCACCCGTCGCTAAAGCACGTTTTACAGGCGTCGGCAGTCCGCCTAGACTCTCTTGGGTGGCCCCTCGGCAGTCGAGCTCATGGTTAACCGGCCGGGCGAGCTAAGCGGGTTGCAAGCGAATTGCCCGGTGGCGAAGCCGACCCCATCCCCAGCCCTTCCCCGGCTCACCGGTGCCCAGGGAAGGGAGCAACTGGCGGTCTCAGGGTTGGGCTGGTCCGGTGAAACCTGCTTTAGAGGTCCTCGTACACGATCGCGGTCCCGGATGCGGCGACCATCAGCATGCTGCCGTTGCCGCCGACCGTTTCGAAGTCGAGGTCGACCGCGATGACGGCGTTGGCTCCGAACGTCTGAGCCTGCTGCACCATCTCGTTGATCGCGATCTCCTTGGCCCGGCCGAGTTCCTGCTCGTACGAGTTGGACCGCCCGCCCACGATGTCGCGGAGCCCGGCGAAGATGTCTTTGGCGAAGTTGATGCCGAGAATGGCTTCACCACTGACCAATCCCAGGTAGCGGACGATCCGACGTCCCTCGAGGCCCGATGTCGTCGTCACCAGCATCCATCCGTCCTTCCGTGCGCACGCAGTACGTGTCGTTAGACTGGAGCCCATCGTCCTGGCACCTGGCGAGCGATCGGGGCCGCTAGAACGGATTGGGTTCATCGAAAAAGTGGGTCTCCAGCCCGAAGCGCCGACCCAGCCAGGCCCTCAGAGCCTGGACGCCGTAGCGCTCGCTGTGGTGATGTCCCATCACGACCAGCGTGATCCCCGCCTCCAGCGCCAGATCGTATGACCACACTTCTCCCTCGCCGGTGAGGTACGCGTCGAGCCCAAGGTCGATGATGTCATAGATCATCCGGGTCGCGCCGCCGGAGACGATCCCGACCTGGCTAATCCCCTCGGACTTGCCGGCGACCACGATCGGCCGAACGTCGAAGGCGCTCGCGACCCGGCGAGCGAGTTCATCGGCGCTGATCGGCGTCTCGGCGGCGGCCCGGACCCCGAGGAATGCCCGTGTCCCCGGCCAGCTTCCGATGTCACTGCCAACGACCGTCAGTCCGATCCGGCGGGCGAGTTCGACGTTGTTGCCAACTTCGGCGTGGGCGTCCAGCGGCAGGTGGTACGCCGCGAGACTCAGACCGAGTGACCGAAGCAGCTCGACGCGGGCGAGGTCGTACGGCCGGGCCGCGTCGGTCGGCGGATTGTAGTCCCCGCGCGTCGTGCCCCAGAACATGCCGTGGTGACAGAGGAGCAGTTCCGCGCCCCAGTCCGCCGCCGATCGGATCACTCCGGCCGTCGTGCTGACCGCCAGCGCGACCCGTCGGACCGAAATCGGGACATCACTGGGAGGCCCACGGACCTGGAGCCCGGTCGGGGCCAGATCAGGGATGCCCCACGGGTCGACGAAGGCCGTCGTGGCGGCAATCAGGTCGTCGAGCGGGACCGTTCCCTTCGGCATCGCGTCTCCTCCGGATCGTGGACCATTCGCGGGCACGATGATAGCCCGAGCCCGTCTCCGGTGGAACCTTTGAGGCCCAGACGTACGACCGCGAGCCGACACCGGGACTACGCTAAGATGCGGAACTGATACGCCAGATGGGCACCGCCCCACCCGACGGCCGCTCCCGGCACTAGGGGCGGTTCCGCCCAACCAGAGAGAATGAGCCAGATGCAGATCACCTTCCAGCAGAGCGATCCGGCGACGATGGCGGTCGACGCTCTGGTCGTTCCCGTCGCGGCCGGGTCTGAGACGTCCAGCCCGACGAGCTCCCTCCTCGAGTCCCTTGACGGCGGGCTTGACGGAGTTCTCGCCGGTCTGATGTCCGACGCCCGCTTCACGGGGTCGCCGGGCCGGGCGTTCGTGGTCGCGACGCTGGGCCGGCTCCCGGCTCGCCGACTGATCGTCACGGGGGTCGGTGCTGGAGCCGACGTCGAATCGCTCCGGCTGGGCTACGCGGCGGCGGCGACCGCCGCCCGCGAGGCGGGGGCCCGATCCATCGCGGTAGCGCTCCCGGATGGGAACGCGACCCAACTGGCCGCCGAAGCGGCCGTCGAAGCGTCATGCCTCGCCCTGTACCGATTCACGACGTATTTCGGAACCGCTCACAAGGGACCGGACGCCGCGGATCCGGAAACGATCACCCTCGTCGATCCGGCCGTCGACGCCGCCGCGGGCCGGACGGCCCTGGAGCGGGCGGCCGCCGTCGTGGCCGGGACGACGCTCGCTCGCGATCTGGTCAATGAGCCGGCCAGCGTCCTCGACCCCGACTCCATCGCGGTCCGCGCCGCTCAGGTAGCGGAAACCTCCGGCCTCGAGTACATCGAAGTCGGCGTTCCCAGACTGGAGGAGCTTGGTGCGGGAGCGATCCTCGCGGTCGGGCGTGGCAGCCGGACCGAACCGCGCCTGATCCACCTGATCTACCGGCCACCCAGCGACATCGCGTCCGGTCGCCGGATCGGTCTCGTCGGCAAGACGATCACCTTCGACACCGGCGGCTACTCGATCAAGACGTCCGAGGGCATGGTCGACATGAAGATCGACATGGCCGGTGGCGCCGCCGTCCTCGGAACAATGTCGGCGTTGACCGCGCTCCGCTGCCCGCACGAGGTCCACGGGGTGATCTGCGCCGCCGAGAACATGATCTCCGGCGACGCATTTCGTCCGGGCGACATCCTGACCGCGATGAACGGCGTGACGATCGAGGTCCTCTCCACCGACGCCGAAGGGCGCCTCGTCCTGGCTGACGGTCTGGTCTACACCGCTCGGCAGGGCGTCGAGGAGCTGATCGATCTGGCCACGCTGACGGGCTCGGCCGTCGTGGCGCTCGGCAACACCACCGCGGCGCTATTCGCCTCCGACGACGCGCTCTGCGATCGGGTTCTGGCCGCGGGCCGGGCGACCGGCGAGGATCTCTGGCGGATGCCCCTGACCCCGGCGATCAACGAGCAGATCCGCGGTGACATCGGCGATATCAAGAACACCGGTGGCCGACCCGGCGGCTCGATCGCGGCGGCCCTGTTCCTCGAGCGATTCCGGGAGGGACTCCCGTGGGCGCACCTGGACATCGCCGGGACGGCCAGCACCAAGAGCTCGAAGGGCTACCTGCCAAAGGGGGCAACCGGCTTCGGTGTTCGGACACTGCTGAACTACCTGACCGCCTGAACGGGCGCCATCGAGTCATCTCAGATTTTCGGCACGCCGGAGAGCTCAGGACAGGAGATGACGGCCGGGCACGATTCGCCCGGCCGTTACCCTCCCAGAGCCACCTCAGTGTGCGGCAGACCTAGATCGGTCGAACGAGGTTCTTCATGACGCCGCCCGTAAGCGCCTCGGCCATTGCCTCGTCGAACTGGTCCAGCGGAAAGCTGTCAGCCACGAGCTTCGAGACGTCGATACTGCCGTCGGCCAGCGCCGCGATCGACTTGGGATAACAATATGGGCCAAGGTGACTGCCGTGGACGTTGAGCTCCTTGCTGTCGCCGATCACCGTCCAGTTGATCGTGGCGGGCTCGTTGAAGACACTGAACTCGACGAACGTGCCAAGCTTGCGAATCATCTGAAGACCCTGGCCAACCCCGGCCGGGTTGCCGCTGGCCTCGATGTAGACATCGCATCCGTAGCCGTCGGTCAGGTCCATCACTCTGGCCACGGCGTCCTCCCTGGTTACGTCGATCCCAAGGTCGGCGCCATTCTCGAGTGCCAGGTCGAGGCGGTACTGCCGCGCGTCCAGAGCGATCACCCGACCAGTACCGTTGAGTTGCAGTTTCGCGATCTGAGCCATGCAGAGGCCGATGTTGCCGACGCCGCAGATGACGACCGTATCGCCCTCACGGATGTCGCCCCGGTCGACGGCGTGCCAGGCGCAGGCCAGTGGCTCGATGTAGGCCGCCGCCCCGACGCTGAGCGACTCCGGCACCTGGTGGATGCGGGCCTGGGCCGGGTAGCGGGCATACTTCGCCATCCCACCATCGACATCCTTCCGGAAGCCGAAGATCCAGTGGCGCTGGCACATCCAGTACTCGTCCCGCAGGCAGTACCGGCACTCGCCGCACGGAACGATCTGCTCGGCGATGATGCGGTCGCCCAGGGCCACGCCGTGATGCTCACTGGCTCCATCACCCAGAGACACCACGCGCCCGCCGAACTCATGGCCGGCCGTGACTACACCGTCGACGAACCCGCCGGAGCCATCCTTGCCCCAGAACAACTCCCCACCGAGGAAGCACTTCATGTCGGACGCGCAGATACCGTTGGCCTCGACCTCGATCAGCAGTTCGTTCGGACCAACCGACGGGACCGGCACCTCTTCGAGCCGGTAGTCCCTGGGTCCATGCGTTCGGATGGCCTTCATCGTCTGAGGGACGGTCATTGGTCGGCTCCTCATCTGGGGGAATGGCTGTTTGGGGGGATGGTTGTTCCGCAACGCGACGAACCAGCTGCCGTACCACCATCGGCACTACCCTGCCACGGCGTCAGGCAAGTGTACGAAACGTCGCGAAATGGGGAGCGCGAGCCAGGTGGTCGGTCTGGCTGGCAACCGACTCCGGGCTCGCGCGGACGTGGGGGAAGGGGACGTCCGGCGAGACTGAAAACACGCGCCAGACGCTGGCCGGGGGACGGAGAGCGGGAGTGTCGATCCGTTGCCGGTCTCGACCGCTGAACATCGGTGGCTGGCCGGATGAACGAGCCTCTCGCTGCTCCTGGGCCTACAGTACCGACCAGCTGTTCCGCGAATATCGTGCGAATGTGACGGAATCGTCGCGCGCCGGCCTGGACGCGCCGACCAGCGGACGCAGACACCAACCCTGCTGGCGTAGGCAGGTGGTCCCAGCCGACCGTGGCCTTTCGTCTGCGAGCAACAGGGTATGAGAGGACCACGGATTGGTCTGATTGCCGTCGTCAGGGAGCGCCAGCAACATGAGCAACGCGAACGACCGGGACGCCTTGAGCCGTGATCGTCTTCCAGATGTGCGGCCGCCGCGCGCAGCCGGAGGGTACACGCGCTTTGAGTCCGCCCGAAGAGTGGTACAACCGACCCAACGAGCAGCGGCACCGGAGGAGCCGGCCTGGTGGGAGACGGACGAACCGTCCCAGCTGCCAGATGCGTCGCGCTGGCGTCCAGGCAGCGTCATCAATGGCCTTCTGCCCCTCATGACCCGACTCGCACTCGACCAGCAACGACCGACCACGACGTCGCCGTCGGGCAGGGGATGGGATGTCTCGGAACCTGACCAAATGTCTGTCGAGAGCAGGTACAGCTCAACCGCAGAGGTACCAACTTGGACGGAGAGCGACCTGGTCCGGGAGCGCTCGTCCTGGAAGGATGAGAACGCGGCCTCCCGGGCAGGGCGACGCGCGAAACGCAACAAGCGGGACCGTCCGGATCGACAGGACCGCCGTGGACGCACATCGCACGACGTGCGTTAGCTGGGCCGAAGCATGGTCCTCTCAGGTCGGCAACCAGCCGGA
>JAABUS010006786.1_pt1 | contig 13601 bp, 23 predicted proteins | sample 5560161 | NCBI WGS metagenome assembly JAABUS01 (sample SAMN10711885, study PRJNA513376) | rock metagenome | isolation source: Antarctica rocks | place: Antarctica: Victoria Land, Trio Nunatak nord | collected 2016-01-04 | reverse complement strand
ACACCCCCCACCCCCACTCCGCACCAGCAATCCATCAAACCCCCTCCCCCCCCCCCCTTCCCCCCTCCCTACCGAATAGCCAATCCCTCAAGATCAACCCTTTCATCGATATCGTAGCCAAGATCCACACACTGGTGTCCTAAGCCTCTTTGATTCCCCTGTCCCCACACATGTTGCATCTCCATGTGTGTTCTCAATAGCACACCCATCCCCAGCTCATTCATGATCTTCTCATTGTCGTGACGATCGACGAGGGAAGAATTTTGATTCCCAGTTAGCTTCTTACAGCCAGCCGGTTTGCTAGGACATGCTTGCGATAATGGGGGTCTGCGAGTGTCAAGCGAGCAGTGGAGCGGCGAAGGGGGGTGTGGAACTGGATAGGCTCTGTGAGTGGGGTGGTTGCTTGGGAGGGTGGTCTGGGGAGGGAGAGGTTGGGACGGCTAAGAGGAGAGGGTTGGGGTGGATGATGACTGACTGACCAGGAGGCTTCATGGTGGGGGTGTTGAGCGTTAGCTGTAGCCTGGTGAATGGTAATTGCTTTCAGGCACGATAGATATATGCTAAGATAATAGTAATCTGAGAAGCAAAGAGGATGGAAGTCTCTGAAATCAGTCACGAGGTAGAGGTAGATAGGATTTTTTCGAGGTGTATGCGTGATTGTGCACCGGTGATGAAAATGGGCGTCTGAGATGGCAAGAAGGAGGGAGTTGATAGGCTCGGTGAGTGGCTTGATTGGGTGGGAGGGTTGTTGGAGAGGGGGGAAAGGTTGGAACCGATGGTGACAGGCTTGCTGGTGGAGTGGTCGGTTGGGGGTGACGTACTTCGAGTGAGTGATATGGATTGTAGAGGACATGGTTATTGATGTGAGGGACGTAGTATGTAGGCTATGATACGCCGATTATAGGCTTCTGAGATGGCAGTAGAACTGAAACTGAAGGAGTCAAATGGGTTGTTGTATAGAATCGAAGAATTTGCTTGTATTGCATCGATAGCGAGTGGAAGGAGAAACGGAAGGGAAATAAACAACGTCCCAATATTAGTTGATTAAAAATTATTTTGCCTGCCTACATACAATTTTGTTTCGTGCCCTCGCAGACCCAATTGAGTGGGTCGTTTGCTCTATTTAGGAGGAATGTGCTTGCGAGAAATGAGATGGCTAACCAGACGAATTTCCAACAGATGCTCCGACCTTAGGCCCCACATAACCGTAGCTTGGTGCATTGAGATTCCCTTCACCTATTTCAAGCTGCAACATCGATAGTCCTTTTCACAGAACGAACGGGTTCAGAGATTCAAGGCCTAAAACAGGGCATACGCGCCAATGGCGGCAATACCGGCGAGGAGCTGGCCACCCATAGCAAGAACATTGGCACCGCTCGATGGCTGGTAAACGGCCGCCGAGGTTTTCGAAGTGCCTGCAGTGGTGGCGGTCGAGGTCGAGCCTGAGCCTTTGGGAGCAGCAGATGCGGTGCCGGCGGCAGTGGTGCTGTTGCCGACGGGGTATGGCATCGAAGCCATCGAAGACATGATTGCGGAGGTCACAGGGGTCGTCATGGGGGTCGACGCAGGGGTCGACGCTGGGGTCGTCGCAGGCGTGGAGGCAGATGTGGTGGCTACAGAGGTAGACGACATGCTGCTGGCCGATTGGGTGGAAGTAGAGGCAGAGAGAGTGGCGCTGTTGGAGGAGACGCCACCAATGCACTCAACTGCGTCGAGATAGACCTGCGAGCAGACGGAGCCAATGTCGGCATTGTAGAGATTCGAGAAAGTGCCGCTGATGCACGAATAGAAGATGGCGCTGCCGCCAATGGAGAGGGTGGTATTCTGGTTTATACAGAAGCCGGTCTGGAAGAGAGCGGCCTGGAGAGGCTTGTCGAACTGGAACTGGTGGTTGACGACAACCTCGCCCTGGCGATTGTCCTGATCGTGAAGGACGCCGCCCTGCAGGGTAACAACGGGAGTCTGGGAGCACTGTGCTACACGCTTCAAGATTATTAGTATGCAAGCATGTGATGATGAGGGATAGTTACTGACCTTGCCCAAGTCGCGCTTGCCTGAGTGAGTGGACTCAGACACGTTCACGGGGATGAGCTGGAAGGTGTAGGGAACCGTGTCCAGGCAACTCTGGGCAGAGACAGCGGCCACAAGGGCAGCGGCGGCAACAGCGTACTTCATGGTAATTATTTGACAGGCGATTCGAAGGGATGTACAAATGCGTTCGACGATGGAAGAATGCTAGCTATGCAACAATAAGCAGAAGCGAATGACAATTGAACTGATGAAGCGAGTGTGATGTAGGCGACGAGGAGGGAGAGATGTTTGGTGGATGAGAGGGAGTAGAGTAATTATGGGAGGAGGATGAAAAGGGGGATGGAATACTTTTCAATCTTTCTCACACTTGTACTCGTAATGCACCAGCCAGAACGAAGACCGGGCGGGGCCACTCGGGCTTCGACCGAAAGGGGGCTTGGCCCCAGCGGAACGCCAGATGCACGAGCTAGCCTGCCATCTCTCGGCCCAGTGCGCTATTGTGAGACCAGATACGAGATGACAGCCAATGAGAAGAACAGTGATAAGGCTGCCTGCCTCGAACAGGAATGACTTGCTGCAGCTGCAGCATTAGCCTGTCAGCGAGGCCAAGAAACCTCTGCTGACCTCTCATCCCCCAACCACCGAAGCTCCCCTCACCAGCCGATGGGAAACCCAGCCAGCCTGAGCCTCTCATGCATTTCGTGCCGGTTCACCGTGAAGCATCGTGACGTAGATTTGAAGATGCCATCCTGGTACTTCCATACTTTCCGTGGCTCGTTGTCATCACATGCTTGTTGTTGATGTTGATGTTGACACTGATAGGGAATGCCAAGGTCTCAGCGTAATCTGGCACTGGCATTTCCCGAAAATAGCCGGTGCTTTGTTGCAACGCGGCCCCTCTGCTCCAAGCGCAATCATTTCGAAACGCAACAGACATCAAGCTGAGCCCCCTTTTGTTGCACCGAAAATAGATAGGTAAAAGAGAGTGATAGCAATCAAAAAGAGATCACGACTGACGGTGGACATCCTGTTATCGATGGCCGATTGCACTAAAAGACCAATATGGAAATCGAAATGAAATGAAATCACAGATCTGGAAGCTCGCTTAAAATGGCAGGGGCAGAGGACAAAGCCCCTGTTGCCAAGACTGACTGCAAACTTGAGGTTGCAACAGGAAGGTCCCATGCGACGACACTCACACCTGGCTACTCTCCATTCGAACGCTTGGCGCAAGGATGTGTCGCCAACAGAGTTCATCAGCTGCTTGGACAAACCACCGCTCGACGGAAACAAATGCCGTTTCAACGAGGGTTGATTCATGCCTTGAGCTTAATCGCGGGTTGCACCTAGATTCGTTCCTCAACGCCTCGTACGTGTCTGGTCCCAAAGGCTGCTGGAAACACTTCCCTTGATATCTATTTAACCTTCGCATCAGTCGAGAAAAGCCTACTTGAGCTCAGGTTGTGCTCAATAACGGTAGTGGTACGCGAAAAATTTACTTCGCAGTCCACTCCGCCTGGCTGGTCACCGCTGGGCTTCATGTTGTAATGCAGTCATTTACGTTTTTTAGCGATATCTACTTTACGCAGTGAACCCTTGGCCATGCCAAGGGTACGCCTACCCCAAGCCATGCCAAGCTAGTTTTGAATATGTGGTTAGTGTTGAGTATACCAGCGACAAGGAGCAGTCCAGGGAACCTGTCTCTTGCTTCCACGCTTTCATATGATCTCTCGAATGATAATGGTCCTCCCGAAATCGAAGTTTAGTCCGTTTGTTTTGCAACTCCACCTTTGGAGGCAGGTTTTTTCCCATGGAGTCTCCGGGATCCGCTTATTGTCAAATTTCTTTGTCTACAATATCATGGTTTTGCTTCTACATTGACGAAGAAAGGAAATGAACAATGAACAATGCGACAATGCCTTTTGTTCCCCTGCCAGATGTTGGTACATTCGCTGTCGCGATTTTCCCATTACAATCTCGTTCATCCTGCAACCTTGTTCATCCTGCAGGTCCAGGTTCAGCACCACTCTCCTTGTATTTCAAGAAGTCCCGAAGAACTCAATCGGTTGCACCTGGCGATTTGATTAGTACGCATTTACCTAGTTCGACGAAATTAGCAGGACTAATATCGGCATGGCGGATAGAGATCGGCAAGGTGGTGGTAATCGGTCCTCCAGACGAGATGATTCGTCTTTAGGTGAGTGGCAACAGTGGCCTGAGGCGGCTTTAGGCGAAAATCGTGAAAGAAACCGAAGCCCAGAGGAAGACGAGTGGGAGCAATGGCCCGCAGAGACCATGCATGCGCACCAGGGTAGTCCACAACCGGGAGAAGAGATATGGGAGCAATTGCCCGAAGATGCTATGCATAAACTACAGGCGCTACCATCGGAAGAAGCGATATATCACAGCTTGGACGCGTCCTTACACCCCGTACTGAGGTCCAACTTTAAGATACAGGAGTACTGGGACCGTGCGCCAGAGATGGTGTCACCCATGATGACAGGTGCTAACCCTCAAGCAGCTACATTTTTGCCATTGTCTGGCGAACTCGCAGACGAAGACCCTCAAGATAAGAAAGCCAACGGCAACCGCAGAAGACGTCCATCGAAAGCGCCCTCGCCCGAGCTCAATAGTCGACACCACCACAGAAGGCGCCATCATGAAGAAAACCCAGATGGTATGAAGCCCGACAGCTCCCTGATGGAGGTTCCGCGGCACGGACATAGAAGGCATCGACGACACCGGTCCAAAAGCCCTGGAGATAAGGCAGAGGCGGGTAATGTGGTCGTTGAGCGACACACAGCAGATGAAATCCCCATTCGACGCAAACACCATCGGTCAGAACGACGCCGGTCAAAAACTCCTGAAGATCGGGCGGACTCGGGTGATGTGATCCGTGATGGACATACAGGAAGTGGTAAACATAGTCGACATGTGCACTTTCGGTCAGATGGAGATGCAGAGGCCAATGACCAAGGAGATAGACGAACAAAACATCGCAAGTCTTCCCACCGCCCAGGCAGACCCCGGAGTCGCACTACCGCCACCCACCATAACCGAGAGTACAGCCCAGAAGGCACCTTTCAAGGAGATCATGAAGCCACTTCGACTTCTTACCGGCGTCGCTGACATCACAGCAACAGGCGGACAGGGCACACCTAGTCCAGACCTTCGGTATCGCTTCCTGAGACTGTTGTTAGACTAGATTATTTCTGCACCTTGGTAAGGAACAGTCATTGATTGCACATGTTTCGATATGGTTTTGCTACTACGAGTAGGTGGGTCTTCGTTTTTCTTCCCCAAAAGACATGAACTGTAATATCTAAATACTCTAAATTTCTCGGTTGCTCAATGCTGGCATCTTGCCACAATAGGCATAGATATATCCCAGAAATCCTTACAGACACAGCTGCTGTTTATGTCTTGTACCCGTTCTTTTGTATCTCTGTAACTTCTCCACTCAATGCTGCAAGCAGCTTTTCAACGTACAAGTTATTATTCTAGAGTTGACAACAATTCATTCCGCCTTTTGCGATTATTTCAGTAGAATTGTCCAGGGCTGCAGCTAGCGTGCTAGCGTCTAGCGTGGCGTACATCGAGAAAAGGGGGATGATGTGATAGCTGATGAGATTCCGTCTTGTAGCCCATAAAGTAGGCAGCGAAAAGCTAGCACGCCTCTCCGGTTCATCTCTGTTTTTTTCAATAAGATTTGCCGAAGCACCTTTTGTTCATAAGCGTTGATGTGCTCATGTGTTACAAGCCGGGGATCCGCGATTTAGCTATCTTCGAGAGCTTATCCATACCCCAGAAGAGGACCTGAAGATCAAGACCATCTCCAGACAAGTAGACTACAAGACTAACAACCCTCTAGGATCCCGGCTATCTACCACGATAACATTGAAACTCTTACCAATCTCCCCTCTCCCAAGCATCCCCGAGAAATCAAGCATGGCAACTCTGGCAACAGTCATCAATACGGCTACACGCACTCGTCTTTATCTTCACGACTCCATATCCAGTTATAATAGATCTTGATCTTTACGCATACATCACATAAGTCAATCACACATCAACAGGAACTACGAGGAAAGAATCAAGAGACAAGCTTCGACGCTCATTCCCTACCCGGACGCCGCAAGTCCCAAACCAACTCCGTTTTCGCTTCGGAAGCCTGCAGCGCCATTAGCTACCGCACTCCCTATCTCCTCCGTATCGCTAGGGGTAGGGAGTACTAGTATGCCCTCGATTGGTCGAGTCTTTCCTTCCCGGTCAGCGCAATTATCAAGCTTGGCTTTTATGCTGCTTCACCGTGTTTCGACATGCCGCCTTAAGCATTGATTCCGGCGTTGCAAAGCCAGCCAAATGATTGTCTCCTACTTCGCGATCGGATGTTCATTCTCTCGGCGTAGTGAACAGCTATCACGTATCGAATAAACTAACTAGCCGAGTCCAAAAAGCTGGGCGCGGTCATTCTTCCTACAGTCTCCGAGTACGATAGCTTCCACAATCCGGTCCATTACCCCGATGTGATAAGCTATCAAGCCCAACACCGCCACCGAGTCCCACCATGGTGCAGAAATCCATACCTATAGTACAAAGAAGCTAAGCCAGATAGGTATGTACGGATCTATGCCTCGCGCGTGCCTAGCGAGCAGGCCGTGTGGTTTCGAGCATGTCGGTTGGGCTACATACTCACTGCGGATCCTCGGATCTGAGCAGCGAGTGGACAAATACGCTCCTCAGCTTCTCGCCGTAAATGGCAAATCCTCCCGCTTGGCGGTTTACCGCGCTCCCGCCATGGGTTGTCCTCTGACTTAGGGATCTGCTGTACTTGTACCGCACCTGATCTGACTGCGCAAGGATTGGCGCTGCGCGATTATGAGTGAATGACACTGTCAGGAGGGTTGGGATGGTGTCTGACATCAAGGCAGAGTGGTTTGAGACATCAACTTAACTTCGTAAAGACCATGATGTGACCTATCTCCGTGACAGAAAGTGGAGGCAAGCCTCACGTGTAACGAAGGAGTACCTAGGATGGACTCTGACACAGAGATAGTGAAAGGGGAGTGCATACTGTCCAGTGCATATTCTCCAGTGCCCACACAGAAGTGAAAGAGAAACTCTGAGAGCGCAGCCTCGAAAGCACGACTTGAAAGCAGTGGTAGCCAAGAATTACCAATCGACTCGAAAGAGAAGAATCATGATAGAAAAGAACCTCTACTCCAGAGGATTATGGTGAACCCTCGATTAGTACCTTTTCTGATCTCAAAACCTACCCTAGATATCATCGTAATGCGTAGTACCAAGATGCTTAGCGGAGCCACCATCAAGTATAAGCGTCTGACCATTAGTATAGCTTGCGGCAGCGGACGTCAGAAACAGAACCGTGTCAGCAACCTCCTCCGGAGTGACAAGCCGGCCTAATGCATGGGTATCGACAATCTTGTCCTTGAGTCCCGGAACGCCATCGGAATATAAGTCTAGCATGGGTCCCTCCACATATGTTGGTGCTACAGCATTGATACGCACACCCTTACGTGCGTTTTCAAGAGCTGATTACAATAGTCAATGAACGTCATCTGGTCACGAGATTGTATGAAAGCTTACCGGCTGTCTCAACGAGACCCTTGACCGCGTGCTTTGCCGAAGCATAGCTTCCTAAACCAAGGACTACCGATTCCGCAGAGAGTGACGTGATTATCACGATTGAGCCTCTGCTCATGTGTCTTGGGGAAGACGTGGTGCACCGGCCCGCCACCACCATAGGCATAGGCTCCTGCTGAAGCATGACATTGAGAACAGCACGGACGCAGAGGAAGCAGCCGACGCTGTGGCATTCGCTCATGGCGCGCCACTCGTCGAGGGATGTGTCTTTGATGGGTTTCTGCTCGGCAACACCTACCTAGACCAAATCGCGGGTGGTCAGTCCACGTAAGGCTATGGCTCACAGGTTCTTTCCACCATCCAGGCGAATGTAAGCCGCAAGAAGTGCACCTCTAGGCTTACCCCAGCGGTATTGACGAAGTGATCAATACGACCGTACAGTCTCTTCGTTTCATCGACCATGTGCTGGACACTCTTCTCATCTGTCACATCGCACTGTAAAGCACGAAGCTGGAACTTGGAGGTCTGCATCGCTTTGCGCTTCAAGCACTCGCGGCCTGTCAAACCAGCGGCTACGAGGCTGATGTCCGCACATACGATGGTGTTCATGCCGCGAGATGCCATTGCCAAGGCTACCTGCCTGCCGATACCACTCCCTGTCAGTCAAGAGGTCAGCTCTAGTTCAGCCTCAGTGAATGGTATATTCTATTGAGGAGTGTTGAAGAGTACTTACCCGCTCCTGCAATCAGGGCGACGCCATTCACATCCATGGTCTTTAGAGGTCTCCAATACTGATGGTTAAGGTTGGCGGAAGTCTCTGTGCTTCAGACATATAACTAAACACTCTTCACAATTCTATGTTTCAGGTATGTATATCGAAAGAGGCTACAGTAGAAGCGACCCATTCTGTGCCTCTCGTAGATGTGCTGTCAATGGGAACGTGGTTCAGGTTCCAATAGAATTGCGATCCTTACCACATCGAGACTAGTGGCTTGACAGATGCTTATATAAGGCACTTTCATTCCTTTTCGATCGCACTTCAAGACTTTATGCGTTTGAAGACCGGCTGACATTACTGTGTAGTGCTGCATGCACGACTCTACCAGAGTGATATAGTGTGCAAGCGGCGCTGCGGATCTATGGCTCGATTGCCACACATGTAGGGGTCAACCTAACCTCGACCTTTCATGAGCATCACTGGGTTCAGGAAAAGATGAGCTGGCTAGCACACTCGCACGGAACATCTTTCATATTATATTCCCCGCATTGATGATTCGATTGGATAGGTCAAGGGTTTAGTTTACTCATGACGACGTTATTGGCAATATCAAAAGTAGGAGCTGACCGATTCTGTCCGGTCAGCTGATTTCTAGGTAACTCTTCAGGACTGCATTTACTGGATCTCTACCTGGTCATCTATTGTACAACAAGCTAGCCTACAACTTGCCAATGATCCTGCCTTCTACAAACCTGAGTCCGTCATCTATTGTACATTCAAGATCGCTCTACCCGCCGTACATGTTCGGACTGACCCAGCGTCTCTTACCAATGGTACACGTCAGATCGTCTTCTCCTACACCTTAGGCTTGCCAATTTGCCATTTCGCGCACAACGCAATTGGCATCGTTGCCACTGCCAGAGCGATAACCAGCAGAAACGTCACTTTCAGCCCATCCATATACGCAGCGATGATACCAGGAATCTCTGCCGCAGAGAACACATGTCGCAACTCCGTCGCACCGGTAACTAGTACTAGCGCTGGGTTCACGCTCGGTGCGGTGATGAGAATGCGGGATAAAAGGCGATTTGCGAAAGCGCTCTGGGCAGCAGAGACGCAGAAGGCTCCACCGATAGTTTGGAAGACTACATCATGTCAGTCCCACCAAGCTTGATCATCAAGGGTTCGGTGATGGAAGAGTATGGGGGAGAGGTACAGAGTGTGAGCGCCGAAACAGATGAAATCTCTGACATCTCCACCATCGCCTGGTTGGCGATGATCGGTATCTGCACCGAAATCCCAATACCAATACCGATGATCACCTGGTAGCCAATCCAGTGCGAGGCTGGGGAGCCGATGTCGAGCGTGTAAACCCAGGCGGCGCCGATTATGGTTATCGCGGAACCGGAAAGTAGGAGTGGCATCACGTATACGCCAAGGGTGGTGATCAGAACACCGGAGATGATGGAGAAGAGCGCTTAGTGCATTAATCTCCGCCCACAAGATGCTGGGATATGATGAGAAGATCGGAGACTTACCAATGCCGAGTACGAAAGGGATATTGTTGACGCCGCTGTGTGACGCCGAGTACCCGTCTACTGACTGAAAATAGATGGGCAAATAGTACAAGATGACATAGTAGGAGCCGGAGAAGCTAAGGCCATGGTTTGTGAAAATTGGAACTCATACTTAAGTCGGGTGGGCACGTACAAGAAGATATATAAGCAATTGACTAGTATTGCCCTATTGCCAAGGAGACTTCCTTGCAGCATGGCACGATCACCCATACGCATCTCGACACCCACAAAAACGATCAGCAGCAACCCAAAGCCGACGGTAGTCCCGACGACGGAAGGGTCGTTCCAGGGCTTAGTGGTCCCACCCCACTGAAGAGGCAGGATGTAGCAGACGATAGCTGCGAGCAGAACTACAAGGCCGATCGGATCCATCTGGAAGAATTTCTCGCGTAGGCTTGCCTTGACGGGCTTAGAGGCTGCAGGTGCTTGAAAGAAGAAGGCTAGAATGGCCACGGATACGGCGCCTATCGGAATGTTGATATAGAAGCTTGAAGCTTGTCAGCCTGTTCTAATCAATCTGATGACGGGGAGAAGTGAGCGTCGTACCACCACCGCCAAGTCGCGTGCGTGGTGAATACACCTCCCAGAACAGGGCCGACGACACTGGCAGCTCCCCACGCTATTGCAAGTACACCAGTAAGAGCAGGACGCTTGGCTGGAGACGCTGCGAAAGCGGTAATGGTGTAGGCTCCTGACGAAATACCTGCTCCGCCTAGGCCTGGATCTCGCATCAGCTTGCCCTCTTTTCGCCCACTACATTCGAGGAGTCAATACCAGCAATCGCCCTTCCCACAATCAACATAGCACTATTCCTCGCAACCCCACAGAGTAGACTGCCCAACTCAAAGATCGCAAAAGAGATTATGAAAGCCATCTTCAGTGGAAAGAACTTATACGCCTTTCCCCACGCTGACTGGAAAGCGGCAACTGTAAGGAAAAATCCAGCACCGTACCAGCCTACTTGGTCGAGGCTGTGGAAGTCGTCTGTGATTCGCGGGATAGCGGTTGCGACGATGGTCATATCGAGGGCCACCAAGAACATGGCCATGACCAGGGCGACAATGATGAAAGCCAGTCGGAGACCCTTGGGGTGTTCCTCTGTCGTGTTGATGGGAGCCTTAGGGGAGAGGCCATGATTGATCTCTGGAAGAGCCGGGAGGCCTTTCTCGAGCTCGATGTTGTGTACTGTTGGACCGTAGCCGCTGGAGCTGGTACTAGAGGGCTCCTTGTAAGGCATAGTAGTCATACCGCCGTCCTCGAGGAAGTGGACGTGTGTCGACGTTCGTGCCATGATAGTCGGCATCAATCTGGAGAAGGGGCTAAGTACAAGCTTTATCACAATTCTGTAGGCCGAGTTCTTCTGACCTGGCCTGGATTGATCTTGCAAGCAACCTTAAAGAAACAATGGGAAGAGGGGAAATATATGGAGAGTTCTTGGGAAGAACGAATGCATCACACGGAGGCTGCCCGTGATCGTTCAAGCATCGAGCTCGGCTTTCTGTGTAACGTACTTCACGCCTCCACTCTGGACCTCGGAATCGGCTTTGGGCACAACAGAGATCACGCCTTTACAGATATAGCGTCACCGTTCAGGCAATCTCCAATCACCATCACGGCTGTATTACTCAAAGGGTTACATAGCGTCTTATGAGTAACGAAGTCGAACCGGTCGGAGACGTTCAGGTGAGCCCTCGTCCGGCGACGAGGGGTGAGACTGGCCGAGTGATCGGTGACGATGATGAAAAGACTCGAGGTCTTCGTCACTACAAGGACTCTACAAATTTTGGTAGAAGGTCTGACAGGGCTACTCAAGAATGATACTGTATCGCTGCTTTGGATCCGAGGCCTACCACACCAATGCCAGCCCAGCAGTGATCATAAGTGCTCTCCAGTCATACATCAACAAATGGCCACGGTTGCGGGTCACGAAAGGGAAGTCATCCGTCACTGATAGAGAGGACCTCGAAAGCCAAAGTGATCCATCCTCCACGGAAATATTACTATTTTAATTATGCCTATTCCGAATATGAGACTAAGCATGTGAACAGACGGTGTTACCTTCAGATTCACATCCTTAGTGGTTTGTTATATCGCGCAAGCCTATTGCCATATTCATCCGTCCTACCCATTCCTTGCGCCCGCGCTATGTCCTCCCTGCGATCCCGCAATTTCGCTTCCTGCATATATACCGCCTGTCTCCAGAACTCGTCGTGAGCGTTCTGGGCCGTGCCATTGGGGCCTCGGTATGCGCCTCCGGCGCGACGAATGGGTCGATCTCGGAGAGGAACCTCCTTTGATGAGGTGCAACCCATCTTTAAGTAGAACGTAAAAAAAAGTTATTTAGGTCTAACAGGTGCTGAGTCGAAAGAACTGGTAGTTTTGTGATTTGTCTCTATGGTTTGTGTGCTGCGAATAGTGGCAAGGGATGTGACTCTTGAACAATAAGTTTGAAGTGCCGGACGATGGATTTATGGGCAGGGGCTTTGAAAGGAAGGTTTGGAACAATGTGAGGAATGAAAATACACAAAGCCCTTGTTGTGTCATTATTGGCTTGGTGGAGTGGATTTGGACAATGCTGTTTCATTATTGTTTTCTTGGATCAAAGAGATGCGAAACAAAGACCGAGTACGTCAAAGAAGATGACTGTTCTGTGCTGTGGATTAGGGGTTTGGATATCGGCCTGGCAGTGTATGTGGAATTGGTTTCGATCGTGGTGGATGAGGAACGGCTTGATGTCGTGGAATGACCGCTGTCGAATATTGGAATTCTGAACGAGTGGATTGTCTTTCAGATCTCGGAGCATTTGCGTGTGAGACCGCGCATGGCTCGGCTACTCCCTGTTGGGGAATAAGACATCAACAGACTCACTATCAAACTCACGAGAGACGTTCATCACACACCTCAAAGCAAGCCCTAACATCGACACAAGGAATGTACTACGCACCTCTCACATCACACACACAAGTATTTTCGCCCTTCCCCTGAAGGTGGCGAGGAGGAGGTATAAGCGAGTACCAGACAGGAGATAAAGGAGTTAAGGTGAGCGAGAGCTTAAAACATAAGATGAAGGGAGTTTAACAGTATACTATTCAGGGGGAACAATGGTATTGTCACCTTTCTCGTCGTCTGGAGGCTTTACCGAGACTCTCTCTTTGAGAAAGATGATACTTGGCGAAAGGAACAAACAAACTGTAAGCCAGGAGTAAGGTTGTCTCTGTTTCTCCCCTTCCCTGAGATTAAACCATCCCATTGTTCGAGTCAGACCTACAATCCCTTTGTTCAACATCATCATAAATGACAGCAGAACACTTATACCAACCCCATCAGTACATCCGTCCTCTCACTAGCACGCTCACTGTATCAGCCCTGCCGCCGTCGAGAACCACTTCGTCGACTATCCCAGCCAGCCAGCACCCCATCAGCACCCCAAAATGTCAGCCCCCTCCCCCCTCCTCGCCCGGCGCGCCGCTAATCGAGCCTCCCTCCGCGCAACATCAGCCAACAACCACCCATCCCTCACCACCCCCTCTCCCTCTCCTCTCAGCCCCATCCTCCCAGGCGCCCTCCTCCCCAACAACTCCCTCGCCAACTTCCCCTGGCACACCACCTCCCCCCATCCCTATCCCACCCCATCCCGCGATCCCCACTGGCCACAATGCCCCATCGAAGGC
>JAABUS010006785.1_pt1 | contig 13601 bp, 14 predicted proteins | sample 5560161 | NCBI WGS metagenome assembly JAABUS01 (sample SAMN10711885, study PRJNA513376) | rock metagenome | isolation source: Antarctica rocks | place: Antarctica: Victoria Land, Trio Nunatak nord | collected 2016-01-04 | reverse complement strand
CAGTTAGTTAATGTAAATTTTAGTATAATCTTTAGGTCAATCTACACAGTTTCTACATGCTCACCACCCTACCCACCACCCTACTCACCACCATACATGCTCACCACCCTACTCACCACCCTGCTCACCACCCTACATGCTCACCACCCTACCTCTCGCCTACCTACATGTTCAGCTACCAACTCAGCTACCTACTTGTTCGCCTACTCACCAGCCTACTCGCTTCAAAACATGCTTCAAAACATGCTTCATGCAACGCGTTTGAATACGCGTCATTCGCTTCATAGTCTACTTCATAGTATGCTTCATACATGCTTCATAGCACATGCTAATTAGCTCAATAGAAAGCACTCTTCATGACTCGATATCAAACTCTCTATCAAACTTTCTGCCAACTTTCTATCAAACTTTCCATCAACTTTCCATCAACTTTCTATCAAACTCTCTATCAAACTTTCTATCAAACTTTCTATCAACTTTCTATCAAACTTTCTATCAAACTTTCTATCAACTCTCTATCAAACTCTCTATTAAAACTCTCTATCAACTCTTTATTAAACTTTCTATCAAACTTTCTACCAACTTTCTATCAAACTCTCTATCAAAACTTTCTATCAAACACTCTTCATGACTCTCTTCATGACTTTCTATCAAACTCTCTACATGCTTCAAATTACGCGTCGATTGAGCGCATAACATATGTCAAACAGTGCTTCAAACAATTCTTTCTACATGACTTTCTACTTGCTCATTTATCTGCTCATCTATCTGCTCATTTATCTACATGACTTTCTATCAAGCTTTGAATTGCTTCAAATTCAAGAATCAAATTTGATTTCTATCAAGCATCAAATATGATCTTTATCAAACATTCTTCATGACTTTCTTTATGAATTTCTATCAAACACTCTGTTAGATGAGTATGTAAAGTGACAAGTAGATAGAAAGTCATGTAGAAAGCATTGTTTGAAGCACTGTTTGACATGTGTTATGCGCTCAATCAACATGTAATTTGAAGCATATAGAGAGTTTGATAGAGAGTCATGAAAAGAGTCATGAAGAATGTTTGATAGAGAGTTTTGATAGAGAGTTTGATAAAGAGTTGATAGAGAGTTTGATAGAAAGTTTGATAGAAAGTTGATAGAAAGTTTGGTAGAAAGTTTGATAGAAAGTTTGATAGAGAGTTGATAGAAAGTTTGATATCGAGTTATGAAGAATGCTTTTTATTGAGCTAATTAACATGTGCTATGAAGCATGTATGAAGCATACTATGAAGTAGACTATGAAGCGAATGATGTGTATTCAAATGCGTTGCATGAAGCATGTTTTGAAGCATGTTTTGAAGCGAGTAGACTGATGAGTAGACGAACAAGTAGATAGCTGAGTTGATAGCTGAACATGTAGATAGGCGAAAGGTAGAATGATGAGCAGAGTGATGAGTAGTGATGAGCATGTAGAAACTGTATAGATTGATTTAAAGATTATACTACAATTTACATTAACTATCTACGATGAACATCAGATTAACATCAGCTTCGCTCGTCTGACGTTCGACGTTCAACGTTTGATGTTCGACGTTTGACGTTTGACATCGAGTTATTTCAGTTTGCATGATACAATCTGTCGTATATCTCAACTCGATGATGTCAAACATAAAAATGCGCTATTTCTGATTCTCTTCTTGAATCTACAGCTTTCAAATCGCTCAACATGAAGATTTGAGCGTGATGAGAGCATGAAGAAGCACTATCAGTCACAGATCTGATGCGCGTGCTGATAAAGAGATCTGTAGAGACTGAGTGAGAATAGAGAAGTCTGTCTGTCTTAAATCTCAGAGTCTCATTTCTTGATATACAAGAACAAGAGAACAGATAGACATGTAGATATATATTGAACTATCTAGTAGATTGAACATATGAGATGAAGAATGAAGAAAAGAAGTGAGCGAAGGGTAAATACTCATTCACTAGCGTCGAATTAATGCGAAGATTGCTTCATTGAATCAATGCAAAGATTTCTAACCACAGAAATAACAGTACTGTTCTCTGTTTTCAACACTTTCTCTTAGAAATTGAAGCTTCATATGAAGCTATTCAGACTCTCTACTGACTGTATATTCATGCTCTTTTACTCGTCGACGTCATGCTTGATGAAGATAGCTTCACTTCTTGAAGCTAGTCTCATGACTGATCTGAATCTCAGAAATTTGTCTGACTTCAGAAACTTGATGAGATCGTCGATCATCATTTGATCGATGAGTATGTATTTCAATCTAATTGCTTTCTCTTCTACCTTGTTTTGAACATAGTGATACAACGTATCAATGTGCTTGATTCGAGAATGATTGACGAAATTGCTACTCATTTTTATAGTCGCTTGATTGTCAGCTAAAATGATAGTTGAATTCGTATTCAAATCATTATATCTCATCTCTTTCAATGCTTGAATCAGAAAGATCAATTTCTTGACTGCATTACATTTGTTGACGTATTTAGCTTCAGCAGATGACGTGCTAACACATTGCTGACGTTTGAAGCTTCAGCTAATTGATTCATTTCATAGAATAAACATATAGTTGAAGATGAATCTTCAAAAATTCAAGCAATTTGCATGAGCTGAATTGATATATTCAAAGAATTCAGCTCTCTCAACTTTCTTCACTTTGAAAGATTCATATTGAAGCTTCAGCTGAGCAGTTTCGACTAGATAATGAATGATTTGTTTGACAGCTAGATCATGATCGAGAATAGAATTCGTCAAATATCTGCTGCATTTGCTCACTGCATAGACTATGTCTGATCGTGTTTGACAGACTACTCACATCAGTGTTTTGATGATTGATTGATAGCTCTCTATTTTTTCAGAAGTAGCTTGATACTTAACTCACTTCTTGAACTTTCAATAAACGTTTTTTTTGAGCTGACATCTGTGATGCATCGATGTTTTAGTTGAGCTGCAATCGCTCATGCTCAGAAGCTTGATGACTCGCTTGATATAAATACTTTGATTGATTCAAAGAGTTCATTCAGCTTTATCACGAGTTATGTGCATTTCTAAATATCACTCGATTGAGTCAAGATCTTTCATTTGAAAGCACTCTGCAAATTGCAGCTTCAGTGCTTTGATATCGAATATGTTCAATTCTAGAATGAGTAAATCGTCTACATAGATAGCAATAATAATGTCATTATCATGAATGAACACTGAATGATCAATTTCTACCCTTTGATAGTCAATAAAGATGAGGTAAACTTTCAGAATTGCATATCATTCTCGAGACGTCTGTTTTAGTTCATATAGAGTCTTGTTTAGACAACAGGTCAAAAAGATCTCATTTGATTCTTTTTGCTCAAATCTCGAAGATTGCTGCATTCAGATCTCTTTCTTTAGATGTGCTTCTAAAAAAGTGATGATGACGTTCATTTGTTCGACTTCGTAGTCATATTTGATCGTCAATGCTAGAAGCATTTTGATGATCGTGACTCTGATCATCGAAGCAAAGATCTCGTCATAGTCAATTCTCTGCTTCTGATGAAATCTTTTACACATTCATCTAGCTTTGTATTTGATCATCTTCTCTTTGAGCTCTCGCTTAATGATAGTTACTCAGCGCGTCAACAGTATTCATCGATTCGATGAAGATGTTCTCAGAGTAAAGATGTCACTTTTGATGTGAGCGTCAAGCTCACTTCTGAATGTGAGCTTTCATTGTTTTCAATCGAAACTAGCTCTAGCATGTTTCACTGTTTGTGAAGTATTCAATTCAATTTGAACTCGATTTGCTCTATTGACAAAGTTTCAATTATGATCTTTGACTCAGAGATCATTGAGAGCTCTGTAATCAACAGATTCAGCAATAGTTCGTTTGAGACGTTCGCTCGAAGCATTAGAATCGCTTGAGTTATCTGACTCGCTTGATTCTAGTTCTGATGATCTGCTTCTAGCTTTCTGCAAAGCGACTGATGTTTCAGATACAATTGTACATTTTGAAGTAGCAGATGAAGTTCTTGCTGAGTAATCGTTGAGAATTTTCGCGATCTTCGCATTTTCAGTACTTATTATCGAGAAAGATTTTGACGAGAAAGATTCATCTTCGATTTGATCATCGAAGAATAGTATCGAAAGATCTTCATTATATCTCTCGACTTCAATGACTATCTCGTCTCATTGAATATGACTAGATATTAGTATCTTCTTATCGTTTCACAAGCGAAACTGATTGACTCTCTCGTAGTTCAAAAACTGACATTTTAAGCTCTTGTCATTGAGCTTTCGACAAGCTTTCTTCACATGATGATAGACTATGCATTCAAACGTATGTAGATAGCTAAGATCAGACTTCTTGTCATGTCATGTCTCATAGAAAGTTATATTGTTCAACGCAGTGATAAAACTTCTGTTCTTCAGATAGATGACAGTCATTATTGTCTTTTCTCATAGTCTTATCAACAATTTGACGCTAGTCAGTATAGCGCGAGTTCGTTCAAAAAGAGTGTGAAAACATCGCTCTGCAATCTCATTTTGACTCGAGTTATATGATGTCGTTGACTTTCATTTGATCTCATGCTCTTTGAGCAATTCAATGATTTGATGATCAGCATACTTATCTTCATTATCTGAATGCAGTCGATAAATCGAAGTGCTTCAAGTTTTCATCAATTTCAGATAATTTCGAAGTACATCTTTTAGTTCGAATTTTCGTTCTAGTAGATAGATGATCGTATGTTCGCTGTAGTCATCAATCATAGTAGTTACATATTTAAATTCTTCATTGATCTTAGATATCTTATCATCGTCGACGAGATTTGTATGTACTAGCTCATCTACTTTGATGACTTTGATGTGAGATTTTTGACTTGACATTCTATGTTGCTTGTCTATAACACAGATCTCACATATCATTTCTGAGAATTTCTTGTTTTCTAGACTATTTGTCGAATTCACATCGATGTCGATGCTCATGTTGATCAGACGTTTGACGTTTGTCATATTCAGATGAGCTAATCGTTTATGTCATTGACATCATGACGTCTTGACTGATTCTGAACTGCTTGTCAGAATGACTGATTTTGAAGAAATGAATGATGTATTCATGAAATAGACTTTTTCTTCATTTCTTGAGTCAGTGAGAATGATGACATTCTTTGAATTCATAAATCGAAATTTGTCGTTCTTTATACTACATGTATACTCTTTGACTTTCATCTGATTGACTGACATCAAATTATAATGTAGTTCTGAACAGTAATAAACATCGATCAGTTGAATTTTGATTGATTAATCATTCAGCAAAATGTCGATCATAATTGAATCTTTTTCAACAATGACTACTGCTTCATTATTTGCAGTAACAATGCTGTTATCAATGATCTTTTGATATGACTGTTTATTGAACAAGTTCTCGTCGTAGCAGACATGATTCTCAGCTTCGATGTCTATTCATCAGACGTTGATACAACTGTCTGCTCGACAGACGAAGAAGATTTTCATAGTTCTGACTATTCTGACTTCAAAGTTGATGATCAGATTCTTCTTTTTCTGACTAGACTTTCATTCTTCTGAACGAAGCTTAGAATATAGATATCAGCAATTCTCTTGTCTGTGACTCAATTGCTCGCAATGAAAACATTGTTTATTTGAGCTCTTTCAAGAGTTCTTGAATTTTGACTTCTTGTCATCAAACTGAGTTATCATGCTCTTGAAACTGAAACTCTTCTCATCGTTTAATCTCTTATCATGATTGACTAAAGCGATGATCATATTCTCTATGAATAAGTCGATTTTGTTGATCTTGACGCTCTGTATCAAGTCGAAGATGTACGATTCTAGATTTTCGTTGAGATCTAGAAGAAAGAGATTGCTAAGCATTCAGAATGCTACTGCATTATCGATGTCTGAACATCTGATGACAGCTCGCTTGAGCGAGTCAGCATAGTTCTGTATGAAATTGAAATTCAATTGCTTCGATTGAGTGAGTTCTTTGATCGTCAGATATAGAGTGATCAAGTTCGACTGCTCATATTGAGTCTTCAGAATAGATCACATCTTGATGATGTCTTCTATTTTGACTATATGTACTCTGAGTTTCTGTTCGATGCTGAAGATAATCACATCGCAGACTCTGTCGTTCTTGTCTTTTCAATTAAGAATAGTACTGACGTACTTCTTTTTGACTGCTGTCTTGAATTCAGAATTTGAGATTATCAATTTCTTTAGCTTCTTCGAGATGATTCATCAGAGATCTTTGACTTTCAGAGTACTGATTATATCTATCTTTCATGACTCGTAATTCTCGCTTCTCTTTAGTTTAGAGAATCGATAATTATTCGAATCTTTCATTGTTATATGATGGTTGAGGTATGAAGAGAATGAAGGTCGATAGGGAAAATATTCATCGATTTTGGTGACAGCGAGTTCGATGCTTCTGCCCTTTGTTATTTTTTGCGATAGCGGTAATAGCGCTAATCCGGGCTCATAATCTCTTGATATACGAGAACAAGAGGGCAGATAGGCATGTAGATATATATTGAACTATCTAGTAGGTTGAACATACGGGATGAAGGATGAAGGAAAGAAGTAGGCGAAGGGTAAATACTCATTCACTAGCGCCGGATTAATGCGAAGATTGCTCCGCCGGATCAATGCGGAGATTTCTAACCACAGGGGTAACAGTACTGTTCCCTGTTTCCAACATCATTCTGTATCTGAGCTCTTCAGAGTATTCATCGCATTGGTTCCTCGCTCTCTACGTTCACACTGTCTGAGAATCACCATGACCCTGTTGGGGGTGACGGGCGATCCTGACGTGATTGCGCCCCCACATACAGGTAAGCTGCTGCCTGATGAATACTCTTCTTATCACCTCATCTTCTCTGCCTTCTGTTGCTCGATCAATTCAGTCTATGTAATCCCCGTTTTCCCCTCCTTCGTTCCTGCTGTTCCGTGTGTCCTGAAGATTCATCGTTGGATAGCTCAGGGGCTACGTACTTGATCTGACGGATTTTGCGGACGTCGATGACCGGAAACGCAGCCAGCACTCCCGTTGGTTCCAGCACTCCAGTGTATCCAGCGCTGCAGTTATCCCCAGCAATTCCATCAGCTCCAGCACTTCAGCTATCTCACCTACTTCAGCCTTTCTCGTCACTCCAGCTGTGATCACCACAGTAGCGCTCTTTGCCCCACCACTTATCTCTGCCACTCCCACCATCTCATCTCCGCCAGCATTGCTGTCTTTGCCATAGCAACAACCCTTCGAAATCATCCGTTCGCTCTGCCCCTCTTCTCACATACGACTCTGCATACACACCTATCGAAAGAGCTTGCTGCTGCTGCTGGAAATTGCCTCAGACATTGAGTTGAGACACAACTTACTCGGCTTCTTTTCCAACTGGTCAGTCAGGAACCGCTCGATGGATTACATTCATTTGCCGTCGTCGGTCTCCTTGTCTGGCAATCGGACTCGGCTTCCTTTCTAATTAGTCACTCAAGAGCCGCTTGATTGTTCACGTTTACGTGCCCTCCTCGATCTTCTCCTCTGGACCTCCGGCAAATTTGAACTTATATGATTGCTCTATTATAGGGACTTATTGCCATTGATCTCTATTAGTACTTGGGCTTGACTCTTTGGCTGCATATTACGACCCTCTCAGCTATTCACGATGGCGCGAATCACAGACCTTCCCAACGAGGTATTATTAATGATCGTGAAAAGATTATTGCCCGATGACATTGAGAGTGCTACGCTGGCCTGTGGAGCGGTCTATAGAGCTTCACAGAGAATCCTTGAGCAGCACCGTCGACTGAAGGACGAGTTTGAATTCTACCGAGCGATGAACGTTGGCGAAGGAAGGACTTTGATTGATCTCGCCATTCGCGTTGTCCTTGAGCCTGAGGTTGCATTCTACATTAAGAAGCTAGAGCTTTGCGCTAAATTCTCTCAAAAATTAGCAGACGATAAAGAGGCATTCAACAGAATATCCAGTAACATAAAGCTTTTCGCCACGCGCAGAGAACTTAGACAGTGGCGTGGTTCATTCTTGGAAGGGCAGAACGAAGGATTCGTCCCTATGTTTCTCTTGATCCTCCCGAACCTCAAAGAAATGCGTCTGGGTCCTGCGTCGACATGTTACGAGATTTTCAAACCAACTATCCATCGCGATCCACGGCCTGACCTCGTCAAAATGAGAATCTCGAACCTCGAACATGTCTACGTTGGCAACGACTCTCAAGCAGGGGGTCATCGTTTGGACTTAATCACGACCTTTGCTCGATTGTCTTCTGTCCACTCTATTGAAGCAACGCGAGTAATCGAAACTGAAGGTTATTGGCGTATGCCTGAGCCGTGTAGTCTCGAATTACGCACACTGAAGCTCAGAAACTGCCAGATTCCTCCCAAAATCATGTTCGACTTTTTGCGAGCCTTTAAAGCATTGCAAAAATTCAGCAGTGATGCCAAATCCGTGGATGACGATATTGGGGAGATTGCTTGCCCTCACGAAAATGATGGGAGTGGGGGTTTCATTGAGCCGTATTGGGCCCGCCTAGCACTGGAGCTCTTTGCAAAAGACACCCTAGAGCGCCTTACCCTTCGATCACGGTCTCTAAAAAGCGCAGACATGGGTGACATCACGAGTTTCCCACGACTACAATACTTGAACACTGAGATCAGCACCCTGTTTCCGCGTGTCCGAAGGACGACCTCAGGTGGTTATTGGTACCTTGCCGCACTACTGCCACCGTCAATCGAACATGTCCGGCTGCATAATATCTCCCGAGATAAACGTGTACAGGCATCACTCCTAGCGCTAGGCTTGTTGGAAACCAAGACAGAGCGCGTGCCATTCTTAAAGATGCTGGAACTCTTCAGCTTCGAAGGCGTGGCGGCGTTTGAGAAAGAGAATGATTGGTGCGGACCATCATATGAAGACCTCCAGGCGCAGTGCGAGGATATCGGCTTCTCTTTTACCGTCACTGCTTACAAGGCATCGGCCTCCTCGTCGTTGAAGAGTGAGCACGACGGGGAGATTGGTAATGAGTGGAATCGGTGGAAACACTTGACGGTCATATGGTGGAGCAAAGATTCAGCCCGCGGCCCCCCGAAAAAGTATTGGAGCAGAGAAGACTGCATGTGGGTCCTTTATTGAGGGGTATGCGGCCCATGAGGTTGAGGCGGATAGGGCGAGGCTGGAGCTGGGGGTTGGGGAGGGGAGGGTCGAGTTGGGTGCTGGGACGGGTGGGGGGGAGCGGTGAGGTTGTTATGGAAGGGGGAAGGGGTGGTAGGTGGATGCGTGGGATGGATGGTAACTCTTGCTGTTTTCTCGTGGGGTGGGCGGTTCAATCCAAAGAGAGTGGGGGCTGATGAAGGGTTAATACAGTACAGTGTACATCGAATATAGCGCTTTCAGTTTCCATACCTCTTCACTTCAACTCGCTGTGTTCGACTCATTCACCATAGTCCGCACAACTGGCTTCCGTTTCGGAAGGCGGACCGGAAGCGTTGATAGAGGGTGTTTATGTAATTGACACAGCATTAGTGATGCGCGTTGCTCTGTAGAGAGTATGACGGAGAATCATTGCCGGTTGGCAGTCGATTTACTCTCAGCGCGCGCAGATGTTGCTTACTCATCACAGTTCTCTTGATCTCATCAGCTGAACGTTCTTCTCTTGATTGAATGTTGACTCTATACTTTCAATTCACATTTCTCGACTTCGCAAACGCAGTCTGATGCTTCATTATTCTGTTCTCTGAGCTTTGCTGTGAATTCTCTCACAGCGTATTGAAAATCTATTTCTCTTCTTTTTCCCCAAGTTGCTCTTATGTATCAGTCAGCTGCTCTCGCATATCAGCGAGTCATTGATCATCGATCGTGTCAGAGTTTGAAATAAAAGCAGAATTCAGTATAAACTGATCATCAAGTTAAGTTTCGAGTTGACATTTTGAATTTGACCTGATTCAAAGTTGAGTTGCTTACATTTTCAACTTAATTCAAGTTTAATAAGATTCAGCTTGACTGAAAACTATCAACAAGCGAAGATGATTGCTAGTTAATGTTAGAACACAACTTGAGTTGAGATAGAAACTAGAACGAGATAAGACATAGTTCACAGCATGATGAACTCTGAGCTAGTAAGATCATGATCACGTGCTAATAATTCACTATATGAAATCTTTGAGATCATGAAGCGATTCTCATGATTCAGAGTTTAAGTCAACGAAATCATTCAGCAACTCAGATGATTGCACGAATCTTTTATGTTTATATAACGATGATTGTTTTCTTAGATAGAAGCTTCATGCTTAACTTATGTAAGTAATCAATACACATTATTGTCTCAGCTATCTTCAGATCTCAAGTCTAGTAATAATGATTACTGTTTAATCTTTGTATATATCTTGTGTTGTTAAAGAAACAATCATTACACTTTAAGCATCACTCTTTTACAAGATATCAGAGATGTTCATTTCTTTCAATCATGTTTAATCAGTCAGAATGAGTCACGCTCAGTCAAGAAACAAGCATCTTCAACGCAGATAAGATCAAGATCTCAACATTAAACTTGTATCATGATGATTGAAATAAACTCAAAGCATATTTAGTACAGATAGATTTATACATTAAACAACATTCATCTCAGTTCAAGTTCATTGAGAACAAAGTACTCTTTGCATTCATCTATTTAAAAAATAATGCATTCACATGATTTCATCACTATCTAATGAATTATCTGCAGAAGAAATCAGAGAAATGAGAAGAAGAAATTAACATAATATTTTGTGACTCTCAGATGTTTAAGAAATGTCTAAGAAGAGTATTTAAAAACATTAACAAGAAATATACAGCAAAATGACAGTTGTATAATTTGTGACAGAAAATCTTTGCAGCAACTTATTCAATCAACTTTCAGTATATTGCAATGAATATGAAATGAAATGATGCAGCTCTCATCAGTCAGTTTTATCAGAAACTACAAAAGAAAGTCAAGAATGAAATTACTAGAATTAATAAACTCGTTGACTTGCAGAAAATGATATTCAGAATGATGATCATTGATAACAGATAATACAAAAAATGTTTGAAAAAAGATAAAGAATTAACTATGTTAATAGTATTGAGTTGAAAGTTCAAGAAGAAACGATGACAGTCATATTATGACTTTCAATTTATAAAACTAGATGCAACTTGAAAAATATTGATGAATGCTTGCAATAAAACAGTTCAACAAAGCAAAACATGTTACATATGCAAAAAGCTAAATCATTACTTCAAAGATTATATTCAGAACAAGTACAAGAACAAGTCAAAGTTTTATGATAAACAAAATAAATCTTTTGCAATAATGAAAGAAGATCAGAAAGATAAACATCAAGTGTTGTTGTAAACAGCATGTTATAAAAACAACTGTCACACTCATTTGAGTGATAAGAAAGATTCTGAATTATACTTAAAACTTTCATGAAAAAATCATTTTATACAACAACTCATTGTCAATTGAAAGTGCATGATGAAAATAGTGATGAAAGTTTGTTCATTATGATTGCAAAATCAAAGATTCTTGACAGTAAAGCATATAACTTGAACAGATTGAACAACATTAAAGAAGCTATTCATTAAGCAGTTAAAGAAGAAAGTCAACTTAGTGAAACTTTACAAACATTCATTATCATGACAGAAGATGCTCTTGATCACGAAGAAAATTATCTTGAAGTAAAGAAAGATTTTAGAAAGCTCACAAGTTAAGCAAGCTTTATAAGCATGTACAATGAATTGTACACTTTCTTTGAGCAGAAAGAGAAAGATTTTTCACAGTGAATGCAACAGATTAAAAATGATATACATCAAGTTATTTATGACACTATGCAAGATGAGTTAATTGCATCATGCAAAGATATTTAATATCATGACATAATCATGAAAAAGTCACTCACAGAAGTTAAGTTCATTAAGCAAGAAAAATATGTACTTTTTGATGAAAATCATATATTCAAAGAGTTTAAACAGATGATAAAAGTCATTAAAGAAAGATTTAATCTGTATGATTTAAAGAAATATTTACTTAAGAAAATCAACTTAAACTGATCACGTTAAGTTAAGTACTTGAGTTCAAGTCAAGTACTTAACTCATCAAGACTTAATTTAAATCAGAATTCTTAACTTAAGTATTTAAATTAAGTCAGAAAATTGAAATTGAGTATTGACTTGAAATTTTCAACTCAATTTATTAAAACATGAAGATAAATAAATAAATGTTTTATTATGACTTTTTATTATGACTTTTTATTATGACTTTTTATCATGACTCTTTATCAAATAGTTTTCATGTTTTTCTTCATGTTTTTCTTTATGACTTTCTATCAAAAAGATAATGTAAAAAGATAATGTAAAGATGAAAAATTGAAAAAATTTCTATATTTAATTCTCTTAACATCATATTTGATTTCTTGATGAGTTGAGTCAAGAATTTAAATCAAGTATTAACTTAAAATCAATATCAGATTGAATTAGAATGTTGAAATTAAGTATTCAAGTTAAGTCAAAAGATTAATATCAAAACTCAACTTAATAATTAATTTAAATCAATTTGAATTAATTTCAGTATATAAAACAAGTATTAAAGAAAGAAGCTTTTAGTTCAAAAAACTAAAAGACTTTTTGATCAATAAATCATTGAAGAAGTTTAGTTGAAGATTGAAAATTGAAAGCATATTTATCTTCATTAACAACTTGTTGCAATTACAAGTCTGAATCAAAGTTAATAATCATGCAGCATAATTATTCATAAACAGTGACTGCATGAGAAATTACATATTCTCAGAATTTGCTAGAAAAGCGCAAATATTTATGTAGAAGAAGAAAGAATTTTACAATTTGCAAAACTTCAATGAAATTCTCATGAAGTACAATAATGAACTAATAAATCAAGAAACTTGATTCATTTATTTAAAACATGAACAATATTGAGAAAAGTTATGTTTAAATGTTACAAAGCAGTCAGACAGCAATATAATTCTAAACATATCGTGACTTTGTATGATCAATTTGATGATTGATTAAATCAACAAGATAATTGCATTTTTAAATACAGAAGCAACGTGATTGCACTTAATATTGAAGTCATCACAAAATGTGAAGATATTCATCATGATAAGCAAAGAAATGCGCGAAGAGTTCAGAAAAATTAATGATGTATAGATGTTATGAAGTAGAGAGATTCAGAGCAATCACTTGAAGAATTTCACTATTGCTACTATTTCTAAAAAATATCAGAAATATAAGATTTTGTTTGAGAAAGAAAGTGATCAGAAGACATTACTTAAACATCAATTATGAAATCACAAGATTAAACTCATTAACAATAAGAAACTTATAAAACAGTTCATTTACTTATTGTTGATAGAAAAGTTCAATGCTTTACAACAATATTTGAAAAAAAAACATGTGAAAAGAATTTATTAAAGAATCACAGTTATCAGCAGAATTGTAACGGTTGTCCCTTTAACAACACAAGGTATATACAGAGACCAAACAGTAATCACTATTACTAGACTTGAGGTCTGGAGATAGCTGAGACAATAATATGTATTGACTACTTACATGAGTTGA
>JAABUS010006784.1_pt1 | contig 13604 bp, 9 predicted proteins | sample 5560161 | NCBI WGS metagenome assembly JAABUS01 (sample SAMN10711885, study PRJNA513376) | rock metagenome | isolation source: Antarctica rocks | place: Antarctica: Victoria Land, Trio Nunatak nord | collected 2016-01-04 | reverse complement strand
GCAGCCAGGTCGTGGTCACCGGCCAGGCCCGCCACGACCTCACCGCCATGCCGTGGCGCGACCGGGGACCGCACCTGTGGCCGGCGATGGCCGACGCCTTCGACCGCCTGCACGCGGCCCACGACCTCGTGCTCATCGAAGGGGCCGGCAGCCCCGCGGAGATCAACCTCCCGGACCTGGTGAACAACCGCATCGCTGACCACGCCGACGCCGCGGCGCTGCTCGTCGCTGACATCGACCGGGGCGGCGCCTTCGCCCACCTCTACGGCACGTGGGCGCTCGTGCCCGACGCCACCCGTCGACGCCTCACCGCGTTCGTGCTCAACAAGTTCCGCGGTGACGCCTCCCTGCTGGAGCCCGGTCCCGCCACCTTGCGCGACCTCACCGGGATGACGCTGGGCGGGGTCCTGCCGATGCTGGCCCACGAGCTTCCCGACGAGGAGGGCGCCACCATCCGGGCCAACCCCGCTGCCGGGGCACCGACCGTCGCGGTGGTGCGCTACCCCTACGCCTCCAACCTCGACGAGCTCCACCTCCTCGCCCATGCCGCTCACGTCCGCTGGGCGACCCGCCCCGCCGACCTCGACGGGGCCGACCTGGTGATCCTGCCGGGATCCAAGCACGTGGCCGCCGACATGGCATGGCTGCGCGACCGGGACCTCAACCGGGCCCTGGTCGCGCGGGCCGGTCGGGGCGGCCCGACCCTGGGCATCTGCGGGGGCTGCATGCTGCTCGGCACCACGGTCAGCGACAGAGCTGGCGTGGAGGGGGCCACCGACGGGCTTGGCCTGCTCCCGCTGCACACGCAGATGGATCCGGCCAAGGTCACCCGAGCGGTCGCGGTCACCTTCCCGGCGCTGGCCGCGCCGTGGTCGGCGCTGGGCGGCGTGGTGGCGACGGGCTACGAGATCCGCAACGGGCAGGTGACCGGAGACGGCTGCGAGGTGGTGCCGCTGGTGTGGGCGAGCGGGCCGGTGCTGGCCATGACCGTGCACGGGCTGCTGGAGAGCCCGGCCGTGCTGGAAGCGCTGTGCGGCCATCGACCACCGCCGGTCCTCGAGATGACCTTCGACTCGCTCGCCGATGCCGTCGACGAGCACCTCGACACGACCCTGCTGTGGGAATTGGTGGAGCGCCGCCCGTCGACGACCTGAGCGCGCCGCGCTGGTGGCACGGACTCGGAGCTGGTTGACGGGCCCGAGCAGCGTGCTACCTTGCGCTCAGCTTGTCGGGAACACCGGTGCGAATCCGGGGCTGTCCCGCAACTGTCACCAGGAAGCGAACCTCCACAACGCCACGGCCGATCGGTTGGAAGGCGGGGGTGAGCGTCGATCTGGGAGCCAGGACACCGCCAAGCCGTTGACAACCACGAGGATGGAGGCCACCAATGGCTGCGATCGCTCTACCGTCGCCCACCACTGCACCGATCCGCGTCCCTGCCGTCGCCTGGGCCGCGGTCGCCGTCGGGTTCGCGATCGTCTACCTGATGCTTCAGGAGAACGGCGCCTTGCTCGCCAGCTCCTGGGAGACGCTGCACGAGCTCTTCCATGATGGCAGGCACGCCCTCGGCGTGCCCTGCCACTGATCAGAAGAGCTCCCGGTGCCACTCACCTACCGATCGATCCTCTGGCGCGCCCTCGCCGCGGGCCTGGTGGCCGGTCTCCTGGTCGCGCTCTACACCCTCTTCGTCGTCGAACCCACGATCGACAAGGCCATCACGCTCGAGGATGCCACGGCTGTGGTCGGGACATCGGCCGACGACTCGGGCCACGGCCACGAGGACGAGGCCCTCTTCTCCCGTGGCGTCCAGGTCGTCGGGGGCATGGTGGCGACGACCATCTACGCCACCGTCGCAGCGCTCATCTTCGGGACCGTGCTCGCCAGCGTCCGACACCGATTCGCCGGCTGGTCCGAGCTCGGGCGGGCTCTGTGGCTGGCGGCGGTCACCTTCGGCACCGTCGCGCTGATACCGGGGGTGAAGTATCCCGCCAACCCGCCCGCGGTCGGTGACCCCGGCACCGTGAACGAGCGGACCGTCCAGTACGTCGTCCTCCTGGCGCTGTCGATCGGCCTGGCCGTGCTGCTAACTCGACTGTCGGGGTGGCTGCGATCGAGGGTCGATGACCCGACCCGGGTCCTGGTCATCGCGGTGGCCACGGTCGTCGGCTACGGGCTCTTGCTCGTCGCGATGCCGGGCTCCCCCGATGCCATCGCTTCGGTGGTGCCGGCGAAGCTGGTGTGGGACTTCCGGCTCCGCTCCCTCGGTGGGCTGGCACTGCTGTGGACAGGGATCGGCGTCGGCCTGGGCTGGGCGCTCGAGCGCATGGTCGAACGCCAGCCGGTCACCACCGAACCAGCGCTCGGCCCGGCATGACATCGGCGGTCGAGGTCCTCGATCGCGTCACCCGCACCGTCGAGTACCTCCGGGTCGATGTGGGTGCCGGGTCGGGAGCGACCGAGTGGCTGCCCTGCGCTCCCCTCGTTTCGGACCCGGCCGCGCTCGGCGACCTGTCTCGGGCCACCGCTGCCGGTCGGGGCACCGACCGCGACGACGTGGCCACGTCGCTGCTGGTCCAGGGCTACGCGTTCCGGATCGCGTCGGTCGCGATCGGCGTCTGGCTCCTCGGCGACGCTGTCCTCGATGTGTCCCCGGCCCGCACGGCCATCGCCATCGGCCGTCACCGCCCCAACGCCGTACGCCTCGAGGGCCCTCGGCTCGTGGCTGCCGATGATCCGCTCCGAGCACTCCACGCCGAACTGGTCGACGGTCACCTCGCCCCGCTGGTCGCGACCGCCCACCAGGCGTGCCGCGTCGGTGAGGCGCTGCTGTGGTCGAACGTCGGTGCGTCGTGCGCGTCCGCGTTCGGTGCGTTCATGGGACCGCTCCCCGGCCGCCACGGGGAGATCAGGGATCGGGCCGGAGCGTTCTTCGCTGCCGCCCGACCAGAGCTGGCCGGCTCGGGGCAGGTCGTGGCGGTCGGGACGGCCTGGGCCTGGGAGCGCAAGGCCTGCTGCCTCTGGTACCGGACCACCGACGGGAGCCGCTGCGCGGACTGCTCGTTGTGGTCCGACGACGAGCGCCGGGAGCGCTACGACGCGGCCATCGCCGCCCAGGCGGACGCGACGAGCGGGACGAGGGGGACTGGTCGGCATGATCCTCGTCGCTTCCAACGCCGACACTGAGCTGCTGGCGCTGCGCTCGGTGGTCGACGATCTTCCCGACGAGGTCGGTTCGGTCCGCTGGTTCCACCCCGATCGCGTCGAGGGCATCCCGTCGCTCGAGGGCGTGCACCTCGTCGTGGTCCGTCTCCTCGGCGGGCGCGACGCATGGAAGGAACCCTTCGCCGCGTTGCGAACCGCGTGCCTCGAGCGCGGTGTGCCACTGGTCGCGGCCGGTGGGGAGGACCGTCCCGACGCGGCCATGGTCGCGGCGTCGACCGTGCCCGCCGGTGTCGCCCACGAGGCGCACCGGTACCTGAGCGCGGGCGGTCCCGCCAACGTGGCCAGCCTCATCCGGTTCCTCTCCGACACGCTCTGCATGACAGGCGTGGGGTTCGAGCCTCCCATTCCGGTCCCCGACGTCGGGGTGTGGCAGGGCGCGGGGATCGGCGCTCCCGGCGCGCATCGGGACCCGCAGCGGCCGCTGGTGGCGGTGGTCTTCTACCGGGCCCACCTCGTCGCCGGGAACACCACCTACGTCGGGGACCTGTGCGCGGCCATCGAGGCCGCCAGCGCGGATGCGCTGGCCGTGTGGACGTACTCGCTGCGCCGCGACGCGCAGGGCGCGGTCCCCGCGCTGGCCCTGTGCCGTGACCACGGAGCCGACGTCATCGTCACCTCCACGCTGGCCGCCGGGTCCCCCGAGGCCGACGGTGAGGGCTGGCAGGTACCCGGGCTCGACGACCTGACGATCCCGGTCATCCAGGCGCCGGCCACCAGCCGCTCCCGTGAGCAGTGGGCGGCCGACGATGCCGGCCTCCCGCCGTTCGACGTCGCCTCCGGCGTGGCGATCCCCGAGTTCGACGGTCGGATCATCGGTCCCACCTACGCGTTCAAGGAGGTCGTCGATGACGGCGACGGGCCCGGCGGTGAGATCGTCGCCACGCGGGCCGATCCCGAGCGCACGACCCGGCTGGCCCGGCTCGCCGTGCGGACAGCCCGCCTCGGTCACCTCCCCGCCTCAGCGCGGCGGATAGCGATCGTGCTCTCCGCCTACCCCACGAACCGGGCTCGGCTCGGCAACGCGGTCGGGCTCGACACCCCTGCCTCCGCGATCGGGCTGCTCCACGCACTAGCCGGCGCGGGCTACGACATCGCCCGGATCCCCGACCACGGCGACAAGCTCATGGACGAGCTGGCCGCCGCCTTCACCTACGACCAGCCGTCCCTGAGCGAGGCCCAGATCCGGATGGCCGGAGGATCGCTCCCCACGGCCGTCTACGAGGCATGGTTCTCCTCGCTACCGGCCCGCACCCGAGCTGACCTCGAAGCGCTCTGGGGTCCGGCGCCCGGAGAGGTCTACGTCCACGCCGAACGGCTCCACTTCCCCGGCCTCGACCTCGGGAACGTCCTGGTCACGATCCAACCCCCGCGGGGGTTCGGTGCGGACCCGATCGCCACCTACCACGCCCCCGACCTGCCCCCGCCGCACCACTACCTGGCCTTCTACCGTTGGCTGGCCACCCCGGTCGGTGAGGGCGGATGGGGGGCTGATGCTGTGGTGCACCTGGGCAAGCACGGCACCCTCGAGTGGTTGCCCGGCAAGGCGCTCGCACCCTCCGCGGGGTGCTTCCCCGACGCAGCCATCGCGGAGCTGCCCTTCTTCTACCCCTTCGTGGTCAACGACCCCGGCGAAGGGGCCCAGGCCAAGCGCCGGGCGCATGCCGTGGTGGTCGACCACCTGCCTCCACCGATGACCCGGGCCGACACCTACGACGACCTCGCCCGGCTGGAACAGGTCCTCGACACCTACGCCCAGGTGCAAGCCATGGACCCTGACAAGCTCCCCGTGCTGCGGACCCAGCTGTGGGAGCTGGTGGTCCAAGCCGAGATCCACCGGGACCTCGAGCTCGGCGATGTGCCCCCCGACGACAAGGCGTTCGACGACCTGCTGCTCCACGTGGACGGGTACCTCTGCGCGCTGAAGGACGCCCAGATCCGTGGCGGTCTCCACGTGCTGGGCCAACCGCCGGCCGGCGACGCGCTGGTCGACACGGTGCTCGCGATCACGCGGCTGCCCCAGGCCGGGCTGCCGTCGCTGCGGGCCACGGTCGCCGCCGAGCTCGGTGTCGACCTCGCGGCCGCGTCCCGCACCGAAGTCGACCGGGTCGAGGCCGCGTGCCGCGCCCGGATCGAGCTGCTCGCGGCGCAGGGGTGGCAGGCCCGTGCCGACGACGACGCGACCCTGCGCTGGGTCGCCGAAGGGCTCGTGCCCAACCTGGCGCGCACCCCCGACGAGATCACCAACCTCCTTGGCGGCCTGGCGGGTCGTGACGTGCCGGCCGGCCCGAGCGGTGCACCCAGCCGAGGTGGCGCCCACGTGCTGCCGACGGGCCGCAACTTCTACTCGGTGGATCCCAAGGCCATCCCCTCCCCCCTCGCCTGGGAGGTGGGCCAGGCGCTCGCCGACCGCCTCATCGAGCGTCACCTCGATGAGACTGGCACCTACCCGCGCACCGTCGGGTTGGTGCTGTGGGGGACCGCGGCGATGCGCACCGCCGGCGACGACGCTGCCGAGGCCCTCGCGCTGCTCGGCGTCCGACCCCTCTGGAACCTCGAGAGCCAACGGGTGAGCGGCCTGGAGGTCATCCCCGTCGCCGAGCTGGGCCGACCCCGCGTCGACATCACGCTGCGCATCAGCGGCTTCTTCCGCGACGCCTTCCCCCACGTGATCGACCTGCTCGACGACGCCGTGCGCCTCGTGGGCGGGCTCGACGAACCCGACATCGACAACCCGGTGCGCGCCGCAGGCACCGACGATCCCCGCCTGTGGGGGCCGCCACCGGGCGGGTACGGTTCGGGCATCCAGGCCGTGCTCGAGCAGCGGTCGTGGCGTACCGACGCCGACCTGGCCGAGGTGTACCTGGCCTGGTCAGGCTTCGCGTACGGCCGTGGCCGCCGCGGCGTGGCCGACCCCGACGGGATGCGCCGCCGCTTCGCCGCGATCGAGGTCGCGGTCAAGAACCAGGACAACCGCGAGCACGACATCTTCGACTCCGGCGACTACCTCCAGGACCACGGCGGCATGGTCGCGGCGGTGCGCTCCCTGCGCGGCGAGGCTCCCAAGGCGTGGTTCGGGGACTCGTCGGACCCCGCCAACCCGCAGGTGCGCTCCCTGAAGGAAGAGGCGGCGCGGGTCGTGCGCAGCCGGGTGCTGAACCCCCGGTGGATCGAGGCGATGCAACGCCACGGGTACAAGGGTGCCTTCGAGCTCGCCGCCACCGTCGACTACCTGTTCGGCTACGACGCCACCGCCCACGTCATCGAGGACTGGATGTACGAGCGGATCACCGACGCCTACGTCGCTGACGCCGGCATGCGGGCGTTCTTCGCCGCGTCGAACCCGTGGGCGCTGCGCTCCATCGCCGAACGGCTCATCGAGGCGGAGGACCGCGGCCTCTGGAACGCCTCCGCCGAGGCCCGCGAGACACTCGTCGACGCGGTGCTCGAGGCCGAGGGCTGGGAGGAGGCCCGATGAGCCCCGGAGCGTTCCCGTTCGAGGACGTCATCGACCAGGACGACGCCAAACTCGCCCTCGTCCTCGCGGCCGTCGATCCGCGGATCGGGGGCGTGCTGCTGCGCGGCCACAAGGGCTCGGCCAAGACCACCCTGGCCCGCGGCCTGGCTGGGCTCCTTGGCGGCGCACCCTTCGTCGAGCTGCCCCTCGGTGCCACCGAGGACCGCCTGGTCGGCACGCTCGACACCGCCGCGGCCCTGACCGGCGGGGGCTTCCGGTTCCGTCCTGGGCTGCTCGCCGAGGCACACGGGGGTGTCCTCTACGTCGACGAGATCAACCTGCTGGCCGACCACCTCGTGGACACCCTGCTCGACGTCACCGTCTCGGGGGAGAACCTCGTGGAGCGCGACGGCATCTCGCAGCGCCATCCCGCCCGCTTCGTCCTCGTGGGCTCGATGAACCCCGAGGAGGGCGAGCTGCGGCCGCAGCTCCTCGACCGGTTCGGGTTCTGCGTCGAGATGACCGCGCCCGGCGACATCGAGGACCGCGTCGAGGCGCTCCGCCGACGCCTCGCGTTCGACCAGCACCCCCTCGCCGATCCTCCGCCGACGGCCGCGGACGACAGCGGGGAGCCCCCGATCACGGCGGAGCGCATCAAGACGGCCCGTCTCGCGACCACACCCACCGCCCTGCTCCAGGCCGCCGCCCGCCTCGCGACCCTGGTCGGGGCCGAAGGGCTCCGCGCCGACCTCACCCTGTGCCGGGGCGCGTCGGCACTCGCCGGCCTCGAGGGCCGCGGGGAAGCCACCCTGGTCGACCTGCGACGGGTGGCGCCGTTGGCGCTCGCCCACCGCAGCCGTCGCGGACCGTTCGACCCGCCGACCCTGGCGCCCGATGACCTCGAGCGAGCCCTCGACGAGGCGCTGGGCGATCCTGCCAGCCAGGACCGGCGACCCGGCAACCACGAGGACGCGGAGGACCCCGTCCTCGACGGTTCCGACGGCACCGACGGCGAGGGCGATCCCGCCACGCCACCGGGCGGGTCGGGTGGCGCCGACGAGCGGACCCTGGCCGTCGGCGCCGCTCGCCGCGCGCCCATGCCCGAGCCTGCGCAGGCGACCGCCGTCCGGGGGAGGTTCGTTCGCGACGTGCCCGCGGGGGAGGGCCGCCCGGTGGCCGTCGCGCCGACGGTGCGGGCGTTGGCCGGTCGGCGGGCGACGGACCCGTCGGCGGTGCTGCGGACAGAGGATCTGCGGGCCGAGGTCCGGGTCGCGCCGAAGCAGCGAACGATCGTCCTGTGCGTCGACCTGAGCGGCTCGATGGGAGCCGACGACCGGGCCCGTGCCGCATCCGGCACCGCGATCGGTCTCCTCACCGGCGCCTACCAGCGACGTGACCGCGTCGCCCTGGTGGGCTTCCGTGGTCCCGGTGCCGAGGTGCTGCTGGCGCCGACCTCCAGCATCGAGGTGGCGAGGAACCGGCTCGATGCACTCGTGACGGGGGGCGAGACCCCGCTGGCCGACGGCATCACACGAGGCCTGGAGATCGCCGTGGCCGACACGTCGGCCGGCGGCGACGCGCTGCTCGTCGTGCTCACCGATGGGCGCGCGACCGGACGGCCCGACGCGGTCGAGGCTGCTCTGGCGGCCGCCGGGGCCGTCCAGCGCCGGCGCGTTCCCTCGCTGGTGCTCGACTGCGAGTCCGGTCCGATCCGCCTGCGCCTGGCCGATCGGCTCGCGTTGGCCATGGGGGCGCGACACCTCGATGTCGACGCGCTCGACCCTGTCGCGCTGACGGCCACGATTCGCGGCAGCGTCGCGTTGGCGTCGCCGTGATCACGCTGATCGTCGGGGGCGCCCGGTCGGGCAAGTCCCTCGTCGCCGAGCGACTCGTCGCGTCGCTGCCCCCGCCCACGACCTATGTGGCCACCGCCGTCGTCGATCCCGCCGACCCGGACTTCGTCGCCCGCATCGAGGCGCACCGCTCCCGACGACCGGCGACCTGGGCGACGGTCGATGCCGGAGCGGACCTCGCCGGTCAGCTCGCCCACATCGAGGGCACTGTGCTGGTCGACGCCCTCGGGACCTGGGTCGCCGCGTCCGAAGGCTTCGCCGTCGATCTGGACGCGCTCGTGGGCGCGCTGTCCCGCCGCACGGACGACACCGTGGTCGTCACCGAGGAGGTCGGGCTCGGGGTGCACCCCTCGACCGAGGTCGGAGGACGGTTCCGCGACGTGCTCGGCCTCGTGAACCAGGCGGTGGCCGAAATCGCCGACCGGGTGCTGCTGGTGGTCGCGGGACGGGTCCTCCCGCTCGAGCGGCGCCCGTGGTGATCCGGGCACTTGGGTTCCTCACGGTCGTGGGTCGGTCGGCACCACCGGACCCATCGACCCTGCGCTGGTTCCCGTTCGCTGGCGCGCTCATCGGGCTCACGGTGGGCGGGCTCTGGTGGGGTGCCGCGGAGGTCTGGTCCCCGGCCCTCGCCGCGGCGCTCGTGGTGGCGGCGGATCTGGCCATCACCGGGATGCTGCACCTCGACGGCCTCACCGACACCGCGGATGGCGTCCTGCCCCACCTGGGTCGGGCACGTCGCCTGGCCGTGATGGCCGAGCCGACCGTTGGCGCGTTCGGTGTGGGTGTGGCGGTCGTGGTGTTGCTGGTGCGCTGGGCGGCCTTCGCGATGCTGGCCCCGAGCGTGGTCCTGGTCGGCGGGCTCTGGTGCGTAGCCCGCTCCGTGATGGCCGTCGCGCTCCGGGCCGTTCCCTACGCACGGGAGGGCGGCGGGCTGGCCTCGGCGTTCGTCGGGACCCGATCCTGGTTCGGGCTCGCCCTGGTCGGCACCGCCCTGGCGCTCGGGCTGGGCGTCTTGGCCGCTGGCACAGCGGGCGCAGTGGCCGTGGTGGCGGCCGCCGTCGCGGGAGCCGGGGTGGTCGCGCTCGGCGTGTCCCGCCTCGGCGGGTACACCGGCGACGTGCTGGGCGCGGCCGGGATGATGGCTGAGACCGTCGGCTTGGTCGCGGCGGCAGCGCGGTGGTGAACCGACGCCTGCTCGGGGTGGCCGTAGGTCTCGGCGCCGACCGGTTGGCCGGCGAGCCACGACGGGTGCCGCACCCGGTCGCGCTGTTCGGCCAGGCGATGGGTCAGGTCGAGCGCGCGTGGTACGCGCCGCGCCTCGGCAACGGCGCCGCCTATACGGCAACGGGGGCCGGCATCGGAGCACTGGCCGGTCTCGCCGTGCAGTCCACGGCCCTGGCCACCTACGTGGCGGTCGCGGGCAGGTCCCTCGCCGATGCTGCCGCGGATGTCGGCGCGGCGCTCGACGCCGGCGATCTCGATCGGGCTCGGGCGTTGCTGCCAGCGCTCGTCGGCCGAGACCCCAGCGGCCTCGACGAAGCGGAGCTGTGTCGCGCCGTGGTGGAGTCGGTCGCCGAGAACACGGTCGACGCGGTGGTCGCCCCGGCACTGTGGGCCGGGCTCGGCGGTGCCCCCGGGGCCCTCGGCTACCGGGCCGTCAACACGATGGACGCCATGGTCGGCCATCGCTCCGAGCGGTACCGGCGCTTCGGCACGCCCACAGCACGCCTCGACGACGCGGCCAACTGGCTACCCGCCCGGTTCACCGCGCTCCTGGTCGCCGTAGCCCGACCGGGCCGCGCCGCCGAGGTGTGGCGGACGGTCCGCACCGACGCCCCGGGCCACCCATCGCCCAACGCGGGTGTAGCCGAAGCTGCCTTCGCAGCTGGGCTCGGGGTCCGCCTGGGCGGCCGGAACCACTACGGAGACCGAACCGAGGACCGTCCCCGCCTGGGCCGCGGTCGCCCCGCGCGCCGAGACGACATCCGCGAAGCCATCCGCCTCTCCCGAGACTGCACCGCGCTACTGGGCCTGACCCTGGTCGGTGCCGGACTGGTCGCCGACCGCCGGGCCCGAGGAAGCGGGCGTCGTCGACCATGATCACCCCCTCCGGCGCCCACGGCGGCGACGGCCCGGCGGTGGCCGCCAGCCTCGGTCTCGACCCGGGCCAGATCCTCGACCTCTCGGCCACGCTCAACCCATTTGCGCCCGACCTGGCGCCGCTGCTCACCCGTCACGCCGACACGGTGCGTCGCTACCCCGACCCGATCAGAGCGTCGCGCGCTCTGGCCGACGCCACCGGTGTCGACCCGACTCGACTCCTGATCACCAACGGCGGGAGCGAGGCGATCACCCTGGTCGCCCGCGAGCTGGGTGGGGCCGTCGCCTCCGAGCCCGAGTTCGCGCTGCACCCACGGTCGCGGGCCGGTCCGGTGTGGCGAAGCGACCCCCACAGCCCCACCGGCAGCCTCGCGGCCGCCTCTGATGTCGCGGGCGTGTGGGATGAGGCCTTCTACGCGTTGGCGACCGGACGCTGGACGGCCGGCCGCGACGGGGCGGTTGTCGTCGGCTCGCTGACCAAGCTCTTCGCCTGCCCCGGCCTCCGACTCGGCTACGTCATCGCCGACGACATCGATCGCTTCGCCCGCCATCAGCCCGTGTGGTCCGTCGGGTCCTTGGCGCTCGCTGTCCTGGGCGATCTCCTCGAGGCGGCCGATCTGCCTGGATGGGCGAGAGCGATCGCTGGTCACCGCCGCGAGCTGGCCGCACTCCTGTCGGACCACGGCCTGACGGCAGCGCCCTCCGACGCGCCCTGGCTCCTCGTCGATGCCCCCGGGCTGCGAGCGCGTCTCGCCCCCCACGGCGTCGTCGTCCGCGACTGCACCAGCTTCGGCCTGACCAACCACGCTCGGATCGCCGTCCCCGACGAGCGGGGCCTCGCCCGACTCGCCGCTGCCCTGGCAGAGGCGGCTCGATGAGGGACCACCTCGACGCCGTCGTCCTCGACATCGGCGGGACGCTCTTGGCCGAAGCACCCCCGGGCACCCCTACCGCCGACCTCGAGGTGCGGTGCCTGTCCAACGTGCTCGGCGACCTGCGGGTACTGGCCCGGTCGGTGCGCCTGGCTGCTGCGACGAATACCGCTGTCATGTCCGAAGCTGACATCCGTCGCCTGCTCGCCCCGAGCGGGCTCGACGACCTGCTCGAGGTCGTCGTCACCTCCGCCGACGTCGGCGCCGCGAAGCCCGATCCGGCGGTGCTGCTCGTCGCGCTCGAACGCCTCGGGGGTATCGCAGCGGATCGGGCCCTCTTCGTCGGCGACCAACCCACCGACGCAGAAGCGGCCGCCGCCGCCGGCATGCCCTTCGCCCTGGTCCACCCGGGAGGGGTGCTCGCCGCAGTGCAGGAGTGGCTGGACCAACGTGACGGCGAGGGACAGCGTCGCTGGCCGCGCCCCGTACCGCTCATCGGTGATCCGACCTCGGCCGCCGAACGATCCGCCCAGCCCGCCGCCTGGCGCCTCTCCGATGAGCACCGTCGAGGGCTCTACGAAGTGATCCACACGCGGCGCGACGTGCGCCGGTTTCGTCCCGACCCGATCCACGGCGACCTCGTACGTCGCATCCTCAAGGCCGCCCACGCGGCACCCAGCGTCGGCCACTCCCAGCCGTGGCGGTTCATCCTCGTCACCGACGCACCAACGCGTGAACGGGCCGCGTGGATCGCCGACCAGGAACGGTTGACCCAAGCCGCGCAGCTCACACCCACCGCCGGACAACACATGCTCGACCTCCAACTCGAAGGCATCCGTGAAGCGCCCATGGGGATCGTGGTGTGCTGCGACCGTCGCGCCGCAGCCGCTGGCGTACTCGGCCGCCGGACCTTCCCCGACACCGATCTGTGGTCCTGCGCCTGCGCGATCGAGAACCTATGGCTCGCAGCGCGAGCCGAAGGCCTCGGGGTGGGTTGGGTGACCCTGTTCCCGCCCGAGGATCTCGCTGCGCTGCTCGCCCTGCCCGCCGATGTCGTGCCCCTCGGCTGGCTGTGCATCGGGTGGCCCGACGAGCGGCCCCCAGCACCAGGGCTCGAGCGGGCCGGTTGGTCGGAGCGCCTGCAGCTCGATGACGTCGTGGTGCGGGAACGATGGCCGACGACGGTGGATGGACCCGCACCCCCCGTGTCGAAGCTCCGCGCCCCGGACCAGGGCGCCGTCGTCGCCGCCCGTGACGCCGCCGACACGCTCCTCACCCCGCTCGGCTCACTCGGCGTGCTCGACCGAGCGATCGACCGGGTCGTCGCACTCGGTCACGCCGACCTCTCCGGCGGGACGCTCGTCCTCGCCGGCGGACGTCATCCCGTGACCGAGCTGGGAGTGAGCGCGTTCTCGACCACGGTCACTGACGAGGTCCTCGACGCGGCCCGCTCGGGACGAGCGCTTGGCGCGATTGCCGCAACCAGCGCCGGCCTCCGGATCGTCGTGATCGACGGGGGCTCGAGCACCGGGAACCTCCGCGACGCTGACGCCCTCGACCCCACCGCCGTAGGCGTGCTCATCGACCAGGGGATCATCGTCGGACAAGAAGCGGCCAGCCGAGGCCTCGTGGCGCTCGGCGAGGTCGGGATCGGCAACACCACCGTCGCCGCCGCGCTGGCCGCCGTGTTGCTGGGGCTGGCCGCCGACCAGGTCGTCGGGCTCGGCGCAGCTGCCGACACGGCCATCGTCGACCGCAAGCGCCAGGTCATCGCCCAGAGCCTGCACCGCTCGCGCCAGGCACACGGCGAACGGGTCACCGAACCCCTGACCGCGCTGGCGTGCCTGGGCGGCCCCGAGTTCGCGCTCCTCACCGGGGTGAGCCTCGGCGCAGCCGAACGAGGAGCCCCCATCATCCTCGATGGCCTCGCCACCTCCGTCGCGGCGCTCCTCGCGGTGCTCATCGAACCTGCAGTCGCGGCACATCTCATCGCCGGACAACGAAGCCGGGAGGCCGCCCACGGGGCGGTGCTCGTCCGCCTGGGGTTGGAGCCACTCCTCGACCTCCGGTTCCGGGCGGGCGAGGGATCGGGGGCGTGCCTCG